>Ga0209060_10000856_pt1 | contig 41948 bp, 39 predicted proteins | sample Coa_R1_8_FD_187155 | JGI IMG/M metagenome (GOLD analysis project Ga0209060, IMG submission 187155) | Surface soil microbial communities from Centralia Pennsylvania, which are recovering from an underground coalmine fire - Coalmine... | ecosystem: Environmental > Terrestrial > Soil >...
TCAGAATCACCCGCAAAGCGGGTTTTATTTGTATGAACATGATAAGCTGAACGAAGTTTTGCATCAGCTTGAAAATAAAAAACAAAAAGCTTTATTGATGGGCGTAACCTTTGCCCTGCTTGATTTTGCCGAAAATTTCCCGCAGCAATTAAAGCATACCATTGTGATGGAAACCGGCGGCATGAAGGGAAGGCGCAAAGAATTGACAAGGAAAGAAACACACGAATTTCTGAAAAATCGGTTAGGCATCAACGTGGTTCATTCGGAATACGGCATGACGGAATTATTGTCACAGGCTTATTCAAAAGGGGAGGGGCGGTTTGAATCTGTTCCCTGGATGAAAACATTGGTGAGAAATGAAGATGACCCGTTTGATGTAAAAGAAAATGGTTCCGGGATTATTAATATCATTGACCTTGCCAATATTTATTCCTGTTCGTTTATTGCAACTGAGGATGTCGGAAATATTTTTGAGGATGGCTCATTAGAAATTGCCGGAAGAGTTGATAACAGTGATATCCGTGGCTGTAGCTTACTGGTAGTTTGATTGGATGAATCCTGTACATTCGATTGTACATTTTTTCTGATTGCTTTCCAAAGCCAGTTCAACCATTCTGATAGTGTTGAATCCGTGTTCTGGTTTTTCTTTCAACGGCATTCCGTTCCTTATTGTCTCGTATAAATTCTTATAATAATAACCAAAGTTGCCATTGAACGAAGGATATCTCTCACGAATGATTTTGCCATCAATTTCAGTATGCAAAATGCCCCAGTTTTCTTCTGCTTCTTTGCCCCAGTCAGGTGTGTTTGGGATTGCTCCTGCTTTTAATAATTCTTCCTGCGGATCTTCGCCTGATTTTATAAATGACCCTTTCATTCCATGAATCATATATCTTGGTCCCGGCTCACGGACAAGCATACCTGATTCCAATATTATTTTAGTGAAACCATAATCCAATCTCAAATCAAAATAGTCATCCACTTTTGCATGTGGTCTTTGCAGGCGAACGTCGGCAGTAACAGTTTTAGGAATCCCAAATAAGTACAATGCCTGGTCAATTAAATGAGAGCCTAAATCATATAAAATGCCGCTGCCCGGCTCATTTTTCTCACGCCACGCATTTGGTTTTGCCTCAGCCCTATATCTGTCATAATGGGATTCAAACTCTACAACATCGCCCAATAATTTTTCTGATAATATTTTTTTGATAGTGAGGAAATCACATACGTACCTTCTGTTCTGAAAAACGCTGAGGATGCGATTCGCTTTTTGAGAAATTTCTATTAATCCCTTTGCATCTGCTGAGGTGATGGTGAAAGGTTTTTCTAGAACCACATGCTTCCCCGCAACCAATGCTTTTTGGGCATATTCAAAATGAGTGCTGTTGGGTGTAGTTATAACAACTACATCTATCTCTGGAACACTTATCAATTCTTCAAAACTTCTGACAACCTTCACATAAGGATAGCCTTGCTGCGAATCATTATTATGACGTTCCAGAACGCTATGCAATTCATATTCCAGCATGCTTCCCAGAAAAGGTGCATGCATCACTTTGGCTGCCATGCCAAAACCCGCAAGCCCTACTTTGAGTGGATGAATCATTTTAAACAGATAAATAGCTAATATAAAATAAAATAGCCACGCAAAACGTGGCTATTCACAATAACTTTTTGAAAATTTAAGCAACTGCTGTTTCTTCATATTTCCTCTTCGAAGCTTTTGTGAGAGGCTTCGCTTTCTGGAATCTTGAAGCAGTCCATACATGGTCGAGTGTTACTTCATCGACGTTTTCATACCCTGCCTGTGAAATGCATTTCCAATTGCAATCCCTGTTAAGAGTGGTCGCAATTTTTGAAGCAACTTTCGGATATGCTACCCAAAGTTTTGCATCATTCTGCATAGCAGGAGCAATTTCATTAATAATGTTCGTGAGCTGGGTCTCGTTCACTGCAAACACCAATGCAAAATCGATTTTCCTTGCGCGGAGCAGAGGAGTCATGTTTTTTGCGAATGTTAGCTTTGCGAATTGTTTTTCTATCGAAGAAGGGAGGCCTTGAATCAGTAAGTTCTTTTCATCTCTTAACTGAAGCTTTTCCAACAGGTTTTGTAACATTCTTTGTAATTTTTATTTAGAACAAGTAAAATGCAGGACTGTAGGGAGTTGCAAAGGTAAAAAAATCAATCATCATTATGACATTTTAAGCGAAAAATCTTGAAAACCTTTGCTGAATGCGGACTTTTACTGAAACAGGATTGAAAGGGTGGAAGATTAATGAAGAAAATTCCAGTTACTTATGCTGATTATCCCGCCTGCGGTTTTTTCTTCTGTCTCTGTGTTTTAAGATAGGCACTTTGCTCTCGCTGCCCCGCAAAAGGCGGCTGATGTTTTTTTGATGGGTAAGCATTACTAATAATGCCACCGCAATTGCAAAGCCGCGGTATAATGGTTCTTTTTCATTGAAAATAAAAAGAATCAAAATAGCGAATGCAATCCCTGCAAGAATAGAACTCAATGATACAAATCGGGTTAAATATAAAACTAAAAGAAAAATTCCAACACAACAGCCCGCAACTGCAGGCTGAATTGCCAGAATCATCCCGAACAAAGTTGCCACGCCTTTTCCGCCTCGGAAATCAGCCCAAACAGGGAAAATGTGACCCACTACTGCAGCCAATCCCAAGCCAACCATAAAATTGGTGCGGTCAAATTCGTCATGCAAATAATAAGGGATGAGAATATAAAGACTGGTCGCGATTACACCTTTCAAAACATCTACCACCATCACAAAGCTGCCCCATTTCGAGCCGAGCACGCGGAAAGTGTTTGTTGCGCCGGCATTACCGCTGCCGTATTCGCGGATATCGATATCAAAAAAATATTTGCTAATCCAAACTGCAGTAGGAATTGAACCAATCAGGTACGCAAGAACAATAAGTAGGACCTCTACCATGAATATTGGGGTTAAGTTGGTATACAAATATAATCAAAAATCTTTAAAATAAGATCTGAAAATCTTGACCTAAACAATTTTCAAGCTAAGACAAATCCAGCTATCTTTTTCAGATTTTGAAACTATTTGAAAATGATTCTGATTTGCAGCAAGTTCAATATCAGCATAATCAGAACTCAATAATCCACTTAATATTAAAACGCCATCTTTTTCTAAATGTTGTTGAAAAGAGCTGAAATGCAAGAGGATGATATGTTTGTTAATGTTAGCAAGAATTATATCAGGCTTGCCTGTTTCTGTCAAAGAATCCGCTTTTTGCAAGACGATTTTAGAGCAATCATTTTCTGCGATATTTTCTTTTGCATTTTCAACGCTCCAATCGTCATTATCAATGGCGAGGATTTCTTTTGCTTCACATTTTTCAGCAAGAATAGAAAGAACGCCGGTTCCTGTGCCGAAATCAAGGACTGATTTTTCTTTGAAATCAATTTTGCTAATGGCTTGAATCATCAGGTAGGTCGTTGCATGATGACCGGTGCCAAAACTCATTTTTGGCGTGATGATGATTTCGTGATTTACATTTTTTATCGGTTGATGAAAAGATGCCCTGATGGCGCAAAAATCTTCTACCAAAACCGGGTCAAAACTTTTCTCCCATTCTTCGTTCCAGTTTTTTTCTGCAATGATGCTTTTCGTGTAGGCAAGACCGTTGTCTGAAATTATTTTATTAATAGCTTCTTCATCAAATTCTTTTTCATTAATGAAAGCGTTCAAATAATTTTCTCCTTCTTCAAAGCCCTCAAAACCACATTCGCTTAATTGCGCAATGAGAATGTCTGCAAGAGAACTATCTTTCAGTTCAATTTTTATTTGGATATAATTTTTCATGGTTTAGCCCACAGAGAGCCACAAAGTTAAAAGAGAACCGCAGAGGGTTCTCTTTATTAATAAAACTATTTGTAATAAATTTAGCTCTAACAATTTATTGCTGAGGAGCCTGGTTTTCTCTTGGTTTCTGCTCTGGCTTTGGCATCAGCACTTTTCTGCTTAGCTTGAATTTTCCAGTTCTTTCGTCAACACCGACTAATTTCACTTTCACGGTATCGCCTTCTTTCAGAACACCCTCCATGCTCTCTAATCTTTTCCATGAAATTTCGCTGATGTGCAGCAAGCCTTGTTTGCCTGGAAGGAATTCTACAAACGCTCCGAATTCTTTAATGCCCTTCACTGTTCCTTCATAAACAGTTCCAACTTCAGGCATCGCGACAATTCCTTTTACCCATGCAACCGCTTTATCCAGACCTTCTTTTGCCGGACTAAAAATACTGACCTCGCCGAAGTTGCCAACTTCTTCGAGATTAATTGTCGTACCCGTTTCCCTCTGTATTTCCTGAATGATTTTTCCTTGTGGCCCGATAACTGCGCCGATAAATTCTTTATCAATGAACAGTTTCACCATTCTTGGTGCGTGAGGTTTCACATCGCTTCTTGCAGCAGGAATGCAGTCATACATTGAATCAAGTATGTGCAATCTTCCTTTGCGAGCTTGTTCCAATGCTTCGCGCATTGTGCTCATGCTTAATCCATCCACCTTAATATCCATCTGAACGCCGCAAATGCCTTCACGGGTTCCTGTTACTTTAAAATCCATGTCACCAAGATGGTCTTCGTCACCTAAAATATCTGTAAGGATAGCATATTTTCCATCTGCTCTTGTAATCAACCCCATCGCCACACCGCTCACGTGTTTTGGAAAAGGAACCCCTGCATCCATCAATGCTAATGAACCCGCGCAAACAGTTGCCATAGAAGAGGAACCATTCGATTCCAAAATATCGCTTACCACACGAACTGTATATGGATAATCGTTTCCAGGCATCATTTGTTTCAATGAGCGCATTGCAAGGTTACCATGCCCAACTTCTCTGCGGCCAACGCCTCTCATCATCTTCACTTCACCCGTTGAAAAAGGAGGGAAATTATAATGAAGAATGAACTTGCTGTAATCAGATTTTGCAGCGCTCTCTATTAACAATTCATCTAAAGGAGTTCCTAATGTAACAGTTGTTAATGATTGAGTTTCACCGCGAGTAAACAACGCAGAACCATGTGGAGTTGGCAGCGGGTCAATTTCCATCGCTAATGGTCTAACTACGTCCAACTTGCGTCCATCTAAACGGATGCGCTCATCCAAAATCATATTGCGAACCACTTCCCATTGAAGGTCTGCATAATATTTTTTGGCTAACTTTTTATCTTTATCAGTTGCTTCTTCGCCCAAACTCGCAACCAATTCTTCTTTCACTTTATCATAAGCATCACCACGCTCATGTTTGCTGCTACCTGCTCTTGAAATTTCAAGTATTTTATCTTTTGCGAATTCTGTTACTTTCTTCTGGATTTCTTCATTCTGCTCAGGTTTTTTGTAATCGCGTTTGCCAGTCACACCAACCTGTGCTCTTAGTTCTTCCTGAGCTTTAATCTGAATGCGGATGGCGTCATGTGCTAATTCCAATGCTTTCACTAAATCTTCTTCGCTGCATTCTTTCGCTTCACCTTCCACCATCATCAGGTTTTTATCAGTCGCAGCGATGATGAATTCCATATCCGCTTTTTCCAATTCTGTGCGTGAAGGATTCACAATGAAATTTCCTTCAACACGAGCCAATCTAACTTCACTGATAATTTCTTTGATAGGAATATCTGAAACAGCAAGCGCCGCAGATGCAGCCAGACAAGCGAGTGCGTCAGGCATCACTTCTTTATCACTCGATATGAGGCTTATCAACACCTGCACATCACATAAATAATCTTCCGGGAATAATGGTCTCAATGCACGGTCGATTAAACGGCTTGTGAGTACTTCATAATCATTCAGCCTTGCTTCTCTTTTGAAGAATGAGCCGGGAATGCGTCCTGCGGAAGCAAATTTTTCCTGATAATCTACAGATAGCGGGAAAAAATCCTGACCTTCTTTAGGTTCTTTATTGGCAACAACAGTTGCTAATAAAACGGAGTTCCCCTGGCGCACAGTAACCGAACCATCAGCCTGACGGGCGAGCTTGCCGGTTTCTATCGTGACATCACGGCCGCCGCCAATATCAAATTTTACACTTTTTGGTTGCGAAAGCATATATCGTTTTTGTTTTGGATTGTAGCTGTCAGGAGGGAACGGATAAACAACCGCAATCCGGGTTTAATAAATCAAGTGAGGCATTGCATACAAAAAAAAGATTCCCAACCGGAATGCAGTTGGGATAATATCTTGTATACTACATAAAAATTATTTTCTGAGGCCTAATTTTTCAATCAGTGCGCGATAGCCTTGCAGGTTGTGCTTGCTAAGGTATGTGAGCAGGCGTTTTCTTTTGCCTACGAGCTGCATTAGTCCACGGTGAGTTGAAAAATCTTTTTTGTTGGCCTGAAGGTGTTCAGAAATGCTGTTGATGCGCTCTGTCAGCAATGCAATCTGTCCTTCGATAGAACCTGTGTTAGCGGCTTTTTCGCCGAAGCCTGTAAAAACGTTTTGTTTTTTTTCTTTTGTCAAATACGGCATCTCAAATTTTTTAAAAACTCTTTTTTATTCTGTTAATTTCGGCGGCGAAGGTAAAGAAAATAATCTGAAATTTGAAATTCTTTAAAATATGGGCTTTCGGATGGTGCAAAGTGTGCCACGCCTATGCAGTCCGATAAAAGCTGTCAGCAAAATTAAGCGTGGCACACTTGCTGTAACATTGCAAAAAAATCAAAAATTGGCTTCTAAAAATATATATTTTACGGTTACGAACGACCTCAAGTTTGACCAGCGCATGCACCGGATTTGCGGCTCACTGGCAAACTCCGGTTATGATATTGTGCTGGTTGGCAGGAGCTTGCCTGATTCAAAACCTTTGAACTCGAGTCCCTTCAAACAGGTTAGATTGAATTGCTGGTTCAAAAAAGGCAAAGGCTTTTATGCTGAATATAATCTCCGTTTGTTCTTTTTTCTGCTGTTTAAAAAGATGGATGGGATTTGCGCAATCGACCTTGATACCATTCTCCCATGCCTGTTCATTTCAAAACTAAAATCAATTCAGAGGGTTTATGATGCACATGAGCTTTTTTGCGAGATGAAAGAAGTGGTGACAAGACCGGCGATTTATCACATCTGGAAAAAAATTGAAAAATATGCCGTTTCGAAATTCAAAAATGGATACACGGTTAGTAATCCGATTGCAGAGGAATTTAAAAAGATGTATGATGTCAATTATGAAGTGATTCGAAATGTCCCGCTCTTACAGGATTTCACTCCGACAATAAAAACTGAAAGATTTATTTTATATCAAGGCGCGGTGAATGAAGCAAGAAGTTTTGAGACATTAATTCCTGCTATTAAAAATGTGAACGCAACATTGATTATCTGTGGCGATGGAAATTTTATGCAGCAAGCAAAAGATTTGGTAACAAAAAATGAGCTTGGACAAAAAATTATTTTTAAAGGGATGATTTCTCCTGATGAATTAAAAAATTATACGCAAAGCGCATACATTGGCGTTACATTATTCGAAAACACAGGCATGAGCAATTATTATTCATTGGGCAATCGCTTCTTTGATTACATACAATCTGGTCTTCCGCAGATTTGCGTGAACTATCCGGCATATAAAGAAATCAACGATGAATATAAAATTGCAACATTGATTGATGATTTAAAACCGGAAACAATTTCAAATGCGCTGAACAATTTGCTTGCTAATGATGTTCTATACGCAGAACTTCAAAGCAATTGTATGAAAGCAAGGGAAATTTTTAATTGGCAAAGAGAAGAACAAAAGCTCGTTCATTTTTATAACCAGTTATTTAGCTAATCCTGGAAAAGCATCTACATATTATTTCTTTCGATGTTCCATTTCCTGCCGATTATGGCGGCGTGATTGATGTTTTTTACAAGATAAAATCGTTGAATGAACTTGGAGTAAAAGTTCATCTCCATTGTTTTGAATATGGAAGAGGAGAGCAGCAGGAATTAAAAAACCATTGCGAAGAAGTTTATTACTATCACCGCAATGAAGGGCATAAGGGTTTCTCTCATAAATTGCCTTACATCGTTTGTTCCCGCTCAAATAGCGAATTGAAAGAAAATTTATTGAAAGACGATTATCCGGTTCTCCTCGAAGGAATTCACTGCACACAGATTTTGCATGATGAGCGTTTCGCGAACAGAAAAATTATTTTGCGACTGCACAATGTGGAGTATGAATATTATCATGAATTATACAAGCATGAAAATTCTCTCTTTAAAAAATTATATTATCTGCATGAAAGCAACATGCTGAAGAAATATGAAAAGAATATTTCTGATAAGGTGATGATTCTTGCCATGTCTGAACAGGATGCAGAAAAATACAGCAGCGAATTTGATTCAAAAAATATTCATCATCTTCCCGCATTTCATCCAACAACAGAATTAAAATGTAAAGGAGGAACAGGTTGTTTTTGTTTATATCACGGCAATTTATCAGTTGCAGAAAATGAAGCGGCTGCCATCTGGCTTTTACAAAATGTTTTTGACGATGTGGATGCGCCGTTTGTAATTGCTGGAAAAAAGCCCTCGGAGAAATTGCAGAAGCTCGCAAATAGTCATCACAACACTTGTATCATTGCAGACCCCGGTGAACAGGAAATGGAAGACATGATTAAGAAAGCACAAATCAATATCACACCTTCATTCAATTGCACGGGAATAAAATTAAAAGTATTAAATGCAGTTTTTGCAGGAAGGCATTGCATCACCAACGACAGCGCAGTTATTAATACGGGATTGGAAAAAACCTGTCACCTTGCAAAATCTCCGGAAGATTTTAAGAAGCTCATCACTGAATTATACGAACGCCCGTTTTCAGAACGGGAAATTGATGAGAGAAAAAAATTATTATCTGGGACATTCAACAATGAAAAAAACGCGGAGAAGCTTATATCGTGGCTATGGTAGCATTGTCAATCACTTTTCCTTTTTCAGTTTTCAACATTCTTGCAGGGAATTTATTAATCACAATATAATCGTGCGTTGCCATGATAATTGTTGTTCCAAAATCCCTGCTGATATGAAAAAGCAACTGCATAATTTCATCTGAAGTTTCCGGGTCGAGGTTTCCTGTTGGCTCATCTGCTAAAATCAATTTGGGGGAATTCAATAATGCACGTGCGACATCTACACGCTGTTGTTCGCCACCGCTCATTTCAAAAGGCATTTTAAATCCTTTCGATTTCAATCCCACTTTATCAAGCACATCAGCAATTTTTTCATCCATTAATTTTCCGTCTTTCCAACCTGTTGCGCGTAGAACAAATTTCAGGTTATCATTCACAGTTCTATCAGTAAGCAATTGAAAATCCTGAAATACGACACCGAGGTTTCTTCTTAAATAAGGAACTTTTTTCCAGTCCATTTCTTTTAAGTCAAAACCCACAACCTGCGCTGAGCCTTCCGTTAAAGGAATATCGCCGTATAATGTTTTTAGCAAGCTTGATTTTCCCGTTCCTGTTTTTCCAACGAGATACACAAATTCTCCTTTATTAATATCAATATTTACATCCTGCAAAATCAGGTTGCCGCTTTGATAAATATTCACATTCTTCAGTTCAACAATTGTTTCAGCCATATTGTAACCAGATTAATAAAATGCAAAACTATGGAATAAAATTTTTAGCGCTTGTGGTTATTCACATGCTGTTAGGAAATAAAGCTATCGTGAGATTATTTCATATAGCCCTTTTCAATCAGCCCCATAAAAGTGAGCAGTGCGCCCCAATGGTAAAAGCCATCTGCGCTGTTCACATCTCCCCCTTCGCCTGTAACTGAGTTATAATTTTCATAAACGCCACCATCTTTGTTGAGGTTTTGCATTAGCAATTTTTTTGACTTTTCAACAAGGTCTTTTCGTGCGGAATCTGTTACTGAATAATTTTTCATTCCCATATACACGAGGAAATTCATAGGCCCCCAAATCCTTCCGCGCCAGTAATCATTGTCTTTAAAAGCAGAGTCATTTCGTGATATTGATGGTATCGCATATTCTCCCCAAAATTCATTCTTGTTGAAATAATGTTCCTTCATCATGCGCTCCGCTTGCTTGTCGCTACATGCGCCTGCAAGCAAAGGATAAAAATTAGTTGGCGACAAGCGAAAACTTTTTTCGCCATTGTCTAATCTCTTGTTCAAAAAAATGCCTGTCTTTTCATCCCATAAACTTTTTAATTGCTTAGTATAAAATGATGCTCTTTTATTTAGCTCATCTGCTTCCTGTTTTTTTCCAAGCTCTAACGAAATAGAAGCGAGCGAATGGCAATCCATAATGTACATGCTCATCAATCCAACATCAGCAAGCAACATCACATGTTTTGCTGTATCAAAATTCAGTGAATCATACATGGGTGAATTATCTAATCCTGATTCTAATTTAGCTGCAGCAAGGTTGAAAATATCTCCGCCTTCTAATTTTCTCAACGAATCGGAAATCGGATTGGAGCCCCAACATAAAAAACCTTTTTCATCTCTGTTCTTTGGCCACCATCTGTTCCAACTCAACAGTTCATCGTACACTTCTTCGAGGAACCATTTCTCTTTATACTTATTATAAATCCACCAAATAACTGAACTGCCAATTGGTGGTTGTGACCGGTCCCATGATGTATTGCCGAATGTAGATTGATAGTTCGGGATAAATCCATCAGGTGTTATTGATTTGGTGATTTCAATCGCATTTGCATACGCGAGGTCTTTATTAAAAAGTGAGAGCATATAGCTCGCGAAGTAGGTGTCCCAATCAAACAAAACAAAACCTCCCCAGCCATAGCTCCAGTTGCGGCTAACCGGAGTGATGACACGATGATTGGGTGCGTCATAAATAGTGTTCCATGCTAAAATAGTTTGCATCGCTTGGAATGAAGGTGATAATTCACCAAAACTTTTTATTCTTTCTAATTGAATTTTTCGACGATTATTGATGAAAGATTTAATTTCTTCAAACGTTCTGTGTTTTCCGGTGTATATGCAAAATTCATTTTCAAGAGAATAGCAAAGTCTTGGAGAAGTTGATACGATATAAGCGTTTTCAATTGATGCAACAGTTGAATGAACATTAATAGAATCATTACGAAATATTCCAAACAATTGCTGATGTTGTCCACCGATTGTCCCCTCACGGTTCCATAATAATCCCGCTTCAGCTACTAATATTTTTTTTGTTTTGTTCAGAGGTGTAATCAAAATGAGTTCATCATTTCCATCTGATGCGCTTTCAATTGAAAGGCTGTCCTCTTTATATTTTACAATCACGCTGGTATAGGTGCCATCTTCAGAGCGGATGCCCGGTGTTATTACCTCGGGTCGGTTTTGAATAGCTGCAGTTTTAAAAGTCTCTCTTAAAAAATCAGTTTGCCCCGGAGCTGTAAGACAAAGATTGATGGCAAATGCTTCGGGAAGTTTCGCGTAAGAAATAAAACTGTTGTTGTACCATGTATTCCATCCGCTGGCTAAAGTAGATTGTAGTTTTCTATATTGTTCCGTTTTGATATTGCGGGTTACTGCTTGTGTATATGCACTCAAAGAAAAAAATACAATAGATGCGAATAATAATCCACGCTTATGATAATTCATATTGCAGTTAAGTTTTCTGTCTAAAATTAAGAGAAAATTGACTGTGAAATTTTGCTATTATTGTTTCACTCCTGCATCATGGTTTGCTTTTCCCTCAGTAATAATTCTTCTCCTGTTAAAGCAAAGCAGATATTCTGCAATTGGTGAACATATTTTACATCAAGCAGATAACCTTTATCAGAAAAATGCAGGAAATATTTATCATAGCGTTTCACCACCGTAATATATTGATGCAAATCCCATTTCATTTCATGTTCTTTTGCGTTGGAGAACTTCTGCATCCATTCTTCTGTTAATAGAATTGGCTCAATGGATTGATACAATTCGGGATTTGCCTTGAACCAAACAAAATGTTCAAGCTTCAATTGCAATTCTATTGATTCGAGCGGCGCAATATCCGGGTAGAACACGCCATTGATAGTGAGCGGTCCCTTAATAAAATTGCCAATCCTCAGTTCGTTGAGCTGAATCATAATTTTTTCTTATTATCAAAAGGCTGAGGGAATTTAAGATAAGGGTAAGCAGTTTACGAGGGGGATAAAACGCAAATCTAAGGATTATCATCATTCAAATTGCTAATAATAAAATCTTATATAAAAATTTGCAAACTCATTCACGGAAGATATAATATGTAATTACAAATTGATTCTTCAATTTTGCAACTCAAAATCAAATGTTGATGGAAGCGAAAGAAATAGTAATCATCGGTGGCGGTTTTGCAGGCATTAATCTGGCGATGCAATTATCGAAAGAAGAGGAATATCACATCACGCTTGTTGATAGGAACAACTACAATTTTTTTCCGCCGCTTTTATATCAGGTGGCAACAGGTTTTTTGGAGTCATCTAATATCAGTTATCCCTTTCGAAAACTTTTTCAAAAGAAAAAAAATATCAATTTCAGGATGGGAGAATTTTTGAAAGTTGTTCAGGAAGAAAATAGAATTGTGCTCTCGACAGGTGAACTGAAATATGATTATCTCGTTTTTGCAACAGGTACCGAAACTAATTTCTTCGGGATGGAAAATGTGAAGAAGAACGCGATACCTATGAAAACTGTCAGCGATGCACTGGAAATGCGCAATCATTTTCTGCTGAAAATGGAACAGGCAACTGTTACTGAAGATGTGAATGAAAGAAGAAAATTATTGAACATCGTTGTTGCCGGAGGCGGGCCTACCGGAGTAGAAGTGTCGGGAATGCTTGCTGAAATGAGAAAAAATATTTTGAGCAAAGATTATCCAGAGCTTGCTTCATCAAAAACGGGAAGCAATATTTATCTGGTTGATGCGAGCAGTGCCGTGCTTTCGCCCATGAGCGAGAAATCTCAAAAAGATACCTATGATGCGCTTACTAAACTCGGCGTGGTTATTAAATTGAACATTCACGTGAAAGATTATTTGAATGATGTTGTTATTCTTGACAATGGTGAAACCATCGAAACAAAAACCTTGATGTGGGCTGCAGGCGTTACTGCGCATGTATTTGAAGGGATTGCTAAAGAAAGTTATGGAAGAGGAAAAAGATTGGTAGTAGATGAATTCAACAAAGTGCAAGGCACACAAAATATTTATGCGATAGGAGATACCTGCATTCAGACAAGTGACAGCAATTTCCCGGATGGTCATCCGCAGCTGGCACAAACAGCCATTCAGCAGGGAAAAAATCTTGCAAAAAATTTTATCGCAATGGCAAATGCTAAATCATTAAAACCATTCAAATATATTGATAAGGGAAGTCTTGCTATTATCGGCAGAAATAAAGCGGTGGCAGATTTGCCAAAGCACCTTCATTTCAGAGGATTCATTGCATGGTTCATTTGGGTTTTTATACATCTTGTTTCGTTGATTAATTATCGCAACCGCGTAAAGACTTTATACAACTGGATGATTGCTTACTTCACCAAAGACCAATCGCTGAGAATGATAATTCGTCCGGCGAAAGATGAAGAATAACATCCTCTAAAATAATTTTATCCTCATTAATTCTTTGCAATAAATTTATCAGATGGAATACACAGCAAACAGCCAACGCTATTCTTCTATGGAATATCGCCGCTGCGGAAAAAGCGGATTGAAACTTTCTGCATTATCACTTGGATTATGGCACAACTTCGGTTATGTGGATCCGTTAGCAAATTGCCGCGCCATATTATTAAAAGCATTCGACAGCGGCATCACGCATTTTGATTTGGCAAATAATTACGGTCAGCCCGCGGGCTCTGCTGAAGAAAATTTTGGAAGGATATTGAAAAGAGATTTGCATCCTTACCGCGATGAAATTATTATTTCTTCTAAAGCGGGTTATTATATGTGGTCCGGTCCTTATGGCGAATGGGGCTCCAAAAAATATCTTGTTGCGAGCCTGAATCAAAGCCTGAAAAGAATGGGCGTTGATTATGTTGATATTTTTTATCATCATCGCCCTGACCCGGACACGCCGCTTGAAGAAACAATGAGCGCACTCGATTTGATAGTGAGGCAGGGAAAAGCGTTGTATGTCGGCATCTCCAATTATCAGGCGGAAGAAGCATCAAAAGCATTTGAAATTTTGAAAAAACTTGGCACTCCTTGTTTAATCCATCAGCCAAAATATTCCATGTTTGTTCGCTGGGTGGAAAAAGATTTGCTGAACCTTCTTGGAAATGAAGGAGTGGGATGCATTCCTTTTTCTCCATTGGCGCAAGGGCTTCTCACTAATAAATATTTAAAAGAAATTCCCGCTGATTCCCGTGCTGCGAGAAAATTAGAAAATGGCGCAATAGGCGAAGATGCAATTACTCCTTCATCAATTAATAAAGCACAACAGCTGGCAAAGATTGCAGATGAACGCGGACAAACACTTGCACAAATGGCGCTCGCATGGATATTAAAAGACAAAAGAATTACATCCGTTCTTGTTGGCGCAAGCAAGCCGGAACAAATCACTGACTCTATAAAATGCCTGAGCAATTATCATTTCAGTGATGAAGAGTTGGAGAGGATTGAGGTGATTTTGGGCTGATAAACTTATTTCCCTGCTATAAAATTCATCACGCTGTTCTTGTAGCTAACACCGATGGGTATCGTATTTTTTTCAAGCTCGATGTTATTGCCATAAACAGTTTTGATGTGAGCAACGGCAACAATAAATGATTTGTGAACGCGGATGAATTGTTTCGCTGGTAACAGTTTTTCCATTTCCGTCATCGTTTGATGCGTGACGAGCGTATAATCTGCAGCATGAATTTTGAGATAATCTTTCATGGCTTCAATAAAAATAATCTCTGAAAAATTGATTTTAAAAAACTTGTTGCCCGATTTGATGAAAATATGTTCTGCTGTTTGATTATCTTTTTCTGCAACTATTTTTGAATATAGTCGTCCATTAAAAACTTTAGTCATAGCTTTTTTAAAACGCTCGAAAGAAATTGGTTTCAACAAATAATCAATCACGCTGAATTCATAGCTTTCCAATGCGTATTCGGAGTAAGCGGTTGTGAGAATCACAAGCGGAGGATTATTTAATATTTTCAAAAGACTTAACCCTGTAACACCTGGTAGCTGTATATCCAGAAAAATCAAATCGACTTCAAATTTTTTTAAAGCTGCAATAGCTTCCGCCGCATTATTGCAAACAGCCACGACCTCAACTTCTTCCATTTTTTGCAAATGACTTTGAATCACTTGCTGGGCAAGCGTTTCATCTTCTACTATGATACATTTTATCATGCAGCGTGCGGCTTTACAACAAGCGAAACGGTGAAGGAATTATTATTTAAAATTGCATCGAGTGTATGTGAATCGGGATAAAAAATTTCCAATCTTTCTTTGGCATTCTTCATGCGCAACAAACTTTTTTGCGGTGTTTGAATATCGGTCTGGATAATATTCAATTCATGCGAATCGGGATAGAGCATTTCCAATAAGCTTCTGCTGTTCATGATGCTTGTTCCATTGATTCTCTTGGCTTGTGTCGCCAAATCAATATTTGTATTGTTCACCACATTCAAAGTGATTTTCGAAGGCTCGGTTTTAATAGTTATATACACAAATGGATTTGGTGTTTCATCGTTCATGGCATATTTAAAACCATTTTCAATAAAAGAAATAAACAAAAACGGTTCCACCATAATGCCTTTTGTTTCTCCTTCAATGCTGAAGCGTACATCTGCTTTGTATCTCATCTTTTCAATCTCAATATAATTTTTGATGAACTCGATTTCTTTGTCCAATAGAATTTTTGGTTCGTTGCATTCATAAATCAGATAGCGCATGATATCTGCAAGCTTCACAATCACATCCGGTGCTTTATCAGATTTCTGAAGGCTGAGCGAGTAAATGCTGTTTAATGTGTTAAAAAGAAAGTGAGGATTCAATTGAGATTGAAGATATTTCAGCCTGAACATCGTATTGTCTTTCTGCAATCCTTGCATCATTACTTTCTCATCGAATAATTTTTTAATGAAAGCGATGGCTGTCGCGAGAAAAATATTCACCAGGCTCCATAATCCATCTCTCACAATCACTCTTGGTGAAGAAGATAAATAAAATTGTTCCGGTAATGACAGCGGGAATTGCAATATCAATGAATTGATGCCAAGCAAAATGAGCTGAACGAAAATGAAAAATGCAATGCTGGCGAAAGCGAATGTGATATATTTTTTGTTGAACAGTAAATGTGCAATTATCATTCTCGAATAGAAGAAATAAACAGGAAGCGTAATCAGGCTGCTGATTAATAATGCAGGCCAAAAAATGGCATCAAACCAAAAAAAGGTGACTGCATTGATAACCGGGCAAAGCAATGCGAAAACTATCCAGCAAAAAATTTCAGTTTTGTGCGGCGGCAGTATTTTCCGATCGTTATCGAATTCCATGGTTGAAAGGTTTACTATAAAATTACCCCAACTATTGCAGGTTCTGAATTATAATACCCATGTATTTTTTTCATCGGTCGAGTATGGCAATTGGTCGAAATATTTGAAGGAGTTGGCGAAGCTGATTTTTTGTAAAGACAGTTTAACCGCAAAGGGCGAGGAGTTTTTCGCGAAGTGTGCAAAGGAATGACTGAAGGGCAGAGAAGAATTTAATACATAGTCGGTTGATATTGTAAAAAAATAAACCCCGCATAGAGATACAGGGCTTTTTCGAATAGGACTTGGTTTAACGGAGGCTCTTATATTTTATACGAAAGGCATTGCGATGTTCATAGAGCAGCCTTTTCCGGGCTCGCTTTCTATCTGCATCATGCCATTGAATTGTTTTATTCTTGTGGTGATATTCATCAACCCGATTCCATTTCCTGATTTCGAAACATCGAAACCAACTCCATCATCCTGGACCGAGAGGTAAATATTTTCTTTTTTGAAACTGAGCTTTACTTCAACATGTTGAGCTTTGCTGTGCTTCATCACATTATTTAATTGCTCCTGCACAATTCTATACAGCACTAATTTTTTTTCAGGGCAGAGCTCGTTCAGTTTTTTCTCTCTCGAAAAACTGAAATTTATTTTGAACAAACCGATGCCATTTATTTTTTTGACGAGCTCGGCTATCAATTCGATCAGGCTACTACTTGTTTTTTGAGAAATGACCAACTGCGATGAAATGATCCTGATATTTTCAATCGCTGAAAGAATGACCGAGCAGATTTGTTCTTTTGCAAATTTTTCTTTTGGCGAATTTGCAGGAACCATTTCCAGATAAAGTTTTGCAAGTGCCAACAGCGGGTTCACGCCATCGTGGAGCTCATGACCAATCCTGGTTCTTTCTTCTTCCTGAATCAGGATGAGCATTTTAAAAAATTCTTTTTTTGACAGCCCTTTTTTCTTCAGCTCTGCAGAATAAAACGGGATTTCAAAAGTTTCAGCAGCGCCTTTTATATAAGACAAACCTTTGTGCAGGTTTTTGACAACAGCAAGGTTTGTGGTTTTCATAAAAGACATAGGACAAGGTTTTGGACAAGGTTATTATTAAAATATTCAAAGCATAGAAACGTGGACGAAACCATAGGATAAGGACTAAAAACGGCACGGACTTTCAACGGTTTCTCACGGGTATAGGATTTTAAGATGGACTTTTTTTAGGGCGATTAGCCAAACGGATTTTCAAATTGGCTCATCCACGTTTCTATTGCTGAAATATCTTTTTGTTATTTGTAATTGATAAATTCTTTTTGTGGAAAAGTAAGGTAGCATACAGGCCGGCAAATGGAATAGTAGATGTTCATTCCTTTCAGGTTGATGCCGATCGTTGCGCTTGCAAAAATCAGCAGCCATTTTTCGCAATGAAGCCTGTATTCATTAGCACTCAATAATCTGGTCGAGTTCATAAAATTGGATTTTAGATTTTGATTAAAAGGACTATTATCAATGACCGGTTTTAATTGTTAATGGCATCCGATAGAAAATAGATAGGACTGATGGAAAACCCGTAATCTGTTTTCCTGAAATAATGTTCTCCGAGTTCCATCTCAAGAAAATTTTCATCTCTTCTCACATCAAGCAGGGAAAGTTTTTCATCGCTTTTTGCTTTTTCAATCACTCCGGGAAGCATTTCATATATCATGCCGTTCCAGCATGCATGTTCAATCTCTTCTGACAATGAATTGCGGCGCTTTGCAAGCCGCTCGTTTTTTTGAAGCCATTGATGACGAAGAAATGTGGTATTCGGCATCAGTAAAATTTCTTGTTGTGTTGAATGGTCCTTCATAAAAAGTGTTTAGGGTTTTGGTATTTGGATTCACAAAAAGTAAAATAAGGGTACGGCTCCTGAGAAAATATTTAACCATGAGTTGCATTGGTGAGCAAAGGCCACTGAACTGGATGCGGCCTTTGCTCATGCTGCTTAGGATAAGGAATGGTTAATGGTTCTAAATTAATTTTCGACGGTGTTCAACATTGGTTTTTCAAAGAGCAATAACTTTTATTTCAATCTTTATTCTTCGGTTGTTTCTTTTCTTTTTCTATGCTTTGCTATCATTCAATTTGATGATACAAAATAACTACAACGTTTGCGTGAAGAAAATAGAACATTCAACATATCACAGGTACTATTTTTAAAATCTTGTTGTAGAAAGCATACTACAAAGTTCAATCAAAGCCCACAAAATTGTGATACACAAAGGTGGACAGTACACAAAAGTGTAACGATACGGGCTTAAAAAAACGAGAGCCATCATATTACAGATGGCCTCGCTCATGTGCATAGGATAAGGTTGGCACATATCTTTACTCTTTTTATTTTAAAACATCAGCATTCAATACTATTCAAAGAACTTTTTCTTGTTTTGATTCCTTTCCTTTTCTATTCTTTATTCCATTCTGTTGTTCCTTAATTTGATGATGCAAAGTAACTGCACGGCATTTGCTCAGAAAATAGAACGTTTAACATATTGTCGGTATAAATAATTAAACTTCTTTGTAGAAGCTATACTACAAAAACACTAACGGGCTTTTTTTTTAAAAGAATGATTTCTTTAACGCGATCTATATCAGACAATTTTTCAATAAAATATCCGGCACCGATTTTTTTCCATTGGTCGAGGTAATACTTATTATATTTTTTGGAAAGAATGGTGATAGAAACTTTCGGATATAAATCTTTAAGTATTGACAACAGCCCGAGCCCCTCTGTGTCCAGCGATCTGACATCCAGCAAAATCACATCGGCACTCTTTAGTTCAAGCTTGCCGGCAACTTCGGTAAAAGTGTGTGCTGTGTCTATTTTTCTAATGTCTTTTAGGTCTCCGAGCAAATCAATCAGGCGATTGAAAATAAATGAAGAATCGTCTACTATCAGGAATGTGTTTTTATTTTTGCCTCTCATCACTAAACTAATTAAGGCAAAGGTATTTACTGGCGAAGCCGGAAATAATAGAACAGAGAATAGTATTTATGTAGAATATGAACTACAAATGCGCAACATGAAGCAATTTAGATGAGCTTGTTCTCAATACAGTAAATCGTGATCTGAGCGTTTGATGTGATGCTCATCTTTTCCATGATCCTTGCGCGATAAGTGCTCACTGTTGTGACGCTGAGGGACATTTGTTCTGCAATTTCAGAAACAGATTTCCCGGAGCCGATAAGTTTCATTACTTCGAACTCGCGGCCGGAAAGATATTCATGTGCAGGCTTGTCGCCGTCTTTATCAAGTGATAATAATAGCTGATCAGCAATGGAAGGTGTTATATATTTTTTGCCAAGCATCACAGTGTTGATAGCTTTTGTGAGTTCTTCGGGCGGACAATCTTTGTTGAGGTAACCTGATGCTCCGGCTTTTAGAACCCGTATGGCATATTGTTCTTCAGGTTGGCCGCTCAGGATGAGCACAGGAAGTTTTGGGTAATATAACTTTATTTGCTGCAGGGCTTCCATGCCAGATCTTCCTGGCATGGAGAGATCTGAAATAACAATATCATATTCTCCTTTCATCACTTTTTTTAAAAGCGTTTCTGCATCCTGCGCTTCGTCTATTTCTGCCGAAGGGAAAGAGGTTAGCAAAACCTGCTTTAATCCAAACCGAACAATCTGATGGTCGTCTGCAATAATTATTCTCATCAAAATAATATTTTAACTCACAGGACAGGTTTATTGCACGAAAGCTAAAATACATTTTCGGATTTATCAGCCGATCATAGTTTTTATTGCATTCAATCAAGAATTTTGTTTATGCATATACAAACAAAAGACATTCGCATATTGCTTGTAACAATTCATTAAGAACGTTATATAGGCTGGATGAAGCAGTAGAAGTTTGAATTAAGTCAGATATTTGAAATCAAAAAACCAGAGAAGCCTTTAAAACACGCTAATTTTGTTAAAGCAATCATAGCGAAGTTAAATAAAAAATTAAACACAATCTTTTATAAATCTTTTGGAATGGAAAAGTCTTTCGCGCTTTTGCAAATCATTTTAATGATTGTTGAATTGTGAAAGAATCAAAAGGGCTGATTTGAAAATGTTATATCAAACGACCGATTCCTTATTTAGCAATTATGAACCGGAACAAGATTCAAGTTTTTCTGCTTCTTATTGTTTACTTTTTGCTCATCACAAAATGTTCCAATCGATTGTCTGCTGACAGGCACCCTGAATATTTCAATTTTTTTATAAAGAGAGCTGATACTATAAAATCAGATAAAAAAGAACAAGCGCTTTTTTCTTTGGATTCTGCTTTGCGTGCATTCCCTGACCCGGGAAATGGTGATGTTTTTTCTGTTGACAGCATGAAATGTGTGCTGTATGGATTCCCGATCAAAAATTATTCAAAAGCCCTGTTATATGCTGACAGCATGTTCCTGATTGATAATGGCAGTTATCGCACAGAAGAAGAAGCTGAAAGAACAACATGGGCATTGTTTGCGAAAGCTTACTGCTATCGGTTAATACCGGATTATAGTGCAGCACTAAACTATTTTCTTGCAGGCCAGGAAATAGGTTCAAGACATGTAAAACATCAATGCGACCTGGAAAAATTTGAAGCTGGTGTAGGTTATTTGTTTTATGCCCAGGGAAAATTTCAATTGGCAGCTTCCCATTTTTTAAAGCAGCACGAATTTATAAGGAACAATTGCAACAACAATGATTTTGTAGACGATTTCAGGCTCAGCTATGCTGATGCCTCCGTTAGTTATTTGATGGCCGGGATGATGGATAGTGCATGGTTTTATGCCATCGAGACTTTAAAGATATTAGATGATCAGGAGAAAAAATTTCCCGAGCGGGCTGCTTACCTGGATTATGCAAGGTCTGTTGTGTATAGTTTTCAGGCAGATGTCATGAGCCAAAAAGGAATCGGTGAAAAAGCAGAAGAGCTATATAAGAAAAGCATAGAAGGAACAAAGGTTTTAGATTTTGCTTTTTCGGAATACGAAAAACTGAGCCTTTCGAAATTTTATTTAAAAAATAATGAAATAAAAAAATTCAATACCGTATTGGCTGAAATAAAAAGATCGCTGGACACATTGCCTGACGATCCATTGCTGGCGAAATGGCTCAATCTTAAAGCAACTTATTTTGCAAATGCAAAAAATCACGATTCGGCTTTTTATTTTCAAATGCAATACAACAAGGTCAACGATTCCATTGATACAAAGAACAAGGGGTTTGGGGCTCTTGACATCAGAAATGAATATGAAAACCTGGAGCTCAAATATTTTCATGAAAGCCTGGAAAAAGAAGCGAGCCTGAAGAATTTATATCTCATTATTTCACTGCTTGTTTTTATGATGGCTATTTCAATTGCAACGATTGTATGGTTCAATTTCAAAAAAATGACGAAGCTGAATTTGCGGATTCAGCAAAAAGGCATTGATCTTCAAAAGGCGTTTAGCTCATTGGAACAAAGCCATGCAGAAAACACCCGCATTATGCGCATCGTGGCGCATGATTTAAAAAATCCGATGAGCGCGATACAAAACGTGGTGCATTCATTGTTGCAAAAAGAAAAATTAGAATCGCAAAGGGAGATGTTCATTGCCATTCAATCTTGCTGTAATGATTCAATGTCGCTGATAAAAGATTTGTTGGAAGAAAAAAAAGATCAGAGAAAAGAAAAAGAGCATGTAGAAATAAGTGAACTGCTTCAAAACTGTGTTCAATTACTGCAGTCAAAAGCCGATGAGAAAAAACAAAAATTAAACTTTCGGGCAGATCATGTGGAAATGATTATCAGCCGCCAGAAGATATGGCGCGTGATGAGCAATTTAATAAGCAATGCGATTAAGTTCAGCCCGATCAGATCTGTTATTGATATCAAGCTTGAAAAAAATACTGACAAAATATTATTATCCGTCAGTGATCGAGGGATTGGCATACCTGAAAATCTCAAAACAAAAATATTCGAAATGTCAGATGAAGCCGTAAGGCCGGGCACTGAAGGAGAGAAATCGTATGGGCTGGGATTATCTATCTCAAAAAAAATTGTTGAAGAGTATAACGGTAAACTATGGTTTGAAAGCAAAGAAAGCGAAGGTTCTGTTTTTTATGTTGAACTTCCTGTAAGCTAATCAAAACGTTGCCACAGAATATATCTGACATGCCACGATGCTAAAATGTTTAATTTAGACAAGCTTATAAAATGCTTATTCATCCTGTAAATAAACTTTTTCCTCAAATTAACTTTGTGAGCGCAATGCTCATATCGGTCATTGCCTTGTTCTCTTTCGCTTGTTCAAGTCAACATAACAATGACAGCCATCCTGAATATTTTGTGCCTGTTTTAAAAAAAGTAGATACCATTCAATACGCAAAAAAAGATGAAGCGCTTGCCTATCTGGATTCGGTTTTTTATGCATTCCCAAACCCGGGCGTGGGAGATATTTTTTCTTACGATAGTATCAAATGCGATCAGATTTCTTTTGCCAAACATGATTATTATAAAGCAATGTCATATGCAGACAGTATGATTGCCCTGTCTGAAGGCAAAATGAATGATGAAGTGATGGCAAAGCGCTATTCATGGGCGCTTTATGCGAAAGGTGATTGCTTCAGGCATTTGAAAAGATATGATGAAGCGCTTCGATATTATCTTTCTGCGCAACAGATTGTGCTGAACTATGCGAAAGATAAATGCAACATTGCAAAATATGACGGCAACATAGCATTGCTGATGTTTGCTCAGGAAAAATATCAGTTGGCAGCATCTTATTTTTTGAAGCAGCACAATGATTTTCAAAATTCATGCAAGCAGGGCGACTACCGCAACGTGATGGATCTTGAAGCAAGTTTTAACAATGCAGCTCTCAGCTATCTGAAGGCGGGCATGCTTGACAGTGCATGGCATTTTCAGAATGAAGCCATAAAGGTTATCGAAGAAAATGAGCCGGGATTCCCAGACAGGCATGCTAATTCAACTTATGCAAAAGCGGTTATTTATGGTGATCAGGCCGAAGTGCTTTCGCGCAAAGGAAGATTTGCTGAAGCAGAAGATCTGTATAAAAAAAGCATAGAGGGCTCAATAGCTGCAGATTTGCCTTATGCTCAATCTACGCTGGCAAGGCTGGCAGAACTTTATCTGAACCAGGGCAACAAAAAGCTTTTGAAAGAAACATTAGTGAAGCTTAAACATTCACTTGACACGCTCAGCGATGAAACCCAATTTATGAAATGGCTGAACCTGAAAACAAAATATTTTGTTTCGAACAATCAAATAGATTCAGCTTTTATTTTTCAGAAGAGGTACGATGATTTGAAAGATTCTGTTGATCTGCGGGATAAAAAATTTGCGACTGAGGATGTTGGAAAAACATTTGAAAACCTGGAGCTGAAATATTCAAATGAAGTGCTGCAAAAAGAAGGCAAACTTAAAAATTTATATCTCGCCATTTCCATTCTCGTTTTCATAATGGCTGCATCTATAGCCGTTCTTATCTGGTACAATCTGAGGCGTGCAAAAAAGCTCAATCTTCAGGTGCAGCAAAAAAACAAGGAACTTGAAAAAGCTTTTAATTCCCTTGAGCAGAGCCATGCGGAGAACACACGGATTATGCGAATAGTGGCGCATGACTTAAAAAATCCGATCAGCGCTATCCAGAATATTATGCATGCGCTGTTGCAAAAAGAAAAACTGGAATCACAAAGAGAGATGTTTGCGGCCATACAGGCATCATGCAATGATTCAATGTCGCTCATCAGAGATTTGCTGGAAGAGCGAAAAGAACAATTAAAAAAAACCAAAGAGCTGATAGAGGTAGGAAATTTATTGGAAAGCTGCGTTCAGTTGCTGCAGGCAAAAGCAGATGAAAAAAAGCAAAAATTAAAATTGCAGGCGGAGCATTTTGAGATGATGATCAATCGCCAAAAAATCTGGCGTGTAATGAGCAATGTCATCAACAACGCCATCAAATTCAGCCCGGCAAAATCTTTGATTGATATCAGGCTTAGCAAGACTGGTGACAAAGCTTTGCTTTCGATTACCGATAATGGAATAGGTATACCTGAAAAATTAAAAGATAAAATTTTCGATTTATCAGAAGAGGCAATCAGGCCTGGCACCGATGGGGAAAAATCTTATGGGCTCGGCCTGTCTATATCAAAAAAAATTGTGGAAGAACATCAAGGAAAACTGTGGTTTGAAAGTACGGAAGGCGAGGGCTCGGTTTTTTATGTTGAGCTCCCGTTAGCTTGATAAATTCTTAAAACATCCTTTATCATAATTTCTTCGCGGTAAAACTTTCAATTTGCGTAACTTAATGCCATAAATTTTTTTTATGCCTTCCTATTCACTTGAGATCAATTCAAAAAATTATATGGTTGATGCAGATCCGACAATGCCTTTGTTATGGGTGCTCCGCGATTTGCTTGATCTGACGGGAACAAAATTTGGCTGCGGTGTCAGTAGTTGTGGCGCATGCACAGTTTTGATAAACGATCGTGCAGGCCGTTCCTGTCAACTGCAGGTTCAGTCATGCGTGGGATTGAAGATCACGACCATTGAAGGTTTGAGCGAAGACGGATCTCATCCGGTTCAAAAAGCCTGGGAAAAAATAAATGTGCCACAATGTGGCTATTGCCAGGCAGGGCAAATGATGAATGTAGTAGGATTAGTAAAAATGTACCCCAAGCCAACTGAAGAACAAATCAATGAAATGATGGCAGGAAATATTTGCCGCTGCGGGACATATCAAAGAATTAAAGAGGCAATTCATTCAGTCATTGAAGAAACATCCAAATCTTAATCTTCAAACATTATTATGAAAGCGCATATACATCGCCGTGAATTTATTAAGCTGACATCAATTGCAGGCAGCAGCCTGATGATCGGGTTTGTATTTTCATGTAAAAACCCTGCATCCAAAAATGCCAATCAAAAAGCTCTTCAACCCGATGCCTATCTGAAAATAGATCCGGATGGAAAGATTACGGTGTTTGTCGGTCGTCAGGAAATGGGGCAGGGCGTGAACACGTCACTGCCGATGATTGTGGCAGAAGAATTAGATGCTGACTGGAAAGATATTCATGTGGAAATTGCTGCATTTGGCACACTGAAAAAAGGAGATCACGATACGGGCGGAAGCCAAAGCGTGATCAGCGATTATCAGAACCTGCGCAAAGCCGGGGCAGTTGCGAAAGCTATGTTGATTTCGGCGGCAGCCAAAAAATGGAATATCGATGCCTCAAAATGTGTCGTAAAAAATGGCACGGTTAGCAGCACGGTAAACTCATCACAATTTAATTTCAGCGATCTGGTCGGAGATGCTGCATTGTTGCCTGTGCCTAAAGATGTAGTGCTGAAGTCGCCAAAAGATTTTACGCTTATTGGCAAAACAAAACAAAAATCAAACCTGAAAGATATTCTTGCAGGAAAAGCAAAATATGGGATTGATGTAAAAATCCCTGACATGGTATATTCGAGTGTGCTTCGCTGTCCCGTGCTTCATGGAAAAATAAAAACAATTGATGACAGCGCATGCAAACAAGTCAAAGGATTTATCAAAACTATTTCCTTTGAAGGATCGGACAAACCGATGCACATTCACGCAGGCGTTGCAGTGATCGCATCGAACACATGGGCTGCCATGCAGTCGCGGAAATTATTAAAAGTGGAATGGGATGAAGGAGAGAAAAACAAAGAATCAACAGTTCAGCTTTTCAAAACTTTTGAAGAAAAATCAAAACAGAAACCTGCGATAGAAGTTTTCAAAAAAGGGAATGTATCAAGTGCGCATGCTTCATCAAACAATTCAATCGAGTCTGCTTATGCGGAAGCATTTCTGGCGCATGCACCGATGGAGCCGATTAATATTGTTGCGCAAGTGAAAAAGGATTCCTGCGAATTCTGGGGTGGATCGCAAATGCCGGACTGGGCTGCAGAGACTGTATCTGCCGATCTGGGCTTGAAAAAAGAACAGGTGAAAATAAACCTCACTTTGATGGGTGGCGCCTTCGGAAGAAGGCTTCATCATGATTATATTCTGGAAGCAGCAAGAATTGCAAAACAAATTGACAAGCCTGTGAAAGTGATTTGGGATAGAACGGATGATGTTCGCAATGACGTGTATCGGCCCGCGAACTATCACCGTATGAAAGCGAGCTGGAGCAATGACGGTAAACTGACTACATGGCAACATCATGTGCTTGGAACGCCTGTTTCCACCATGACTGAAGGAATGGATACAAAGAATTCACCTGAGATGGAGGGCGGTGCATCATTTAATTTGTGGTATGATGTGCCGAATATGTATTCCGGTTATACACCTGTTGAAATGAATATTAATCGTGGCTGGCTTCGTGCAGTGGATGTGTGCGTGAATGTTTTTCCGGTGGAATGTTTTATTGATGAAGTTGCCGTTAAACAAAAGAAGGATCCTTTGCAATATCGTTTGTCATTGCTGGAAGGGAGGCCTGCGCGTGACGATAAAGAAAAAAACTTTAAACAAGATCCGCAACGCATAGCTAATGTATTAAAACTTGCTGCCGAAAAAATTGGTTACAATAACCCTCGGGAAAAAAATCATTTCATTGGTGTGGCGGCACATCATTTCACATTTGCGAGCGCTTATGCAGCGCATGCAATCGAAATTGAAATGCTTGCACCAAAAAGATTCAAGATTGTGAAAATTGTAGGAGCCGTTGATTGCGGCATTGTTGTTAACCCCGACGGTATGATGAACCAGATGGAAGGCGGCTGCGTGTTTGCGTTGAGCCAGGCACTGATGAGCGAAATAACGGTGAAGGATAGCCGAATTGAACAGGATGGCTATTTCACCTATAAAATAGTGCGCATGAACGAAATGCCGCCAGTGGAAATATATTCTGTTGCGAGCAACGAAGCTCCGGGCGGAATAGGAGAAATCGGATTGCCTACTGTTGCGCCGGCATTGTGTAATGCGCTCGCTGCAGCGGGCTCGCGACCGAGAAGCTTGCCAATAAAGAACGAGGGATTTGAATGGGTATAGGTTTTCTGTGCACCTTCATAGCCGTGAGATATTATCAAATTACTATTTCTTTTCTTATAAATAATGAAAGAGATCAAAAACATCATCCATGCTTTTGATAAAGCGATGAAGCAAGGAAAGCAGACTGCTCTTGCAACAGTTGTGCATGTTGAAGGCTCATCTTATCGCAGACCCGGAGCACGCATGCTTATTACTGAAGATGGTGATCTGACAGGAGCCATTAGCGGGGGCTGCCTCGAAGGAGATGCATTAAGAAAAGCATTGTTTGTTTTGAATCAGCAAAAATCAATGCTTGTCACTTACGATACAACTGATGAAGATGACGCGAAACTTGGCGTTGGACTGGGGTGTAGTGGAATCATTCAGGTGTTGATTGAACCTGTCAATCCTGATCACGAAAATAACCCGATTGCTTTATTAAGATCTGTTTCGTCAAAAAGGCAAAATTCAATTTTGGTAACATTGTATTCATTGCAGAATAGAAGAGAAGTACAGCAAGGCACATGTTTTGTATTCAATGAAGAGAAAATTATATACAAAGGCGAGAAAGCAAATAGTCCAGACGAACAATTATTGAGGGACATAAAATCTGTATTGGTGAATAAAACTTCAGCGTTCAAAAATTATATTTCGGAAAAGAAAGATATCACTGCATTCATAGAATTTATAAAGCCAGTCGTGTCACTAATAATTATTGGTGCAGGCAATGATGTTGTTCCATTAGCCCAAATGGCAGATGTTCTGGGGTGGGAAACGACTGTTGTAGGCGGCCGTTCTTCCAACTTAAAAAAAGAGCGATTCGCGAAGGCTTGTCAGGTTTTGGTTTTGAAGCCTGATGAATTGTTGAAAGAAATTATTATAGATGAACAAACTGTTTTTGTTCTGATGACGCACAATTATAATCATGACCTTGCAGTGCTCAAAGAATTGATCAAAAAAGATATTCCATATATAGGGTCGCTTGGGCCAAAGAAAAAACTTGATAAGATGATCAGTGAATTGAAGGAAGGAGGAATTGATTTGACAGATAAACAGCTTGCGAATATTTATGGGCCGTCTGGACTTAATATCGGTGCTGAAACACCGGAGGAAATTGCGTTATCCATTTTGGCAGAAATAAAAAAAGTTTTAGCTGGAAAAGATGGAAAAATGCTTCGCGACAATATTGATGTTATACATTCTCGCTCCGAAACATTCATTGAAAAGATAAGTATCAAAGATTAAGAAATATTTCCCCAATTATTAATTCATCATTGAACTACTCAATAATCATACTTGCTGCTGGCTCGTCAACGCGATTTGGAAAGCCAAAGCAATTGTTGAATTATAAAGGCAGGAAATTAATTCAGCATATTATTTCCATAGCAAGCGAATCGGTTGCCAATAAAACAATCGTTGTGCTGGGCGCTCACCATGAATTAATATCTCCCCAAATTGAAATGAATGAAAAGGTTCATGTATTTATTAATGAGGAATGGAATGAAGGAATCGCATCATCCATCAGAGCCGGGTTGAAAAAACTACAGATAATAAATCCTGCGTCTGATGGTGCAATACTTTCAGTCTGTGATCAGCCTTTTATCACCACTCAATTATTAAATGATCTGATTGCTGAAAAAAATCAATCTCAAAAAAATATTGTTGCCTGTGAATATGAAAACACTATGGGCATTCCCGTTCTTTTTGATAAAACATTATTTCCTGACCTGATGGAATTAAAAGGGGATACAGGCGCAAAAAAAATTATCATGCAGCACAAATCAGTAACGGCAACCATCTCGTTTCCTTTGGGAAATATTGATATTGATACGAGTGAAGAATATCAGGCGCTGATGAAGTAACTTTAATCCTATTTCCATGATTAAAAAAAGAAGTTTCTCCGAATGATTGTTGATACATTTAATCGTGTTCATACTTATCTGCGCATTTCACTGACTGATAATTGCAATCTTCGTTGCTTTTATTGCATGCCCGAACAGGATTATGATTTCACTCCGCCCAACCGTTTGATGCAACCTGAAGAAATAGAAGCGCTCGCGAAAATTTTTGTTGCAAATGGCATCAATAAAATCAGGTTGACGGGAGGAGAAACTTTGGTCAGGAAAGATGCAAAAGAAATTATTCTTGCCTTATCAAAACTTCCCGTGTCGCTAACGCTTACTACAAATGCTACCAGATTGCACGAGTTTGTTGATGTGTTGCAGGAAGCAAAAATAAAGTCGCTGAATATCAGTCTTGACACATTGCAGGAAGATAAATTTCTATTGCTCACAAGGAGAAATCAATTTAAGCAGGTGAAATCGAATATTGATCTGATGATGAAGCTTGGTTTTCTAGTGAAGGTGAATGCGGTTGTCATGAAAGGATTAAATGATCATGAGATCATTGATTTTGTAGAATGGACAAAACATTTTCCGGTTCATGTACGGTTTATTGAATTCATGCCTTTCAGTGGAAACCATTGGGCAAGCAATAAAGTCTTTACGATGGATGAAATCTTAAAAGTCATAAAAGAGAAATATGAGATAGAAAGCGTAGAAAATGATCAGCATGACACTGCAAAAGCATTCAAGATTTTAGGTCATGCCGGCAGTTTTGCAATCATCAGCACCATGAGCTCTCCGTTTTGCAGCGGCTGCAACCGCATCAGGTTAACTGCTGATGGCAAAATAAAAAACTGTCTTTTTTCGAAGGAAGAAACTGATTTGCTCACTGCGTTTCGCAAAGGCGAAGATGTTTTGCCACTAATACTTAACAGCATCGGGAAAAAAGAAAAAGAATTAGGCGGCCAGTTCACCAAAGATTTTGAACATATTCATGCCGCAGATATTGATAACAGAAGCATGATCACTATTGGTGGTTGAATTTTATTATCAGATTATAATTTCAAATTTTGATTTCAGTAACAGAAGCTAAAAAAATTATTCGTCAAAATACAACATCATTGCGTCTTGTAATATTGCCATTGCAAAACGCAGCGGGGCTTGTGCTGGCTGAAGATATTTTTTCTCCCATCAATATCCCATCATTTCCTCAATCATCGATGGATGGATATGCTTTTTCATTTCGGTCGTGGAAGCAAAATAAAGAATTAAAGATTGAAGGAGTTGCATCTGCAGGAAGTAATAGCAATATTTCATTTCATCCAGAACATGCAATCCGGATTTTCACAGGTGCAGTTGTTCCTGATGGCGCTGACACGGTCGTGATGCAGGAAAAAACAAAAACTGAAAACGGAGTATTGATCGTTGAAGATGAAAACCTGCAGGAAGGAATGAATGTTAGATTGGTTGGCGCAGAATTAAAAAGCGGTTCTCTTGCACTTGCTAAAAATAGTTTATTGTCACCGGCTGCTATCGGTCTTTTAGCAAGTATTGGAATCGCTGAAGTGATTGTTTATCCTAAACCATCTGTGTGCATTATTGTTACAGGTGATGAATTGCAAAAGCCCGGAAATCCGCTGCAATATGGGCAAGTGTACGAAGCAAACTCTTATTCGTTAATAGCTGCACTGCGGCAGCAAGGTATTCATCATGTTGAATTGCTATATTCAAAAGACACGTTGAAAGAACTTACTGAAGTGCTCAGGCATGCTTTGCTGCAACATGATTTAATTTTCCTGACGGGTGGCATCAGCGTTGGCGACTTTGATTTTGTGCTGCAGGCAACTATCAATAATGATGTTGAAAAACTTTTTCACAGGGTGAAACAAAAGCCCGCAAAGCCTTTGTATTTTGGGAAGAAGGAAAACAAATATGTTTTTGGGTTACCGGGCAATCCTGCTTCAGGGCTTACTGCTTTTTATGAATATGCATTAATTGCATTGAGCATAATGACAAATAATCATTGTGAATCAAAAATATTGAAAGTGCCTCTTGCTAAATCTTTTAAAAAGCCTATTGGGCTTACGCATTTCCTGAAAGGCTTTTATGATGGGAAGATGGCGATGGTTTTAGATGGGCAGGAATCATTTCGCTTAACTTCATTCGCAAAAGCAAATTGCCTGATTCAAATTGATGAAGAAATTACTGCATGCAAAGAAGGCGAGTTTGTTGAAATTCATTTGTTGCCTGAATAATAGAATAATATGGATAGCATTTATATATTTTATCTTTTATTGTTTCTGATTGCTTTTCTCTATGCTTCTGTGGGGCATGGCGGGGCAAGCGGCTATCTTGCATTGATGGCTATTTTCAGCATTGCGCCGGATGTGATGAAGCCAACCGCATTATTGCTGAATCTTTTTGTGTCGCTCACTTCATTCATTCAATTCTATCGCGGCAGCCATTTCAAATGGAAAATATTTTTTCCATTGGCGATTGCTTCCGTTCCGATGGCTTTTTTGGGAGGGCGAATGACTATTGATGGATTTGTTTATAAAAAAATATTGGGCATACTATTGCTTTTTGCCGTTTTCAGGTTTTTGTTTTTTCCGAATGTTCCCGATGCTAAGCTGAAGAAGGCAAATGTTTTTTTATCAATCATCATCGGTGCTGTGATCGGTTTTCTTTCAGGATTGATCGGCATTGGTGGTGGAATTATTTTATCGCCCGTTTTATTATTATTGAAGTGGACAAACCAAAAGCAGACTGCCGCGATCAGTGCATTGTTTATTTTTGTGAACTCGATTTCTGGTCTTGCAGGGCAACTAAAAAAAGGCATCAGTTTCAGCCCTGATATGATGGCGTATGTTGCTATAGCATTTGCAGGAGGTTTGTGCGGTGCATATTTTGGTGCATTGAAATTTAAGCAAACGATTTTAAAATATGTATTGGCATCAGTGCTTTTATTAGCTTCATATAAATTATTATTCACACATACATAAATGGAATATGAAAAATATATTGGTGATTCTTTGTTTGCTGATTAGCTCGGTAAGTGATTCGCAGGAAGCAAAATCTGTGAGCAATCAATTTACTATTAGCGGGCGGGTAAATCATCCCATTACGTTCTCGCTGAAAGATGCAAAAGATTTTCAGGTTGTATCGCTTGACAGCTTTGTTATCTACAACCATTTGCATGAAAGAAAAAGAGCCATTAAAAACCTCAAAGGGATTTTGCTTACAGATCTTCTCAAGAAAGCCGGCATTGATGAAGCAAACCCAAAACTGCTGAGTGAATTTTATTTCACGTGCATTGCAAATGATGGTTACAAAGTAGCGTTTTCATGGAATGAAATTTTTAATACCGAAGTTGGAAATGGCATTATCATCGTGACCGAAGAAGATGGAACTGCGGGAGAATCAATGCCAGACAGGATCGTGCTGTTATCTTCAAAAGATTATGCAACCGGCAGAAGATATGTGAAAGGGTTGGAAAAAATAATTGTTGAAAGAGTCAAATGAACCTGGAATTAATATGGATATTATTGTATTTGGTCAATTAAAAGAAATGCTTGGCAGTGAAAGAATAACTGTTAATGATGTTGAAGACATTTATGAACTGCAAAAAGCATTGCATACAAAATATCCTTTGCTTGAGCATGCAAAATATAAGATTGCGGTTGATCGAAAAATGATTTCTGATAACATCAAACTGAACAATGACAGCGAGATTGCTATGCTTCCACCTTTTTCCGGCGGATAAAAAATGAAAGAGCAAAATTTATATGAAAGATATCAGCGCCAGATTATATTAAAAGAATTTGGCGAAAGCGGCCAGCAAAAACTGTTGCAGTCGAAAGTGCTGGTGATCGGTGCTGGTGGATTGGGTTGTCCTGCACTTCAATATCTTGCCGGTGCAGGAGTTGGAACGATTGGTATTGTTGATGATGATATTGTGTCATTAAATAATTTGCATCGTCAGATTTTATTTTCGACAAATGATATTGGCCAACCAAAAGCAGAAAGAGCATCTTTCTATCTGAAACAATTAAATCCCACAATCAGGATTGAATCATTTAACATCAGATTGTCTGCAAAAAATGCTATCAACATCATGAAAGGTTTTGATTATGTGATTGACGGCACGGATAATTTTGCCACCCGATACATGATCAATGATGCATGCGTGCTGCTCGATAAGCCATTAATCCATGGTGCTGTTTCACAGTTTGAAGGCCAGGTTGCGATATTTAACTATAAGAAAAATACAGAAGATAATTCTGTCAACTATCGTGATCTATTTCCATATGCTCCCAAGGCCGGCGAAGTTTTGAACTGCGAAGAATCAGGAGTGATGGGAGTTTTGACAGGTATTATCGGAACGATGATGGCTAATGAAACGATCAAGCTAATAAGTGGGATTGGCAAACCGCTTATTAATGTACTGATGATCTATAACAGTCTTTCCAATCAAACATATTCTTTGGCATTAACTGCTACTGAGGAATCCCGTTTCTTAATCCCAGCAGATATTGAAGCATTTGAGAGCAGTGATTACGAATGGCTTTGCGGAATAAGCGACAGCGAAATGGAAATTGATGCGGAAGCGTTTGAGCAATTCATTCATGATGGTAATGCAGATTTAATTGATGTTCGTGAAAAAGATGAACAACCTTTTATCAATGAATTTTTTCATCTGCAAATTCCATTGGGGCAATTAGCGGAAAATCTTTCATCAATACAAAAAGAAACCGTTGTTGTTTTTTGCCAATCGGGCTCAAGAAGTTTTCAGGCGGCAAAAACATTAGCTTCTATTTATAAAAATTCCAGGAAGGTATATTCATTGAAAGACGGAATTATTGAATGGAAAAAATTTCAGCAAGCATGAGGGACAGGAAGATCAAAAATATTTTTGTGGGAGGACCTATCTCCGCGTCTTTTATTGCTGACAGCATTCAGAAGCATCATGAGAAAAAAGATATCGGCGCACATAGTATCTTTCTCGGGCAGGTTCGTGCGGACGTGATTGAAGGAAAGAAAGTTTGCGCCATTGAGTACACAGCCTACGAAGAAATGGCTTTGCAGTTGATGCATGAAATACGCGAATCCATATTTGCAAAATATGATCTGACCTGCATGCATGTGCATCACAGCCTGGGGAAAGTCGCAGCCGGCGAAATCAGCCTGTTTGTGTTTGCATCCTCGGCGCACCGCAAAGCTTCGGTGGAAGCATGTGCTGAAATTGTGGAGCGGATCAAAAAAGAATTGCCGGTTTGGGGCAAAGAATTATTTGAAGACGAAACTCATCAATGGAAAACCAATCATTAGCATGGTAAACATCACACATAAATCAAATTCATTGAGGCAGGCGATTGCAAAGGCAACCGTTGTTGTTTCACGACAAGAAACAATTGATGCCATCACAAACAAGCAGGTGCCAAAAGGAGATGTGTTCGAATTTTCCAGAGCAGCAGGATTATTAGCTATTAAAAAAACGAGCGATGTGATTCCTGATTGCCACCCGTTACCGATTGAACATGCAGCCATTACTTATAAAATTGATTCGTTGCACATCATTATTTCTGTAGAAGTTGCGACCATTTATAAAACAGGAGTGGAGGTGGAGGCGATGCATGGTGCATCTATTACCGCACTGACGATATATGATATGCTGAAGCCGATTGATAAAGAAGTTGAAATTGCTTCTATCAAATTGCAAAGCAAAAAAGGGGGGAAAGCCGATTTTAATAAACAATTGACTGGTGATTTAAAATGTGCTGTGATCGTTTGTTCTGATAGTATTGCAAATGGAAAGGCTGAAGACATATCCGGGAAAGCGATTATTTCAAAACTGGAAAAACTGAATTTGAAAGTTTCTGTCTATGAAATTATTGCAGATGAATTTTCTGAGATACAGAAAAAAGCAACGCAATTGAGCGAAGAAAATTTTCAATTGGTTCTTTTTACGGGAGGAACAGGATTGTCTTCGCGGGATGTAACTCCTGATGCAATAAAACCTTTGCTTGATCGGGAAATACCGGGCATTGTGGAAGCTGCGAGAAATTATGGGCAGCAGCGCATGCCTTATGCGATGCTGTCACGTGGTGTTTCAGGCTTCATCAAAAAAACTTTATTGATCACGCTGCCGGGCTCAACACGTGGTGCAGAAGAATCAATCGATGCGCTGTTTCCTCATATCCTGCATGTATTTCAGGTTGCAAAAGATGTAAAGCATGATTAGGGAAAGCAAAATACTTTAATAAAAAAATTCAATGATTATTATTGAAATAATTGCAAGAGATGTATTGCTGTGTTACTAAAACTTAGAGGACATGAAGCTGACTTTAGCATCACAAATGCAATTGCACTGTAAGCAAGCGCCAAACAAGCACTTGCTGTTTCACCTGCTTTTTCTGCTGCAGAGGAAGCGGCAATGACATATGGAATGTGAAGAATGAAAAACCAAATCAAAATCATAGAACCTAATAAAGTTGTAGCAAGTCTTGTCTTGATTTTTAAAATAATCGCTATGCCAGAAGCCAATAAAGCAGCGCCGCAGAAGTAAATCCAGAATAGATGGGCGGGTATCCATGAAGGGACATAATCTGCTGCTTCTTTTGCGTATAGGAAATGATCGATGCTAAAACTAATGATCGTGATGGCATATAAAATGGCTCCATACGGTATTAATCTTTCAAAGAAATTTTTGCGAAGGTTTATCATGTTTTCCGAATAGCAGTCGGCAATGACAAATGCGCCAGCAGATAGCGCCAGCTCTTTTGCTGCATTTTCCCAATCACCAAAATGAACATAACTTTTTGCATCTATCAATTGATAAGGGATAAAATAAAAGCAAAATATTGCCAATAGCATGACCCCCAACATAAGAGAAACCTGGTTGACATTTTTTTTAAAAACAATGCATGCTCCTGCTAATATTAATAAGGCTCCTGAAATATAAATAATGATAAGAAATCCGGCGTTGCGTGAAAGTGTGCTTCCATATATTGGCGACTACATTTCCATTCTCATCAGCAAATATGCCACGTGCCTGACTGTTGGCTGAACGTTTTGTTGTTTGTTTGTAAAGTATTGTTTGAAACGATTTTCTTCAATCTTCAACTGTAACAGCCCATGCGAAGTGCAAAGCCAAAGATTTCCAAAATTATCGGGGAAAAGCTGATAGATAAATAGGTTTTCAAAATCTTTCATTTCTGGTTTAGAAATGATTTTTAAAAAAGCATTTTCATTCCACAGGTAAATTGGGTCCGTTCCGATATAAAAGATACACACTGTTCCATCCACTGAACTTACAGCCTGGTACCAGTATCTTCCTTTTATACTGTCTGTGTTAAATTGTTTTGTGTCAGCAGGGAACTTACGGCTACCATTATGCGCAATTATTCCTATATCAAATGCATTTGATTTTCCTGCGGTGGTATAAGTGATTAAAAGATCTTGCTGATTCGTGAACCCAACAGGCAGCGATCTCAATGCATCTTTTTGAATAAATGAGACCACCGTATCCTTCGATACGAGATATTGTGTAGATTGGTTGAATATTTTCAGAAGCGCTTTTCCCTTGGCGAACATGCAAAACGGACCTGTGCTGCGATAATCAACAAATGGCTCAACATTTTGATTTTTCCAATCTTTGATTTCATAGCGAAGCGTAAATCCATTTTTAGATGAATATTTCCAAAGCCTGAAAGGAGATGCAGTAAGAAAATTGATTTCATCTGTTCCGTCGTTCGATATCCAATAGACATCCTGCTCTTTAAATGGCATATTTGGAAAAGCAGCGCTGAGCGTTTTCACTTCCTGTGTAACAGTATTCATTACGTCAACTTTGTCATTTGTAGTCAGTTGAAAACCATTGCTGCCATATTCAATTAAAATATTGTCAGCATCATCTTTTGCCAATTGCACTACTTTATTATCCCGCAGATTATTTTGCCGATGCGTAAAAAGCAAACAATTTTTTCCATCATAACGGTTGAGCCCATTGCGGGTGCCTAACCACAAAAAACCTGCTTTATCCTGCAGCCCGCAAAATACTTCGTGCGATGCAAGGCCGTCTTCAATTGAAATAAACCTTTTGTTGATCGTGTGCCCGGCATCATCAACCAATGCACTCTTTTGTGCAAATAGAGAATGGCCGGATATTATTAAACCCGGTGTGAATATGCAGCACAAAAAAAATGTGCATGCCATCTTGCGTAAGTTCTTGCAACAGGTTGATTGCTTGATAACGTCAATTTTGTTTTATGAATATAATCATTTGACATACTTAGTTGATTAAGAATGGAAACTTTTTGTTAAATACGTTATGATGAAAACTGTCGATTCGGGCGATCATGCATTGAAAGCTGATCTGTGCAAATAACTGACGATCGCGATATTTAGTTATTTACGGTTATGCATGAACGCTGTAATGGAGCATGAGCAATGCTTTAGATAAGTCCTTCAACTGAACTGCGCATGGATTGTGATTTTTCAATTTGTTTTTGCTGTTGAACTTTCGCAAATACAAATCCCTTTCCTGATTTTTTCAATCTCTTAAATTATCCCGTGACCCGAAAACGGTTTCGTAAATAAATTCATCGTAAATATTTTTCATAAGAATAAAGTTTATAACTTAGTTAGGCACATGCTCTTTTTTTTGAGCAAATTTGTTGTGGGAGCTAAAACAAAAATTGCAAAACTGCTTTAGCTCAACTTTATTTTTTCAGAAACGATTGCTTATGCCTGAACAAGGAAAATATGATGAGCGTATGATTCTTGAGCGGCTCGCCGCAGGCGATGAGTTGGCACTGGAAGAAATTTATAAATCCTTATGGCATAAATTGTTCATGGCATCCTACAATATTCTGCACAATAAAACAGCATGCGAAGATATTGTTCAGGATATTTTTCTTCAATTGTGGGCCAAGCGCACATCCATCAATATTAAGGAATCGCTCGAAGCATACTTATACAGTGCCGCCCGTTATCAGGTCTTTCGGTATATCAGAAATCATCCAACGGAAAGCCATTTTTTTGAGGATGTGGAAGAACGGATTGCGGATACATCTCCCGAAATAATGTTCCAGCAAAAAGAAATTGCCAAAATTGTTGATGATACGGTAAGCCGGCTTCCTGAAAAATGCCGCACTATTTACAAGCTCAGCAGAGAAGAACAGCTTTCTCACAAAGAAATCGCTCAGTTGTTGCATATCTCCACCAAGACGGTAGAAAACCATCTCACCATTGCATTAAGAAAACTCCGCACTTCACTGAACAGGTTCGCCAGTTTTTTCCTTTTCTGATTTTCTTAAAAAAAAAGTTCAAATCCTTTTAGGGGATAGGCACTGTTTTTTGCACATATTGTTACAAACCTACTGTCGTGAATAAAACTGAATTTCTACATATCATAGATAAATTCCTGAATGGGGCATCGACTCCGGAAGAGGATATGCTCCTTAAAAGGTACTATGAAAGCTTTCAATCAACGCCGATTTGGAATGAAGCGGAACTGGGCAACAAAGATGATGAGGAAGCGCTGTTATTGAAAAGGCTGAAAGAAGCCATGCTACAAAAAAAGCAACCAACAGGAAAGCTTCGCAGTATAAAAAGATATTTCTGGTTGGCTGCTGCGTCTGTTATTTTAATTGTTGGCGGTTCTTATTTATACCTTTTCAACAGTAATAAAAAAGGAACCATAATAGCTGCCGGCACGATTAAAGAACAAACAAAGGCTGATCTTTCACCGGGTGGCAATAAAGCCGTTCTCACTTTGGCGGATGGCAGCACAATTGATCTGGACAGTGCAGGAAACGGAAAGTTGGGCCAACAGGGAAATGCTGATATATTGAAAGTTAAAACAGGTGAACTGTCTTACAACAATGAGAAAAGCAGTGAAGCGAAAATTGTTTACAATACTCTTTCCACACCGAAAGGCGGGCAATATCAGGTAACGCTTTCAGACGGAACGCAGGTTTGGCTGAATGCTGCATCCAGCATACGTTTCCCGACTTCTTTTATTGAAAATCAACGACAGGTAGAAGTAACAGGCGAAGCATATTTCGAAGTAGCAAAAAATAAAGAAAAGCCTTTTATTGTACATGCAAACGGCGCACAGGTGGAAGTGCTCGGCACACATTTTAATGTGAATGCATACGGTGATGAGCCTGAAGTAAAAACAACGTTGCTGGAAGGATCCGTGAAAATCAGCAAAGGCAATAACAGCAATTTGATGAAACCCGGGCAACAGTCTGTTGTTAGCAATAATAACGGCGATATATACCTGAAAAATGATATTGATATAGATGAAGTGATGGCATGGAAGAATGGCGGTTTCAATTTCAATGATGCAGATATCCCATCCATCATGCGGGAAATTGCCAGGTGGTATGATGTGGAAGTGACATATGAAGGAACAATACCGACCGATCATTTTACAGGGAAAATGACAAGGAACACCAATGCTTCCAACGTGCTGAAAATACTTTCGCTCAGTGATGAGCATTTCAGGATCGAAGGAAGAAAGATTATAGTAACATCAAATAAAAAATAGAGAAGTCTGTAAAGTTAAGGAATGAAAAAACCGGGAACGTTGCGACCGTCCCCGGCGAATATCTGAGCTAACTTTTTGTATTAAACAATTATTTCAGGAACTGTTTATTTGTTAACCCAAAACAAAACAAAAGTATGAATCTGGCTGCTTATGGCAAAAAGAAGCGCTATATAGCTTCTTCGCCCAGGCTGCTCATTAGCCTGCCAATCACCAAAATTATTTTGGTTATGAAATTGACCGCATTTCTGTTGTTTGCATTTTGCTTACAGGTAAGTGCAGGTGGTTATTCCCAAACCATCTCCATTTCCGAGCGGAATGTTTCTCTAGAAAAAGTTTTAAAGCAAATTGAGAAACAAAGCGGTTATTCTTTTTGGTACAAAACCGAGTTGATGCAAAAAACTTCGAAGGTAAGCATCAGTTTGAAAAACGCAGGGCTCGACTCTGTTCTTAAAAAGTGTTTCGAAAATCAACCCCTCAATTATTCTATCGTGGCACAAACTATTGTGCTATGGAAAAAAGAAGAGAGCAATGCTGCTGTGCAACCGCCTTCTTTTGTTGACATTAAAGGAAAGGTCACCACTGCAGATGGGCTTCCACTTTCAGGTGTTAGCGTAGTTGTGAAAGGCACTTCAAAAGGAACTGCTACTGATAAGAACGGAGAATTTTCCATTACAGCATCTAAAGAAGATGTGCTGGTCTTTTCTTATGTCGGTTATGAAACTAAACAAGTCGCAGTAGGCTCTCAATCTTTTATAAACTTATCTCTTTCAGAAAGCAAAAGTTCCTTGAATGATGCTGTAGTAATAGGTTATGGAAGAAGTTCAAAGCGAGCTCTTTCGAGTGCTATCGCTTCTGTTAAACCTGAAGACATGAACAAAGGCTCCATCAGTGATGTAGGGCAATTGCTGCAGGGAAAAGTTGCAGGTTTGAATATCACAGCGAGTGGCGACCCTAACAGAACTGCTGCAGTGATTTTAAGAGGAGTCTCTACGCTCAACGGATCGCAAGGTGCGTTTTATGTAATTGATGGTGTGCCCGGCACAGATATCGCAACGGTTGCTCCCGATGATATCGCATCTATCGACATTTTGAAAGATGCGGCAGCAACAGCTATTTATGGTAATCGTGCATCCAACGGCGTCATTATCATCACCACTAAAAGAGCGAAAAAAGGTTTACCCGTGCTTTCATACAGCGGTTATTTGAGCAGTGAAAAAGTATCCAGTCAATTGAAAGTGATGGATGCAACAGAATTGCGTGCATTCGTAACAAAAAATAATCTGGCGTTCACTCCCGCTGATGATAAAGGCGCTAATACTAACTGGCAAAATGCGATCGAACGAAGCAGTGCGATTGCACACAATCATAATCTTTCATATAGCAACACAGGTGATCATGGCGGTTATATAGCAAGCGTGAACTATTTTGATAAACAAGGTATCATTCAGTCCACATCATTGAACCGAGTCATTGCAAGGCTCAGCGCCGAGCAATATGCTTTCAAAGACAAACTTAAGCTCGGCCTGAACATCAGCAACTCATTAAGCACGGCCAATGATTTGCCTTATCGCAATTCAATATTGCAGTTGGCTAATTTGTATTTGCCGGTGAACCCGATTAAGAACGCAGACGGAAGTTATTTTGAAAATCTGCAAAAATCGAACTACTACAATCCGGTAGCGATGCTCAATAACGAGACGCAGCAAACCAAAACCAATTTACTCATTGGTAGTTTGACGGCGCAGGTGAAATTGCCATTTGGCATTACATACGATTTGAATTTATCTTATCAAAAGAATTCATACCGGACCGGCACTTATCTTACCAAATATTTTACTTCAACATACAATCAGATGTATGATAACCCCGATCCCGGTTATGGTGGGCATAGCCTTCAAACCTTTGGACAAAACGGCCAGGCAACCAGAAGCGATTATGAGAACACGAGCAAAATCTTAGAAACATTTTTTACATGGGATAAAAGATTCGGCGACCACAACATCAATGCTGTGATTGGTTATTCATGGCAGGATAATATTACGGGAGATGGATTCTCTGCAACAACAAGCAATTTTCCTGTAGATAATATTTTGTAT
>Ga0209060_10000857_pt1 | contig 41919 bp, 34 predicted proteins | sample Coa_R1_8_FD_187155 | JGI IMG/M metagenome (GOLD analysis project Ga0209060, IMG submission 187155) | Surface soil microbial communities from Centralia Pennsylvania, which are recovering from an underground coalmine fire - Coalmine... | ecosystem: Environmental > Terrestrial > Soil >...
AGGAGCCGAGCTACCTGGCCGTCGAGAGCGGCCTCTGGTCCTGGCTCAACACACGCGACCACAAGCGGATCGCCCTGATGTTCTACGTCACCGTGCTGGGGACGTTCTTGCTTGGAGGGGTGTTCGCATTGGCGCTGCGCACGGAGCTGCTCACCCCGCGGCGGACGATCATGGACGCGATGACCTACAACCGGATGTTCACGCTGCACGGCGTGACCATGGTCTGGATGTTCCTCATCCCGAGCATCCCGACCGTGTTCGGCAACTTCGTGCTGCCAATCCAGCTCGGCGCCAAGGATCTCGCCTTCCCCAAGATGAACCTGGTCAGCCTCTACATGTTTTGGCTCGGCCTCGCGACCACGCTCGGGGGGATGCTGGCGGGCGGGACCGACACCGGATGGACCTTCTATCCACCGTACAGCGACATCACGCCCACCCGACTGGTGCCGGTGCTGATGGGGATCTTCATCCTCGGAATCTCCACCATTCTCACCGGCATCAACTTCGTCGCCACCACGCACATGTTGCGGGCGAAAGGCATCCGCTGGTCGCGGATCCCGCTCTTCGTTTGGACCATTTACGGGACCAGCATCATCATGTTGCTGGCGACCCCGGTGCTGGGGATGAGCCTGCTGCTCGTCGGCCTCGACAACGGCCTCAAGCTGGGGATCTTCGATCCATCGGTCGGCGGCGACCCGGTGTTGTTCGAGCACATCTTCTGGTTCTACTCGCACCCGGCCGTCTACATCATGATCCTCCCGGCGATGGGGGTGATCAGCGAGGTGGTCCCCTCCTTCGCGCACCGGCGCCCCGCCTCGTACACCGCGATCGCCATCTCCACGCTGGGGATAGCCTTCGTCGGGTTCTTCACCTGGGGCCACCACATGTTCGTGGCGGGCATCTCGACCTACGACGCGGGCGTGTTCGGCATCCTCTCGATGTTCGTGGCCATCTTCTCGGCCATCAAGGTCTTCACTTGGACCGCGACCCTCTACAAGGGGCACATCGTGTTCAGCACGCCGCTGCTTTATTTCTTCGCTTTTCTCTTCCTGTTTGTGTTCGGCGGAATGACGGGCGTGGCGGTGGCGACGCAGTCGCTCGACGTCCACTGGCATGACACCTACTTCGTCGTCGCACACTTCCACTTCATCATGGTGGGCGGCAGCGTCACGGCGTTCCTGGCCGCCGCGCACTACTGGTTCCCCAAGATGTTCGGGCGGCTCTACTCCGAGCGGGTCGGTCTCTTGTCGGCGGTCGCGGTCTTCCTCGGCTTCGTGCTGACGTTCCTGCCGCAGTTTCTGCTGGGTAACATGGGGATGCCGCGCCGCTACTACTCCTATCCTGCTCAGTTTCAGTGGCTGCACGTGCTGTCGACCGGCGGGGCCTACCTGCTGGGGGGCGCCCTGCTCCTCACCTTCGCCAACCTGGCGATCGCGCTCAGGTGGGGGCCGAAGGCACCTGCCAACCCGTGGGGCTCGCGGAGCTTCGAGTGGTTGACCCCCTCGCCGCCGCCCAAGCACAACTTCCCAGTCTCGCCGAACCTCGACTACAGCCCATACGACTACACCATGACCGACGAGGAGGCCCGTGTCCGCGCCGGACAATGAGCTCGCCACGCTCGGCGACCAGTACGACAGCCTGGAGACGCAGGAGCGTAGCCTCGAGCTCGGGATGTGGGTGTTCTTGGCCACAGAGATCTTGTTGTTCGCTGCGCTGTTCGCGCTCTATGCCTCGTACCGAGCGATGTATCTGCCCGACTTCAAGGCCGGCATCGAGCACAACACGCTGGCGTTCGGCACCATCAACATGTACGTCCTCCTGACGAGCAGCCTGCTGGCCGCGTTGAGCGTGTCCGCCGTGCGCGCCGATCGCCCCGCAGCCGCCAGCTGGTTGTTGGCCGGCACGGCCGTGCTCGGCGCCGCATTCATCGCCATCAAGCTCTACGAGTATTCGATTCACGTGCGTGAGGGATCGCTGCCCGGCCGCTACTATCACTACGCCGAGCTCCCCACCTTCGGCGCCAACCGGTTCTTCACGATGTATTGGGTGATGACCGGCTTCCACGCGCTCCACGTCACAGCGGGGGTCGGTGTGGTGACCTGGATGGCCGTTCGCGCGCGCCGGCGTGTCTACACCACCACGGCGCACGCCCGGCTCGTCATCGGGACGCTGTACTGGCACCTGGTCGACGTCATTTGGATCTTCCTCTGGCCCCTCCTCTACCTCAGCTGAGCCGACACCATGATGGCCATCCGCGTTCGAGCCGTTCACCGCGTCTGGGCCTATCTTGCCCTGCTGGCGCTTGCGACGCTGTCGCTGCTGTTGGGCACACAGCTCCATTGGTACTGGGGCGACGTGGCGATCAGCCTCTCGATCGCCGCCTGCAAGACCTTCCTCGTCTTCTGGTTTTTCATGGACCTGGCGGAGCAGCCGTTCCAGGCGCGCCTGGCGGTGCTCATCGGCATTGCGCTCTTGGTCCTGCTGGTGTGTCTGACCGTCGCCGACGTCGCCACCCGACGGGTGATGCCGATGAAATCGAGCCCCGAGCCGTCCGAGAGCTTCTACAAACGTTGAGGGGGTGCGCACATGTTGAGGATCTTTCCAGCATTGATAGGGGCCGGCCTGACGGCCATGTGGGTGATCGGCCTCTCCGAGGACGCGACCGTCTGGCTGACCTGGCTGGTGGGGATCGCCGCGGCGCTCTCCTTCGCCACGGTGGGGCTCATCCCCGAGAAGCACGGATCCCTCTGGGCGGCAGCCTGCCTGGGCCTACTCTCGGGCGGCCTCGGCGTCATGTGGCTGGTCGGGTTGGTCACCCACGCGGCGCCCTGGCTGACCTGGTGGTCCTTCATCGCGGCGATCCTCGCCTTCCTGGTCGCGGCCGGGGTCGCGACTCAGGGAGGGCTCGACGGCCTGCGTACACGCGAGACTATCTGACGCTCAAGCGGTGCGGTGGCGCAGCCGGCTCTGGCCTGACGTCGCCGAGGCGGCAAGGATCAGGAACGCGAAGGCGAACCCAGACGTCCACCACGCCAGCCAGAGCGTCCCTCCCGCCGCCAACCCAATGATCCAGAGGACGAACAGGGCGAAGGCGAGGAGACCCCATCCGGCCACGCCTGCCCGCGTCGCCTTCGCGAACCCCACCCCGAGCCCAATGGCGATCAGACCGGCGAAGGCGTCGAGCCACGTCAACCACGGCTCTGCGTGAGACGACACCCCCGCTATCCACAAGATGATCAGCCCACATCCAAGAGCGACCGAAACCGCACGGCACATCACGACCTCCTACACTCCAAGATGATCACGCAGTCGCGGACGGGCGCGCACCGCAACTCAGCGGCTCGTTCCCAACTCGGCCGTCAGACCGCCTGCACGCCGACCACGGACGGACGATCAGATCCTAGTCGTCGTTCGCCCTGGCGGCCGTGGCTGGTCCCACGGATACGGCGAAGTCTGTTCCCTCCCAGCGAAGGGACTCTGGCCAATAAAGGGCGAACAGAACGCGCGTTCCGGCAGCGAGCCTCGCGGTTGGCAGATCGGTCACGAACAGACCGATACCGGAGTCACGAGAGTCGCTGTCCTGACGGGTCTGCCAGTCGTCGACGGTCCAACGCACCCTCGCTGCCGCGCGTGTCTCGATTCGCAGAATCAGTCCGCACGCGAACTCTTGAATTTGGCCCTCGAATCGCCAGGGGGCGTGCAGCGCGTGCCGCTTGTCAGTGATGTATCTCTTCACGGGCTGCGGCGGCGTGTCGAAGACGACTCCGTCCCTGAGAGACCGCAACAACTTGACGTGCTCTGCATGAGCCCACACGAGTGGCTGCGCTGACCCCGTGGGCCGACCTGGGAACAGCTCCTTGTCCGGAATCGCGTCGGTGTCCCACACCTGCTCTGACATCATCCCGGTGTCGCCGCCGAGCGCCTCCATGACGCCCACCAATCGGCGAGCTTCGTCAGTGTTACCGGCGGCCAGCTCGTAGTGGGCGCGCTCTCCAACGAGGAGCGGCCAGGCTCGCCCGATTCCGGTCCCGTCGAACGGCGCCCCGTCGGCGTGCTCGCCGTAGCCATCGTGGTTGTAACGATGCCAACAAGGGCCCTGCGGGGTCTCTACTTTCAAGACCTCGTCGATCACCCGGGCCGTGCTGATGATCCGCGGATCATCAGGGGCGCGCACCCCAAACCGAACGAGCGCGAATGCGTCCGTGCTCACGATGTTGCTTGCAGTGAACGTCTTGCCGCCGACAGGTCGATTCGCGATGTCGATGGTTTCGTCTGTCAGCGACGTCCGGCTGGAGAGCGCCCCGGGCGGGGCGATCCGTGCGTAGTAGCCGCTGACGCCGACCTGGCGCGCCAGGGACGTGTCCTCGACATAGAGCCACCGCTCAATGGAATCATTCCAGGAGTCGGCGGTCTCCCGCAGATACGAAGCGAGCGCCTGCTCTTGATTTGCATCCGCGGTGTCTGCGGCGATCAGGAGGGCGGCTATCATGCAGGCGAGAGTGTAAGGCGCGAGCCCGGCGTCCTCTTCCCAGCGGTCCTGCGGCGAGGATGGGCCCTTCTGCGCGATATATGCAGCCGCGGCCCGCACCATGGGCCAGAATCGATCGATCTCGGCTGGCCTGACCTTCCCGTTTCTTCGGGCAAGGTCCAAGAGCAGAACAGGCGCAGCGGCTTCATCGAGCTGGATCCCCTTCCAGTAGCTCGTCCCGTCCAGCCACATGTTTTGCGGCCAGTGCCCATCGGCCTCTTGCGTTGTCTGGAAGAAGGCGAGCGCCCGAAGGCTTTCGTCAGTCCTGCCGGCAGCGAGCAACGCGCTGACCGTTTCATATCCATCACGCGGCCATACCAGATGGTACCCACCCCGGTCCTCGTCACCCTGGGTCTCGCCCCAGGGGAACGACAAGCTGGCGATCGTGCCGCCTGCGAAATCCTTCGCCTCGTGCGTGGCCAGGACGGCCGTGCTCACCCGATAGGCTGTCGCATTGGCCTTCGCACCCGATGCCAAGGTCTGAAGGGAGGCCTGCCAGTCGGCCCATTGCCGCTCGTAGAGCTCGCGAGCCGCATCGAAGCCTTCGTTCAGACTGAGTCGGGCGCGATGTGCCGCTTCGCTGGCGCTACGGCCGAAGCCCAGCGCGAGCACGAACTCCATACCTCGCGACAGGTCGATCTGGCCGGTCAGGGCGACGTTGCCATCCAGGGCAGCCTCGTACCGCGAGGTGATGCGCTTGTGCGCATTGAGATCTTGCCAGCCATCGGACACGCCGACGTAACCCGCAGAGCGAAGTAGCCAGGGGGCGGAACAGGCAAGAGCAAGGCCGCAGCCGTCGCGGTCGGCCAGCAGCATGGGGACGCCTTTGTATTCCCCAACGCGGGCGTTGTTTCCTTCTCCGTGATTCGCCAGGTGGGGCGCCAGGAGGACGTAGAGACGGTAGTCGCTCGCCGTACCCTTGGTCGGCTCGAACCGAGTCTTCTGCAACAGGACATGGCGGTTTGGATCGGTCACGATCGTCTTTTCGATGATGTACCGACCCTGCTTGCACGTGTTGGTGAGCTGGAAGCCCGGCACGCCATCGTTCAGCCAGGAGAGCTTGGAATCGGTGCAGGTCTTCTCCTCGAAGAACTCGGCTTCGCCGTAGGTCACGAGCATTCCCATGTCTCTGACGGAGGCTCGATCGACCCGTGGATAGTAGACCTCGCTGAGGATCCCGTTGCTGGTCGTGAACCACACATGACTCTTCGGTCCACGGGCAGTTCCGACGCCGCTCTTCCTGCTCGTCGTCCAATGTGGTACGGCGCCCGGCTTTCCCGGCGCCAAGTCTGAGCTCTTCACGTCAGCACGTCGCCGCGCCGCACGGCGCTGCGGCCGCCATATCGGCCGAGAAAGACGCGTCGAGAATTCTGCAAGGCATCGCGAGTCCCAGGCTACCGGCTGCCAGAGCTACTCCTTCTTCGGAAACATCTGGCGATATGCTTGGCGGAAGATCCCCTTTTCGTGCGGGTCGCCCTTCAGGAAGGTTGTCGCGAACGCTTTCGCTTGCGCCAGGCTGATGTGCGGCGGAAACGGCGGCGTGTCTGGGTCGGTTATTGCTTCGAGCACGCAAGGCCGATCGGCCGCCAGCGCCGCCTCCCAGGCCGCGCTGACCCCTTCAGCCGTCTGGACCCGGATCCCGACGAGGCCGATCTTTTCGGCCATCCCAGCGTAGTCGTAGTCGGGAATCTCTTGCGTGATCGGGAGCATCGGCTCGCCCGCCATGGCGCGAAGCTCCCACGTCACCTGATTGAGGTCGCGATTGTTGAGCACCAACACGATGAGCTGCGGGGTCTTCCACTCCTTCCAGTACTTCGCGATCGTAAGGAGCTCGCTGTTGCCGTTCATCTGCATCGCGCCATCGCCGACGACGGCTATCACCGGACGATCGGGGAAAGCGAACTTCGCGGCAATGGCATAGGGAACGCCTGGCCCCATGGTGGCGAGATTGCCCGAGAGAGACGCCATCATCCCTTCGCGCACCTTCAGATCGCGCGCAAACCAGTTGGCCGCCGAGCCCGAGTCGCTGGTCAAAATGCAGCCATCGGGGAGGCGAGGAGACAGCTCTGTGAAGAGGCGTTGAGGGTTGATGGGGTTGGCAGGTTCGTTCGCGCGGTTCTCGAGAAGCGTCCACCAGTCGGCGACGTTCTTCTCGATGTCGCGCCGCCAGTGGAGATCTGTCTTTTGCTTGAGCAACGGGAGGAGCGCCCGGAGCGTCGCCGCAGCGTCGCCGCACAGGTTGACGTCCATCGGGTAGCGCAGTCCAAGCATGCGTCCATCGAGGTCGATCTGGACGCCGTGCGCCTGGCCCTCCTTGGGCAAGAACTCCCCGTAGGGAAAGCTCGAGCCCACCATCAGAAGAGTGTCGCATTCCATCATCATGTCCCAGCTCGGCTTCGTGCCGAGGAGACCGATCGCGCCAGTTACCCACGGGAGCGTATCGGGGAGGACCGCTTTGCCGAGCAACGCCTTGGCGACACCGGCGCGCAAGACGTCGGCGACCTCGGTGACCTCCGTCGCGGCGCGAAGAGCGCCGGCGCCGACGAGGATGGCGACCTTTTCACCGGCATTGAGCACGTCGGCCGCCCGTTGGAGGTCGGCGGCTTGAGGCACGACCAGAGGCGAACTCCAGCCCGGGGCCGAGTGAATGGTGTCGTGCCGATGCTTTGGCGGTTCGAAGTCCTCTTCCTGGATGTCCTTCGGCACAATCACGCAGGTGACGGTTCGCTCGGATTTTGCGATGCGGATGGCCATGTCGATCTGGTGTCGCGCCGCGGAGGGTGTGGTGATCACGTGGACGTACTCGTGGGCGACGTCCTTGAAGAGCGACTGCAGGTCGACCTCCTGCTGGTACATCCCCCCCATCGCCGAGCGCGCGGCTTGCCCGATGATCGCGACGACGGGCTGGTGATCCATCTTGGCGTCGTAGAGGCCGTTGAGGAGATGGATCGCACCTGGTCCTGACGTGGCAAGGCACACACCGACATCGCCTGTGAACTTCGCGTGCGCACAGGCCATGAAGGCGGCCATTTCTTCGTGCCGTACTTGGACGAAGTTGAGCTTCTCTTCGATGTCGGCGAGAGCGACCACCAGACCGGTGATTCCGTCTCCGGGGTATCCGTAGATACGGTTCACTCCCCATTCGGTCAGTCGATTCAAGATGAAGCTGGCGACGTTTTGAGCCACGGCAGTTCCTCACGGGCGACGGCGCCGCTGACGAGCGTATTCGCCGCCCGACACGAATCGAGCTGCCGCTCGACCACGACGCACAATTGAGCTGAATCGTCGGCACGCGACGATCGTTGTCAAGGATGGCCCGCTGTTTCGCCTTCGTATTTGCATCGGCGGGGTGCTTGGCGTCCGCCGAGTCTCTCCTTAGCTTGAGGCCAGCGAGCCTCGCATGTCTCTGAAAGCCATCCGGTCGTCTCTTCTTTGGCACGCGTTCGATGAGTTTCTTCATCACGCTGTGCGCCCGCGGGTGCTCGATCTCTTGGCCCGAAAGCTGAAGCGCGAGGACCTCGCGGTCACGCGACGCATCCGAGAAGGGCGTGCTCAGCGCGAGCTCGCTTTCGTAGCGGGAGTGTCGGCAGTTCTCAGCGGGTGGGAGGTGGCGCTGGAGCACTACCGCGGGAGCTACGGACAGAAGGTCATGTACACGCCGGTCGTCTTGAGCCCGCTGTTGCTCGCCGCCGGCTTGTGGGCCTCGCGCAGCCGCTGGGCGGCGAGGTACGTGCTGCCCCTGATATCCACGGCGGTCCTCGCTGACGGCGTCGTCGGCTTCGGCTATCACGTCCGCGGGATCTCTCGAAAGCCCGGAGGCTGGCGCTTGCCGGTGACGAACCTCGTGACAGGGCCGCCGCTGTTTGCGCCCCTTCTCTTCGGAGTCGGCGGATTCCTCGGCCTGGTGGCCTCATTCATGCGTCGCGGTGACGACCCTCGCTGGGAGCTTCTACGTCGCCGGTCGGGACCGCGCTCCATCATGTCCCGGATGCTGCCGCGTCGGTTTCGAAGCGGCCATCGCACCTGGAGAGAAGAGATCCGAGAGGGGCGCTTCCAAAAGCACATGGCGGGCGCGACCGCGGCTGCCGCGCTCCTGAGCGGCGCCGAAGCGCTCTATTCTCACTACAAGAACGCCTTCCGTTATCGCGTCGAATGGACACCGCTGATCGTCGCGCCGGTGCTGGCCGCGACCGCGATCGGGGCCATCTTCAAGCGGACGATAGCGCGTCGTCTTCTGCCGGCGGCGTCGAGCCTCGCGATTGCAAATGGCGCGATCGGGTTTTGTTACCACGTGCGCGGCGTCCAGCGACGACCCGGCGGCCGGACGCATCTTCTCTACAATCTGATTTACGGACCTCCAGTGTTCGCACCCCTGCTGTTCGCGGCGGCCGGGTTCCTCGGCATTCTCGCCAGCAAGCTTCGGAGGGAACAGTGACGGCCGATCGAGATCGATGGCCTGTGGATCTGAACGGGCACCCGTTGCCCCCGCGTCAGCAGCCTGGCTACTACCCCGGATACGACAGCCTCGGCCAAAAGGAATCATGGGACGAGGCGACTCGGCGGGTCGTTGTCGCGCGCGTCGAACGTGTACCGCCTATTCGCTTCTTTTCGCTCGACGAAGCCCACCTGCTGGCTGCGGTGTGCGATCGGGTGCTGCCGCAGGACGATCGCGACGACGCGCACCGCATTCCGGTCGTTCACTTCATCGACGATCGACTCTTCAACGGCCGCTCGAGCGGCTACCGCTACGAGAACATGCCGCCGGACGACCTGGCGCATCGGCTTGGTCTGCGCGGTATCGAGGCAACGGCGCGGGCGCTTCACGGTCCGGCGTTTCTCGAGCTGACGCCACACCAACAAGACGCCGTGCTGAAGTCGCTCCACGACGGCGAGCCGGCTGGCGGAGATGGCATCTGGCGGGAACTTCCTCCGCACCGGTACTGGTTGCTCCTGATGACCGACGTGGTCGAGGCCTATTACGCCCATCCCTACGCCTGGGACGAAATCGGTTTCGGGGGCCCGGCCTACCCGCGCGGCTACATGCGCCTCGAGAACGGGCTGCCGGAGCCGTGGGAGGTGGATGAGCGCCGTTACGAGTGGAGCGCACCGCCGACCTCTCTGTCGGACGAGCTAGGCCCCGTCGGCGGTTCGTTCGAGCACCTGGGAGCGCCCGGCCAGGGAGGCACACATTGAAGGAGCCGGCAGATGGGGAGCCGCTGGGCCCACCGAGACCAGAACATCGACTGGGAGCCATGCAGACCATGGAGTTCCCGATGCGCCGGTTCCAGCCCGGCGAAGAGGTCGACTATTGCGTGGTGGGGGTCGGTTCGGCGGGGGGTGTCTTGGTGCAGCGGCTCGCCCGGGCGGGCTTCCGCGTGGTCGGCCTAGAAGCGGGACCCTTCTGGGACACCGAACGCGACTGGGTGAGCGACGAAGCCGGATCCCATGAGCTCTACTGGACCGATCCCCGGATCAGCGGCGGGACCCATCCGCTCAGCTTCGGCGCGAACAACAGCGGACGGGGGGTCGGGGGAGGCTCGGTACATTGGGCGGCCTTCACGCCGCGCCTGCATCCATCCGACTTCCACACCTACTCTCTCGACGGGGTCGGGGTTGACTGGCCTCTCAGCTACGAGGATCTCAAACCCTACTACGAGCTCCTGGAGCTCGAGATGCCGGTCTCGGGACCCGCGTATTTCCCTTGGGGCGATCCGCACGGATATCCCTTCGGTCCCCATCCCATGGGCGCGATCGGGGACATCCTCATCCGCGGGTGTACCAAGCTCGGCATCGGCGTCAGCATCGGAGGGCCGGTCGCCATTCTGGCGGGTTCTCGTGGTGACCGCCCACACTGCATCTATCGCGGCTTTTGCATTCAGGGCTGCAAGGTAGGGGCAAAGCAAAGCACCCTAATCACGCACGTGCCGGATGCGGTCGCGCACGGAGCGGAGATTCGGGACCGTTGCATGGCCGCCCGTATCAACCTCGATCGGGAGAAGCGCGTGACCGGCGTCGCCTACTTCGATCGAGATGGCAAGGAGGCCGAACAGCGCGCCCGGGCGGTGATCGTCTGCGGCTACGCGATTGAAACGCCGCGGCTCCTGCTGAACTCGGCGTGTCCCGGGTTCGAATCCGGGCTGGCGAACTCCAGCGACACGGTGGGTCGCTACCTCATGGCGCAGGCAGGGAACGTCGTGCTCGGCCGATTCGACGAGCTGGTGCGGATGTACAAGGCGCCGCCCGCGCACGCGATGACGGAAGAGTTCTATGAGACCGATCCGCGCCGCGACTTCGCCCGCGGCTTCGCGATCCAGACCGTGGGGCCCCTCCCGATCGCGTTTGCCAAGCAGATGATGGTCGCCAAGGGAGCGTGGGGATGGGGCCTGCGACGGCTGCTAATGGACTACAACCACTGGGGGGCCATCGCGGTCCTGGGCGAGCTCCTGCCGGCGGCCGACAATCGGGTCGAGCTCTCCGACGAAAAGGACCGTTTCGGTCTTCGGATTCCGAAGATCACTTTTGGCCTTCACGACAACGACGAGAGGCTCGTCGCCTATGCCAAGAACAAGGTGATGGAGGTGATGTCCGCGGCCGGGGCCGAGGAGGTTGTCCAGGAGGCTCGCTTTGCCCATCTGGTCGGCGCGGCGAGAATGGGCGACGATCCGCGTTCGTCGGTCACCGACAAGTTCGGCCGTACCCACGACATCGACAACTTGTTCATCTGCGACGGGAGCGTCTTCCCGACTCAGGGCTCGGCCAACCCTGGGCTGACCATCCAAGCGCTTGCCGCCCGCACGGCCGACTACTTGATCGCCCGGGGCGACGAGGTGTTTCGCCAAGGCGTGCGCGTGCTCGAGGCGCCGCCCATCCGTCGCGATCTATCGCCTCCCGACACGTTCGGACACGGCGTGCCGCGGCTGACTTAGCGAAGATCCATCGTTACTGCGGCAGCAGTCGCTCCGTGCCTCTGCGTGAGGGCGACACGCTTGCGCGTGTTGATGACGGTACCCACTTTGGACCTGGCATGGGTCCAAGAGCGATCAACGCGGTTCTAGGGAGTTGGCTCTTCTTCTCGACCTTCTTGTGGCCGCACACAGCCGTCCAGCGAGTGACCGGGTGGATAGTCGGGCTGCTGGCCGTAACGGCGGCTCTGGCTGGGATGTCGGGGCGCACCTGGGGCCGCGCGGCGAACGCGGCCTTGGGAGGCTGGCTGATTGTTTCGGCGCTATTCGTCCCCCGCCTGCGAAGCGCTACCCTGTGGAACGAGCTGCTCGTTGGCTTGGGGCTCGTTCTGTTGGCGATGTTGCCCAGGCTGCCGGTGATGCGACATCGGCCGGGCCACGTGTAACCATATTTGATTTGCTCGCGCGGCGCGTGCCGATGACTTGGCCGCTACTTCTTAGACGGCGAAGCGCTGCGCGTCCTGGTGCTTGAACTCGAGGCCCAGACCCGGACGGCTGCGATCTGGCGCCAGCACCCCGGCGCTTGGCGCGACCGTCCCATCGAACAGCATCCGTTCGATGCGCTGGTGGTCATAAAAGTACTCGAGGTGGCGAATCCGGTTGAGCGCGCAGCCGAGGTGCATGTGCAGCGCGGGTGCGCAATGTGAGGAGAGGGCCATCCCGTGCGCGTCGCAGAGCGCGTGCGCCAACAAGAAACCGGTGACGCCGCCGCACCGCGAAGCGTCAGCTTGCAACACGTCGACGGCCCCCGCGTCCAGCATGCGCCGAAAATAAAACGGATCGTAGCCGTACTCCCCTGCCGCGATCGCCATCCCGGCGGGGCCTCGATCGCGCAACAAGCGAAGCCCTTCGAGATCGTCCGAGCTGACTGGCTCTTCGAACCAGCGGACGTCCTCGGCGGCGAACCGGTCGGCGAGAGCGAGGGCTTGCTTGCGATCGTAAGCGCCGTTGGCATCGACGAAGAGCTCGGTGTCGGGACCAATCGCCTGACGCGCCGTTCGCACCCGAGTCGGATCGTCGCCCGGATTCCGTCCCACCTTCATCTTCACGAACCGCAGGCCGTCGGTGGCCCACCCGCCCAGCTGCTCCGCGAGCCGGGCGGGTCCGTAGGAGGTGAACCCGCCGCTTCCGTAGATCGGGACCTGCGGGCGCACCTCCCCGAGGAGCCTGAACAACGGCACCCCGAGCAGCCGGGCCTTGGCGTCCCACACGGCCGCATCGACCGCCGAGATCGCCATCGACGCAATTCCAGGACGACCGAGGTTGCGGACGGTGTGGACCATCCGGGCGTAGATCGCCGCCGTTGCGAAGACGTCCTGTCCCACCACGACGGCCGACAAATGCGCACGGACAACCTCGGCTGTCGCAGCGTCCGCGTAGGTATACCCAATGCCCCTGACGTCGCCGGCCGAGAGCTCCACGAGAACCAGCGTCGTTCGGTCCCACTCCAGCGTTCCGTCCGACTCCGGAGCGTCGGTCGGGATGACGTAAGTCGAGACCCGCAGATCCGCGACCGCCGGGCTGCCTGGAGGGCCGTGTGACGGCTGAAGTGAGCGCGGGTTCATCGGTCGATCATGGGTTTTGTTCGCGCATAAACAAGCCAGCGACCTTGTGCCGAGCGATGACGTCTGCAGCTTGACTGCAGAGGTGTGACATGTCGCTGACGATCGGACGCAAGCGTTGGGCAATCGCCGAGGGATACATCCCCGAGGGCAGTCATGGTCCCGCGCCGGAGTTCACCAGCCACGAAACTGCCTGCATCTTGAACGCCTCTGACGAGGAGGCACACGTCGCGATCATGATCTTTTACAGCGATCGCGATCCGGCGGGACCCTTCACCTTCACGATTGGACCGCGTCGGACGAAGCACATGCGCTTCAATGAGCTCAAGGATCCGGAGACCATTCCGCGCGGCACGAATTTCAGCAGCGTCATCGACTCGGACGTCCCCGTGGTGGTGCAGCACACTCGCCTCGATTCGCGTCAAGCCGCGACGGCGCTGCTCAGCACCATCGCTTTCGCCGGAAACGACTGAGACTCCTTTTGCTGCGCAAGTTGAGCGACGAGGTGAGTGGCTCATCCGACGACCAGGCCTTGGATCGAGCCGCGCATTGACCTGGCCCCCTGGCCCGGTCCACTCAGGCTGCGGGTCGTACGGTCAAGCTTCCGGCGAAGCGAATCCCGCAACCGTCAACCGGTCAGTTTTTGGGGTCAGGTCAGACGAAGCCTCCGCCCTCGCCGAACGCGCGGGCGTCCCTTAGCTCGGTCGCGTGATCGACTCGACTTGCAGCCAGGTTCACGCTTCGTACTTTGGGGCCATGGCCAGACGCGAACCACGGGAAGCAGACAGGCTCTCCCGGGGACCGGCAACGCGTCTGGACGTGGGACCACGCCTGACGTCGGCCTGGCTGGTCTTGGGCGTGATGATCGCGACCATGGGCGGATTCCTCGGCTCGACGATGTTTTCGCACCACATCGCCGCCAAGCTCGATGCGGACGCCGTGAGCATCGCGACGAATGCTTCACCGTCGATCGAGCATCTCAGCGCCGCGCGCCGTGCCCTGTTTCAGCTCCTGCTCGCGTCAGACTCTGCGATCCAGCGGTCCAGCTTGGGAGTTCCCCTCGAGCGGTCCGCCTTCGCCGAGGAGCTAGGGCGCCTCCACGGACAGATTTCGGCCTATCTGACACTGCCGTTCTATCCCGGCGAGCGCGATCACTTCTCCGACGTCGAGCTGGCCACCCGAGACCTCGAGCTCCGGCTCTCCGAGATCATGGACCGGCTCGCGGTGAGCGACGTTCAAGGCGCGGCCGCTTCGAGGACCCGCCTCGTCGAAGCGGCGTCGCGCGACGACAGCGCGCTCGGGTACCTGGTTGCTTTCAATGCCGAGCAACAACACCGGCTCGCCCTGGACATTCCTCGCCAACGGCTCCGGGGGATCCGGGTGGGCTACCTGCTCGAGGGGGCGACCGCAGTGTTTGGGTTGGTCCTGATGGGGCTGGTGGTGCGTGCGATTCGCCAATACGCGCGTCTGCTCAGATCTCGGAGTGCGCTGGCCGCGGAGAGCGCCCGCGATATCGCGGCCTTCGGCACGAAGCTGGAGTCCATCATCGGCTCGTCGGTGAAGATCTCCGGAGCCATCACGACCGTCGAAGACCCTCATCGCGTATTTCAGATCATCGCCGACGAAGCACGCGTGGTCGTCAAGGCGCAGTACTGCGCGGTCGGATGCGGCACCGACCCTTCTCGCCCCTTCGACCCCTGGGTGTCCTCGGGGATCTTTCCAGCCACGGCCGCCGCGCTCGGTGGGCCGCCACGCCCCGACGGGATCCTGGGGGCCGTCATCCGGGAGCGGCGCGCGATTCGAGTGGCCACGCTTACCGATCACCCCGCATACCATGGCCTGCCGGCCGGCCATCCCCCGCTGGGACCATTCCTTGGTCTTCCCATCTTTCACGACGAGAGCAACGTCGGAAATCTGTACCTGGCTCGACGGCCGGGCCAAAGCCCGTTCACCCAGGAGGACGAGCGCGCGGCAGCCCTACTCGCAAGCTATGTCGGGGTTGCTATCGAGAACGCCGCGCTCTACGGCGCCGCCGTCGCGGCAACCCGAGCGCGCGAAGATCTCTTGGCGACCGTCTCGCACGACCTCAAGAACCCTCTCAACACCATCCGGCTCACCAGCGCCTCGTTGCGCCCGCTCGCTGGCGACGGAAAGGCGGGCAACTTCGTCGCTCGGATCGACCGGGCCACGGACCGGATGATGAGTCTCATCAATGATCTCCTGGACGCTGCCAAGATCGAGGCGGGACTCTTTCACGCGACCTGCCAACCGGAGGACATCGGGTCGCTCCTCGAGTCAGCGGTGGAGATGTGCCGCGCCGCGGCGGCCGAGAAGGTGCTCGCGCTCGTCCCGCGAGGACCGCCGCTCCCGGCTAAGGTTCCTTGCGACCGTGCGCTCCTCTTGCGCGTCCTCGGAAACCTCATCAGCAACGCGATCCAGTTCGGCCCGTCGGGCTCCTCGATCGTCGTCGCGGCCGAGGAGGAGCCCGAGCGGTTCTGCTTCTCAGTATCTGACGCCGGCCCCGGAATTCCAGCGGAATATCTGCCTCACGTCTTCGACCGCTACTGGCAGCGGCAGGGCACGGATCGGCGTCGTGGAAGTGGCTTGGGGCTCTACATCGCCAAAGGAATCATGGACGCCCACGGCGGGCGAATCTGGATCGATAGCGCGCCGGGCCGGGGCACCACCATTCACTTCGCACTGCCGACTCTTCGAGGTCGCGGCGAACCTCTACCTCCATCCCCGTGACCGCACGAGCATGCGCGACTGCGATGATGCTGGCCGTCCGGGAGTTGAGAGCTCTGCCCGGCAGGGATCAGAGCGCGCCCGAACACCTTTCGTCCTACGACCAGGCGATCGGAGCCTCTGCCCAACAAGGGGGCGTTCCGCAATTCGATTGTCGTCCCGCCATTATCGCGTCATTGGACGCCATTGCTCGGAGGCGAGGATTGTCGTCTCGCCTCCGCATCCCGTCCTCGATCGAAGGCCTCGCGATGAGAGGTGCACCGAAACTGAGCGCAGTGAAGCCAGGCCGGCGGACGCGCCGCCGCCCCGCGCGCGTCGTGCCAGACGCTAGAAGCTCATGCCAACGCTAGAGCATGTAGGGCCGCGCTGGCACATTTTGAGAATGCTGGTAGCAGGGGTCTCCTTCGCGAAGCTCCTGGCTGACGCGGCGATTGTGTCGCTGCTCTCTTGGGCCTGGCCTCGCGGCACCGGCCCATCCCTTCGATCTTCGGGGCGTCAGCGTACCTTCATCGCGGCGCCCGCGGCGAGCAGCGCCAGCCCTGCGGCCATTCCGACGCCGCGCCGATGCAGCGTCAACCAGGTCTGGAGACTGCGCGGACGGGAGCGTTTGGTGAACGTCCCGTGCGCGCCGTGGTCGCCAGCCACGGGATGCCAGAGGTTGTCGGCTTGCTCCGGATCGCGCGGCTCGCCGGTCTGCTGTGACTTGAACCCGGTCTTCCCGAGGTACCGGGCGAGGAGGCCCGGGATGAACTTGTTCCCGGTGATGGCCTCGACCGTCGGCCAACCGACGTCGATCTCCCGTCGCCGGTGGTGCGCAGCCCAGTAGATTGCGCGCGCCGCGACCTCGGGTTCGTAGATTGGCGGTACGGGCCGCGCCTTGTTTGGCAGCCGGTTCTTGACCCAGCCGAACTGGGGGGTGTTCATCGCAGGCAGCTGCACAATCGTCAGGTGAACGCGACTGCCGCAGTGAATGAGCTCGCAGCGCAGCGAATCCGTGAAACCCACGATGGCGTGTTTGGCGCCGCAGTACGCCGACTGGAGGGGAATGCTCCTATAGGCCAGCGCCGAGCCCACCTGCACGATGCTGCCGCGGTCGCGGGGCAGCATGTGCTTGAGCGCCGCCATCGTGCCGTACACCGTACCCAGATAGGTCACTTCGGTGACCCGCCGAATCTCCTCCGCCTCCATGTCCCAGACTGGCGAAAATACCGAGGCCATCGCGTTGTTCACCCAGACATCGATGGGGCCGAACGCCTTCTCAACCTCTGCGGCCGCCAGCTCTACCTTGTCCGCGAAGGATACGTCGGTGGGGAGCACTATCGCTTGCCCGCCATAGGCCTCGATTTCCCCGCGCGCCGCTTCGAGGCCGTCCGTCCCCCGCGCGATGAGACCGACACGCGCGCGGCGCCTGCCAAACTCCCGCGCCACGGCCCGACCGACGCCCGCGGAAGCCCCGGTAACCACAACCACTTCCTGGTGTGCACTCATGTTTCGAAGGTGCGCATCGGCAGCGCCGCCGCCACCGGTGTGAGGTCGATGGCGTCTGCCATCGAAAAGCCTGTGCCGTACCCGTGCGGGCGCGGGACAATGCCCTCCCCCAACGGCCGCGGGAGTAGGCCAGGCCACCTAGGTCTCCGTGACGTCACGCCGGGGAACGAACTCCGCGTTCCCGCTGCCCAACTCGAAGGCGCCGAAGTCGAACCGTCATCGCTGGGTGGACCTCACGCCCGAGCTGGCGGACGCGCTGAAGGCGATCAAGCACGGCGGCGAGCGGCTCTTCTGTCAGGAGAGCGGCTCGATGCTGCTGCCCGGTCACTTTCACGAGGTGCTGTGGGCGGCGCAGCGGCGGGCTTCGGCGAATCAAGTGGCACGAGCTGCGGCACTCGTACGCGGTACGCGCACCTCGCCGACGGCCACCGCGGCGCGCATCTGCACCTGCTGTCGGCCACGGTGCCCGAGAGCCGTGGCAACCAGGTGGCAGCAGAGGTGGCGCGACCGAGCTAACTCCGCTCGTACTGCCGACCTAGGAGTGACCCCATCGGGAATCGAACCACCCCTCGAAGATCGCAAAAACCACAGGCGCCACGCCGATTTGCACTGCGATCTTCGAGTCTTACATTCATCGCGATGGGGTCATTTGAGTGCCGCTGAAGACCGCACGAATCCTTAGGAATTCGTTCAAATGGGCCCCCAGTGGGCCCCAGATTTTTGGTCCTTGCCGGCTAGCGAAATACGAGGGTGCTTGCCGGATGGGGTCACACCCCGGTCCGTTAATACCTGGCTCGCCTTCCGAGCGCCTCGCCCCCCCCTCCTCGAAAACTCGTCGCTATCCGACCTCGCCAGCGGCCGCCATTGCATCTACCGCGAAGGTCAACAACCGCTCTCCAGCGACCCGCAGCTCGGCGGCCTGCGCCGGCCGGCGCGACAGCAAGCCATTCGCGTTCAACACCGCCGCCTCCTGGAGATCTTCGTCGCTGCCCAGCAGCTGGCGCAAGCCCTCCCCGGCGGAGGCGGCCAGCTCGCGCCACCGATGCGGAAAGCATTTTCTGAGCGCGTCTTCCCAAGACGCCGGCCACTCCTCGAGCGCGTCGACCGGACTCAGGATCGCGATGGCCAGGACGCGCCCCAGGTCCTTGTTCCGCCGTCTGTGCGGACGTCCCAGGTAATCGGTACCCGCGATGACGTCATCTCCGAAGGCCCGATGCTCCAGCAGGTTGGCCAGGGCCATCATCTCCGGTCGAGCGCACCGGATCCCGAATTCGGACCGCTGAGCGTCGAACGTCGCCAGCGCGGTGAACTGGAAACTCGGCAGAGCGTAGTGAGCGCCGGAAGACAGCGGCAGACGAGTCCAGACGCGCTCTCGCTGGGCTTCCGATGCGGGTTCGGTGAGCAGCTCGATGAACCATTCGCCGCCCCCAGGCGGGTACAACCGAACGGCCGGCAGGCGATCGGTCGGCGTAGCGGCGTCGCCCGGTTTGGCGAACTCGCCGTCCTCGCGCGGGTTCCACCCCGCCTCGAGCAGCGTCTCCGCCACCGCCCTCCCCTTCTCCACCGCCGAGACGTACGGGGACAGCACACAGTCGACATCCTTCGTCCGTACCCCGAACGTCGTGTCGGCCCGGTGGAACAGCCAATAGCCCGCCGCGAGGCTTCCGATAATGGCGATGTTCGGATGAATCTCCGCCGGGATGGCGGCGGCCACTTGGGCGAGAACCCTTCGAGGCGAGACCTCCTTCAGCGTCATGGCGTCTGGGGCCGTCTCTTCTCTAGCGCCTTCAGAAACTGGGAAGCCTGCGCGGTCAGCCCCGCCTCGTGAAGGTCGAGGAGACACTCGACGGGATCGGCCCACTGTAGGCCGCCCTTGCGTGGCTCAAATAGCGGTTTCGCATGGCGGACCTGGTGAATGACGACCGTAGCCGGCTCCAGCGGGTCGAGGACCCGCTTGAGACCGGGATCGAGCTTCTCGATAAACCGGAGGTCCGGACGCCGGCCCGACCCGTGCTGCGACAGATCAAGACGCGGCACACCGACAAGATCGACGCCGGGGAAGTAGTGAGCCGCGCCCAGAGCGCCGCCGACCGCCAGGCCTGGCGGATTCAGCTTCTCCAGGCGTCGGAGATGCGCCTCCGGCGGGCGCGGCTGCCCCAAACGGTCGGCGAACCGGACCGTCTCCCGAAACCTATCGGAGACGGCGAACAAGCGGGCGAGCTGGTCGTGAGGAAACCAGCGGAGCCGGACTCTCCGGTCCGAGGCGCGTTCGAGGAGGCTGCCCAGGCCACGGAGAGTTTTCGCGACGGTCGGATAGGAATACCCGGTCGTCTTTTCGAGCCAATCCGTGGTCACCGGCTGCCCGTCGGTGAGCCAGTGGTGCAGCAGGATCTTCAGCACCACGAATGGAGCGTCGCCACGCGACGTCCGTGCCTCGCTCTGTCCGGGCCGCACTGCCGACAGTGCCCTCTGCGTCTGCGCATCCGGGTCATGCGGTATTCCGACGAATTGGCCTCCCTGGTCCACGCAGATGCTCAACCTGCTCAGCACGTCCGGTCGAAGAACCGATGCCGCCCGCCCCCATTCGTCGCGCAAGCGCTGCAGACTGACCGACACGTCCCGAAGCAGCAAGACACCCCGCCGCTTCGGCTGGCGGGCGAGAGTGTACGCCACGTGCATCAGGCCCACCTGGACACTCCTCAGCCCCGACACACCAGCTTTGACCTCGATCACGTAGCCAGCGTCGGAGGCGCTTCCTCGCCGGCCGCTCTCATCGGAGATGGAGGTCGTCACCACCCATAGTAAGTTGCCACTTCACTACAGAAGCGGCAAGTTGATATTTACTTGCCAGTTAATTGCGTCTCGACGCCGCCTAATGCTCGGCCGGCGGCGCCGGGAGTCGAAAACGTCCGATAACCCTGACACTTCAGGGGCTTGCACAGACTCCCGCGCGCCTACCGCAGCTTTCGTGAGGTCTGGTTGGTTCTAGTTTGGGCTGGTTGGATCTATTTGGGCAGCTGGTGGGCAAGACTTTCGCGGCGTAGCCCGCCACGTAGACCTGCGGCGGGGGAGACCCTTAGAGGTCTTTGAAGAGGTCACGCAGCTTCACGTCCAAGCCCCGGGCGATTCCGCAGAGCGACGCGAGTGTCGGGTTCGAGCGGCCGTGTTCCAGGTCTAGAAGATGCTGGACGCTTATCGCGGCCTTCTCAGCGAGACCCTCCTGAGTGGCCCCATGCTCGGTTCGCAGCTGCCGGATCCGTTCTCCCAGTGAAATGAGCGTGCGGAGGGTGGCGGGATCGGACCTGGCGTCTGAACGCCACTTTCGCTGGACCCGCTTTTTGACCCTTGGCACTTCGGCCAGCAAAGCCGATGCTCGGACTAGTCACCATAGGACTAGTCCGATATATTGCACACATGTCGTCGAGCAGGCGCTTGTATGGACGGCGGGGCAGTGCCGGCGCGAAAAGGTCGCGTAGAGCGGTCCGTGAGGCGCCGATTAACCCGGTCACGGCGTTCGAGGACCTCCGACACGACCTCGGTGACGTCGAGGCGCTCACGGCGGCTGCATCGGCGGCTCTGGCTGAGCTTCCATATGTGCGCGACCTTCGCTCAAGAAGAACCCTCGACCGGTTGGTATCGCTCGTGGTTGCCGCCGCGCGAGCGGCCGCGGCTGCTCTCGATGAGGCGGACGTCGTCCTGAGGAAACTCGTTGGATGACCCTTCGGTCCCACTGGTTGGAGAGACAGAGATCTCGGCCAACGGCTAGGCTCTCTAGCTGGACGGGCAACTGCTAAGGACCGGGCCCAGTTCCCGCTCGGTCTCGGGCCTGTGTGGCCCGCCCGCTGGCATGTGCATGCGCGGGATGAGCCGTACTAGCTGCTCGCCGCGCCACTGTACAGCTCTTTGCTTGACTTGCGTTGCCGGATACTGGAACGCTTAGGCACTCCAATGGTCCCACCCGCGCTCGCTCAGCTAGAGTTCAACAACGAGCGGGTTCCGGCACCGATCGGCCATATGGGGGGGCGTCCGTGACGGCTTCCTCACCGCCTACTGCCTCGTCTGCTGATGGTGGTCCCGAAAAGACCACTACCCCGCGTCGCCGACTGAAGGATCTACTTACTTCTGACGTAGGAGCCCCCGGGCTGGCTCTAAAGGACTGGTTCGACATCCTCAAGAAAGGCGTCGAAATCGTAGCGATTATCTGCGCCGGATGGTGGGCATACACGAGATACTTTTCTGGTGAGGCTCCCTCACTCGAAGAGCGGGCTCATGTGCAGTTGTCTGTCAGGTGGCTTCCCGTCGACTCAACCAAGTGCACGGCATTCTTTCACGCATCGGTTAAGAACATCGGAAAGCGATCGTTTGATCTGAGCGGGATCAATTTGAAAGTCTGGTTACCGAGCAATCTCGGGCCGGAGGAAGCCGACGGGGGAGCTGGAAAAATCGTTCGGGTCGATATCGATCGTTTGATGCGCGACCAAGAACCCCTCTATCGCGAGAAAATCTCTCAAGGCAGTATCATTGCCCATTATTCACCGGACACCACTTATTTCGAAGACTACATCTTCTCCATCCCTCAACTTCCGGGCCGCGATCTTGCCATTTTTGAGTTCGACGCGGATGCGACCGCATCTCTCGACCAGACCAAGTCTATCGATGCTACCGAGTGGATGTGGTCCCCGGTCTGCCCCTCGTCGACTCAGCCCCAGATCGAGCAATCAGCAGATTGATACGACGACCTACGTCTGGTCCATATCCCGAGATCATAGAGGGAGAACTCCAGCCCGTAGCCGCAAGTCGCCGCCGTCGCGGACTATCCACTCTTGGTGCCGGGAACCTCTGCTTCGTGTCGATCGGTGCCGGGAGTCGAACCCCTTTCACGCAGGTCGGATCCACTCGGCATTACGTGGGCTTGCGACCGATGCTGCGGAAAGTTCAAAGGTTCGGCTCTTCCGGCTCGCTCCGTTCCCATCCGCCGGACACCGTCGAAATCCAAGTCGTCTGACAACGGGCTGACAACTCCTGCCTGTCATCGACGTGAGCTCAGAACCTGAGCCCGAATAGCCCTCTGATTCTGCGACGGGTAGACCAGCCATAGCGAGGCCCAACCGTCACACGAGGTCCGGAGGCCACGCTCCGCCACGCCCCAGTGGGGGAGGCAGATATCGAGACCAGGAACTTCAAGCCCGGTTTTCACGCTGGGCCGATTGGCCGTGGGCGATCGAGATCGTACCTTCCGTCTAACTCGGAAGGGCTCCACCCTGCGCCGTACTCATGGCGCCTCATTATCGGCCCAAAGCGTGCTTGAACCTCCTATCCGCCCTAACCCCAGAGCGCGTCGCTGGTCCCGCCGGCGTTGCGGTAGTACTGTCCACCGATGGTGGGACTCCTGAAGAACATCACGTCGCTGGGCTGGGCATTCGCCGTTCAGGTCGTGCTGTTTGCACTTGCGCTCGCGAGCGTAATCTTCGCTGCTTGGAAGGATCACCGGAAGGACCTCAACCACCAGGTCACGGGCCTGCGGCAGCTGTCCGTTGCTCTGGCGGTCGTCACGTTCGCCCTTTCGATCTTTGTCGAGTTCTACAAACGTTCGAAGGACGACCTCGAGAGGCGCGCAAGGGATCTCGCCATGCAGACGCAGCTCGACGAGATCCGGCGCGCGACGTACGCGTCGAAGATTCAGGGTGTGTTTGTGGAGGTCGTCTATCCGCTGCCTGGCAATGTCGGTTCGCGTTACCAGGCGCGACTCGCCGCTATGGCGGAGGCCTGGAGACCTGATGTTCGGCACGACTTTTCGCTCTTGCCTGGCGTCAAGGAGGAGAATTGGAACGGCAACAAACTAGCCACGGTGACCTTTTCGGGTTCCTCGGCGCTGGCGCCGCGTCCGTCTGAGGAGTTGGACGAAAGCACGACCTTCGACCTGACTGAGGTGGCCCTGGATTTTCAGCTAAGATCAGCGTCAAGTTCGGATGACCCCGATTCACACCTGCAGTTGCACGCCAGCGCGTACGACGATGCTAGCCGAGCGAAGCTGATAGAGACATTTGACGTCGCCAAAGGGGAAGTCTCGGTATCGATTCCCCTGCCGAGGGTGACGAGCCAGAGGACCGGAATGATCAGGTCCGCGGTAGATCTTGTCGGCGCGAAGCTCAAGGTGTCTCTGACCAACACGACTCTCGAGCAAATTTCCTTTCGCCCCGGACCCAGATACTCAGGACACACTCGCGGTGGGGTCGCTCTGGCCATGCGTCGCGTCGCGAGGCTCGTGACTCTGAGAATGGACCTGGCCGATTTCGGTACGATCTGCCTGACCGAGAAGGATTTGACGAGGATCGACGACAAATCGATCACTCCGACCTACGTTGCCGACTTACCGGCGTCCTTCGAAGAGTTCAAAAAGAAGTACGGTCGCCCAAGCTCGTGCAGTGGCGGCTGAGGGGTGCCTTCATTGCGTCAAAGTCGCTGCTCGACGATGCTCCGCGCTGATTACAGCGCCCATCTCTAACCTAACTGCATAGAAACGTTTGTGGACGCGCTGGGAGTCGAAAGCGTCCGATAACCCCGACACTTCGGGGGCTTGCACAGACTCCCGCGCGCTTGCCACAGCTTTCGTGAGGCCCGGTCGGTTCGAGTGTGGGAAGGTTGGATCTGTTTGGGCAGCTGATGGGCAAGACATTCGCGGGGTGGCATATGACGCAGACGTGTCGACGGGAGAGCTCCCATAGGTCCTCGAAGAGGTCACGCACGCAGTGTGACGTCCAAGCCCCGTGCGAGTCCGCAGAGCAACGCGAGTGTCGGGTTCGAGCTGCCGCGTTCCATGTCTAGAAGATGCTGGACCCTTATCGCCGCCTTCTCGCCAAGCTGACCCTTCAGCGCCAGCCAACGACGGCCTCGGAACACTCAAAAGCCCGGCAGTAGCTGGACCTGTTTGGCCGGGCCGCGTACGAATTCAAGTTGCAGCGTTAGGTCGGGAAAAGTGCCTCGCTTGCGTTCGGCTGGCGGGTCGACAGCACGAAGTCGGTCTTCCTTCTCGAGCTTGGCGAGCGCAGTCTTGTATTGGAAGCACGGCGTCTCGGTGAGCACGTACTCCCAGACCTCCTCGACTCGCATCTTCTTGCCCAAGTGCTTCTGGTGCAGGTGATCCGCGAGCCAATCCTGCGTCGCGCCCTTGAACATAGAAAGCTGCGCAGGATTTGCTCCGTCGGAGAACCTGAAGGAACCGGAGTCGTCCGCCTTCCACATGGCCTTCTTCATCTCCTCCAGGCCCTTGAGGCTGTTCGTGCAATAGAACAACCAGTACAGCAGCTGGTCGCCCTCGCCGTGCATGGCGAACGGCCACGTGAAGCGGGCGTGCCCCCGAGACTGAAGTGCGTTCCGATATAGTCCGAGGAATCTTCTCTGCTTTTCCAAGCCCTGCAGAGCCACGACCGCCTTCCACTCGTCGCCGCCGAACGCCCGCGTGAAGCCCTCCCATTTGGTTTGATCCGTCATGTACGGATGCAGCCGATTCCAGTTGAGGTACATGAAGACCTCGCATCTATCTCCGCTCATGATTCGGGAGATGAGATCCATCGGTACGGTCGAATAGCCGAACTGATCGAAGAAAACCAGGGCAGGGCCAAAGCGCTCTCCCGACTTGGCGCGGTCATCCAGTTCTCTTGAGAGCACCGCCACGCAGTCATCGTTTACCGGAGGAGGAACTCGAATCTGGGAGTTGGCTGCGATCTGCGCAGTGCGACCATCCAGGATGCTGCGCAAGTGCGCACAACGGTCAACGTCTGCCTCAATGAAAAGAAGTCGGACGGGTACTGGGAAAGGCAACGTGTGATGAAGTGCGGCGTTCAGCGCGATGATCGGACTGCCGTCATCGCCGCCCTGGTATCTCCCGGGGCCGGCGAAAGCGTCAACGTAAAGGATCTCGCTAACACGGAGCTGCTTCCCAAGACGTGAGAGGATCGGGAGCCAAGCCTTCAGGTACCCGTCTAGAATCCGGTGCTTCGCAAGAGTATGCGGATCAGCCGGCCAGATGGTGGGTAGCGTGTCGGTCATCGCCCTCTTTGCTCACTAGCGCCGCGCGCGGCGGCAGCTCGTCCCACGTACGCCCGTCTAGAACTCGGCCGGCGGCCTTCTTGTTCACCCCACCCCATTGCTTGAAGAAGAAAGGGATTTCTCGATCAGTGCATCGATCCCGAATCTCTTTGACCCATTCTGGGCGCATCGGGCGCGCGCCGGGGCCAGATTCGCCGCCGACGATGACCCAGTGGATTCCGGTCAACGGCAGACGTGGGATTCGGCCGATTAGCGGCTCCACAGAGAGAAACCGAACGTGCGCCGGGATTTGGCGCAATTGCGGGATGCGATCCAAGACTCTGGTGTCTTCAACGCTGGTGCCAAGCCAGATGTTGTTCGTCCATCGTAGGTGCGGGGCGTAGTTGCGAGCTATTTCAGGTCGCTTCGTGAGGACCTGGAAGGTGTGCTGCGGGCAGCGGTTCATCACGTCGAATACACGCTGCGTGTACGGCAAGCCAACGTCGGGGTGGAAGAGATCGCTCATCGAGTTTACGAAAATTACCCGCGGCCGCTTCCACGAGAGCGGAACATCCAGCATGGACGGCTGCAAGGTTAGCCTGAACCCGTTTACGTACTGCGGTTTGCCCATGAACCGAAGGCGCTCGGAGAAGCGTTCGGCGTAGCAGTACTTGCATCCGGCAGAGACCTTCGAGCACCCGGTAACCGGGTTCCAGGTCGCTTCGGTCCACTCGATCAAAGAAGGGCCGGCCATGTTGGGCGTCCCAGCGTGCAGGTTTTTTGGGCTCCTCGCAAAACCTGGCGACCATGCCTGATAATCTGTTCAGTGTCAAGCGCCCGGGAGAGATGAGGCGAGTCGCCGACGATGGCTTCTTACAGAGGCGGGACCCGCGATCGAACCTCAGATGCCGCTCAACGCGCTGGGTCGATCAATCGCTGTCATTTCCAGTCCTTAGCGTGGCTCTCACCCGCGCAACCGTCGGGCCTCCGCCGCCCGACCCCGAAAAGCGAGGCCCTGCGTGCGCGGCTTGCTGCGGGCGGACGGGTTGTCGCGACGGGGACCAGAACCTGAATCGGAAAAGGCCGCAATGGCATCAGCCTAACTCGTGTCGTCGCGGGGACGTAAGGTTCAGGGGGCATCGGGCGCCACGCTTCGCCACGACCGATTGGGAGGATTATCGGGCGGAAATCGGACGCATGTCAGCGAACTCATCCAGGGGACTCGCGCTCCAGGTCGGTTGTGCATTTCCTTGACTCGACAAAGATCGAGTCCTAGTCTCCCATCAGGACTCCCAGAGGGGTCCGCCCTCTAGAGCGACCGTGTTTCTAGGCCGGCAGCGAAAGCGGCCTCCTGGATCTCACGGTCGCAATTTTTTTTCAGCGCGACACACGAGGAGATGCCCGAGGCTTCGTCTTCGATAGAGAACACTGGACCGACCCAGCCGACGGAAAGTCCTCGGCTATATAAGTTCTTCCTGGAACGGTCCGAAGAACTGGTCGCGTCGTACAGTGACATCGGGCGGAAGGCTCGCACGCTGTGTGCACGTACTGCGCTCGCGGAGGCACTGAGCCTCGCGCGCGCCCGCCTCAGATCGGGAGGGGTCACTCGCCCTTCTGCTGACCCAGCTGACGCAGGACACGGGATCGCGACGCTGCCCGATGTTGTCACCGAGGCTTTGGAGCTGTTGAGCGCAGATCAAGTCCTCAAGAGAACCCAACCGGAAGTCGTCGCAGAACTTCGTAGCCTTGTCGAGCCTCTGACGGCAGCTGAATATGAGTGCACAGAGATTGCCCTGTCAAAAGTAGAAGGTCTCCTTTCGCATTTGCGTACGACCTATATCTCAGACGCGCTCGACACTGTTCGAGCCCTCGTGACCAATGGCCAAAAGGATCTGCTCGACGTCGAGGCCATCGCTGAAACCCTGATCTCTGACCTACGCGCTCGCGGGTTTTCGGATCAGACATTGGGCGGGCACATATCCGCCGCCGGCGCAAAGCCCTCGTGGGAAGAAGGTATCGAATCGTTACGCGTCGTCTGGACGGCGAAGGAAAAGAAACTCCGTGTTTTCGTCGCCGTGACCCAAGGGCTGGAGAACGACCTTCCCAGTGATGGCTCGCTCGTTCGAGTCGATGAGTTGCCTGCGTCCGGGGGAAAGCCTCCGCCCGCCAGTGGTCCGTTTCTAGCCTTCGAGATCAGCGGCGTCGATCCCGTGACGGCGGCGTCGATCGCTCGCTCCAGAATCGAAGCGATACTCGGTGCCGCTGCGGTCTTCGTCCCGGGTGCGGCCGACCTCCGAAGCTCCGTGGTCCTGGTAAAGGACGGCGATGGGTTGGTCGGAGTTGATACCAATCCCATCCTGAATAAGGAGAAGCGCGGAAGTACACCGGGGCAAGTCAGGCGCGTGATTCAAAGTGCATGGCGATCCACCCGGGAACCGGATGGCGATCCGCTTTTCGATGCCATTCGGCACCAGCAACGTGCGCTGCACACTCCGGATCCCGAGAGCCGTTTTATGCTGCTTTGGCTCGGCATTGAGCGTTTGGTTCTTGGTTCCCGAGACTTCAGTAAGCTGCTCAGTGCAGTGCGGAGACTAGTTCCTGCGTCTATCGCGATGGCCAAGCTCCGCAGAGACATTGGTGCCTTCGTGGCTGCGCTGGAGCATTTCGGGCCACCCCAAGAACAGACAAAACAGCTACTCGGCTTCGAGACTGGCGGGACGTGGCACATCAATCGCGAACGCGTGCTGGAGGCTATGTTGTCCTCCGAGGAGGACTCACGAAAGATCACCAGCCTCTTCTATTCCAGCCCGCTTCTGACCCAGTGGTACTTCCGGATTCGCAGGGCACTGCATTCTGAAACTAAGGGACTGGGTGCTGCGGTGGCTGAGTACGTCGATGCTTCACGCAGACGGACTGAGTGGCACATCCTTCGCCTCTATCGGACGCGCAACAGCGTGGCGCACGCCAGTCTAGGACCAGCCTGGATCTTCGACCTAATTTCTCACGCCCACTACTACTTGACTCAATTGGTAGCTATTTGCGTTCACCATCGAGAACGAGAACCCTACAAGGCGCCCGTGGATATCCTGACCAACAGGGCTGCTCACTACGAGACTTGGATTAAGCTCGTCGAGAGCAATTATGCGAGGGCACTTACGGTGCGGGCACTCTTGCGGCCGACTGCGCTTTTCTGATCTCCAAGCACTACGCACCTGCTCTCAGCGACTCGAGAGTTGCAGCCGGCCATGCAGACCGGTGGAAAACCTACCGATCGCGGTATCTTGGTCGCCCGTGTCTGCCTTCTGGCGCCGAGTCCTGCTAAGCGTGATCGACGAGGACCTCCTGGCCGGCGCTGCGCTCGGCCTCCCCAGCGAACGGCAACGACGCGGCGGTCATAGCGAGGAGCCTGCCACCAAAGTCGGATCCCATCCAGCGCGAGGTACCCATGTGCCTCACTCGTAGCGCGAAACCATGGGTGACCTGTCTTTCGCGCGCTGGTGTTTCAGCTGCTTCCGCGCTGCCTCCTGACGATCCCTCGACTGCTCGCGGATCTGCTTCCGACGCACCACCCTTCTGCGTCCCAGAAGGCGGTTTCGGTTTGACAAACGGTGGCCGGTACAACCATGCGAGATAAAGCGCGGGAGTACACCCGCGCTAAGCGCCTGTCGGCGCTTGGAAAAGTGTAGAGGACGCCGCGGATCGCCTCGATCGTCGCCCGTCCGGCCCCTTACGCCCCGGCGGCCGTCCGGCTCCGTGAATTTCGGATCGCCGCCGGCGGCCGTCGCCGCTACTCGGACCTCTGCTGCCCGAACCGTCGATATGGCGCTTGGATGGGTCGGCCGGCCGAGTTCGGTGCTCAATCCGAATCCCGCCGGCAACGCTCGCCGCCGCCGTTTCGAGAACCGCTGTGGGACGACGAAAGTTTGTTCGTTCGTGGCCCCAGTTGCCGAGAAGGGGGGCGAGCCATGAGACGCGGAGTCCGGATCCAGCCATACGTCCCCAGTGATCTGTTTCAAAAGCTGCACGCCTGCGCGGCGGTGCGCTCGGAGACGGTGACCGCCGTGATCGTGGCTGCGCTCCGCGAGTACCTGGAACGCGACGAGGTCGAGGATGCGCTGTTGGTTCGGCGTCTGGATGGCGTCACCCAGGCTATCGGGCAGCTCCAGCGCGACGTCGATACGCTGGCGGCCGGATTCGGGAGGTTTGTCAGGGTCTCGTTTTTTGCCATCCCAGAGAATTTGGGTGACCAGGCCATCCGGCGCGCCGAGACGCTCTACTCCTCCTTTCTGGAGCGAGTGCACGAGCAGCTCCGAGACGGGGTGAAATTCACCGGGCTCGTCTGGCGTGCCCGAGGGAAGGTCGCGCATCCACCTGTCAATCCGGCGCCCGGAATGGGCAGTAGGGAAGGAGAAAAGCAGCCGTGAGCCACGGTGGCCCGTTCAAGGGTGATGGGCTTTTCCGGCCGAGGATAGGGCGGAGGAACCGCCGCGACCGGGATCTCGTCCCGCCGCTTTACGTCCGGCTGGCCCGCACAGCCCAGAAGACCGGAAAGGGATCGCGGCGACAGCGATCGCGAGCTCAACCCGGCCGCATTGCCGTGCGCCCGCCGCACGCGCTCAGCCGCCGTTGCATCATCAAGGCACGGTACGTGTCGACGACGACCGCGGACGGGCGAAAGCTCGCGGCACGGCACCTGGCCTACCTGGAGCGGGACGGGGTCGAGCGCGACGGGTCGCCCGGTCGACTGTACGGCGCCGATGAGGAATTCAGCGCGGAGGCTTTTCGCCCACCCATGGCGAACGAGCAGCGCCAGTTTCGTTTCATCGTCTCGCCCCAAGATGGGGCGCAGGTCGACCTGACGGAATTCGCCCGGCAGCTCATGTCTCAGGTCGAAAGAGACACCGGGCGCCAACTCATTTGGGCGGCGGTGAACCACCACGACACCGACAACCCGCACGTCCATATCGTCGTGCGCGGCGTCGACAAGAGCGGCGACGACCTCCGGATCGACGGTCGATATCTCGGGGAGGGAATGCGCTGGCGGGCACAGGAGATCCTCACCCGGGAGCTCGGTCGGCGGAGCGAGCTGGACGTCGCCATGGAGCGGTCCCTCGACGTCGGCCGGGAGACGTTCACGGACATCGATCGGGCAATCGCCGACCATTCCTCGCCCGACGGCAAGGTCACCTTACCAACGTTGCTCGCGGCGCCGGCCGGCGAGGGACAGGCCTGCCTCGAGCGCCTGCAGGTGCTCGAGGAAATGCAGCTCGCCCGGAAGGACTCGGCAGGGGTCTGGCAGCTCGCGGAGGGCTGGAAGGGCTTTCTCATCCGGCGCGGCGAAGACCTCGACGCCCAGGCGCGCCTTCGGCCCCTGGTCGGGGACGAGGCTGCTCGATACCAGGTGCTCCGCCAGGAAAACCCCGTGCCGATGTCGGAGGGCGTGGTGATCGGGAAGGGTCTTCACAACGAGCTGACCGGCGAGATATTCGTGGCGATCAGGACCACGGACGGCAAGGGGTACTACTTGCTCGTGCCGGCCAACGTGGCCGAGGCGTTGAAGGACCGGGAGGTGGTCCGGGTGGGGTTCCAGGAGGAGCCGTGGCTGAAACCCGCCGACCGGATCGTCTCGCGCTTCGCCGAGGGAAATGGCGGCATCTACGACCCCGCCCGGCACCAGCGAGAGCTGGAGCGGCTGCCACGGTCGCCGTCCGATCACGCGCAGCCGCATCCCGAAGAGCGAGTGCGGGCGAACGTGAGGCGCCTCGAGCGGCTGGCCCGATATCGTCTCGTGACCCGGTTGCCAGACGGGCGGTGGCAGATTCCGGCCGACCTCTTGAAGAAGCTCGAAGACCGCGAGCGCACGCACCCGCAACATCGCCTCTCCCTCGACAGAGCCCAGAGCCCGACACGAAACCCCACTCCCTCCCGCGGGCGGGATGTCCCCTCGGAAAAGGAAATCCTCGGCCGGGCGTTGAGCCGGCAGCTCGGGTCCGTCTACGTCAGCGACCCGCCGGCGTTCAAGGGGCAGGCGGAGCTCTGCCCGCCAGCACCCTCCGGGCGCGAGTACCTGCGCATCGTCGACGGTCGCGGAGGCCAGTTCACGCTGGTCGAAAAACCGCTCGGCGGCGAGCGGCTGATCGGCCGAACGGTACACGTCACGCGCGACCCGCAACGCGGACTGTCCCTCCAGATCGACCGCGGGATTTCCCGCTGAGACGCCACAAGAAAGGAGACGCCATGGAGACGAATCAACGGAGGGTCGGACGACCCAAAGCCGCCCCACGCACGGGACCGCTCGTGCTCGGAAACGATCGCGCGAGGACGAGGGTGACCCTGGAAATCTCGGAGCGCGCGGCCGCCGAGCTGGCCGAATACTCCGCCTGGGTCGAGCAGTACTCGGGGATGCCGGCGAACGAAGCCCGATTCAAGACGGTCGATTTTGCGTTGCTGGAGACCTTCCGGCGGGACCAGGAGTGGCAGAAGAAGCGACGCTCGTCCCCGCAATCGACGCCGACACCTTCAGCCGCTGCGCCGGCCGCGCCCGCTCCGCCCGCGACCCCCGTGGCGCCGCCGGTAGCTACCCCGCGGGCGCCCTCCCCTTCCCTACCGCCTCCGCGCGATCCGCGGACGAGCACGTGATCCGTCATGAACCCGGCCTCGAAAATCTCGCCCCGCCTCCCTGTCGATACCCACGCCGCGGACCACGATCTCCACGCCATGCCGCCGGTCCTGACCTCCAGGGAGGTGGCCCGCATCCTGCGCGTGGGGGTGCGTGAGGTGCGGTCGCTCGTTGCCTCGGGACAGCTCGCCGGGGCACGGGTCGGGCCGCGGAAGGTGATCCGAGTCTCGAAGCTCGCCCTGTTGGCGCTCCTGAAGGTGCGAGACGCGATCTGACGCCGATCGCGAGTGGTAAAGTCGCCGTGCAAGTCGGCGCGGCGCTCCTGACCGGGAGTTGAAGATGGGAGCCTACCGCGACAAGCACGGACGATGGCGATACCGAAAACGCATTCGGCTGCTCGACGGCTCGTTCATTCGAGTGAAGGGCTCACCAGCCCTGAACACGAAGGCGGCTGCCGAGACGGCCGAGCGGTCCCACATCGAGCGCGAGCTCCGTGGCGCGCTCGGGGCCGAGACCAAGAAGGAGGTGCTCACCCTCAAGCAGTTTCTCGAGGATGTCTGGTGGCCGAAGTACAAGATCGGCGGCGGCAAGCGGGGAGTGAATCAGGAGACGTCGATCCGCGAGAAGGAGTATCACATCCGTGTCCATCTCGTGCCGGGGCTGGGGAATCTCAACCTCGACCAAGTGAACGACGAGCGGGTGACGGAGTTCTTCGGACGGCTGCGCCTGGGGGGATTCTCCATGCGCGGACGACCGGCGCACTCCGCGAGGGCGGACGCCGTCCGCAAGCGGAAGCAGCGGGCGGAAGGGAACGGACAGGAGGAGCAGGAGCGGCGCCAGCGGCCGCGACCAAGAGGGCTAGCCGAGAAGTCGATCCGGAACATCCGGGCGACGCTTCGGACAGCCCTGGCGTTCGCGGTTCGGTGGAGATACCTGGAGCACCTGCCCGAGCTTCCCGAGGTGGCGGTGCCCGAGGCCGCGTTCGACTGGTATCAGCCGCACGAAGCGACGCGGCTGATCGAGGCGGCGCGCGACCCCTGGGAGCAAGCCCTCCTGCTGTTCCCGTTGCACACCGGGGCACGCCTCGGCGAGCAGCGGGCGATCCGATGGACGGACGTCGACTTCGAGCTCGCTCGGGTCTACATCCGGCGATCGGCGCCGTCCGGCTTCACCACCATCAAGGCCCCGAAGAGCAACCGGCAGCGCTGGGTGGACCTCACACCCGAGCTGGCGGCGGCGCTTCGGTCGATCCGTCATCGCGCAGAGCTAATCTTCTGCGCCGACGACGGTTCGATGCTGCGACCGGGACAGTTCCACGAGGTGCTCTGGGCGGCGCAGAGACGCGCCGGTCTCCGGCGCATCAAGTGGCACGATCTCCGGCACAGCTACGCCTCGATCCTCGCCTCGGGCGGGATGCCGCTGTTCTTGATCCGCGGTCTTCTCGGTCACTCGTCGGTGAAGATGACGGAGCGCTACGCGCATCTCGCGGCCTCACAGACGGCCGCGTACATGCCGCTGCTCTCCGCCGCAGCACCGTCGAAACCGACGCCCTCAGCCCAAATTAGTGGGCCCCAGGTGGGCCCCAACACCCTCGCTTCGACTAACTAGCGAATCATTCTACGAAATTTCGTGACCCCATCGGGAATCGAACCCGAGATTGTGCCGTGAGAGGGCACCGTCCTAACCGCTAGACCATGGGGCCAGTATTCAGTTTTTCAGGTCCAGTTCGGGGACAAGGATTCGAACCTTGATAGCCAGATCCAGAGTCTGGCGTCCTGCCGTTAGACGATCCCCGATCGACCCGCCGCGCGTGCGGGACGCACATATCTAGAGAGGGTCGGGCCACATGTCAAGCCCGTGAAATCCGACGGCGATCCGACCTCGAATCGGGTTTGGCGGGGGGCGCGGTTTCGTGATAGCGCTAGAAGGCTCGGGAGACCCCGCATGGAGCTTTCCTTCTGGGCTGCCACCGACGTCGGTAAGAAGCGCGAGGCGAACGAGGACAATTTCCTCGTCGACAAGAAGCTGTCGCTTTTCGTGGTGGCGGACGGCATGGGCGGCCATGCGTCAGGCGAGGTCGCCTCGCAGCTGGCGGTGCATGAGTTCCGTAACGCCGCCGACAGCAACAAGGAGCTCATCGAGCGGTACGCCAAGGGGGACAAGAAGGTCGACGCCCCCGAGATCCTGGCCCTGCTCGAGAACGCGGTCCAGACGGCCGGCCAGGCCATCTACCAGAAGGGCCAGGCCGAGCCGGAGAAGCGCGGCATGGGGACCACCACCTCGGCCCTGCTCATCGCCGGGGACCGGGGGTTCATCGCCCACGTCGGGGACAGCCGCATCTATATGTTGCGCGGCGGGCAGGTGGTCCAGCTGACCGAGGACCACTCGCTGGTCAACGAGCTCATCCGGCGCGGCCGGGTCACCAAGGAGAGCTTCGAGACCTCGGCCTACAAGCAGTACAAGAACGCGGTCACCCGCGCGGTCGGGGTCTACGAGACGGTCCAGCCGGACACCATCGACTTCGAGATCCTGCCCGGCGATCAGTTCCTGCTCTGCTCGGACGGCCTCCACGCCTACCTGACGGACCAGCGGATCATCGACAACCTCAAGGGGGACGACGTCAAGGCGCTCCCCAAGAAGTTCATCGACCTGGCGAACGCCGGGGGCGGGCACGACAACATCACCGCCATCGTCATCCGCGTCGAGGGGACGCCGGCGGCGGCAGGCGCGCCGGCCGACGATCGCGCCGCCGAGCTGGCGCGCAAGGTCGACGTCCTGCGGAAGATGCCTCTCTTCAAGCACCTCATCTACAAGGAGATCCTGCGCGTCCTCAACGTGACGCAGGTGCGCGAGTACGCCGCCGGCGAGGAGATCCTGAAAGAGGGGACGAACGGCGACGAGATGTTCATCCTCCTGCGCGGCAAGATCCGGCTGCACAAGAACGACGCCTTCATCACCCACCTCGAGCCGGGCGCGCACATCGGCGAGATGGCGCTCGTCGACCGCCGCCAGCCGCGCTCGGCCAGCGCCACCGCCGAGGAGCGCTCGCGCGTGCTATCCCTGTCGCGCCAGGCGTTCTACGAGATCATCCGCAAGGAGCCGCAGCTGTCGACCAAGCTGCTGTGGGCCTTCACCCAGGTGCTGGCCGACCGGCTGAGGAAGACGACGGCCGAGCTCTCGGGGGCGCGGCTCGAGGCGGGGGCCGAGGATTTGACCGCCGACATCATGTTCGAGGAGTGACCACCGATGGCCGCAGAGACCCGCACCGAAACCGACTCGCTCGGTAACGTCGAAGTACCGTCCCATGCGCTCTACGGAGCGCAGACCCAGCGCGCGTCGCAGAACTTCCCGGTCAGCGGGCTGCGCCTCCCCCGCCGCGTGATCCGCGCGCTGGCGCTGGTCAAGAAGGCGGCCGCCGAGGTGAACCGCGACAGCGGCAAGCTGGACGCCAAGCTGGCGGGCGCCATCATCCAGGCGGCGCACGAGGTGGCCGGCGGGCAGCACGACGACAACTTCGTGGTCGACATCTTCCAGACCGGCTCGGGCACCTCGAGCAACATGAACACCAACGAGGTGATCTCGAACCGCGCCATCCAGATCCTGGGCGGCGTGGTCGGCAGCAAGAAGCCGGTCCACCCCAACGACCACGTCAACATGGGGCAGTCGTCGAACGACGTCTTTCCGACGGCGGTGCACATCGCCGCCGCCGAGGCGATGGAGCGCGATCTCCTGCCGGCGCTCGAGGCGCTGGAGGCGGCGCTGGCGGCCAAGGCGCGCGCCTTCGACCACATCGTCAAGATCGGCCGCACCCACCTGATGGACGCGGTGCCGATCCGCCTGGGGCAAGAGTTCGCCGGCTACGCGCAGATGCTGACCAACACCATCCGCCGCGTGCGCGCCGCGACGGACTCGGTCGGCGAGCTGGCGCTGGGCGGGACCGCCGTCGGCACCGGCCTCGGATCCGACCCGGCCTTCGCCCCCAAGGTGATCGGCATCATCTCCAAGGAGATCGGCATTCACCTGCGCCAGGCGCCGAACCTGTGCGAGGCGCTGTCGGCGCGCGACGGCCTCGTCGAGGCCTCGGGCGCCCTGCGCTCGGCGGCGGTCAGCCTGACCAAGGTGGCCAACGACGTCCGCTGGCTCGGCTCGGGGCCGCGCTGCGGGATCGGCGAGATCCACCTGCCGGACCTGCAGCCGGGCAGCTCGATCATGCCGGGCAAGGTGAACCCGGTGATGTCCGAGATGCTGCTGATGGTCTGCGCGCAGGTCATCGGGAACGACGCCACCGTCGGGTGGGGCGGCGCGGCCGGCAACTTCGAGCTGAACGTCATGATCCCCGTGATCGCGTACAACCTGCTGCACTCGGTGGGGATCCTGGCCAACGGCTGCCGGCTGTTCGCCTCCCGCTGCGTCGAGGGGATCGAGCCGAACGAGGCGCGCTGCAACGAGCTCATCGAGCAGAGCCTGGCCATGGTCACCGCGCTCAACCCGCGGATCGGCTACGACGCGGCGGCGGCCATCGCCAAGGAGTCGGTCAAGACCGGCAAGACGGTGCGCGAGCTGTGCCTCGAGAAGAACGTGCTCCCGGCCGACGAGCTGGCGCGCCTCCTCGACGCGCGCACCATGACCGGGAACTAGCGCCGGGCTGGCGACCCCAGCGGGTCGCGCAGAGCGTCAAGCGCGTCGTGAGCGCCGTCTCGCCGTCCGTGCTTTTTCCTGCGAGGCCATCGGGCGTGTGATAACGATCCTGGGACGCGGGGGTCCCCCCGACGGCGGTCGCGAGCTATGCTGGGAAAAAATTCGCTCCTGACCGACGGGGTGACGCGACTTATCGACGGGCGTGGCGTGATCGGGCACTAACAAGAAGCACAGATATACGTCCGAGCCTCCCATAAGAAAGGACCCATCATGCAGCGCGTACGTCGTCGCCATGTCCCGGGTTGGTTAGGGGTCGCGGGCGCCGTCGGGGCGCTGATCTCCGCATCGATGCTGTCGGGCTGTCCCGGCACGCTCGATCCGACGCAATTCCCCCCTCCGGGCACCGGCAGCGGCGGCAGCTCGGCGACGGGCGGCAGCTCGGCGACGGGCGGCAGCACCGGCAGCGGCGGTTCGACCGGCACCGGCGGCTCGACCGGCAGCGGCGGGATGGCCCTCAACTGCACCGGGAACAACGCCGGAACGACGATCGTCTCCGGCACCTGCGCCCAGCAGTACTGTCACGACTCTGCGACCGCCAACGACTGCGGCGGCCTCGACCTGACGCTCGATTCGGGCATCGCCTCCCGCCTGATCGGGGTGATGTCGACCGGCTCGATCAGCTCGAACGGCTCGGCCTGCGCGGGAAAGACGACCGAGGCCTACCTGATCGCCGGCACCTCTCCCGCGATGGGACTCCTGATCGACAAGCTCAAGACCAGCCCGCCCTGTGGCGCGCAGATGCCCGAGACGGGTGCCCTCAGCTCGATGCAGCAGATGTGCCTGATCCAGTGGGCGACGACGCTGACGTCGCCGTGACCAACGCAGCGCTCACCCCGAGGTCCGAACCGATGCAGCGATCCTTCCGTCGTCAGATTTCCGGTTGGTGGGGGTTGGTGGGGGCGCTGGGCGCCTGGCCGATGCTGTCGGGCTGCCCCGGCACGCTCTCACCGCAGCTGCTGGCCGAGGAGACCGGCACCGGCGGCAGCGCCGGCACCGGCGGCGGCGCCGGCACCGGCGGCGCCGGCGGAGGCAGCTCCGACTGCACCGGCGGCAACGACGGGGCCACGCTGATCACCACCCACTGCGCGACGGCGGCCTGCCACTCCACCGCGGGGGCGAACGACTCCGGCGGCCTCGACCTCACGGTCGACGCCACCATCGGCAGCCGCCTGGTCGGCGTGCTGTCGCAGGGGACCGCCGCCAACTACTCGGCGTGCGTGAACTGGCCGATCCCCTACCTCGAGAAGATGCAGAACCCGGCGACCGGGCTCCTCATCGACAAGATCACCCTCCCCGCGGGGAGCACGAACCTCTGTCCCAACGGCTTGCCCATGCCGTACGGCCTGCAGCCGGTGACGGCGACGCAGCAGGGATGCATCAAGCAGTGGGCGGAAGGTCTCGTCATGGCGGCCGCCCAATGAGGGGGGTCGCGGCGCGGGTTTCACTCTTCACCATCGTCCTTCCTTCGCTCGTCGCGCTGCTCGTCGTGGCCGCGCCCGCGGGCGCGCGCGCGGCCGGCAAGCGCATCGGCGTCCCCAAGTTCGAGGGAGCGCAGGAGGCGCTGGTCCGCAAGAAGGTCATGGCCTCGCTCAAGGCGCACGGCTTCGAGCTGGTCCGCTCGCGCGAGATCCAGGACGCCGTCACCAGCACGGGCGCCGGCCTCGACAGCGACGACGGCCTGGTGAAGCTGGCCAAGGAGCTGGCGCTGTCGGCGATCATCACCGGCGAGGTGGGGCCCAAGCGGGCCAAGCTGGTCGTCCACGACGGCGGCGAGGGCTCGATCCTGGGCGACGCCTCGTTCGCCGGGGCGAACCCGCGCAAGCTGGCGAACGAGGTGGGGCTGACGTTCTGGAAGAAGCTGGGGCCCGACGTCGGGCGCGGACACGTGCCGGAGGGCGCCAAGAAGGGCCAGAAGGCGGCCGCCGTGTCGCCCGAGGACGACGAGACCGCCGGTGAAGGGGGCGCCGGCGAGGCGGGCGCCGCGGCGGGCGGCGGCGAGGCGGCGGCGCCCAAGCCGAAGGACGACACGGCCTCGGCCGAGGCGGGCGGGGGCGCCGGCGACGAGGCCCCGCCGGCCAAGAAGATGAAAAAGAAGAAGTTCAAGATGGAGGAGACGCCGCCCGCCGAGGAGCCGCCCGCCGGCCCTTCGGTGCCGTCGGGGCTCCCCTGGCTGGACTTCGAGGTGGGGGTCGGCGGTCTCAACCGCAGCCTCACGTACAACCAGAACATCCAGTCGGGCGGATCGGCCCAGCTCAACCCCTACTCGCTGGGCGTGGGGCCGATCGCGGTGGCGAACATCGTGATGTACCCGCTCGATCCCCTGGTCGGCGGCCTGGCCGGCAACATCGGGCTCGAGACCGAGCTGCAGCAGGGGTTCGTCTCCTCGGCGCTGTCGAGCGGCGGCAGCTTCAAGAACACCGTCCACGACTACGCGGGCGGCGCGCGCTACCGCTTCCCGTTCGCCAACGCCGACGGCCTGTGGGTCTCGGTGACCGCGGGCGAGGACGCCTTCACCTTCAACGGGCCGAGCCGCGCGTCGCTGCTCATCCCCGACACCATCTACCACTACGTCCGCCCCGGCCTGGGGGTGCGGGTGATGTCGCGCGCGGGGTTCACCTTCAAGCTCGACGGCGGCTACCGCTACGTCTTCAACAGCGCCGGCCCACAGATCTCGCAGACGTTCTTCCGCCACCTCGCGGTGGCCGGCGCCGACGCCGAGGCGGTCGTGGGCTACCAGCTGTCGCCCATGTTCGAGGCGCGGGCGGGCGTCGAGTGGCGCCGCTACTGGTACGCCATGCACTCGCAGCCGGGCGACATGTACATCGCGGGCGGCGCCGTCGACCAGTCGTTCGCCTTCACCCTGCGCATCGCGCTGCTCATCGGCTCGAGCAGCGTCCCCAAGAGCGAGGGGGGCGCCGCCGAGGAGCCCCCGCCGCCCCCGCCGCCCAGCAAGTCACGCGCGCGGCACGGCGCTGACGAGGGGAGCGGCGACGAGGGAGCCCCGGCGGTCGAGCCCGAGGGCGGCGGCGGCGGCGGCAAAAAATCCGGTGGAGACGAGGACCTCTAGCCCCGACGAGGCCGCGGGCGCGGACGCCCCGCGCTCCCTGATCCACCTGGACATGGACGCGTTCTACGCGTCCGTCGAGCAGCGCGACGACCCCCAGCTGCGCGGGCGCCCCGTCATCGTGGGCGGCAGCGCGCGGCGCGGGGTGGTGCTGGCCGCGTCGTACGAGGTCCGCCCCTTCGGCGTGCGGAGCGCGATGCCGATGGCGCGCGCGCTCCGGCTCTGCCCCGACGCCGTCGTGGTCCGCCCGCGCTTCTCGGCCTACACCGAGGCGAGCGAGCGCGTGTTCGACATCCTGCAGTCGGTGACGCCGCTCTACGAGCCGCTGTCGCTCGACGAGGCGTTCCTGGACGTGACCGCCTCGCGCAAGCTGTTCGGCCCGGCGCCGGACATCGCCCGGGCGCTGCGGCGGCGCATCGCCGACGAGGTCGGCCTGCCGTCGTCGGCGGGGATCGCCGCGGTCAAGCTGGTGGCCAAGATCGCCTCCGACCTGGCCAAGCCGAACGGCCAGCTCGAGGTCCCCGCCGAGGGCTCGGCGAGGTTCCTCGCGCCGCTGCCCGTGGCCCGCCTGCCGGGGATCGGCCCCAAGAGCGCCAAGATCTTCGACGCGCTGGGGATCGCCACCGTCGGCGAGCTGGCGGCCAAGGGGCTGCCGTTCCTCGAGCAGCGCTTCGGCCCCGGCGGGCGCGAGCTCTACGACAAGGCGAGGGGGATCGATCCGCGGCCGGTGATCGCGGACCGCGACGCCAAGAGCGTGGGCGCCGAGGAGACCTTCGACGACGACCTCGCCGGCGCCGAGGCGCTGCGCCCGCGGGTCCACGCCCAGGCGCTCCGGGTGGCGCACCGCCTGCGCCGCGCCGGGCTGCGCGCCCGCACCGTGCAGCTCAAGTTGAAGCGCGCCGACTTCACCATCGTCACCCGCCGCGTGACCCTCGAGGAGCCGACCGACGACGGCCAGACCATCTACCGCGAGGCGACGCGCCTCCTCGAGCGCGAGCCGCCCCGCCCCACCCGCCTGACCGGCGTCTCGGCGCAGAACCTGGTCGCCGCCGCGCCGCCGCAGCTGGGCCTGTTCGCGCCCCCGCCCCGCCCCGCCGACCGCCTCAACCGCGCGCTCGACGCCATCGCCTCCCGCTTCGGCGGCCACGCCATCACCACCGGCGACGTCGCCGCCACCGGCCACGACGACCCCGACCTGCGAGCGCCGCCGACGGGCGACCTCGGACGCGGGCGGCGCTGACCGCCGCTTGTCCGGCCGGCGCAGCCGCGCGATGATATCCGCATGCGGTCGGTCGGGGGTGGTTGGGGGGCGCTGCTCTCGCTGGTGGCAGCGGTCGCGCTGCCGGCCTGCAGCGGGGAGAACCTGGGCGGAGGCGGCAGCCAGGCGGGTACCGGCGGCGCCGGCACGCGCGGCGCCTTCACCCCCGCCGTCGAGCCGGCCGCTCCCTGCGCTCTGTTGTCGCTCGCGGACGTCCAGACCATTCTCCCGGCAGCCGGCGCCGGCGTCCCGCAACCGAGCTCCACCTCCACGGAGGGCTGGGGCATGGAGTGCGACTGGAAGGTCACCGCCTTGGGCGGCCCGGGCGTCTCGCTGGTCGTCGTGGGCGTTGTCAACAGCGACGGCATCTCCGACCTGGACCGAGGGCTGCAGTCGGTCGCCTACGACGGGGCATCGTCCATGGCGGTGAGCGGGCTGGGGGACGCGGCCGAGTACACCGACTCCACGAATTTTCAGATCCTCGCAGCCCGCACCGGCGCCTATCTGCTCCAGGTGACCGTGGATTTCGTCACCCCCGACGTCACCGCCGCGCAGCTCCGGCCTCTGGTGGCCAAGGTCCTCGGCGAGCTCTAGGCGCGACACCGAATCGTCGCCCGCGCCCACCGAATCGTCGCTTGCCGTGGCCCGGCGCGCGCGGCACCGTCCGCGCATGCACAGGCGGGGATTGGCGCTCCTGGTCGTCGTCACGGGATTGTCGGCTTGCGGCGGCAGCACGCCCTTCGTCCCGGCGGCGCAGCCCGCCGACGTCTGCGGCACCCTCGCCCTGGCGGACGTGCAGACCGTCTTCCCGTCGGCGGCGCCCGGCGTCGCTGGCCCGTCCGCCACCAGCGCGGACGAGTGGATGCTCGAGTGCGACTGGAACGACGGCGCCGCGGGGGCGCCCGCTGGCAGCGGCCAGCAGGTCTCGCTGATCGTCTACGGCGCCCTGACCGCGGCCGGGGACAGC
>Ga0209060_10000860_pt1 | contig 41776 bp, 37 predicted proteins | sample Coa_R1_8_FD_187155 | JGI IMG/M metagenome (GOLD analysis project Ga0209060, IMG submission 187155) | Surface soil microbial communities from Centralia Pennsylvania, which are recovering from an underground coalmine fire - Coalmine... | ecosystem: Environmental > Terrestrial > Soil >...
GGATCACGGGATAGTTCGAGGCCTTTCGCCGTCAGCCGGTACTCATATCGCGTCGGCCGCTCCTGGTAAGGTACGCGCACCAGGATATCCTGCCCCACCAGGAGGGCGATCCTCTCGCTCAAGACACGGCGCGCAATTTTCAGACTGCGCTCGAACTCTTCGAAACGGCGCACACCCAGAAAGGCGTCGCGCAGCACCATCAAGGTCCAGCGGTCGCCGACAACCGCAAGACTCCGGGCAAGCGAGCAATCTTCCTTCCCGAGTGTGTCCCAGCGCATGGACTCGACTCTTGCAGCCAACAAGTCTATTTTCAAGACCTATAAGTCTACTTTTAAGACTGGATGGTGCATGACCACGAAAAGAGGACGGACCGCGGCCGTCATTGGTGCGGGAGATTTCATCGGCTCCGCCATCGCAAGGCGCTTTGCGCGGGAAGGTTATTCTGTCGTGGCTGGCCGCCGGAATGGCGACAAGCTCACTGCTCTCAAGGAGCAGATCGAGAAGGAGGGTGGGGCGTGCGCCATCAAGGCTGTTGATGCCCGCAATGAAGAGGACGTGACAACCTTTCTGGACATGGCCGAGGACATCGCGCCACTCGAGGTTTGCATTTTCAATCCCGGCGCCAATGTGAATTTTCCGATCCTCGAAACGACGGAGCGCGTCTTCCGGAAGGTCTGGGAAATGGCGTGCTACGGCGGCTTTCTCACAGGCCGGGAAGCTGCGCGGCGGATGCTGCCACACGGACGCGGAACCATCCTCTTCACGGGCGCGACGGCGAGCCTGCGTGGCGGTATTGGCTACGCGGCCTTTGCCAGTGCGAAATTCGGTCTACGTGCAGTGGCCCAGAGCATGGCGCGCGAACTTGGGCCCAAGAACATCCACGTCGCTCATCTCATCATCGACGCGGGAGTCGACACCGCCTTTGTCCGTGAGCGCATCCGGGCCCGCGGCGGCGAGCAGGCGCTTGCGGGTCTCGCGGAGGATCAGTTGATGGACCCCGAATCGGTCGCGAACGCCTACTGGTACCTGCACACCCAGCCCAAGGACGGTTGGACCTTCGAACTCGACATCCGGCCCTTTATGGAGAAATGGTGATGGCGCGCGTTGAATTCCTCTTTGACTTTGGCAGCCCCAACGCGTTCCTGGCGCACCGCGTGATCCCGGACATCGAGAGGCGGACAGGCGCAGCCTTCGATTATGTGCCGGTTCTGCTGGGCGGTATTTTCAAGGCAACTGGTAATCGCTCCCCGGCGGAAGCGTTCGGTCACATCAAGAACAAGCTCGACTACGAGCGGCTCGAGACCGAGCGGTTCATGCGTCGCCACGGGATCGCCGATTTCCGGTTCAACCCGCATTTTCCCGTGAACACTCTGCTCTTGATGCGCATGGCCGTAGCGGCTCAGTTGGACGGAAGGCTTCCACCCTATTTGGACGCAACCTTCCGCCATATGTGGGTGGAGCCCAAGAAGATGGACGATCCCGAAGTCGTGCGGTCGGCGTTGGCGGCGTCCGGTCTCGACGCGAATCGCCTTCTCGCGCGCGCGCAGGAACCGGAGGTGAAGCAACGTCTGATTGCCAACACCGAAGAGGCCGTCGCCCGCGGCGCCTTCGGAATCCCCACTTTTTTCGTGGGTTCGGAGATCTTCTTCGGCAAGGATCGGTTGGGCGATATCGAGGCGGCGATCCGGGCCGGCAGTTGACATTTTCGGCTGGGGCTAGACCACATTAAGGCCTGAATTTCACGCGAAACAGCGCCGCTCTTTCCGGGAGGACAGCCTTGTCTCGTTTTCAGCCGCGAACCCTTGCGGCAATCGTTTGTCTCAGTCTGCTCGCTCTTCCGTCCGGAGCCGCCGCGAGTGCGACGTTGCTTGGTGTGTCCAAGAATTGGAAAGCGTTCAGCACGGGCGGCGGCAATGACCGGGTCTGCTATGCGATTTCCCAGCCGGTCTCGAGTCTGCCCAAGCATACGAAACGTGATTCCATCGGTTTTCTGATCAACGACTGGCCCGCGCGAAAAGCCCGCGCCCAGCCCGAGATCGTTCCCGGATACAAATACAAGGACGATAGCGAAGTCACCGTGCAGATCGGTTCTGACAAGTTCACGTTCTATCCGACAAATGACGGCGGGACGGGCAGCGCCTGGATGAAGAAGAATGCCGAGGAAGCGAGACTCGTCGAAGCCATGCAACGCGGCGAGCAAGCCATCGTAATCGGCGTTTCGTCCCGCGGAACCATGACGCATGACACCTACTCGCTGTCCGGTCTGAATGAGGCGCTCGCGAAGGTTCATGGCGCCTGCGGCGAGTAAGCGTCTGGACCATCTGTAAAACTGCGCGAACGCCTGCCACAATTGCAGCATGACGCCGCTGATTGGCCTTTCGCTTGACGCCCTGAAGGACACGCTCGTCTCGGCTGGTGTACCGGGGAAGGCGGCGGCGATGCGCGCGCGCCAGCTCTGGAATTGGCTTTATGTGCATGGGGCCTGCGATGCGGCGCGCATGAGCAACCTTGCGAAGGATTTTCGCGCGTTGCTCGGAGAGCAATGTTCTTTTGCGCGACCAGAAATCGTGACCGAACAGACCTCCTCCGACGGCACGCGAAAGTGGCTTCTTCGCGGGAGCGATGGGGCGATGTTCGAGACCGTCTTCATTCCCGAGCCTGGTCGGGGCACGCTCTGCGTCTCCTCCCAGGTCGGCTGCACCCTGAACTGCCGCTTCTGCCACACGGGCACCCAGCGACTTGTGCGCAATCTGGAGCCGGGAGAAATCGTTGGCCAGCTGATGGTCGCGCGCGATGCGCTCTCCGACTGGCCATCCACGCGGGAGAATCGCCGAGTCACCAATCTCGTGATGATGGGGATGGGCGAGCCACTCTACAATTTCGAGAGCGTCAAAATCGCGCTCGCGATCGCAGCCGACGGAGATGGCCTTGCGCTCTCGAAACGCCGGATCACGCTTTCGACGGCCGGGGTCGTGCCGATGATACTTCGCGCCGGTGAGGAGATCGGCTGCTCGCTTGCAATTTCGCTACACGCAGTGCGCGATGAAATTCGGGACATTCTCGTTCCGCTCAACCGCAAATACCCGATCGCCGACCTGCTTTCCGCCTGCCGGTCCTATCCTGGCGCGTCCAACGCGCGGCGGATCACCTTCGAATATGTGATGCTGAAGGACGTCAACGATTCTCTGGCAGATGCGCGTGAGCTGGTGCGCCTCCTGAAGGGGATTCCGGCGAAGATCAATCTCATACCGTTCAATCCCTGGCCTGGCGCGCCTTATGAATGCTCGTCTTGGGAACAGATCGAGAAATTCGCCGAGATCGTCAATCGCGCCGGATATGCGTCGCCTGTCCGGACGCCGCGGGGACGTGACATCATGGCGGCCTGCGGCCAGCTCAAGAGCGAGACGGTGAAAGAGCGGGCGCGCGAGCGGCTTGCAAAAATGCGCTCTGCCGAACTTGCGCGCATGCCGGCCTAACGGTCTCGCTCCCCGCTGGAATTCCTGATACTTCAGAATGCCGAGTTGCAGCGAACCATGAGCGCCAAATCCATCCGCAAGATCGTGCTTGCCTATTCGGGCGGCCTCGACACGTCGGTCATGCTCAAATGGCTGCAGGAGCATTATGGTGCGGAGGTCGTCACGTTCACGGCGGATCTCGGCCAGGGTGAAGAAATCGAGCCCGCGCGCAAGAAAGCCGAATTGCTCGGCGTCCGGCCAGAAAACATCTTCATCGAGGATCTCCGCGAAGAATTTGTTCGGGATTTTGTCTTCCCGATGTTTCGGGCCAATGCGCTCTACGAGGGGGTCTACTTGCTAGGCACCTCGATTGCCCGCCCCCTGATCGCCAGGCGCCAGATCGAAATCGCACAGAAAGTGGGCGCGGATGCCGTTGCCCATGGCGCCACCGGCAAAGGCAACGACCAGGTACGTTTCGAGCTCACTTATTACGCGCTCAATCCCGACATCAAGATCATCGCGCCCTGGCGCGATTGGGAATTCAAGAGCCGCACGCAGCAGCTCGAATACGCCGAAAAGCATCAGATCCCGATCGCGAAAGACAAACGCGGCGAGGCGCCATTCTCGGTCGATGCCAATCTCCTGCACTCCTCATCGGAAGGAAAGGTTCTCGAGGATCCGGCCGTCGCGCCGGAGTCGATCGTGTTCCAGCGGACCCTTTCGCCCGAGGAGGCGCCCGATCGGCCTGCGCTCGTCGAGATCGGCTTTGAGAAGGGCGATCCCGTGTCCATAGATGGAAAGGCGCACTCGCCCGCCTCTTTGCTTGCCGCGCTCAATGATCTCGGCAAGGCAAACGGCATCGGACGGATCGATCTCGTCGAGAATCGGTTCGTGGGCATGAAGTCGCGCGGCGTCTACGAGACGCCGGGCGGCACGATCCTGAATGTTGCCCATCGTGCAATCGAGTCGATCACGCTCGACCGCGGCGCGGGGCACCTGAAAGACGAATTGATGCCGCGCTACGCCGAGCTCATCTACAACGGCTTCTGGTTTTCGCCGGAGCGCGAGATGATGCAGGCGGCGATCGATTTGAGCCAGGAATTTGCTACCGGCTCGGTGAAACTGAAGCTCTACAAGGGTAATGTGATCGTGGTGGGACGCTCTTCGCCCCACTCTCTCTATGCCAGGGATCTCGTCACCTTCGAAGACGATCGCGGCGCGTATGACCAGAAGGATGCGGAAGGATTCATCCGCCTCAACGCGTTGAGGCTGCGAACCCTCGCGAAACGTCGCGGCAAACGCGTTCCCTGAAGGTCAAGCAATGGCGGACAACACGCAGCAAATCGAATATTGGAACGGGCCGTCCGGCCAGCGCTGGGCGAGCCTCTACGAGATGACCGAACGCAGCATGAGCTTCATCACAAGCGCGCTCATGCCATTTGCCGCCGCACGGGAAGGCGAACACGTCCTCGATATTGGATGTGGCTGCGGTTCGACAGCGCTTCTCCTGGCACGCGCCGTGGGCGCGCACGGCAAGGTATCGGCCGTCGACATTTCGAGACCGATGCTGGACGTGGCGCGGGCGCGCGCGACCGAGGCGGGACTCGAAATAGAATTTCGCGAGGCAGATGCATCGGTTACCGATTTCGGGCCGGGGTTCGACCTCGTTTTTTCGAGGTTTGGCGTGATGTTTTTCGCCGAACCGGAAGCGGCCTTTGCGAATATCCGAAAAGCGCTAAAGCCCGGCGGCCGGATTGCGTTCGTCTGCTGGCGCGCGCTCGCCGAGAACGCGTGGGCGGCGCAACCGATCGCGGTGGCACGCGATCTTCTGCCTCCAGAGCCTCCGCCGGATCCCTTCGCACCCGGGCCGTTTGCTTTCGCCGATTCCTCCCGACTTCTGCAAATCCTCGCGCGTGCCGGATTTCGCGAACCGGGGGCTGAGAAGCTCGATACACTGATGAATCTTGGTGCGAACCTCGATGACGCCGTAGGCGCCTCGCTCAGTATCGGCCCGCTGGCACGTGCTGCGGTCGAACTCGACGAATTGACGCGCGCGCGTGTCCGCGAACGCGTCCGCGAGGTTCTGATGCCCTACCAGACGCCCGCCGGAGTTGCGCCGCCAGCGGCCTGTTGGCTGGTCCGCGCCCGCGCCTGACGCGGAATCCGTGCCTAGACGTCCAGTGCGGCGCGAAGCGCGTTGTCCTGGATGAATTCACGCCGCGGCTCGACCACTTCGCCCATGAGTTTCGTGAACAGGTCTTCGGCTTCGTCGGCGTGCTGGACTCTTACCTGCAGCAACGTCCGGGCGTTCTGGTCCAGCGTGGTCTCGAAAAGCTGTTCGGCGTTCATTTCGCCGAGACCCTTGTAACGCTGCAGCGCGAGCCCCTTGCGGCCCCACTCGAAGACCGTGTCGAGGAGTTGCGTCGGCGAGCGAATTTCTCGTGCCTCGTCCTTGCGTCTCAGCTTGTTCGGGCGGAGATAGATGGTCTGGAGATCGGCTGCCATCCGGTCGAGCTTGCGTGCATCGGCGCTACCGATCACGGCGCCGTCGACGGCCACGCTTTCTCGCACGCCGCGAACCTCACGCCAGAACTTGAGGCCGCCATCCGGCGTAGGCTCGCCATGCCAGCCGCGCTCGGTCTCGTCGGAGAGCGTATCGAGACGTTTGGCAATGTATTCGGCAGCGCCGGTCGCTTTTTCGCGGTCCGACAGAATCTCGGGATTCAGCGCGCCGGCGATGGCGGTCTGTTCGAGCACGAACCGCGGGTAGTGCGGCGGAAACCCGTCGAGCGCGGTCTTTGCTGCCCGCGCGCGTTCGATGATGGCGGCGAAGTCCTCGCCGGCCACGCTCTCGCCGGAGTGCAGTTCTAGCACCGCGCCGTTCATGCCCTCGGCAATGAGGTAGTTGGCAAGTTCGTCATCGTCTTTCAGATATTGTTCAGATTTCCCACGCGTCGCCTTATAAAGCGGCGGCTGGGCAATATAGATGTGCCCGCGCTCGATCAACTCCGCCATTTGCCGATAGAAGAACGTGAGAAGCAGCGTTCGGATGTGCGCACCGTCAACGTCTGCATCCGTCATGATGATGACTTTGTGGTAGCGGAGTTTGTCAGGATTGAATTCCTCGCGGCCGATACCCGTCCCGAGTGCCGTGATCAGGGTCGCGATTTCCACATTGGAAAGCATCTTGTCGAAGCGTGCGCGCTCGACATTGAGGACCTTCCCGCGGAGCGGCAGCACCGCCTGGTTCTCCCGATTGCGCCCCTGCTTCGCGCTGCCACCGGCCGAGTTGCCTTCGACGATGAAAAGTTCGGATTTCGCGGGATCCCGCTCCTGGCAATCAGCGAGCTTGCCGCTCAGACCCGCATTGTCGAGGACCCCTTTGCGCCGGGTCAGTTCTCGCGCCTTCCGTGCGGCTTCGCGCGCCATCGCCGCCTCGACCACCTTGCCGACGACGTTCCGCGCATCCTGTGGGTGCTGGTCGAGCCAGTCGCTCAACTGGTCGAGGACGATGCCCTCGACGATCGGGCGAACCTCGGATGAAACGAGTTTGTCCTTGGTCTGCGACGAAAACTTTGGGTCGGGCACCTTTACGGAAAGCACACAGGTGAGACCTTCCCGGCAATCGTCACCGGTAAGCGCCACCTTGTCTTTCTTGGCGCCCATCGACTCGTCGGCATATTTGGTGACGGCGCGGGTCAATGCGGCGCGGAAGCCCGCGAGATGCGTTCCGCCATCGCGCTGTGGGATATTGTTCGTAAAGCACAGCATGCTCTCGTGATAGGAGTCGTTCCAGGTGAGCGCGGCCTCGACGGACGTACCGTCCCGTTCCGCGCTAATCATGACGGGAGATCCGATCAGCGCATTTTTCGCGCGGTCGAGATATTTGACGAACGCCTCGAGGCCGCCTTCGTAATGCAGCACGGTCTCTTTCGGCTCGACGCCGCGCTTGTCGGTCAGTGCAATCGTGACGCCAGAATTGAGAAAAGCGAGCTCGCGTAGCCGGTGCTCGAGCGTCGCAAAATCAAATTCGAGTTTTGAAAAGGTCTTCGCGGATGGCAGGAATTTCACCTCGGTGCCGCGCCGGCCCGGTGTTTGTCCCACGACCTTGAGCGGCTCATCCGGGTCGCCGTCGTGGAAACGCATGTAGTGTTCTTTGTCTTCACGCCAGATGCGCAACTCGAGCCACTCCGAGAGGGCATTGACGACCGAAACGCCGACGCCATGGAGGCCGCCGGAGACCTTGTAGGCGTTCTGCTCGAATTTCCCGCCCGCGTGGAGTTGGGTCATGATCACTTCGGCGGCGGATACGCCTTCGCCCGCGTGGATCTCGGTCGGAATGCCCCGGCCATTGTCCCGGACGGTACACGAGCCGTCAGGATTGAGGCTGACGTCGATGCGCGTGGCAAAGCCGGCGAGGGTCTCGTCGATGGCGTTATCGACGACTTCGTAGACCATGTGATGCAGGCCCGAGCCGTCATCGGTATCGCCGATGTACATGCCCGGCCGCTTGCGCACGGCATCGAGGCCCTTCAGCACCTTGATGGCATCGGCGCCGTAATCGCCGAACTCCTTCGCCGGCTCGGACATCAGCGCCTCACCAGCTGGCCGTCGGAAAGCGAGAAGATTTCCGCTCGCTCAGAAAGTTCCCCGAAGACCGGCAGATCGGTACCGGTGAGCCATGCTTGTGCGCCCAGCGCAAGGATCTCCTCGAAGAGTGCTGAACGTCGGATGGAATCGAGATGAGCGACGATTTCGTCGAGCAAAAGAATCGGGCTTGCATCGGCGTTGCGCCGCGCAAGCTCCCACGCATCAGCGAGAACGATCGCGATCAGGAGTGCCTTCTGCTCGCCGGTGGAGCAGTCTCGCGCATCCATGCGCTTGGCCGTGTGACGGACCAGAAGATCGCTCAGATGCGGGCCGATGCTGGTACGCCCGGACTCGGCATCGCGCATCCGTGTCGATTTGAGCCGGCCACGGAGTTCGCCTTCGAGTTCACGTCCGTGTTCTTCGAGCAGCTGTTCGGTTTCACCTGAAAGCGACAATTGCGCCGATGGAAAGGCACCGGCTGAACCTCGTTCCGCAAGCGCGCGATTGAGCCGCGAAACCGCGCCAGACCGCGCTTGCGCAATCAGGGCTCCCGTTCGCGCCATTTCGTCCTCGAGCCCGTCAAGCCAAGCGGGATCGCGCGGGCCGAATTTCAGGAGGCGCGCCCGTTCACGCGTCGCGGCCTCATAACGCGTGTGCGTTTTCGCATGCGATGGATCGAAACCGAGCGTCAGGCGATCGACAAAGCGGCGCCGGGCACCGGCGCTTTCAATGAAGAGGCGATCCATGGCCGGCGTGAGCCAGACAATCTGCAAAATTTCCGACAATTCCGCGGAACTCGGCAGCGGAGCGCCATTCAGAGTCGCCTGCCGCCTTTCGGCTCCGCTCGGGGTCAGTGCCAGGCCCGTACCGATCTCGTGGCAGATGCCGCCGGCCGAAACGGAAGCCGCGATGGCCCAAAGCCCACCCTCACTGGGACCTTTGCGAGTGTGGTCGGAAAGCCTGGCGCCGCGCAGGCCGCGTCCGGGCGACAGCAAGGAGATGGCTTCCAGGAGATTGGTCTTCCCGGCGCCATTGGGGCCTGCGAGCACGACGGGCGGCCCGGAGGCCGTCAGCTCCGCTCTTGCGTAGGAGCGGAAGTTGCTGAGGGCGACGCGGGCAATGAAGGGCGTCTTCTTCGGATGGTCGCGGCTCGACGCATCGGCAGGAGGCACCTCGGGATGGGGTGAAATCGTCAAGATCACACCCGCATCGGCATCAGCACGTAAAGCGTGCTCGAATCCTCTGTGTCGTCGATGATGGTTGGCGAGCCGGCATCTGAAAGAAGAAAGCGGACCTCTTTCCCGCCGATCTGGCCGGTAATGTCGAGGAGGTATCGCGCATTGAACCCGATCTCGAGCGGATTAGCGCTGTAGGTTGCCCCAACGTCCTCGGTCGCCGTCCCCGACTCCGGATTAACGACCGACAGTGTGAGCTTGTCCTTGACGATTGCGAGCTTGACGGCGCGCGTCTTGTCGGCAGAAATCGTCGAAACGCGATCTACGCTTTGTGCGAATTCCCGGGCTTCGAGTACGAGGGATTTGTCGTTTCCCGAAGGAATGACCCGCTGATAGTCCGGGAAGGTCCCGTCGATCAGCTTTGAAGTGAGTTCGACGCCCCCAAACGAGAATTGAACCTTGGTATCGGACAGCGTGATCTCGATCGCGCCTTCGGCATCGTCGAGGAGCCTGCGCAGCTCGTTCACTGTCTTTCGGGGGACGATGACTCCGGGCATATCGGCAGCGCCATCTGGTAGCGCGAGTTCATGCCGCGCGAGCCGATGGCCGTCCGTTGCCACGGCGCGCAGTTTGCCGGATTTTCCGTCCTTGGCCGCGTGAAGATAGATCCCCATGAGATAGAAGCGCGTTTCTTCGGTCGAGATTGCAAATCGGGTCTTGTCGATGATGCGCTTCAGATCATCAGCGGCCAGATTAAAACGATGGGGCAGGGCACCTGCTGTCATTTGGGGAAAGTCTTCCTTTGGCAGGCAGGCGAGTTCAAACCGTACTGAGCCTGCAGAAATCGCGAGCCGGCCTCCTTCGCTCGCGAGCAATTCGGCCTGTACCTGTGCGCCTTCCGGCAATTTGCGTACGATGTCGTAAAGCATGTGTGCCGGCGCGGTGGCTGCACCGTTGCGAAGCACGTCCGCTGGCAAGGCCTCTACGATTTCGATGTCGAGATCCGTCGCCGTGAGCTTCAGCTGGCCCTTGGCCGCTTCGATCATGACGTTTGACAGAATTGGGATCGTATTCCGGCGTTCGACGACGCTTTGGACATGACCGAGCGCCTTCAGAAAAGCGCCGCGTTCGACGTTGATTTTCATCGCTTCCGACAGGAGGCTTTGGCCGCTTTCAAAGCCTTGCTCCGGCCCGCCGAGACGGCCCGATAACCCATTGAAATACTTGAGTTTCGAAAGGGCCGAGACTCAAGCACGGAAGTATATCAGTCGCCCTGCAAAGAGAACAGCTTTTGGCCTCGTTTCTCTACCCGCGGAGCATGCGAAAAAATGGCCGATCCGGTTCTGCCGGATCGGCCATTTTTCGAGATGGGCTTGGTCTGCTCAGGTGCTGTTTTTCGTCAGCATATGGCTGAGGAAGTCCACTTCCTGCTTGAAACCCGGATCCTCGTCGCAAAGTGCTTCAATGCGCTTGCAGGCATGCAGCACCGTCGTGTGATCGCGTCCACCAAATCGCCTCCCAATCTCTGGCAGGGAGCGTGTTGTCAGCTTGCGCGCGAGATACATGGCGACTTGTCTCGGACGCGCCACGCGCCGGGCGCGCTGGGGCGAATGAAAGTCCTTGACCTCTAGCTTGTAGAATTCCGCCGTCCGCCGCTGGATGTCCTCGATCGAGGTTTTCGCCCCGGTGCCGCTTCGGAGGCCGATCGTGTCTTCCGCGTTCTCGATTGACACTGGTTTTTTCGTCAAATCGGCGTACGTGGCGAGTTTCATGAACACACCGAGGATTTCGCGCGGGCTGGCCCCTTCGATGTCCGCGATTCGATCGAGCACGGCTTCGGCCAGTACAACGTGGGGGCGGGCGCGCGCGAATTCCGCGGCGCGCGCCTTCAGGATGGCGAGTCTCGTGTCGCGGTCGGGCTTGCCAAGCGCGATCACCAATCCGCCGCCCAAACGTGATTTGACGTCTGCTCCGAGTCCCTCGAGCTCGGCTGGTGGCCGATCTGCGGCGATCACAACGCGCCGGTGAAGATCAGCGAACGCGTTCACCGTGTGCAGAAATTCGGACGCCGTCGCGTTCGAACGGCAGATGTGTTGCAGGTCATCAATGATAAGGACTTCAGCCGTCCTCAATTCCTCTTTGAACGCGAGCGTGTCTTTCCGGTATAGCGCGCCCAGGAAGTGCCGCATGAAATCTTCGGCACGCAGGAAGAGAGTCCGCTTCTCGCGCTTGCGAAATTCGAGCGCCGCTGCGTTCAGAAGATGGGTCTTGCCCACGCCAAAGCTGCCATGGATGTAAAGAAGCGGAATTTCGCAATCGCCGCTCTCCACAAACGCCCTGGCGGCGCGGTGCCCGAATTCGTTCGCGGGGCCGGGAATGAAGCTCTCAAAGGTCTGGGCGGGGTGAAGAACGCGGGTCCAGATGTTCTTGCCCGCTTCTCCACTCAGAAAGGAGACAGTGGCCGGCGCGGGTGCGCGCGGTTGGCGTTCCTCCCGCGCAATGTTTGCACCTACGGAGACGACTGGTGCTGCCCGCACAATCGCGAGCGATTGCAGCGGGAAACCAGTGGCGCGGAATGCACGCTCGATTTGCGCCGCGTAATGCCCCTCGACCCAGTCGCGATGGAAGGCTTTCGGCGCTCCGAGGCGTATCTCGCTCTTCGCCCAGTGTTCCAGCGTCAGGGGTGAGATCCACGTCTCGTATTGGTAGTCGCCAATTTCCCTGCGCAGGCTGTCACGCACGGACGCCCATGCCGTCTGGCCGTCGACAGGCGTCGACTGCCCCGAAAAATCCGCCATTTTCCTTTACCCGCTCTCTGCCTTGAGCCGGTGCATTACGCCCGGCGCTTATCATTCTTGAAATTCGCTGCTTCCCCTAATTCATTCGGCTTCTTCGTCGCACGGTGATTTCCCCCTTCGTTCAGGTTTGTTTCCATGGAAGACCGGATGCTTTCCAGCCGTTTTGCCGTCCGCGATGCCGCTCCGAATCGAGATCGCCCTCGAATCCGCCGGCAACGTTGTAAGCGCGGCTGAATCCCGCTCCGGTCATGGCGATTGCTGCGGCGCGCGATCGCGCGCCCGAGCGGCAGATGAACAGAAGCGGCACGTTCCTGGCGATTCCGCCCAGCTCCGCAATGACATCGTCAACGAAATCCGGGTTGACCTGCATGGACGGAAAATTCTGCCACGCGACGCACATCGCGGTGCGGCCGAGGCTTTGAAGATCAGGCAGTCCGACAAAGCTCCATTCAGGAGCCGTGCGAACGTCGATGAGGCGGGCGTTGCGATCCGACTTGAGCAATTCCCATGCATCGGTAGGCGCAAGGTCGCCAGCGTAGTTCGGGTTCCCGGACTTGCTCATAAGGAAAACTGGCCCTTCGCGGGCAAAAGACCCGCGTGTGTTAACGATTTTGTCTTGCGGTTTACTGGTTATTTACTGGGAGCTTGAAGAGCGAGGCGCGTTCTTGCTGTTAAGAGACTGTTTTTTATTTACTTTTGACTTCAGCACCATCGCCTCCCCGCACGTCAGAAATTAACGATAGGCGCAAGTCTGGCTTGCTCTCAACGGGAACAAAGCACGAATTTGACGATTGTGAAGCTTGCTTGAAGGATTTTCTCTCTCGACTAAGCACTTGTGCCGTATACGGAAAAACACGGCGTCATGAAAATTCCTAAGCGAGTCAGAGCGCTAGCCGGTGTCTGTGCTCATAAAGACGGCAGCGATGTGACAGTACAAAGAATGTCTGCGTACTGACAAAGAAAAAGCCAGGATTTCTCTGCCAACTACGTACGAATACTTGAGGAACCTGCCCCGGATCAGGACCGGGCCGAAAGCCCCGCGACCCTCTTGCTGAGGCGGGAAACCTTTCGCGCCCCGGTGTTCTTGTGAAGGATGCCCTTGGTCACGCCCCGCATAATTTCCGGCTCGGCCACGCGAAGCGCGGCGCGGGCCGCAGCGGCGTCGCCGGAGGCAATCGCTTCTTCCACCTTGCGCAGATAGCTCCGGATCCGCGCCTTGCGGGCATGGTTCACGGCCGTGCGCTTCCGGGTTGTCCTGACACGTTTCTTTGCAGAGGCGATATTGGGCATCAAACACCTGGTTGAACGGGAGGCGCGGCTTCTAGCCCGCCTGGCGGGAGGGGGTCAACGCCGCTCTTTTGCAACTGGCTTCAGCGATCGCTAAACCGCGGCTTTCTCTTCTCCGAGAAGGCGGCCATTCCCTCTTTCTGGTCTTCGGTCGCAAACATCGCGTGGAAGAGCCTGCGTTCGAAGCGGATACCTTCCGAAAGCGTGGTTTCGTAAGAACGGTTTACGCTCTCCTTGGTCATCATGACGATCGGCATCGAGCGTTCGGCGATCGTGTTTGCCACCTTCATGGCCTCGCTCACGAGTTCGTTCACCGAAACGATGCGGCTCACCAGTCCCGATCGCTCCGCTTCTGCGGCATCCATCATCCGGCCGGTCAGGCACATCTCCATCGCTTTTGATTTTCCCACAAAACGCGCGAGCCTCTGGGTTCCACCCATTCCGGGCATTACGCCCAGGTTGATCTCGGGTTGTCCGAACTTTGCGTTATCGGCCGCGATGATGAAGTCACATGCCATCGCCAATTCGCAGCCGCCACCCAGAGCGTAGCCTGCAACAGCGGCGATCACCGGTTTTCTGACGGATGCGATCTTGTCGCCAGCCTCGGCAAACAGATTTTTCAGGAACACGTCCATGTAGGATTGCGGCGCCATTTCCTTGATGTCGGCTCCGGCAGCGAAGGCCCGGTCCGATCCCGTGATAACAATGACGCGCACGGCGTTGTCGTTGTCCCAGCGCTCGAGCGTGTGGATGAGCTCGGCAAGAAGGGTTGCGTTCAGCGCATTGAGCGCCGCGGGTCGATTGAGCGTGATGACACCGATGGGGCCTTCGTTGCGAACAAGGATATTGGTGAGTTCCATTGCAGCTACCTCGCTTAGCGCCGCATCCCTGACGCGCTCCGCTGCCGAAGGCAAGGCGCCCATTCTCAGCGCTGACATCTCGGGCAATAGAAAGTCGAGCGTCCGGATTGAACGATACGCCGAATCGTGCCGCCGCATCGGTTGGGGCAGGGCCGTCCCTCCCGGTCGTAGACAGCAAAGCGATGCTGAAATTCGCCGAGCTCGCCATCCACGCGCTTGTGATCGCGCAACGACGAACCCCCAGCCTTGATAGCGCTTAGGAGCACGGCCCTGATCGCAGCGGCCAGCGGCCGGCTGCGATCCCCGGCAACGGTGGACGCGCGTCGCCTTGGCGAGAGGCGCGCCCGAAAGAGAGCCTCGCAGACATAGATGTTGCCGAGGCCGGCTACCACACGCTGGTCGAGCAGAGCAGTCTTGATGGATGTCGCTTTTTTCCTGAGCAAAGTCGAAAGCACGGTTGCATTGAACGTTTCCGACAGCGGTTCGATTCCCAGCGAACGGAAAAGCGGGTGTTGGTGGAGGGACGCCGATTCAATAAGGGTCATCAATCCGAAGCGGCGATGATCGGTGAAAACGATCAGCGCCGGTGCATCCGTCCGGATGAGAACATGATCATGTTTTCCGCTACCACTCCCCGCACTTTCCCCAGCCGGCCCTTGTGCCGCTTTATGCGTGGCGTGCGCGTCCGAATGGACGGAGATGCGCCCGCTCATGCCGAGATGGACCACGAGCGTTTCACCTCCGTTGAGCTCAGCGAGGATATATTTGGCGCGTCGCGCGAGGCGAACCACGCGCTGGCCGCGGAGACGCGACGCGAACTTTGGCGGAAATGGCGTTCGCAAGTCGCTGCGTCGGGTGAGCGCATCGACAATGGTGCGTCCTTCCAATACCGGAACGAGTCCGGCACGAACGGTTTCGACCTCTGGAAGCTCTGGCATGTGAACGAGACATACCAGAACCTCCTCCCCAGGTGCGCACGGGCTCTGTGGTAAGCTGCCCTGTCTCGAGCATTTCGGCGCCAATGGCCACGACCAGCTTCGGATTTCGCACCGTGTCCGCCGAGGAAAAAGACGTCCTCGTGCGCAGGGTCTTTTCTTCGGTGGCGCGCCGCTATGATCTGATGAACGATCTGATGAGCGGCGGCCTCCACCGCTTGTGGAAGGATGCCATGGTCGAATGGCTCAATCCTGTGGCGGGCCGCGATTACCTCGATCTCGCTGGCGGGACGGGCGACATCGCATTCCGGATTGCCGCAAACCGGAAAGCCGGGAAGAGCGGACGCATTGTCGTTTGCGACATCAATGTCGACATGCTCCGCGAAGGGATGCGGCGGCAGGGCCAGAATGGGGGTGAAGAATGCGAATGGATATGCGGCAATGCCTGCCGGCTTCCATTCGAGAACGCCGCGTTTGATGCCTGCACGATTGCGTTCGGGATCAGGAATGTGAGCAATATTGATCTTGCCTTGCGTGAAATTTTCCGCGTGCTGAAGCCGGGCGGAAGGTTCATCTGTCTGGAATTCAGCCGCGTCGATGCGCCGGGTCTCGATGCCATCTACGATGCTTATTCGTTTTCGCTTTTGCCGCGCCTCGGCAAGCACGTAACTGGCGACGAGGCCGCCTACAGGTATCTTGCCGAAAGCATCCGCAGGTTTCCCGCTCAATCGAAGTTCGCAAAGATGGTCGCACAAGCGGGCTTTGCGCGCGTGAAGGTGCGTAACCTCTCGGGTGGTATTGCCGCCCTTCACGCTGCCTGGAAGTTGTGATTTCCTGATGTTGAAGGGTGCCGCCAATTTCCTGCGCATCTGGCATGCGGCTCGCGTCCTCTCGCGGAATGACGCGCTCTTTCCACGCGAATATCTCGCGATCCTGCCGCCCTCGCTCAAAATTCTTCGTCGGGTCCTGGGCGCTCGAGGTCACCGCGAGGATGTTGCGGCGCCTGGCGTCCGGCTGGCTTCGGCCCTCGAGGGCCTCGGCCCTGCCTACATCAAACTTGGCCAGATTCTCGCGACGCGTCCCGATGTGGTGGGGAGTGAGACCGCAAAGGCGCTGGAGGATCTCCAGGACAAGCTACCGCCGTTTCCGGCGACCGACGCCGCACGGGTGATCGAGGAGTCGCTCGGAAAGCCAGTCAGCGCCCTCTATCGATCGTTCGAGGACTCCATTGCCGCGGCTTCGATCGCACAGGTGCACCTCGCAGAGACCGTCGATGAACCTCCGAGGCGCGTCGCAGTCAAAGTCCTGCGGCCGGGGATCGAAAAGGAATTCGGCCGTGATCTCGCTGCCTTTGCCTTTACAGCGCGCTGGGCCGAGCGTTTTTCGCGCGAAGCCCGCAGATTGCGGTTGACGGCGCTCGTCGACACGCTAGCCCTTTCCGTCGCTCTCGAACTCGATCTGCGCATGGAGGCCGCAGCGGCGTCCGAACTCGCCGAATTGACCGCGAACGATGCCGATTTTCGCGTACCCGCGATCGATTGGTCACGCACGTCCGACCGCGTCCTGACGAGTGAATGGGTGGACGGCACACCGGTCCGCGATCTGCAGGCGCTTAAGGCGGCTGGTCACGATCCTTCGCGCATTGCGACTTTGGTCGTTCGAACGTTTCTGACGCAGGCCCTGCGCGACGGTTTTTTCCACGCGGACATGCACCCCGGAAACCTCTTCGTCGATGCCGAGGGCAGGCTCGTGGCCGTGGACTTCGGAATCATGGGCCGGCTCGATGCGCCGATGCGCCGTTTCCTCGCCGAGACGCTGGCTGGTTTTCTCGCCCGCGATTACACGCGCGTCGCGCAAGTGCATTTCGACGTCAACTTCGTTCCTGCTCATTATCCGGTGGAGACCTTTGCCCAGGCTTTGCGTGCGATCGGCGAACCGATCTTCGGACGTCCGGCCCGCGAGGTTTCCATGGCGCGGCTGCTGCAGCAATTGTTCGAAACCACTCGCCGGTTCGAAATGCAGTCTCAGCCGCAGCTTCTGCTATTGCAGAAGACGATGATGGTCGTCGAAGGGGTGGCGCGCGCCCTGGATCCGGATCTCGACATCTGGGAGGCCGCGCGCCCGGTTGCGGAAAAGTGGATGCTCGACCGGCTCGGGCCGGAAGCGCGCCTGCGCGACGTGAGCGAGGGCGTGAGTGCGCTCGGACGCGCGGCACAGAACCTGCCGCAGCTTCTGAGGAATGCCGAGGTCATTTCGGCGATGCTGGCCGATGGTGGCCTGCGTCTTCATCCCGACACGACCCGCGAAATTGCCGATGCCCAGCTCGCGCGCACGCGGCACACGCGTATCGCGCTTTGGATTGCAGCCGGCGCGCTCGCCATCATTGCCGTGTCCTGGCTGTAACGGCTCGCAGAAAACGCGCTCAGAACCAGGCGGGCGCGAATCCCGGGAAGAATCCGAGGATCACTTCACGTGACGACAGCATCGCGATGCCGGCCCCGATAAACACATCGCTTAGGAAATGGGCTGTCAGAAGCGCGCGCGTAAGGCCGAGCCAAAGCGCAATGACGAACCAGACCGCAGAAAGTGCAGGCCAAAGGCAACTGGCCACAATCGCGGCGCACATGATGGTCATGGCATGTCCGGAGGGAAACGAATTGAGCGGCTGGTCCAGACTGAAGATCGCGTCGAAATCGAAAACCCTGAACTCGTAGAGCCCCATTTCCATCTCGTCGCGCGGCCGCCGGCGCGCAAATACGCGCTTTACGATGTGCAGGACGAGGCTTGCGGCGGCGAGGCATGCGAGGAAGGAAAGCGAATCCTTCGCAACGCTATGGAGCCAGGCCCGTGAACCCATGAAGTGCATGGCCACCTGACTGCCGACGTAGCCCACGACCGCGGCGGCCAGCCAGTACCCGCCCTTGGCCCAATGGGTCGTGCGATCCATGAAAACGAAAAGCGGCTCGCGGATATGGTCGTAGAAAAAATGGGCCGCGCGGCGATCGACGAAGAGGGAGGCAAAACCCAGCCCCAGCAGGCAAAGACCAAATCCGATCAGCATGAAACGGCTTTGCCCGCGACCATCGCGGCTGTCAAACGGCTTTGGTGATGCGGCATCCACGCGCGCGGTGGAATGCGTCCTTTTCCATGCTGGCCGATGCCTGAAGGCCGGGCTACAGTCGCAAATACGCTATCGATGCAGATTTCGGAGGAAAAGATGGACTTCGACTACTCGCCACGCCAACGCGAATGGATGAAGCGCGTCGGCGATTTCATGGACGCGCACGTCTATCCGGCGGAAGAGATCTATAACAGGCAGATGAGCGAGGCCCGCGAGAAGGGCAATCCCTGGATCGTCGTTCCGATCGTCGAGGAGCTCAAGAAGAAGGCGCGCGCGCAGGGGCTCTGGAATCTTTTCCTCAATGAGAGCGAGCATGGGGCCGGTCTCAGCAATCTCGAATACGCGCCGCTCGCCGAAATGATGGGCCACGTCGGTTTTGCCTCGGAAACCTTCAACTGTTCGGCGCCCGACACGGGCAACATGGAGGTCATCGAGCGTTACGGTTCGCCATACCAGCAGGACAAGTGGCTGAAGCCGCTGCTCGCCGGCGAAATCCGCTCGGCCTTTCTGATGACGGAGCCCGCAGTCGCGTCTTCCGATGCTACGAACATCGCCACGCGCATCGAACGCAAGGGTGATCACTACGTCCTCAACGGAACGAAGTGGTGGTCATCAGGTGTCGGTGATCCGCGCTGCAAAGTCGCGATCGTCATGGGCAAAAGCACCACGGACGGCGACCGGCACAGCCAGCAATCGCAGATTCTGGTTCCGCTGGACACACCGGGCATCCGTATCAAGCGCATGTTGCCGGTTTTCGGTTATGACGACGCGCCGCACGGCCATGGCGAGGTCGTTCTCGAGAACGTCAAGGTTCCGGTCGAGAACATGATCCTGGGCGAAGGCCGCGGCTTTGAAATCGCTCAGGGCCGGCTTGGACCGGGCCGCATCCACCATTGCATGCGCACCATCGGCGTAGCTGAGCGGGCCCTCGCGTCGATGTGCAAACGGTTACTTGCGCGCGAAGCCTTCGGCAAGCGTATCGCCGAGCACTCGGTATGGGAGCAACGCGTCGCGGAGGCGCGGATCAATATCGACATGTGCCGTCTGCTGACATTGAAAGCCGCGGACATGATGGACAAGGTTGGCAACAAGGTGGCGCGAACCGAGATCGCCGAGATCAAGGTCGCGGCACCGCGCATGGCGCTCAAGATCATCGACGATGCGATTCAGGCCTGGGGCGGGGCAGGGGTGACGAGCGATCCGGGCCTCGCGCGCATGTATGCAAGCCAGCGCACGCTCAGGCTTGCGGACGGCCCTGACGAGGTCCACTGCCGTACGCTCGCGAGGCTCGAGTACGGCAAATACTCCAACCGCGCGCCGCGCGTCGCTGCCTAGTCCGAGTGCCGGGGTGGCGTCGCGCTACCCCGGCGCGCCGGCGCGTTTTGCGAGATCTCATGCGCGCTCTGTGGGCGGGCAGCATCGATGAACCGCGCCCGGCACTGCCGCTGTCACTGGACTTTCAATTTTGGCACTGACGTCGAGGATCGATCGCACGCCGAAGGAGTAGTTGGAGCGGCGTGCGGCTGTCCTCGAAGATGGTTCCGGCGCACGGGTACAGCAGGAACGAGCCTTCAGGCCGCAGCGGCAATTTCTTTTGCAAACTTCAGGACAAGCCGCTTCAGGCCGGGCTCGGAAATGTGCGCCAAGGCCTCCTCGACCCTGCACCATCGCGTCTCGCGCAAGTGTTTCTCGGGATAAGCCCGGCGCTGGCGCATGACCTCGAGCGGAAACAACGTGACCTGGACGGGCAGCATCTCGCCGGTCCTGCGCCGTTTGGTGTAGTGAAACTTGCCGACGGGCCTCGCGCCAATCTCGCCAATGACACCGGCCTCCTCGAGCGCCTCGCGCGCCGCCGATTCACTTTGGCTGAGGCCTGTCTCCAGCCAACCCTTCGGAACGATCCAGCGTTTGGTGGTCCGGGTGGTGATCAGGAGGATTTCGAGTATGCCCCCGTGTCTACGCCACGGCAGGGCAGCAACCTGATCGTTCACGACGAGAGACGCAGTACTCACTACGCACCTGACCGCCCATCCGTGGGGCCAACCGATTCGACAACGCAATGTATCCACAATTCATCCACAGCCAAGGGTTAACGCTCCGTGGGCAGACGAAAGATCGTCTCTCCGGAGGGGCGCGGGGCGCCTCAATGTTCCTGAGAGAAGGCCCTCAACGGACGAGTTGTGCCAGCCAGTAGACCGCTGCGGCGATCGTCCCGGCAGCGGGGATTGTGATGATCCAGGCGACGACGATCCGTCGTGCCACGCCCCAGCGCACGGCCGAAACGCGCCGCGCTGCGCCGACACCGATGATCGCGCCGGTGATGGTATGCGTGGTCGAGACCGGGATGCCGAGCCCTGTCGCCATAAACAGGGTTATCGATCCGGCCGTCTCTGCGCACACGCCCTGGACCGGCGTCAGGTGCGTGATGCGCGAGCCCATCGTGCGGACGATCCGCCAACCTCCGAGCAGCGTGCCGAGTGCCATGGCTCCGTTGCAGGCGATGACCACCCAGAACGGCACGTGAAATCCGCCTGTCAATTGTCCGTGGGCAGCGAGAAGCGCCGCGATGATGCCCATCGTTTTCTGCGCATCGTTGCCGCCATGGCCGAGCGAATAGAGCGATGCAGAAACGAACTGGATGCGGCGGAAAAGACCGTCCACTCTTGCCGGCACAGCTTTCAGGAATGCCCAGGAGACGCCGAGGACCAGCAACAGGGCGATCGCAAGCCCGGTCAGGGGCGAGAGTGCGATCGCGGCGACCGTCTTGGTCACGCCACTCCACACAATGGCTTCGAGACCTGCGCGCGCAGAGCCAGCGCCGATCAGTCCGCCGATCAGGGCGTGTGAACTCGATGAGGGGATGCCGAAATAGCCGGCGGCTGTCTGCCACGCGATTGCGCCTGTCAGCGCGCCCAGGATCACCTCATCGGAGATCACGTTCGGCGCCACTATTCCCCGGCCGATCGTGTTGGCCACGTGCAGACCGAACACGAGAAAGGCCACGAAATTGAAGAACGCGGCCCAAGCCACCGCATTGCGCGGCGAGAGCACGCGTGTCGAAACGATTGTGGCAATCGAGTTCGCCGCATCGTTGCGCCCGTTCATGAAGTCGAAGGTCAGGGCGATGGCGATAAGGCCGATGACGATCAGCATGCGGCGTCAGGCATGCTCAATGACAAGACCGCTGATGCGGTTCGCTACATCTTCGAAGCGGTCCATTACCTTTTCGAGGTGATCGTAGATCTCGACACCGACGATATAGTCCATAGCGTTTCCATCCCGGTGGCGCCTGAAGAGCGCCTTGATTCCCCTGTCGAAGACCGTGTCGGATTCGTCTTCCAGCCGGATGATTTCCTCGGTGAGCTGATTGAGCCGCGCCGCATTTTCGCGCATCGCGCCAATAAGTTCGACCGCCTGCAGCGTGAATTTCGCTGCCAGCAGAATCTGATCGCCCATTTGTGCCATCTCTGGCTCGAGCTTGCGGGCCTCGAATATCATCACGGCCTTGGCCGTCTTTTGCATCTGGTCGATCGTATCATCGAGCGTCGAGATCAAGTCCTTGATATCGCCGCGGTCTATCGGGGTGATGAAGGTACGGCGGACGAGCATGAGGACGTCGCGGGCGATTGCGTCGGCTTTCACTTCGAGCGCCATGACGCGCTTAGCGCCCTCGGTGATGTTGGCGCCTTCGTTCATGAGCTCGCGGAGCGCTGTGGCGCCTTCGAGAACGATCTCGGCGTGACGTTTGAACTGCGCGAAGAAACGGTCTTCGCGCGGCATGAGAGCTTGAAACCAGCGGAGCATGAAAACTTCCCTACAGGACGCGGAGGTTACCAGTTAGGCAGTCCGTCGTGCCTTGCAAGCTGAGCGAGCTTTTCGATGGGCCACGGCTCTGTCTTTACCCCGGCGCGCCGGCGCGTTTTGCAAAATGCCATGCGCGTTGCGCGAGCGGCCGCACGGCGCTCGCATCGCGCGCCGCGTTCGCGCTCGCGGCCGTTCCGTCGCGCACGCGGCCGACGATGCCCTGAAGGATTCCCGCGAGGCGGAAGAAATTGTAGGCCGCGTAGTAATTCATGTCCGGCCGTTCCGTCCGGCCTGTCCGCTTCATGTACATGTCGACATACTGATCCATCGTGGGAATTCCGAGTTCGTCGAAATTGGAATTCACGAGCGTCTGTGTCCCGGCGCTCGTGCCGCCGGGCGCCATCAGCCACTGCATCAGGTGATAGGTGAAGTCCGCCATGGGATCGCCGATTGTGCACAGCTCCCAATCAATCACAGCGAGCACTTTGGGCTCTGTCGGATGCAGGATCATGTTGTCGAGCCGGTAGTCACCATGCACGACGGATGGTTTGCCTTCGGGCGGGAGGTGCGCTGGCAACCAGTCGATGAGCTTGTTCATCTCATCGATCGTCTCGGTTTCGGAGAGCTGATATTGTTTCGTCCAGCGTGAGATCTGGCGCGCGACATAGGCGCCGGGCTTGCCGAAATCGCCAAGCCCGATTTTCTCGTAATCGAGCATGTGTAGTCGCGCGAGCGTTTCGTTCATCGCATCATAGATTGCCCAGCGCTCTTTTTTGGTGGCGCCCGGAATCGTGCCTTCCCAGATCACGCGGCCTTCGACACAGTCCATCACGTAGAACATCGTGCCGATGATGCTGTCGTCTTCGCAAAGCAGATACGGCTTCGCGACCGGAAAACCCGTCGGATGGAGTGCCGAGATGGCGCGAAATTCGCGGTCAACGGCATGTGCGCTGGGCAGAAGTTTTCCAGGGGGCTTGCGCCGCAGCACATATTTCCGGTTTGGCGTGACGAGCTGGTAGGTGGGATTCGATTGTCCGCCTTTGAACTGCCGCACCTCGAGGGGCGTGCGGAAGCCCTCGATGCGGTCTGCGAGATAGGTTTCGAGTTTCCTGGTATCGATGCGGTGCGCTTCGGTGACCTCCTTGGTACCGGAGAATGTTTCCTGCCGGCTCGGCGCGTGTTGGCTCATCGGGGGCGTCACTCCGGGCGCGTCTTCATCTCGCACCTATTCTTGGCACGTTGTCGAACCCGCACAAGCCTAGGTCTGTTTTTCGCGAGCGATGGCACGCCAGCCGATGTCGCGGCGGCAGAAGGCACCCTCCCAGCCGATTAGATCGACTGCGCGGTAGGCCCGCTCTCGGGCCTCTGAAACCGTCGTTCCCGTGGCGGTCACGTTCAGTACGCGGCCGCCGGTGGCAATGATCCGTCCGTCGCGGCGCTCCGTTCCCGCGTGAAAGATTTCGATGCCAGGAATGCGCGCGGCTTCCTCGAGGCCACGGATGACATGCCCCTTCTCGTAGGCGCCGGGATAACCCTTCGACGCCATGACCACGGTGAGGGCGACCGTGTCCTGCCAGCGGACTTCGATGGTGTTCAAGACGCCGTCACGCGTGGCGAGAAGGGCCGTCAGGAGATCCGACTTCAGGCGGACCATGAGTACCTGGCACTCCGGGTCTCCGAAGCGGCAATTGTATTCGACCAGCTTGGGGCCTGATTTTGTTATCATCAGCCCAAGATAGATCACGCCGGCATAAGGCATGCCGCGAGCGGCCATGGCCTCCACGGTTGGCGTGACGAAACGCGACATGGCGATCTGTTCCAGCGCTTCGTTCAGAACGGGCGCGGGACTATAGGCACCCATGCCGCCGGTGTTTGGCCCCTTGTCGCCATCGAAGACGCGCTTGTGATCCTGCGCGCCGGCGAGTGGTACGGCGTGCTGGCCATCGCTCAACGCAAAGAAGCTCGCCTCCTCGCCCTCCATGAACTCTTCGATGACGACTTCATGTCCGGCGCCGCCGAACGCGCCGGCAAACATGGACTCGATGGCGCGATCTGCTTCTGCGCGGCTCTCGGCCACGATGACGCCCTTTCCCGCTGCAAGACCGTCAGCCTTCACGACGAGAGGAAGCGCCTGGCTCTGCGCATATTCCCTGGCGCCTTCGGGGTCAGCAAAGCGGCGGTATGTGGCCGTCGGGATTCCGAGTTGACGGCAGAGGTCCTTCACAAATCCTTTTGAGCCTTCGAGCACCGCTGCGCGCTTCGAGGGACCGGTCGCGCGCACGCCTGCTTCTTCGAAGCGGTCATGAAGTCCGGCGACAAGAGGCGGATCGGAGCCAATGACGGCAAGGTCGATCTTCTTCTCGCGCGCGAAGCTTATGAGTTGATCGAAGTCCATCGCCGCGAGGGGTACGCACTCGGCGATCGCCTCGATGCCCGCGTTTCCTGGTGCGCAATAGAGTTTCGTGAGCAGCGGGCTGGCGGAAAGCGCCCAGGCAAGCGCGTGCTCGCGTCCTCCGGACCCTACGAGCAGCACCTTCATGCCGGCGTCTCCGCTCATGCTTCGGCGCGACATCGCGCCTTTCGTTCCTATATCATTGTCCCCTGATGTCGGAAGCCCCCGAACCCCGGCCGAACCTGCCCGAGTACAGCGTCAGCGAGATCTCCGCTGCGCTGAAACGCACGGTCGAGGACTCGTTTTCATTTGTGCGTGTGCGCGGGGAAGTCTCAGGTGTCAAAATTCACTCATCCGGACACACCTATTTCGACCTTAAGGACGACAAGGCCTGTCTCAATGCCGTGGTCTGGCGAATGACGGCCCGGACATTGAGAGTGAAGCCGCAGGCCGGGCTCGAGGTGATCTGCACCGGCCGGATTTCGACCTATCCCGTCGGTTCGCGCTACCAGATCATCGTCGACGCCGTCGAACTCGCTGGCCTCGGAGCGCTCATGGCGATGCTCGAAGCGCGCCGCCTGAAGCTTGCCAAGGAAGGACTCTTCGATGCCACGCACAAGAAGCGGCTCCCGTTCCTCCCCGAGACGATTGGCGTGATCACGTCGCCGACCGGCGCGGTGATTCGCGACATCATGCATCGTCTGGAGGCGCGCTTTCCGCGCCGGGTCATTCTCTGGCCGGTGACGGTCCAGGGCGAAAGGGCAGCGGCGGAAATTTCGGCCGCCATTCGGGGCTTCAACGCCTTGACTCCGGAGGGTGCCTGCCGCCGGCCCGATCTGCTCATAGTTGCAAGGGGGGGCGGTTCGATCGAAGACCTGATGCCCTTCAACGAGGAGGCCGTCGTGCGCGCGGTCTTCGAGAGCGAAATTCCAGTCATTTCGGGCGTTGGTCATGAAACCGATACGACGCTCATCGATTTCGCCGCCGACGTTCGCGCCCCGACACCAAGCGCAGCGGCGGAAATTGCGGTTCCCGTTCGCGCCGAGCTGGTCGCCCAGGTGCAGGATCTTGACCGCCGAAGTATCCGCGCGCAGCTCAATGCAGCGCGACGGCGGCGTCAGACTCTTGCCCAGCTTGTCCGGCTTCTGCCGCGCGAAGAACAGATTTTCTCGACTCTGCGCCAGCGGCTCGACCAGGCGGCTGCAAACCTTGCGGTTTCCTTGTCTGAGAACGTGAATCGTCATCGACGGCGCTTTCTCGGTTCGGCGGCACGGATTTCCCCGCAGCCGATCCGCCAGCACGTTGCTGTTTGTCGTGAACGGACAAACACGAATGTGCGCCGTCTTGGACGGGCTCTGGGAGCGAAGCTGACCGGACTTGGCCAGGCGCTGGGTTCGCTAGAACGCGTCCTCGAGAGCGTTTCCTACCGCGCGGTTTTGGAGCGCGGATTCGTTCTGGTACGGGACGAAGAAGGACGCGTGCGCAGGGAGGCCGCTGCCATCAAGGCCGGCGAGCACCTCGTTCTCAGCTTCAGCGACGGAAATGCGGACGTCACCGCCGGCAAAATTTCCGTCCAGCCAAAAAGGAAGCCGCGCCCGGTTTCAGGCAGTCAGGGAAGTCTGTTCGAGCTGCTGTTAGGCCCACCCGCTCCCGCCGCCCCCGAGAAATCGGTAAAGTGAAGCCATGAATAAGATGGAACGTGACCTCCGGCCGGATGGTCTGGCCGAACTGGAATATCTCGACGGCGAATATCGTGTGATCCGTCCGGGCTCCTATGTCGTCTGCGCCGTGACCGGTACCCAGATCCCGCTCGAGGCCCTCAGATATTGGAGCGTCGATCTGCAGGAAGCCTACGCGACCGCAGCCGCTGCACTGAAACGATTTCAGGAAACCGGCCGCACGCCGCGATGATCGACCGCCGGCGCGTCCTCGGCGTCCTCGGATCGGCGGCGGCGCTTTTCCCGCTTGCGCGTGCACAAGCGTCCTCGCGTCTGACCCTGTCGGGGACGATGGAGCAGGGAAGTCTTGTGGTGGGCCGGACGGATCCGAAATCAACCGTGACGCTTGAAGGCATTCCTTTGAACCTCTCGCCGGAGGGCCTGTTCACCTTCGGCCTTGCGTATGACGCCCTGAAAGCCGCTCGACTCGCCGCGACCTATCCGGACGGCTCGACCGAGGCGCGAGACATCGTTCCCGTTTCGCGCAAGTACGACATTCAGCGCATCAACGGCCTGCCCGAAGCGGAGGTCACGCCTCCCGCCGATGTTCTGGCGCGAATCCAAAGCGAGCACGCCTCCGTGGCCGAAGCGCGCAAGCGCGATAGCGCGCTCGTCGCTTTTGCCGCGCCTCTGGACTGGCCTGCCGCAGGCGTGATCAGCGGCGTCTTCGGCAGCCAACGAATTCTCAATGGTGTGCCCCGCGCGCCACACTTCGGCGTCGATATCGCAGCCCCGGTCGGCACACCCATTCACGCGCCAGCCGAAGGGATCGTGAGCAATGGCGGCGAGTACTATCTCGAGGGTGGTTTTACGCTGCTGGACCACGGACACGGCGTGTCTACCTGTTATATGCATCAGAGCCGGCGGATCGCGCAGCCGGGCGACCGCGTCGCTCGCGGCGATCTGATCGGTCTGGTCGGACAAAGCGGCCGCGCGACGGGACCCCATGTGCATTGGGGCATGAACTGGTTTCAGGTGAGGCTTGACCCCTCGCTCTCCACACGCACGCCGGCGCCGCCTCCGCTACCCTGAAGGGCGCGCTTCCCGCGCACGCGATCCTGCTCGCGATCTGTCGGCCAGCGACGATGGATCCAGAGCCACTGCGCGGGATTCTCGCGGACCATTTCCTCGATCTTCGACGTGAGAAGCTGCGTAAGCGCAACGATGTCCCGCTCGTCTTTGCTGCTGGGAGCAAAATCGATCGGCGGATGGATGCGAAAACGGAAATGCGCGCCCCGCGTGCGCTCGAGTTGCGCGGGCACGAGCGCGCTGCCGAGTTTGAGCGCAAGGGCGGCCGGGGCAGGGGTCGTCATCGCTTCCCGGCCGAAATAGATCGCCGGCACGCCTTCGTTGGTCTTCTGGTCGACGAGGAGACAGATCGTCCTGTTCTTCCTCAGCAGGGAAAAAATCCGCCGCGTACCCTGCGATCCTTTCGCGATCTGATCCTTTGGTCCTCGGATCATGCGCTGGCGCACAAGCCACCGGTCCACAAAGGGATTGTTTTGCGGGCGGTACACTTCGCCGCCGCCAAAGCCGAGCTCGACGGCGATGAAGGGCATGACTTCCCAGTTCGCGAAATGGCCGGAGAAAAACATGATTCCGTTGCCGCGCTCGCTCGCGGCCCGCGCGATTGCCGTCGCATCCGGCTCGCCGGGCGCGACGCTTTCGATGAGGCGCGGATGCGCACCGCCGATCGTCATTTTGTCGAGATGGGCGTATTCGGCGACGGTTCGACCCAGATTGTCGCACATCGCCCGGACGATGGTTTCGATCTCGGCGTCCGGTTTCGAGGGAAAAGCCGCGCGCAAATTGGTGCGCGCGCGGTTGGTCACGGGCAGCCGGTAAAAAACCGAGCGCCCGATGAAGCCGCCCAGGCCGGACGCGGCATCGATTCCGAGAACACGAAAGAATCCGATGAAGGCGAAGAACAGGGCCGCTTCGATGGCGTAACGCGTCAGCTTCAGGAGTCCGCGCGCTCGTAGGTTGGCGGGTTGGTCCTCGTTCATGCGTTTGCAGCCGGCCGCACAACGCGATCCAGGAGTCGCCCGAGTGCGGCGTCATCATCGAATCGAGCGTGCACGGCCAGGAATGCAATGCGCTCCCTGGCTTCCGGCGGAAGCCGGACCCAGTCCTTCTCGGTGGTGACCGGCAAGACCTGTTCTCTCTGTGCGACGCTTTCGATGGCGGCGATCTCGTCTGCCGTATACGTGTGATGATCGTCGAAAGTCCGCGTTTCGACGAGATCGTTCGTGAGCGCACGCAGCGTATCGAAGAAGCGTTGCGGCTGTCCAATGCCGGCAAAGGCGAGCACGCGTTTTCCCTTAACGACCGCCGCGTTGTCCGGCTCGATCCGGACTCTCAGGGATGGAAGCGTAATTTCTTGTAGTGACGGCGGCGCGCCATCGCCGACGATCACAATCGCGTCGGCGCGCTTCAGGCCCTGCTTGGGCCTCTCCCGCAGCGGCCCCGCGGGAAGCACGCGCCCATTGCCGAAAGGACATTTGCTATCAACGACTACCAGCGAGAAATCCTTTCGGACTGCGAAGTTCTGATGTCCGTCGTCCATCACGATCACATCGGCGCCGCGACTCACCGCCAATCGGGCACCCTCTGCCCGGTCCCGCGCGATCACCGTCGGCGCGACGTTCGCAAGCAGGAGCGGCTCGTCGCCGACATCTCTCGCCGTGTGCCGAGCCTTATCGACGAGCTGCGGGCCAACCTCGGTCCCGCCATACCCTCGGGAAAGAAACGCGACTTTGGCGCCGCGTGCCTGGAGTGCGCGGGCGATTGCGATAGCGACGGGCGTCTTGCCGGTCCCTCCCGCTGTGAGGTTTCCAACACAAATGACCTTCGCTCCCACGTGCGCGGCCCTGGTAAGCCGGCTCCGCCATGCCACGGTAGCTCCATAGAGTGAGCCAACAGGAGAGAGAATGGTTCGCGCCGTACGCGACAGCGGATCGTCGTGCGTCCAGAATTCAGGCGGGCGCATGGGCAAGCAGGTTTTGAATCACCTTGATGGTCCGCTCGACGGCGCCGCCGAGCTTGGCGGCACCGCGAGCCGCCGCGGCACCCATGCGGCGCATCTCTGCAGGATCCTTGAGGAGCTTGCCTGTGAAGGCCGCGATTTCAGCCACTGAGGAAACGGGACCCGCGCCCTGTTCGTTGAAAATCGCTTCGAATGCAGTGCGCGAATTTTCGATGTGCGGACCGGCCAGCACAGGCCGCTCGAGTCTCGCGGGTTCGAGCGGATTGTGCCCGCCAACCGGGACAAGCGTCCCCCCGACGAAGGCCGGACCTCCGATCCGATAGAAGAGGCCGAGTTCGTTGAGCGTGTCGGCTACGTAGATCGCCGTTCCGTAATCCGGGAGTTCGCCTTTCGATCTTTGTTTCGCAGAGCGCGTTCCGCTCAGCATGGCAATATCGGCACCGCGCTCGATGTGGCGCGGGACGATAATGGTCAGGAGATCCGGAAAATCCCCCCGAAGTCGATCATGCGCCGGCAGGATGGTTTCATCTTCGCCCGGATGGGTTTGCGCAGCGACAAAGACCGGGCGATTGCCGATCGCCTTCCGCAAACCCTCGAGTACTCGTTCATCAGCAGGGAGCGGTGGCGCGTCGGCTTTGAGGTTTCCGATAACGCGAACGTCGCTGCAACCGAGCTGGCGGAAACGATCTGCGAATTCCTCCGATTGTGCGAGGCAGACGTCGAAACTGGAGAGCAGGCCGCGCGCGGCCTTTGGCGCCCATCGCCAGGCGCTGTGGGAGCGTGACGACATCCGCGCATTGGCGAGCACCAATCGCGTGCCGGACTCCCGGGCAGCCAGAATAAGGTTCGGCCAGAGATCGGAATCCACGAAAACGCCGACATCCGGCCGCCAGTTTGAAATGAATCGCAATGTGGCAGCTGGCGTGTCCACAGGCACGAACTGGTGGATCGCGCCTGGAGGCATGCGCGTCTGAAGCAGCGTGGCTGACGCGACTGTTCCGCTCGTCAGCAGGACGCCTGTGCCTGCGGCGACAAGCTGTTCTGCAAGCGGGAGTGCTGCGAGGCACTCGCCAACACTGGCACCGTGCAGCCAGACCAGCGGACCTTCAGGCCGATTGATGGAGGCGATCCCGAATCGCTCGGGCCTGCGCGAGGGCTGCTCCTTGCCGATGGCCGCGCGCCTCCTGAGCACGAGCGGAACGGCCGGCGATGCCGCGGCCGTCAGCGCGCGGTAGGCGATGAGGGCGAGCGGTCGGGGCATGCGTTTACGCGCTTGCCGCAAGCACGGCCGCGTCGGGCTGCGCGAGATTGTTGTAAAGGCGCGCGTACAAGCCGGCGCGCGCGAGCAATTCCGCATGTGTTCCGGATTCGACCACGGCCCCACGGTCGAGCACGTGAATGCAATCGGCGTCCTGCACCGTCGAGAGCCGGTGCGCAATGACGAGCGTGGTGCGATTCTTCATCAGGCGGTGCAGGGCATCCTGGACCTGGCGTTCACTTTCGGTGTCCAGCGAGGACGTCGCTTCGTCGAGGAGGAGGATCGGCGCATTGCGCAGCATCGCCCGAGCGATCGCGATGCGCTGACGCTGCCCGCCCGAGAGCCTGTTTCCTCCTTCACCGATGCGGGTGCGATAACCTTGCGGCAGGCTCATGATGAATTCATGCGCCGCTGCAGCACGCGCCGCCGTCTCGATCTCCTGTGCCGTAGCTCCGAGCTTTCCGAGGCCGATATTTTCCGCAACCGTTTCATCGAACAGGATCGGCTCCTGGGTCACGAGCGCGATGTTTCGCCGTAACGAATCGATCGTAACGTTCCGGATGTCACTGCCGTCGATTTCGATCGCGCCCGCGTCGATATCGTAAAAGCGCAGGAGAAGCCCGAAGATCGTCGACTTGCCCGCACCCGAGGGGCCGACGAGCGCGATCTTGCTGCCGGGGGCAACATCGAACGCAACGCAGTTCAGCGCCGGTGCCTGCGCATCGGCATGATAGGCGAAGCTCACATCCCTGAACCGGATACCGCCGCCAGCCGGCGCAGGCTTTACGTGGAGCCGAGCGGCATTGGGTGCGTCCACGATTTTCGGACCGACATCGATCATCGCGAAGACGCGGTTGGCAGCTGCGATTCCGGACGACGCCACGGGAAGATATTGACTGAGATTTCTGACCGGCTGCTGAGCCATCAGCATTGCCGCCAAAAAGGAGACTAGTCTCGGAAAATCGAGTGTGCCGTGAATGGTCTGGTATCCAGCGAAGAGGATCGTTGCGAAGACCACGATGCCGGCGAAGAGGTCGGTGGCAGGGACTGCCGCCGCGCGCGCGCGCACCGCCTTCAGAAGATATTTGAGCCGCGTGGCAAGTCGTTCCTGGGCGCGTGTCACGGCTTGAGCCTCGAGACCATAAGCCTTGACGATGCGTCTGCCATCGAGTGCCTCGACGAGCGCGGTCGACACTTCCCCGGTTTCCTCGAGGCTTCGCTTCGTGGCTCGGCGTAGCGAGGACCCGATCCGTTCCATGGCCCAGGCCACGCCAGGGAGAACGAGGATCGCGAACAGCGCAAGCTGCCAATCCTGGTAGAGCATCAACAGCGCGTAGCCGGCGAGCGAAAGCGTTTCGAGAACGAGGGTGGCGATCCCGCGGCTCACGGCATCCCTGAGGAGCGTGGCGTCATAGAGAAATCCGGAGATGAGCTGGCCGGAATGAACGGCGTCGAGCGCGGCGAGGTCACGGCGCATCAGCGCCTCGAACATGTCGCGCTGGGCGTCCATGGCGACGCGTTCGCCGACGGTCTCGACAAGCGTGGCTTGTGCGAAATAGCTGACGGCGCGAATGGCCAGGATCAGAAACGAGGCAAGAGCGACAGGCAGCAGCAGATCGGCCCGGCGGCCGATGAAGACGTAGCGCACGGCCGGCTCGAGCAGCCATGCAAGCAGCACGCTCATGGCGGCCGCAATCGCCATGGCAAGGATCGCCAGAGAGGCCTGGGACCAATGCGCCCTCAGATAGCGTCCGGCCACGCGCTTGATCACCGTCGCGGTTTCCATAGGCGTTGCAGCCGTGGTCTGCGGGGCTCCCTTCATGCGGCGCGGTTTAGCACGCGCCTGCGCGCGCGAGCGAGAGCAGGCAGCAGCAGGATCAAGGATGCGCGGAATCAGGCTCCATCAGCCTGTGAATATGCACCACGAAATAGCGCATCTGGGCGTTGTCGACGCTCGCCTGGGCTTTCGCGCGCCATGCTGAAAGCGCGGACTTGTAGTCGGGAAAGATACCCACGAGATCGAGTGCCGTTAGGTCCTTGAACTCAATCCGGTCGGGCGACGTCACCTCGCCGCCGAAAACGAGGTGCAGCAACTGACGCGGCGTGTGATCGGTCATGAACGTCTCTCTGGCAAATTCAGGTGGCGGACACGGTCGAGCAACAGGGGATGAAGCGCCGGTCCTGCGGCCACGACCGAGGGCTGAAGCGCTGTGGGGCCGTTGTACACGAGCATTTCACCCCTATGAGTCGAGAGCCTGGCTCCGGCCTCGGACACAATGAGGTCGGCGGCCGCGAGATCCCAGTCGTGCTTCGCTGATAGCGCCAGCATTGCATCGAAGTCGCCGCGCGCCACCAGAACCATCCTGTAGGCAATGGAGCTCCGCGATTCGATGTGCATCGCCGGCCAGGCTATATTCGGCGCGACCGACCAGGCCTTGTGTTCGAACATCGCGCGGTCGCCGAGCATGCGGCATCCTTCGACGCTCGTGCACGCGCTGGGTGCGATCCGCGCTCCATTGCACGAAGCGCCTTCGCCGAGCGCCGCGCGGAACAGCTCATCGGAAACCGGATTGTAGACCACGCTCGCGACCGGCCGCCCTGCGCGGACGATAGCGATGCAGATCGTGAAATGGGGTTTTCCGCGAACAAAGGCGAGCGTGCCATCGATTGGATCGACGATGAAGGTCGCCTCCGCGCCGAGCCGCGAAGCATCGTCCTCCGTCTCTTCGGACAGCCAGCCATAGTCCTTGCGCGCGCTCGTGAGCTTTTCGCGAAGATAGGCATCGATCGCGAGGTCTGCCTCTGTGACCGGGCCTTCCTTTTCCTTCGACCAGCGCTTGAATTCGCCGCCGAAGAATTGCCGCGCAATGTGGCCTGCGCCCCGCGCGGCGTCCTCGATGAGGGCGAGATCGTCGGCGGTGTCAGATGTCATGCGCCGGCGACGGTCATGCCTTCCACCCGCAATGTCGGCGCGTTGCTGCCGTACCGGAAAACGAGATCGTTCGCAGGCTCCAGCTGGGCAAACATATCCTTCAGATTGCCCGCAATGGTGATTTCCGAGACGGGATAGCTGAGCTTTCCGTTTTCAATCCAGAAGCCGGTCGCGCCACGGCTGTAGTCGCCCGTGACGCCATTGACTCCCATGCCGATGAGTTCGGTCACATAGAAGCCTTCGCGAATATCGGCCATCAGCTCTGCCGGCGAAGATTTTCCTGGCTCCATGTAGAGATTTGTGGAGGAGGGTGCTGGCGGCCCGCCCGTTCCTCGCGCCGCGTGCCCTGTCGAGTGCAGGCCGAGCTGACGCGCGCTGGCGCAGTCGAGGAGCCAGGTCGTGAGCACGCCGTCTTCGATGAGTGCGCGCCGCGCATTAGCGACGCCCTCGCCGTCGAATGGCTTGGAGCGGAGCCCGCGCTTTCGATGCGGATCGTCGATGATGCGGATGTGCGGCCGGAAAACGGGTTGATGGAGTCGGTCTTTGAGGAAGCTCACGCCACGTGCGATCGAGCTCCCGGAAATCGCGCCGGCAAAATGGCCGATCAGTCCCATCGATACGCGCGGGTCGTAGACGATCGGAACGGCTTGGGACTTCGCCTTGCGCGGGTTGAGACGCGCGATTGTTCGTTCACCCGCACGTTTTCCGACCTGTTCGGGAGACTCGAGGTCCTCGCCATGGCGCGCGCTTGCGGTCTCGTAGTCGCGTTCCATCGCCGTGTTCTCACCTGCGACGACCACGGCGCTGATGCTATGGCTTGTTCCCGCGTAGCTGCCTGCGAAGCCTTCACTGGTGACGAGCGTGACGCCCGAACGGCTGAAGCCGGCACCGCCGCCTTCCGAATTGGTGATGCCTTTGACGGAAAGCGCGGCACCTTCGACGCTCCGCGCCCTTTCGATCAGAACTTCCGCGCCTGGTTCCTGAGCATCGGCGAGATCGAGATCCGGCCAGTTGCGCGCCAGAAGCTCGCTGGGTGCAAGGCAAGCGAAGCGATCCTCGGGCGCGAGTTTCGCCATGGCAACGGCGCGTTCCGGAAGCGCCGCGAGAGATTCGGCCGACAAATCGGTCGAGGAAACGAACGCGACTCGGTTACCGACAAACACCCGTAGGCCGAGGTCGGAGGACTCCGCGCGTTCGAGATCTTCGAGCTTGCCCAGCCGGTAGGAGACGCTGGCCGAAACAGATTCGACGAACAGCGCGTCGGCGGCATCGGCACCGGCGCGCTTCGCCGCGCGGAGAAGATTTTCGAGGCGCTCGCGCGCAGCCATCGTGTCGGTCATGGAGGTCCGTCATGTGTGCCGGACCGGCCCTCGCGGGTCAAGCATGTGTGTTCGGGAACTGTTCAGGATGTCCCGGCAGATCCGCCCGCACCCGGTATTCCCAGCCGCGCCCATTTCTCGGTGACCGTGCGCACCACCTCCGGGTCCATCGCAATCGGCTTTCCCCACGCGCGCGAAACTTCCGGCGGCCATTTGTTGGTCGCATCGAGTCCGATCTTCGAACCGAGCCCGGACTCCGGCGACGCGAAATCCAGATAGTCGATTGGCGTGTTGTTGATGAGTGTAATGTCGCGCGATGGGTCCATGCGCGTGGAGATCGCCCACATCACGTCCTTCCACGAACGCGCATCGATGTCGTCGTCCACGACGATCACCCATTTCGTGTACATGAACTGGCGAAGATAGGACCAGACGGCCATCATGATCCGCTTGGCGTGTCCGGGATAGGCTTTGCGCATGCTCACGACGGCGATGCGATAGGAGCATCCTTCCGGCGGCAGCCAGAAATCGATGATCTCGGGAAACTGCTGCCTGAGCAGCGGGATGAACACTTCATTCAGCGCCTGGCCGAGGATCGAGGGTTCGTCCGGCGGCCGGCCCGTATAGGTGGAAAGATAGATCGGCTGGCGGCGCATTGTGATTGCCGTCACCGTGAACACCGGAAACGGCTCGACCGAATTGTAGTAGCCGGTGTGATCTCCGTACGGCCCTTCGTCGCGATATTCGTCGAGCGAGACTTGACCCTCGAGTACAATCTCCGCTTCCGCGGGCACCATCAGGGGCTGGCTGACGCAAGGAACCAGCTCGACACGCTCGCCGCGGAGAAGCCCCGCGAACTGATACTCGGAGAGCGTCTCGGGAACGGGCGTCACCGCTGCGAGAATGGTGCCGGGATCGGCCCCGATCACCGCCGCCGCAGGAAGAGGCGCTTTCTTCTCGTTAGCCCAGCGCGCATGGTGCTGCGCCCCACCGCGATGGCGCAACCAGCGCATCAGGGTCTGATTTCGCCCAAGCACCTGCATGCGATAGATACCGAGATTGAAATTGTCTTCGCGCGTACCGCCCGGTCCTTTGGTCACCACCAACGGCCAGGTGATGAGCGGTGCAGGCTCGCCGGGCCAGCACGTCTGGACGGGAAGGCGCGCGAGGTCGATATCGACATCCTTCAGAACGATCTCCTGGCAGGGTGCGGTGCGCACGACCTTCGGTTTCATTGAAAGGACGGTCTTGGCGAGCGGCAGCAATTCAAATGCTTCGCCGAAGGTCCGCGGCGGCTGGGGCTGCCGCAAAGTGGCGAGCAGCTCGCCGACGGCGCGCAGCCCGCGCGGATCGCCGGCCTCCATGCCGTCCATCGTCACGCCCAGCGCAACGCGCTTTACCGTTCCAAAGAGATTGACGAGAACGGGGATTGAGGACGGACTTCCATCCGCCTTCATCGCATTCTCAAAAAATATGGCCGGTCCGGAACTGGCAATCACGCGCGACTGGATTTCCGTCATTTCGAGCACGGTCGAAACCGGCTCGCGGATACGGACAAGTTCGCGCAAGCTCTCGAGCCTTGTCATGAATTCCCTGAGCGAGCGATAGCTCATCCGGCCGCGTCAGCTTTCGTTCGAGACTTTCCACTTCGAGGGCGCCGCGTGACGCACGCCGTAACCGAAGTAGATCGCAACCCCGATCAGCGTCCAGATGATGAGACGGCTCGCGGTTCCAGGTGACGAAAAGAAGAGACTGACCATCATCAGCGTGCAGGTGATCGTTCCAGCCGGCGCCACGAACCAGACCCACCGGATGCGAAAGGGGCGGCGCGCTTTGGGGACCGTGATCCGGAGCACCATGATCCCGATGCACACGGCGATGAAGGCGAGCAGCGTACCCACAGAAACGACCTCGGCCAGAAGGTCGAGAGGGAAGATGGCCGCGAAAGCCGCCGCGACCGCGCCCGTAATCAGCGTGTTGATGTGCGGCGTCCGATAGCGCGAATGCACCTCCGCGAAGACGCGCGGAAGAAAGCCGTCGCGGCCCATCGCGTAGGAGATACGCGACTGCCCGTAGAGGGACACGAAGACGACGGAGGCGAGGCCGACCACCGCGCCGATGTCGATCGGCAGCGCCAGCCATTTGGTGGCTGCAACCTTGCTGACCGCGAATGAAACCGGATTCGGAACGTCGAGCGTTCGCCAGTCGGAGACGCCAATCAGAGCGAGCGTCATCAGGATGTAGAGGCCGGTGCAGATGCCGAGCGAGGCGAGAATGCCCAGAGGCACGTCGCGCCGCGGTGTTCGTGCTTCCTGTGCTGCTACCGAGACTGCTTCGAATCCCAGATAAGCGAAGAAGATGTTGCCGGAGGCCGCGAGAACTCCGCTGTAGCCGAACTTTCCCCACGCGCCCGCATTGGGCGGGATGAACGGCGTGAGATTTGCCCTGTGGATGAACGGCAGGACGAAGACTATCACGAGCAGGACCACGCCGGTTTTGATGAGCACCATCGTGCTGTTGAAGCGCGCAGACTCCTTCACTCCCAGATAAAGAAAGAGGCTGAGGCCGAGGATCAGAAGAACGGCCGGCAAGTTGATGATTGCGCCGGTTGCGTGAAGCTCGTTCAGCTTGTCGCCCGCGATCGGTGCACTCGAAAGGGCCGGCGTGAAGGTGAGGCCGAAATCATTCAGCAGGCTGACGAAATACCCGGACCATCCTGCAGCTACTGCCGAGGCCGAAATTCCATATTCGAGAACCATGTTCCAGCCGATGAACCATGCCATGAAGCGGCCCATCGTGGCGTAGGAATAGGTGTAAGAGCTGCCGGACTCCGGGATCATCGAAGCAAATTCGGCATAGCAGAGGCCGGCGAAGAAGCAGGCCACGCCGGCAAGCACGAAGGAGAGGAGCACCGCGGGGCCGGCGTGCTCGGCGGCGGCATGTCCGGTGATGACGAAAATGCCCGAACCGATGATTCCGCCGATGCCGATCATCGTGAGGCTTACGGGTCCCAGCGCGCGCTGCAGTTCGTGTCCGCCGGCGTTCATGGCAGTCGCGGCTGCGAGAGCCGGATTCGTTCGTTCCTCCAACTATCTCTCCGCGCGCTCGGCACAACCGGCGTTGATCCCCATGACGCATCATGCAAGCGGCACGGGATAACCGCAAACGTACCGTCGTTCCCTGGCGCCGCTTGCCGCGCCCAAGAGGCGTCTCTAGGCTCCGGCCAACTCGAAGCGGGAGCGACAATGGCCGGCTTACTGATTCGCAAACCTGTCTCGCATGTGCGGGAGGAATTCAACGCCGGCGAACTCCGGCGCACGCTCGGTCCGTTCAATCTGGTGACGCTTGGGATCGGCTGCATCATCGGAGCCGGGATATTCGTCATCACCGGCAATGCGGCGGCGAATTTCGCCGGCCCTGCCGTGCTTCTGTCGTTCGTGGTTGCGGGCATAGCCTGCGCGTTTGCAGGCCTCTGCTATGCCGAGCTCGCCTCGACAATGCCCGTGCCAGGCTCCGCCTACACCTATTCCTACGTGACGCTGGGCGAGGTGTTTGCCTGGACGATGGGCTGGCTGCTCCTGCTCGAGTACGGTGTTGCGGCGTCGACCGTCGCGGCCGGCTGGACCGGCTACGTGGTCAGCCTCCTCGACAGTTTCGGTTTGCACATTCCCCAGGCGCTGTCGCAGTCCGCGCTTCAATACAAGGATGGCGCGCTCCAGAGCGCATCTAGTTTCAATCTTGTCGGCGTCATTGGCATTGCTTTCGTCACCATGCTCCTGGTGATCGGGATTCGTGAATCCGCACGCGTCAACAACGTCATCGTGGTGATCAAGGTTTCGGTCCTGATCGCGTTTGTGCTGATAGGGATCGCCTATCTGGATCCGGCCAACTGGAAGCCCTTCATTCCGGCGAATACCGGCGGTTTTCATTATGGGTGGCCGGGCATCTTTCGTGCGGCCTCGCTCATCTTCTTTGCCTATATCGGGTTCGAGGCGGTCTCGACGGCCGCGGGCGAAGCGCGCAATCCGCAGCGCGATCTGCCGATCGGCATCCTTGGCTCGCTCATCATCTGCACGATCATCTACATCGCCGTCGCGTCGGTGCTGACCGGTGTCGTTCCCTTCAGGAGCCTCGGCGTTCCCGACCCGATCGCGATTGCAGTCGACAAGATGAACCCGACCTGGGCCATGGTGCCGTGGCCATTCGTGGCATCAAAGACGCTCAATCTCTTTTCCTTCGTCATCAAGATTGGCGCGTTCACCGGGCTTACCTCGGTGATGCTCGTGCTGTGCTACGGCCAGACGCGCGTGTTCTATCAGATGGCGAAGGACGGGCTGATCTCGGGCATTTTCAGCCGCATTCATCCGCGGCTGCGCACGCCCGCCGCCGGTACATTGCTGCTTGGCAGCGCCATCGCTATTGCGGCGGCGACCTTGCCACTCTCAATCCTGAATGATCTCGTCAGTCTTGGAACGGCGTTCGCATTCTCCATCGTCTGTATCAGCGTGATCTATCTCAGACGCGCCGAACCGACGCTCCCCAGGCCGTTCAAGGTCCCGTTCTATCCGTTGACGCCGATCCTGGGCGCGGTCTTCTGCATCCTCTTTATGGTGGCGCCGATTCTGATCGATATCGTGGGCAAGGCGATGGGGCGCAATCTCCTCGTCGTCCTGATTGGCGCGCCGGAGGAGAAGATCCCGCGCGACCCGGTCGCGCTCGCGATCCTTGTTACCTACATCGTCATCGGAGCGCTGCTGTACGCATTCTTCGGCTACAGGCATTCGAAGCTGCGCAAGGGCCAGCCCGCCTCAGGGCACGAACCGGCTCCGATGAAACCGCCGAACTGACGCTTGCCTTCAGGAAGGCATATCGCCGACGTAAACAGAACTCGGCCGCAGCAGCCGCCCGCGCCGCTGCTGCTCGCGCGCATGCGCCGTCCAGCCGGCGGAACGCGCGACCGCGAAGATGGGCGTGAACGCCTGCCGCGGAATCGAAAGCGCGTCGAGCAGGATCGCGGTGAAGAATTCGACATTGGTGTCGAGCGGACGATCCGGTTTGGATCGCCGCAAGGCCGCACGGGCGTACGCTTCGACCTCGGCCGCGAAGGGCAAGTCCGTCGTATTGGTTGCGAGCCGTTCGATGGCGGTCTTGAGCACGTCGGCGCGCGGGTCACGCACACGGTAGACGCGATGACCGAACCCCATCAGCCTTTCGCCGCGAGCCAGAGCGGAGTCGATCCAGGGCGCGATGCGCTCGCGCGTGCCGATTGCGTCGAGCATTTCGAGAACTGGCTCCGGCGCGCCGCCGTGCAGCGGGCCTGTGAGAGCGCAATACCCGGCCGTGATCGCCGCGAAGAGATCCGCCTGCGTCGATGCCACCACGCGCGCGGCGAAGGTCGAGGCGTTCATGCCGTGATCCGACACCGTCACGAAATACGCGTCGAGCGCGGCGGCTTCCGATGCGTTCGGCGTGCGGCCATGGAGCATGGCGAGCGTATCGCCAGCATGGGAGAGCGTCGGATTCGGAAATTTAGGCGCCGCTCCCTTCGCGCGCTGCACGAGGGCAGCGGCAATCACCGGCATCGCGCCGACGATGGTCGCATCATGGGTTAACCCGCTTTCGGCGCGAAGCCCGGCAACCGCCGAGCGAAAACCATCCACGACCGAGAGGCCCTCGGCGGCTCCAAGCAACTGAGGCAGACGCGCGAAGGCGCGCGCCCGGGCTTCGCCGAGCGCAGCGCGAACTTCTGCTTCGCTGATCAGCGTTGCGTTTGCGGCCGACCAAAGACGCGCGGTGACACCTTCGAAACTCGACTTTCGGGCGAGGTCGGCAACGTGCTCGCCGGCAATGATGAGTTCGCCTTTTTCGCCATCCACATGGCTCAAAACCGTCTCGGCGGCGGGGACTCCGTCCAGTCCAATTGGCGATTTGCTGGGCTGAATGGTCATACGGGTTTCTCCTTGTGCACCGCACAAAGATTTATCGCGCTTGCAGCATTGATCAATCTTGACTAGCTTAATCAATATGGAAAAAAGCGAACCTCTATATCTGACAGCCATAGAGGCCGCCGCCGAACTTTCGGTCTCACCGGCGACTCTTTACGCATATGTGAGCCGCGGACTGGTGCGATCGGAGCCTGGCCCGAATCCAAGAAGCCGGCGTTACCGAGCAGAAGATGTGCGCGCGCTCAAAAGCCGGCGGGCGCCGTTGATCGAAGGTCAGGGCCTGCGCGCGTCTGATCTGCCAGTCCTCGACAGCGCCGTATCCACGATCACGGAATCGGGTCCGATTTATCGCGGCGTGAGCGCGGTCGCGCTCGCGGAGACAGCAACGCTCGAACAAGCGTCGACCCTTCTGTGGGGTGTGAGCGGCAGCGATCCATTTGCGAAGGCAAATCTGCCGGTGGTTTCGCCGGCGATGCAGGCGGTGTTCGAGGCGACGCGAGATGCAACCCCGGTGGAGCGCACGATCGCGATGCTTGCGCTCGCGTCGAGCGCCGACCCGCGTGCGTATAACAGTGTCCTGGAGGGGCGCGCCTCGACGGGCGCCCGCATCATGCGCCTTGTCGCAGCCGCCATGACGGGAGCCGAGGCATCGGCCGAACCCTTGCACAGACAGATTGCGCAGCGCTGGTCATGCAAAGGCAGAACGGCGGAGGATCTGATCCGGCGGGCTCTCGTGCTGCTAGCGGATCACGAGCTCAATCCGTCGACATTCACCGTGCGATGCGCCGCGTCGACCTTCATCAGCCTCTACGATGCCGTAATCGCCGGCCTCGTTGCGCTCAAGGGCCCGCGCCACGGCGGGGCTGGCATTCTCGCTTCCAAGCTGGTGGACACCTTCTCGAGTGGCAGTGTGGCGGAGATTGTGCGCGAGCGGGTCGCGCAGGGAGAACGTTTTCCGGGCTTCGGTCATCCGATTTACAAGCACGGTGATGCGCGCGCGCTCGCTCTGCTGAAGCGGCTCACGGAAGCGGGTGCTGACAAAAGGCTCACCATTGAGGTTCCGGCGCGCATCGCCGAAGCCATCGGGGTTGAGGTGAATATCGATTACGCGCTTGCCGTGATGCGGCGCACCCTCGAAATGCCACAGGGCTGCGAGCCGGCCTTTTTCGCCATCGCGCGGACGGCGGGATGGATCGCCCAT
>Ga0209060_10000861_pt1 | contig 41750 bp, 36 predicted proteins | sample Coa_R1_8_FD_187155 | JGI IMG/M metagenome (GOLD analysis project Ga0209060, IMG submission 187155) | Surface soil microbial communities from Centralia Pennsylvania, which are recovering from an underground coalmine fire - Coalmine... | ecosystem: Environmental > Terrestrial > Soil >...
GAGGCGCCCCGGCATAGGCGTGCATGGCGCCCCCGCCGACATGCGCCCCGCCGCCGAAATGCGCCCCGCCGCCGAAATGGGCGCTCCCGCCATAGTGCGCGGCCGAGGCGAAATGCGCTCCGCCGCCGCCGTGGCCCCCGCCCCCGCCGTGGCTGAAACCGCCGCCGCCGTGTCCGGCCCCGCCATGGCCGGCGGCCCAGACCGGTGCTGCCGCGAGCAAAACGCCGGCGATCATTCCTAGTGAAATCAGCCGTTTACCCATGATGCTCTCCGCTGAGTGGGACGTTCGCCTGGAGCGCTGGAGTCCCGTTACTGAGGACAACGCGACCTGGGCCAAAGGGTGCACCGCTTTGCCGAACCTTGACGCATCTTCACCCAGGGAGCCTGCCCCGGGTAAGGGAGAAGCGCCGGTCTTGCGCGTCAGTCAGTCCGCCATGCTGCGCTGAACGTGATCAGCGCGGTGCGGCCGGGGGCGGGCTCGAAATAGCGGGCGTTGCTCTCATTGACGATCACCGAGCCCACGTAGGTGCGGTTGGTGAAATTATCCAGTCGCAGAAACTCGCGGAACTGCCAGCGGCGGGTCGCCTGGTCGAGCCCCACACGCACGTTGCTCTCCCAGTAGCCCGCAGCGGAGGCGGTGTTGCGGTCATCGGCCCAGATCCGCGCCCGACCCTGAGTCTCGAGCGTCGCGGTCAGGTGCGCGGGCGCGAGGCGCCATGTCAGGCCCGCATAGAGCGCGTTCATGGGCACCGCGGGCAGCTGGCTCCCGGATGCGACGACGGCGGGCTTGCACGGAGCGCCGAAGCAGGTGTCGTAGGGTTGCGCAACGAGTGCCCGCAGGTAGGTGTAGGCGAGGTGCGCGCTCAAATCGGCCGGCAGGTCCGCATCGAGCGCGAGCTCCACGCCGTGCCGCCGGGTCTCGCCAATGTTCTGCTCGACGGTGTGCCCGTCGAAATTCGCTTTCACGGCGAGCTCGTCCACCGTCTTGATGTAGAAGCCATCGAGCGCGGCGCGCAGCCGCGCGGTCTGCACTTTGACTCCCATCTCGTAGTTGTCGCTGCGAGCGGGTTTCAGCCCGATGTTCAGACCCGGAAGGCTCCCGTCGGTGGAGCGGTATTGCAGATCGTTGAGGGTGGGCGTCTCAAAGCCCTTGCCGTACGAGGCGTACAGGTTGAGCGAGCCGCTCAAGCGATAGAGAGCGCCGGCGACGGGATCGACCGCCGAGTATCGCACACCCGTGAGCGGATCGCTCGCGCCCGGCTGATCGTTGCGCGAGCTCACATCCACGGTGCTGTTGCGCACGCCCGCAGTGAGCCGCCAGCTCGGCGCCGGGTCCCATTGCGCCTGGACGTACTGATCGAAGTCGTAGACATGATTTGCCTCCTCGATGCGCGGCGCGCCCTCGACGCCGAGCTCGCCGTCGGCGAAGTTCAGATACGAATCGCGCGTCTCCTCGAGATCGTCGTAGGCGATGCCGGTCACGATCTGCAGCGTACCGCCGAGCACCGAGTGCACGTCGGTCTCGTGCATATCGAGGCCGTAGAAGGCGCGATCGAGATCGATCACGCCGCCGGGGTTCAACGGGTTCTTCTCGGTGAACTGCGGAATGGCCTGAAACTGCGTGGTCGCGCGGTGTCCGAGGTAGAGCGTCGTTGCAAGCTCATCGGCCTCGCTGAAGCGCGTGCGCTCGATGAGGCCGAGCTGCTCCTGATGCAGCTCCTTGCGCGTGTTGTACGGCAGCGCCCCGGTGCCCGCTTGTCGCGGATCGGCTGCGAGCTGCAGGCGGTTGAGTCCGAGCGGGTCCTGCACGAACGGCGTGAAGATCGCATTCGCCACCACGGTGAGCGTCGAGGCCGGGGTGAGATCGAGCTTCGTGACGGCATTGAGATTGTTGCGCTCCGCATGGCTGTGCGCGCGGTAGCCGTCGGTCTGAAAGTGGGCAAAATCGATCACGTAGCGCAGCGTGCCGTCGTTGCCGGTCGCCTTGAGCGCGGAGCGCTGGGTATCGAAGGTGCCGTACTCGGCCGTGCCATCGAGAAAGTACCCATCCGGCGCGTCCTCCGTGAAAAGCGCGATGACGCCGCCCGAGGCGTTGCCGTAGAGCGCCGAGAAGGGTCCCCGCAGGATCTCGATGCGACCTGCGGAGCCCAGGTCGAACTGCGAGAACTGGCCCTGGCCGTCCGGCATCGTGCCGGGAATGCCGTCCGAGTAGAGCCGCACCCCGCGCACGCCGAAGCTCGAGCGGGCACCGAAACCGCGGATCGAGAGCTGTACGTCCTGCGCGTAGTTCTGGCGATTCTCGGCGGAAACTCCGGGAACGAACAGCAGCGGCTCGGACAGGTTCACCCCGAGCTGACCCTGCTGGATCGTGCGCTGATCGACCGCATCGATGGAGGCGGGCAGCTCGAAGCTCGAAGTCGCCACGCGCGTCGCGGTGACCACCACCGGCGCGAGCATCGCATCCTGCGCCGCAGGATCCTCTGCGCGCACCGGCGCCGCGGCCACCGCGGTGACCGCAATGACGACCAGCACGGCCCGCGCAGGCACTCTCCTCCACCCTCTCATCCCCATTGGCTGCATGTTGCGCGCTCGTCCGAGAAACCATGGCGCCGCGCGCTGATCGACCCGGGCTCGAGGCGCGTGCTATGAAATCCATGTTATGTCATGCACCCCGCGATGTCATAAACCAGGGCCGCGCCGCTCTTCGGCGTCGATGCTCAAGTCCCCGGGAGGAAGGCCGTTATGTTGGACTTGACCAGACGATCTCATCGCGGATGGAGAGCGGGCCCACTGCTCGTCGGCGCGGCGCTCTGCGCCATGCCGCGTTTCGCCGCCCCTGATTCGCACCTCGTGACCGGCCCTCGCGACCAGGCATTGCGCGCGAGCGCGCACCTCGACTTCAAGATCATCATTCCGTCGGTGCTCGGACTCGATCTCGAGCCGGGGCGCGCCCGTGCGGGGGCGCTCGGCGTCGCGCTGTTCGGCAATACGCGCGGTCTCACGCTCGGCTCGAGCATCGAGGGTGCGCCCACCCCGCGCCACGGCCTCATCCTGACGGCCGTGGCACGCGGGGTGATCTCGGAGCATGCCTTCTGCGCGCTCGATGCGCCGCTCGGCCCGCGCCGAGTGCTCTGCACGGCGGCGATGCCCTGAAGGCGCCTTTCAGCTTCAGGGGCGGGCCTCGTAGACGATGTTGAAGGGCGTCTCGGCGGCCCGCCGAAAGCGGCTGAATCCGGCGGAGGTCACCACCTCGCGGATCCTCTTCTCGCCCGCCTGCGCTCCGAGGCACAAGCCCACTTCCTGCGACCTCGAGCACGGCGTGCACAGCAACGTCGAGAACGAGTAATAGACCCGGCCCACGGGATTGAGGTTGTCCTTCAACGCATCGTTCGCATAAGGCTCGACGATCATCCAGGTACCCGCTGCATCGAGCGAGGCGCGGACGTGAGCGGCGGCACCCGCGGGGTCGCCCATGTCGTGCAGGCAGTCGAACACCGCCACGAGGTCGTAGTCCTCTCCCGGAAAAGTCTTCGCGGTGGCGACCTCGAAGCTCACCCGCTCGGAGAGCCCCTCGCGGCGGGCCGATTCACGCGCCCCTTCGATGGACCGGTCGTGATAGTCGAAGCCGAAGAAACGGGATTTCGGAAATGCCTTCGCCATCAATAGCGTCGAGGCGCCCTTGCCGCATCCCACATCGGCGACGCGCGCTCCGGCCTCGAGCTTCTGCTGAACGTCGCTGAGCGATGGAATCCACGTGCTCACGAGATTCGCCGCGTAGCCCGGGCGGAAGAACTTCTCGCAGCCGTGAAACACGTCTTCCTGATGCTCGTGCCATCCCATGCCGGCACCCGTGCGAAACGACTCGGTGATCCGCGGAACCGCGGCGAGCGACCCGAGCGCGAGCTGAAAGGCGCCGGGCAGGTACGCCGGACTGTCCTCGTTCGCAAGCGCAAAGGCCTGCTCCTCGCTCAGACTGAACTTGTTGAGCCCCTCGTCGTAGGTGACGTAACCGCCGGCGGCCTGCGAGGCCAGCCACTCTCTCACATAGCGCTCATCGGTGTCGGTTTTCGCCGCGAGCTCCGCGGAGCTGAGCGGCCCTGCGGCAAGCGCCTTGTACAAGCCGAGCCGGTCTCCGATGACGACCATCCCGGTGTGAACGGCGGCTCCGAGATCGCCGACGAATCGCCCGATGAAGGCATTGAGCCTGTCCATATCAACAGCCATGATCATTCCTCCTCTTCGTGTCGCCAGTTGACTCCTCTCTTTGCATCGAATTCGGCACGCTCGCCTGGATGCTCAACGCTGCACCCAGACGCGGTTCTGCAGCACTTCGGCAATGCGGCGCGCGGCGCGCGCCGCCCCATCCGTTTCCACGGGGCGATAGCGCACCGGCTCGTGCATCGCCGCCAGTGCATGCTCGGCCAGCGACTCGGGCGTGAGTGAGGCATAGCTCAGCGAGCGATCGGCACCATAATTCGCGAGGCGCTTTCGGACATGCACGTTTTGCTCGAAGTGACGTTGCAGCGGAAAGCTGAGAAACGGCCGCCGCGTCGCGACGAGCTCCATGCAGGTGCTCAAGCCGCCCTGGACCAGCGCCAGATCGCAGCACGCCAGATGCTCGAACAGATTGTGCACATAGGAGCGGACCTCGAGTCCGGGGTGCTCCGGGAAGGCCCCGCTCGGCACCCGCGGACCCGCCACCAGGATCATGCGCAGCGCCGCCACCTCGCGCCGCATGTGGATGAACGAGCGCGCGATCTTGTCGAGCAGGTGCCGGCCGACTCCGGTGCCGCCGACCGATGCGATCACGATACGCTCATCGGCGCGGTAGCCGAGGCGCGCCCGCAGCCGCTCCGTGTCGCGAAAATCCGCCGGATCGAAAGGCAGCGTGTAGCCCGCGTAGCAGAAGTTCTGGTCGGTCCAGTCGCGGATGCTCGGCAGCCCGGGGCCGAAGGCCCGCTCGGTCACATCTTCGGGATTGCCGACGAAGATCGCGCGATCGCGCACGTAGGGATAGCGCGCCACGTGAGCGAGATCCTCGGCATTGCGCTGCGCGCACAGGAATGCCTCGCGCTCCTCGTCCCCCATGGGCAGGCAGCCGACGAAGTCGCTCAGAAAGACGAACGGCTGGCGCTTGAGCTCCGGGTTCTCGTGGTAATAGTAGTCGACATCCCACGCCTCATCGCCGACGACGAGGTCGTAATGCTCCGCCTCCATCAGATCGCTGAAGGTCATGAAATTGCCGATCATGATCTCGTCCATCGTGCGCAGCGCGAAGAACGCATGCAGGTCATGCTCGCCCGCCCCATGCTCGAAGTGGCGGCTCTCGTTGGCGAGATGCCGCGTCATCGGGTGCACGCGCTCTCCCTCGCGCTCGAGGTAACGCGCCGCCGGGTCGACGGTGAACCAGTCGATGTGCAGGTCGGCATCGAGCTTGCGCAGCTCACGGGCGATCGCCAGGTCGCGCTGCACGTGCCCGAGCCCGATGGGACTGGAGATGAACAGGGCCTTGCGGCGCCGACCCATCGCCCGTACCCAGGCTCGCTCGCGCGGCGCACCGCCGACGAACTCGCGCAACGTTCGATTGAAAGCGGCCGGGTCACGCGCGGCCGTCACATGACCGCCACCCACCACGGTCAGCATGCGTGAGCCGGGGATGAGCGCACGGATCGCCGCGCCTTTCTCATAGGGTACGCGGCCATCGGCATCGCCATGGATGACGAGGGTCGGGCAGGTCACGCGGCGCGCGAGAGGGCGCACGTCCCGGCCGGTCCAGCCGTTGCGGCACCAATCCATGACCTCCCCGCTGCTCGCCCAGCCGTAGCGCACGCCGTCCTCGAACGGCTTCGTCGAGTACGGCTCGGTGAAGATGCTCGCGATGAAGGATTCGAGGAAAGCCGGCCAGTCATTGCGCATGCGCTCGCTGTCGCGGCGCACGCGCCGTGCGGTCTGCTCGTCCTGAACGAGCGATTCGGCAAAGCCACCGGCGATCACCAGGTGGGTCACGCGCGCCGCATGCTCCGCGGCGAACCGCAGCACCGTCATCGCGGAAGCCGAGATACCGACCAGCGCCACGGGATCGCTCGTCGCGTGCTCGAGCACCGCGCAGAAGTCGGCATAGTAGTGCTCGAAGTCGTAAGCCGCCTGACCCTGGGGGCGGTCCGAGCGGCCGTTGCCCCGCCCGTCCAGGGTGATCACTCGAAAGTGCCGTGACAGCCAGGGCACCGTCGTCTTGAGCATCTGCATGTGCACGATCTGAAACGGCGGTGCGAAGGCAAGCCACGGACCGCTCTCGCCCCACACGGCGTGCCAGATCCTGACGCCGCCGCGCTCGATGTATCCCGCACGAGCTGGCCGCACCGATTCGAACGGGTATGTCTCGAGGCCGGGCAGCCGCCCGGCGGGCGGCAGATCGCCGACGACTTTGCCAAAGACTTCGGGAAGGACTTCGGGCTCGCGCGAGCTCATTTGCGCTTCCTCCGACGCGGGACTGGCGCGGCAAGGCGCGCATCGAGCCCTTCGAGGAGCCATTGCACGGCATCGAGAGCCGCTCGATGCTGCGCGTCCTCCTCCTTGGCCTCGAGCAGATCGGCAAACTCCATGCCGAGCCAGAACTCGGCGATGAAGCAGGCAATCACCTCGGCCGTGAACGGCGCCGGCAGCTTCTGGCGCCGGCCCTCGAGCGCCTCGAGAGCCTCGCGCACCGCGCCCAGAATGATTTTCTTCCAGGCGAGGACGCGCGGCAGAAACTTCTCGCGCAGCGCCCGATTGGAGAAGCTCGCCGCCCACAGCTCGGCCTGCACGCGCACGAACCCCGAGGCGAGGTCATCCTCGTAGAAGCGTCGCGCCTCCGCCCATTTCTCCGCAAAACCCACGGGTCTTTCGTACATCGCCGTCTGCCGCGCCAGCAACCTGCGATTCGCCGCGTCGAGCACCTCGATCACGAGCTGATCCTTGGAGCTGAAATGATAGTTGATCAGGGCATGGTTGACGCCCGCGTCCCTCGCAATGTCCCGCACGTTCAGCGCAGCGTATCCCTCGCTCGCCAGGCGTCGGAAGGCGGCATCGAGGATCCGGGTCTTGGTCTCGCCGAAGCCAGCATCGGCGAGCCAGGGCGGCGAGGCGGGCCTTGCCGCCCGGGCGCCATTCGCAGGAGGTTTCCCCGATCGCATTTCTTAACCACCTGGTTTAACCAGTTGTTCAAACTATAGGCCGCGAGCTGAAACCCTGTCAAGCCCGACCGTGGGTGCGAGCCGGCCGTCGGCGCGGCGCAAGCAAGAGAACTGGAGCCGGGTCCGTGATAAGGACCGAAGCCGCGCAGGCGCGGGCGTGAACCGCATCACCTTCGGCGCGGAGCGCGAACGCGGCGCGCGGCGGGAAGCGCGCGAACCAGCGCACAAAACGGGGCAGATATCGGCCTCGGCGCACTCAACTTGAGTCGGGGTTTCCCCGATTTGCGACCTGCATCAATCGCCTACAGGAATGTGTTCACTACGATCCTGCCCTGCGTGCCGGTGCCGTGGTTTGCGGTGGCGGCACGGGGGCGGTGTGATGTCGACGAGACGATCTCCGCCGATCTCACACTCAGCACAGGAAGCAGAAATGAACACATCGATGGCCTTGAAGACCCTGCTGGGCGCGGCGGCCTGCGCGCTCCCCCTGGCGGCGTTCGCCGAGTCGAACGTGCAGACCGGAGCGGCAACCTCCAACCCCGGCGCCACCGCTCACGTCGATTTCCAGATCACGATCCCGAAGATCCTGTATCTGCGGGTCGGTAACGGCTCGAGCTACACGACGGGCAACCTCTCGAGCAATGCGACGATCGACGAGATCACGTTCGCGCCGACCGCCGCGCAGCTCGGCAGCGGCCCGGTGAGCGGCCTCGGCGGCGATTTGAACAATGGCGTCGAGACGGCGGCCATCGTCAGCAACAGCGGCAACGTGACGCTGAATGCGACCACGGCGGGTGCGCTCGGCGACACCAGCGGCGACTCGATCAGCTTCTCGCAGATCACGACCACCTCGGCGACCAACACGACGGCGACTGCGTTGCCGGCGCCGGTGCTCGCGAACGGGGTGAGCGCGAACGTCGTGCTGACGGCGCCCGCGAGCAAGGTGATCGTCGAGGATGCGAAGTGGACCTTCGCCTATGCGAACAGCGCGGTGGTGCCGCAGGGTACCTACGGCGGCGTCAACACCAACAACAGCCGCGTGGTGTACACCGCGACGATGCCCTGAGCGGATCGATCCGCGCAGCGAGGCTCACCATGCCATCCGACACGCGGCCGGCGTCGCTCAACGCAGCGACGCCGGCTGCAGTCCTTCCAGGGCCGCATCGGCGCTCGACCTCGGCGGTGCATCGGCCGCGCGTCGCACTCGCCGGCCTGAGCCTCGCACTCCTCGCGAGCGGCGCCTGCGCCTTCACCGCAACGCTCAGCCCCGCCGCGCCTCTGACCGTGTATCTGCAGGTTGGCGTCGGCAGCTTCACCAATGACTACATCTACGGTGGACAGCCCGAGAACAATGCGACCGTCAACACGGTGTCGGTGGCGCTCGCTGCGACCGCGGTCGGCAATGGCACGGCGCAGACCATGACCACCAACAGCACCGCCTCGATGAGCTACTGGGACGGTTTTGCCTACTGCAACTTGCCCAATCAGCTCTACATCGGCGGGTTCTATCGCACGACCGGTGGCAAGGCGACCACCGCGCAGGTCACGGCGCAGGTGCCGGCGGCGCTCACCGATTCCGCCGGCCATTCGCTGCCCTTCTCGACGATCTCCTGGAGCTCGAGCGGTAATCTCGATACCGGCGCCGAGCCCTTCCCCGCCGGCACGTTCGCGGCGGGCGGTGCGCAGAGCGTGGGCTCGATGGCGAGCAACACCTGGAACGAGAGCTGCTGGACCTTCGCGTATGCGAACAAGACGGTCCCGGCGGCCGGCACGTTCACCGGCGTCGTGCTCTACACCTTGAGCGCGCCATGAGCCGCTCCGGGCGCATGCGACTTGCCGGAGGCATCGCGCTGATCGCGTGGCTCGTGCTGCCGGGCGCAGTCCCGGCCCGCACCGTCGTCATCGACGATGCCGGGACGAGCGTTCTCGAGCCGCTCGTCGCGCTGCGCTGGAAGAATGCCGCACCCGCGCGCGGCGCGCACAACGATCAGATGGTCGGCTTCATGACAGTACGGCTGCGGCTGAATGTCGCTCCGTGGATGCATCGCACGGCCCGCATCTACCTTTCGCTGCCGCAACAGCCGCCCGGACCGATGCAGGTCTCCTGGACCGCGCAGCAGCACCTCGCGCAAGGGGAGATGCAATCGGGCAATCGCGTGCTCGTCTATGTGGGTCCGATCATGGGCCCGATCCTCGAGGATACCGTGCGCTTCCGGCTCACCATCGAGGGCCGCTGGGTGCAGCACGCCTTTCCCGTGTCGATGCAATTCGAGATGGACGAGGCATGAGCCGGTCGCCGTGCATCTCGTGGGCGCCGCTCGCGCGACTCCCGGCGCTGCTTGCGCTGCTCGCCCTCTCGCTCGCCGCACCGGCGCACGCACAGGGCGGCTTCGCCGCGCTCGTCTCCCCTCCCCGCTTCGAGCTCAGCGCCAAGCCGGGCAAGACCCTGCGCAGCGTCATCGAGATCAGCAATCGCTCGACGGGCCCCGCGCACTACCTGCTCCATACCTCCGACTGGGACCTGTCCGAGGATTTCAACGTCAGCTTCCATGAGGACCTGCAGCCGGGCAGCTGCCGGCCCTGGGTTGCGATCGAGCGGCCCGAGGTGACGATCCCGGGCGGGGGCACGCTGCGCTATCGCTTCGAAGTCTCGGTGCCGGCCGATGCGCCGGCCGGCGAGTGCCGCTTCGCCCTCATGATCGAGGGGGCCGACCCCTCGATTGCTCACAGCAAGGGCCTCGATGTCCCGGTCACCGGCCGCATCGGCGTGATCGTGTACGTCATCGTGGGGGATGGCGCACCGCTCCTCCAGGTGCTCGGTCCCGAGGTGGTAACCCTCAACGGACAGCAATTGCCGGCGCTGCGCATCCATAACGCCGGCTCGGCGCACGGGCGCGTGGGCGGCTTTCTCACCGGCACCGATGCGAAGGGCGTGCGCTACGACTTTGCTCCCTCCGATTTTCCGATCCTGCCGCACCAGGAGCGGCGCGTCTATCTCACGCCCTCGACCGCCACGGATGATCACCCGAAGCTCAGCTTTCCGGTCACGGTCAAGGGCACGCTCGAGTGGGGCCAACAGAAAACTGAGCTCGACCAGCGGTTTGAATGAGCCCGCGCGCCAACCTTGCCGTCCGGCTCGCGTTCGGCCTGGCCGGATGGGGCGCGTTCGGCGCGCCCGATGCTCGGGCGCAGAGCGCGCCGCCGCCCGCCGCGGCGACGCCCGCGGTGTCCTTGAGCCCAGCCGATCTTCCCGCCGCTCCTTCTTATCAGGATCGTCTCATCGAGGGCGGGGCGCTTGCACCGGACATGTCGGCCGGCGAGGGCACCACGAGCGATGATTCGCAGGGACTCGCGCGCTCGCTCGAGGTCGATGGTGTGTTCTCGGTATTGAGCTCGACCGAGTCGGGATCGAGCTCGAGCGTGGTGGAGAACGGGGTCATCATCAAATCGCAGTGGGAGAGCGCGGCCTATGGTGCGTGGTCGCTCGATGGCTCGGCGCGCACCGGCGGCTCGAATCTCGGCTCATCGGTGGAGGGCCAGGGCGGGGTCATCACCTTGAGGCAGCGCGGCATGCCCTTCGATGGCGGCTGGCAAGCGGACAACACCCTGGGTGATACCAACACGCCCGATGTCGGTCTCGCGAAGCTGCAGCCGCGCTTCTTTCTACCGACGGCGCCCATGCAGGGCCTCACCACCGAATGGCGGGGACCGGAGGGGCTGCAGATCGTCGCCGGAGGAGGCGTGCCGGGACTGTATGACGGCATCGAGGTGCCCGACTTTCGCACGCTCGCCGGATCGACCGCGACGGCGGGCCTCCAATGGTCACCCGATGCGCACTGGACTCTCGGTGGCCAGCTGATCGAGGCACACGATGTCAACCTCGCCGTCGGGCCGATCGTCGACGCGGACTCGCGCATGTCCTCGGGCAGCGGGCTGTTGAGCGCCGCCTGGCAGGGCGAGGGGCGGCGGCTGCAGATGAATCTGATGGACGACGCGATCACCGGTGAGCCGAACGCGCTCGGTGCCTGGATCGATGGCACCCTCACGCAAGGCCGCTTCGTGCACAACGCGGGGCTGTTCCGTCTCGACCCGAACATGACCTGGGGCAACCAGCTCATCACCAACGACGCCGAAGGCGGCTATTACCGCTTCGGCTATCAGAGCCGCCAGTGGCTCTCGGATCTCGGCATCGACGAGGTGCACTCGGTCTCGGGACAAAGCGCCAACATGACCTTCCTCACCGGCGATACGCGCTATCAGATCTTCCGCGACTGGGGGGTCGGTGCGGTCGCGAACCTTGCGCACAACTCGGGCGGCAACGCCTGGTCGCTCGAGAGCTATCTCGATCATCCCAACCGTTTCGGCACGGGCCGCGTGCAAGCCGATTACGCGACGACTGCCGAAGGTCGCGACCTCACGCTCACGCTCGATCAGGGATGGTCGAGCTCGAGCGCGCTCAAGATCAGCACCTCCGCCTATGTCGAGCGCATCAGCGGCGCGATGTTCGACGGCTCCGAGCAGGACAGCACGCTCGTCGGACTGGGAGCGTACGGCGGCGGCGAGCTGACGGCGCGGCTCGGCGCGCAAGGCAACGTGCGCTGGGCGCACGCCGTTTCGGGACAGGCGGCGCCGGGCATCTCCGCGAATGTCTCACTGACCTATCAGGTCTCTTCGCACTGGGAGTTGCTGCTCACCTACTACGAGAGCCGGACCGGGTCCTGGACACCGCTCACGGTCACCTCGCCGTTGAGCCCTCCCGTGCCGACGGCGGTGCCGGCGATCGATGAGCGCGGGATATTTCTGACGCTGCGCTATCAGCGTGCGGCGGGACTGCACTTCGCCCCGCTCGGCGGCGCACCCGGTGCGGGCTCGGGCGCTCTCACCGGCACCGTGTATCTGGATGCCAACGCGAACGGTCAGCTGGATGCGGGCGAGTCGGGCGCCGCAAACCTCACCGTCGTGCTCGACGGGAGATTCTCCACGCAGACCGATGCCGCCGGTCGCTTCAGCTTTCCCGTGGTCGCCGCAGGCCACCACGTGCTCACGGTGAGCTCGGACAACCTGCCCCTCCCGTGGGTGCTCACCCAGGGGGGGCGCACCGAGATCGAGGTGGGTACGCGCGCACACACCGACGTCGCGATCGCCGCCGAGCGCCCGCGCTGAGGCGCGCACGCGGCTTCCGGGGCCTCAGCGGCTCGCGCCCGCCCGAAGCGCCGCATCCTCGTACACGACGCGGCCGCCGACGACGGTCTGCAGCACGTGGAGGTGCGCGATGTCCTCGGCCGGGATCTCGAGCAGATTGCGATCGAGCACGATCAGGTCGGCCAGCTTGCCGATCTCGAGTGATCCGAGGAGGGCGTCCTGATGCAGCTCGTAGGAGGAGTTCATGGTGATCGCGCGCACCACTTGGGCGCGCGTCAGGCCGGGATCGACACTGAGACGCCGGCCCCGATAGTCGAGTGCGGTCGGCGCATTGGTGCGCGTGATGCCCACCTTGAGCGCAAACCACTCATCGAGCGCATCGACCGGCCAGTCGCTGCCGAAGGCAATGCGCGCGCCGGCTGCGGCGAGAAAGCCGGCCGGCTCGATGTACTTGAAGCGGGCCGGACCGAGATAGTTTTGCGCGTGCTCGATGGTATCGGGCGCCGGCTTCTCCCACTGGAAGGACAGCACCGGGATCACGTTGAGCGCTCGATAACGCGGAAAATCCCTCGGATCGACGATCTCATCGTGGGCGATGGCGGCCCGAATGTCGCGCCCGGGAAAGCGCCTGCGCAGGGCCTCGATCCCATCGAGCCCCTCGTGCACGGCGCGGTCCCCATCGGCATGCATGTGCGGCTCGAACCCCGCCGAGGCCGCGTCGATGAGCACCTCGCGCAGCACGGGCGCCGGAAAGTAGACCTCCGGGCCGCGGCTCGTGCTCGCCACCCAGGCGCCGGGACCGCCGTCGGCGGGCGGCTTGAGATAGGGCTCGAGCATCGCCCCGGTGAGTGCGGGGGCCGCGATCACCCCGTCGAGGAAGAGCTTGATGTTGCGCACCGTGAGACCGGGACGCGGCTCGATCGGTCCCCGATCGAAGCGATCGGCCAGCGCGCGCACGCGAGCCACCGCCTTCTCGGGCTCGCGCCCCTCGGGCGGCTCGATGAGCAGCGCAAAATGGGCACGCGCCGTGAGCCCGCCCTCGCGCTCGACGGCGGCGAATGCCGCAAGCGCCGACGGCACGGCTCGCGCATCGAGAAACGTGGTGATGCCCTGCCGCCTCATGGCCTCGAGCGCGGCCCGCGCCGATTTGACGTCATCGGCCGCCGTCGGCTCGGGCAGCAGCTTCGTGAGCATCTCCTGCGCGGCATCCTCCAGCAGTCCATTGGGCTCGCCGGCGGCGTCGTGACCGATGTGACCCCCGAGCGGATCGGGCGTGTGCGCCGTGATGCCGCCGAGCGTGAGCGCGCGCGAATTGGCGAGCACCGTGTGCCCGAAGGAGGACATGACGTAGATCGGGCGATGCGTGGGGAGCGAATCGAGCACCGCACGCGTCGCCACGGTGCCGGGTGGAAGCATCGCCTCCTGAAACCAGCCCACCGCCTCGAGCCAACCGTCGGGCTCGCGACCGCGGCTCGCTTCGAGACAGGACTGGATGCGGCGCCTGAGCTGCTCGAGGGTCAAAGGCTCATAGTTGAGGTTGCACTTGAGGAGATTGGCACCGCCCTCGAGAGGATGCATGTGGCCGTCGACGAGGCCCGGCATGAGCGTGCGCCCGCTGAGGTCGATCACGTGGGTCGACGGCCCGAGATAAGGCGCAAGTCCTGCCTCATCGCCGACGTAGACGATGCGCCCGTCACGCACCGCCAGCGCCTGCCGCACCCGGTCGTGCGCATCGACCGTGTAGACGACGCCATGACGGTAGGCGAGCTGCGCCGGGGCGGGCGCACTGCCGGGCTCGGGGGTCGCCGGGGCACCTTGTGCGAACGCGGGCCCGAGGAGCGCACAGCCGAGCAGGAGCGAGCCGCGACGCAGGACCGAGCCGCGACGCAGGATCGAGGCGCGAGCCGGCAGCACGCCGCGCCGGCGCGGGGGGAACTCAGACCGCATGAAGCGCGTGCTTGAGGTCGGCAATGAGATCGTCCGGATCCTCGATACCGACCGAGATGCGGATGAGCGCGTCGGTGATCCCGATGCGCTCACGGGTCTCGCGCGGGACACCCGAGTGCGTCGTGCTCGCCGGGTGCGAGATCAGCGTCTCGGTGCCGCCCAGGCTCACCGCGAGCTTGATCACCTGCAGCGCATCGAGCAGGCGAAATGCCTCCGCCTCGCCGCCGTGCACCTTGAAGCCGAAGGTGGAACCGGCGCTGCCGCACTGGCGGGCATAGACCGGACGCCGCGGGTCGTCCGCGGCGAGGAAGCCGAGATAATTGACGTCGGCGATCTTCGGATGCTCTTTGAGGAAATGCGCAACGCGCGCCGCGTTCTCGACCGCCCGATGCATGCGCAGCGAGAGCGTCTCCATCGAGCGCATGATCATCCAGGCGGAGTTTGGATCGAGCTGCGTGCCGAGAGCGCCGCGCAGCCGCTTGATCGGCGCCACCAGCTCGCGCGCCCCGACCACGCCGCCCGCGACCAGGTCGGAATGGCCACCCACGTACTTGGTGAGCGAGTACACGACGAGGTCGGCGCCGAGCCCGAGCGGTCGCTGGAACACCGGGCCGAGAAACGTGTTGTCGACGACCACGGGCGGGCGCGCGCCGGGTTGCTGCGCGCCGAGCTGCTCGGAGATCTCGCGCATCAGCGCGAGGTCGACCAGGCTGTTGGTCGGATTCGCCGGGGTCTCCGTCATGATGAGCGACACCCGCCCGCCGTGGGTGCGTGCGAGGGTATGCGCCTGATCGGCGGCCTGGCGTACGGCGTGTCGATCGTGGCCGCTCGAGAAGCCGACCGCGTGCACGCCGAATCCGGGCAAGGTCTTGTCGATCAGCGTCTCGGTGCCGCCGTACAGGGGCTGGCTCATCAAGATCACATCGCCCGGGCGCACGTAGTTCCAGAGCGCCGTCGAGATGGCTGCCATGCCGCTCGAGAACACCGCCGCCGCCTCGCCCTGCTCCCAGAGCGCGAGGCGATCCTCGAGCACCTCGAGATTCGGATTGTTGAAGCGCGAGTACACGAGGCCTGCGGATTGCCCCGCCTTCGGCTCGCGGCGCCCCGAGGTGTAGTCGAAGAAATCCTTGCCGTCCTGCGCGGTCTTGAAGACGAAGGTGGAGGTGAGAAAGATCGGCGGCTTGAGCGCGCCCTCCGAGAGCGCCGGGTCGTAGCCGAAACCCATCATCTGGGTCTCGGGCTTGAGCAGGTGCTCGCCGATTTTACGTTTATGATAGGCCTCGTAGCTCACGTCGAGCTCCCATATGAAGTCGATGAGCCAATATACCCCGCAGTCTCCGGCGTGGGAATTCGCGCGGCGCCGCGCACACGGACGCCCGGCGCGCGCGATGCGTGCATGCTGCTGATCGTCATCGCCGCGGCCGCCTTCGCGTGCACGCTCATGGGCGGCCTGTTCGCGCTCGCACTGCGCGACAAGCTGCATCTCGTGCTCGGCTTCAGCGCCGGCGCCGTATTCGGAGTCGCCTTCTTCGATCTGCTGCCCGAGGCGATCCGCGCGAGCTCAACGACGAGCGGTCCGCACTCGGTGCTCGCCTGGGCAGCCGTGGGCTTCCTTCTCTACCTGATCCTCGACCGCGCGATCACACCGCATGCCGATCCCGTCACGCGCGGCGGGATGGCCGCCGCGGTGCTGTGCCTGCACAGCGTGCTCGACGGCATCGCGATCGGTCTCGCGTTTCACGTCTCGCGCAGCGTCGGACTCGTCCTCACGCTCGCGGTCCTCACCCATGATTTCTCCGACGGGATCAACACCATGAACGTCGTGCTCGTCAAGGGCGCGGAGCGCTCGCGGGCCCTGCTCTGGCTCGTGCTCGATGCCTGCGCACCGGCCATCGGCATCGGCCTCACGGGCTTGATGGCCGCTCCAGCGGCCAGTCTCGGCCCGATTCTCGCGCTGTTCGGCGGATTCTTCGTCTATCTCGGGGCGAGCGATCTCATTCCCGAGAGCTATCACGCGCATCCGAAGACCTACACGACCGTGATGACGCTGGCGGGAGCGGCGGTCATCTATCTGGCGGTGCGGCTTGTTTGACGCTCCGGATGGCTCGCCGTTTGGCTAACCGCTTGGGGCTAACCGCTTGGGCTCGCCGCTGAGGCCGCTGCTCACTCGGGCAGCGGCGTCGCTCGCACCGCAGGACCGGTGGCCGCGACCCCGCAGCTCGCGAGCATGATGCAGGCGATTGCCAGCCACTGCAGCACCGTCAAGTGCTCGCCGAGGAACACGAGCCCGGACAGCGCGCCCAGCGCCGGGGCGAGGCTCATCAGCACCCCATAGGTTTTGGTGGGCATGCGCGTGAGGGCAAACATCTCGAGCGTGTAGGGGAGCGCGGTCGAGAGCAGCGCGACGAGCGCGGCGAGCGGTAAGAGCTGCGCTTGAAACAGCCCAGGCCCCGCCTGCGCGAGGCCGACCGGCACGATCAGCGCCGCGCCCACGAGCGTGCCGAGCGCTGCGGTCTGCCCCGCATGGGTGCCCCCGGTGCGCTGTCCGAACACGATGTAAAGGGCCCAGCACACACCCGCCGCGAGCGCATAGGCGACCCCGTCGGGCGCGAGCGGCGCGGCGCTCCCGCCCAAGGGCATGAGCGCCCACACGCCCAGCCCGGCGAGCGCGACCCAGAGGACATCGAGAGCGCGGTGCGAGGCGAGCAGCGCGACCAAAAGCGGCCCCGTGAACTCGAGCGCGACCGTGATACCGAGCGGGATGCGTGTGAGCGCGAGATAGAAACACGTGTTCATCGTGCCCATCGCGACTCCGTAGAGCACGATGCTGCGCACGATGCGCCCGCTCGAGCGCAACCGCCAGGGCCTGAATACAACGAGCATCATCGCGCTGCCGAGCGCAAGCCGCAGCGCCGCCGTACCGAGGGCGCCCACCTCGGGGAACAAGCCCTTCGCCAAGGCGGCGCCGCACTGGGTGCTCACCATGTCAATGAGCAGCGCGCCCATGGGCAGAGCCAGCGTGGACTTGAAGGGGCTTCGCGGGGTCACAATAATCGTGGAATGATGAGACGCGAGCGTAGCATGCACACCGCCGTGAATCCGCACCCGCTCGGCGCACTCGAGCCGCTCGTCCGCGAGCGTGTGCCGCGCTCGACGGTCGACCTCGCGCGCCACTTGCTCGGCAAGGTGCTGGTCCGCGAGCTCCCCGAGGGCGTTCTCCTCGCCCGGGTGGTCGAGACCGAGGCCTATCTCGAGGACGATCCCGCCTGCCATGCCTACCGGGGCATCACGCCGCGCAACCGCTCGCTGTTTCTCGATGTAGGGCATGCCTACGTCTATCTGTGCTATGGCGTTTCCTACATGCTCAACGTCGCGAGCGAGCATCCGGGCACGGGCGCGGGTGTGCTCGTGCGGGCGCTCGAGCCGCTCCACGGTCTCGATCTCATGCAACGCGCCCGTCCCGAGGTCGCGGCTCGCGATTTGCTGCGCGGGCCCGGCCGCCTCACCGCCGCGCTCTCGATCGACCGGCGTCTCGATGGAATCGACTTGTTCCAGCGCGGCGAGCTGTGGATTGCCGGGGACCGCCGGCACCGCGCAGCGATTGGCGAGAGCGTACGCATCGGGCTCAGGCGCGCCGCCGAGGCGCGCTTGCGCTTCTTCGTGAAGGGGAGCGAGTGGCTGAGCGGGACGCGGCGCCTCAATGCCTGAGCCCGGCCCGATCGAGCGTCGACTCGCCCGCGAAGCGGTGCTCATTCTCGATGGGGCGCTCGCGACCGAGCTCGAGCGGCGCGGCGCCGATCTCGCCGATCCGCTCTGGTCGGCGCGCTGTCTCATCGAGCACCCGGCGCTCATCCGTGCGGTGCATCTCGATTATCTGCGCGCCGGCGCCGACATCCTCACCACCGCCACCTATCAGGCGACCTTCGAGGGGTTCGCACGGCGGGGTCTCGATCACTCGGCGGCCGAGCGGCTGATGCGCGCCGCGGTCACGCTGGCGCGCGACGCGCGCGATGAGTTCGCATCCGGGCACGCGCGCGGGGCACCGCGCGCGCCTGCGCTCATTGCAGGGTCGGTCGGACCCTACGGGGCGCTGCTTGCCGACGGGTCCGAATACCGCGGCCACTACGGTTTGAGCGATGCGGCGCTCGCGGCCTTCCATCGGCCGCGCCTCGAAGTACTCATCGAGGCGGGGGTCGATCTCATCGCTTGTGAGACCTTGCCGAGCCGTCAGGAGGCCGAGGTGCTCGCGCGGCTGCTCGAGGACCTTGCGCCCATCACCGGCTGGATCAGCTTCTCGTGCCGCGACGGCGCGCATGACTCGGAAGGCGAGGACATCGCGCGCTGCGCACAGGTGCTCGAGCACAGCAAGCCGGTGAGCGCCGTCGGGATCAACTGCACCCGGCCCGAGTTTCTCGATGAGCTGCTCGAGCGCATGGCCGGCGAGACGACGAAGCCGCTGGTCGCTTATCCCAACTCGGGCGAGCGCTACGATGCGCGCACCAAGTGCTGGAGCGATGTGCCCTCCGAGCAGTCCCTCGCCTCAGCGGCGGGCGGCTGGTATCGCGCCGGTGCGCGGCTGATCGGTGGGTGCTGTCGAACCCGACCCGCCGACATCGCTGCGTTGCGCGCGGCGCTCGAGGGGTCGTCGAGGCGGGCCGGCGGCCCTAATGCTCGGTGAAGTGCGGCTCGCGCTTCTCGAAGAAGGCGCGCACCCCCTCGACGCAGTCCTGCGTCTCGAGGGTCATCTCCTGGGCGCTGCGCTCGGCCTTGAGCTGCTCCTGCAACGAGTGATCGAAAGTGGAGGCGTGCAGGGAGCGGATCTGGCCAAGCACTGCACAAGGCCCGCTCGCGAGACGGTGGGCGAGCGCCTGCGCGCGCGCGAGCACCTCGCCGTGCGGGGCCACCTCGTAGGCGAGTCCCCACTCGAGCGCGGTTTTCGCCGGGATCTTTTCGGCCAGCAGGAGCGCGGCCAGCGAGCGGCCGCCGCCGATGCGGCGCGCGAGATGGAAGGTGATGCCGGCGTCCGGCACCAGACCGAGGCGCGCGAAGGACGGACAGAAGTAGGCCTGCTCATCGACCACGATGAGATCGCTCGCGAGCGCGAGACTCATGCCGCCCCCGACGGCAGCGCCGTTGACGGCCGCGACGATCGGGAAGCGAAAGCCGCTCAAGCGCAGGATGAGCGGATCCATGAAGCGGCGCATCTCGAAATGCGCACGCTGGCGCGCCTCGCGGGTCTTCAAGTCGACCGAGTGCAGATCAAGCCCGCTGCAGAACACCCCGCCGCTGCCCGTGATCACCACGGCGCGCGCCCCGCTGTCGCCCTTCTGGATCTGATCGAGCGCCAGGTGCATCGCGCGGATGATGCTGATGTCGATGGCGTTGCTCACCGCCGGGCGCTCGATGCTGAGGGTGGCGACGTGGTCGGCCACGTGCACGTGCAGCGGATGGGAATGCGGATTCATGGTGCACCCTCCTTGAAAGGGTGCCTCGACATCCTCAAAGGATGCCGCGGCATCCTCGATGTATTGTCAATTCGCGAACGTTCCCACAGATCGATGATGCGCCAACCCCGATAGCGTCGCAAGGATGCGCCGGCCCGCGAGTCCGACGGCCGATTTGAGCGTGCCGCAGCCGCCGCCTGCGGGGGCGTTGCTGCGATCCGCACCGTTGCAGCGCCACAGCCCGATCCCGCACACTGCGCGATTTCCAGAGGCTCGCGCCGGAGGCGCTCATGCTCAGCCCATCTTCCGCCCGGACTCCCCTGTTGCGAAGCATCGCCCGGGCGGTGCCGCTGCTCGCGCTCTTTTCGCCCGTCCGCGCCGATGCGCCGCCCGGCTCGGAAATACCTGCACGCTTCGTCCCGCGCGAGGAGAGCTTCGACTACACCCGACGCGTGGTCGAGATCGCCATGCGTGATGGGGTGCGACTGCATACGGTGATCCTCATTCCGCGCGGCGCACACCGCGCGCCGATCCTGCTCACCCGCACCCCCTACGGCGCCGATCAGCGTGCGGGGGATGCGCCGAGCGCTCATCTCGATGCCCGGCTCGACTCGCTCGATGTCGCCTCGGAAGCCGTGCTCGAAGGCGGCTACATTCGCGTCCACCAGGACGTACGCGGCAAGCACGACTCGCAGGGCGATTACTTCATGACGCGCCCGCTGGTCGGGCCCTTGAACTCGAGCGGCATCGATCACTCGACCGACACCTTCGACACCATCGACTGGCTGGTGAAGAATCTTCCCGAGAGCAACGGCCGGGTCGGCATCCTCGGCATCTCATATGACGGCTTCACCTCGCTCATGGCGCTGGTGCATCCGCACCCCGCCCTGCGCGCCGCGGTGCCGATCAATGCCATGGTGGATGGCTGGATCGGCGATGACTGGTTTCACAACGGCGCGTTCCGCCAGGATACCTTCACCTACGTGCACGATCAGGAAGCGACGCGCAAGAGCGAGGTGAAGTGGTGGACCGACGACTACGATGATTATGCGAGCTGGCTCGCCGCCGGCTCCGCGGGCCACATGGCGGCGCTGCACGGGCTCGAGCAGACCGGCTTTGCCGGCAAGCTCATGGCCCACCCGAGCTACGATGAGTTCTGGCAGGGTCAGGCGCTCGATCGGATTCTCGCTGCGCAGGGCGTGAGCGTTCCGACCCTGCTGGTGCACAGCCTGTGGGATCAGGAGGACATCTACGGGAACATCGCCGTGTGGCGCGCTCTGCAGGCGAAGCAAGCGCGCGATCCAAACCTGTTTCTGGTGCTGGGCCCCTGGTTTCATCATCAGGCACGGCTCGACGGCAGCCGCATCGGCGCCATCGAGTTCGGCAGCGACACCGCGCTCTACTTTCGCAAGCATCTGCTGCGCCCCTTTCTCGATCACTTCCTGAAGGACGAGGCACCGCCGCTCGAGATGGCCCCGGTGAACGCGTTCGAGACCGGCACCAATCGCTGGCTCGCACTGCCGACCTGGCCCGCGGGTTGCGCGCGGGACTGCGCGATCGGGACCCAGCGCCTGTACCTCGGGCAGAAAGGCGCGCTCACCTTCACCCCGCCGCGCGAGAGCACGGCCGACGTCTACGTCTCGGATCCGGCAAAACCGGTGCCCTACCTGCCCCGTCCGATTCACATCGAGGGCGGCGAAAGCGAGTCATGGCAGACCTGGCTCGTGAGCGATCAGCGGCCGGCGGCCGCGCGCACCGATGTGCTCACCTTCGAGACCGCCCCGCTCTCGACGCCGGTGAAGATCAGCGGGCAGCCGATCGCGAACCTCATCGCCTCGACCACCGGAACGGACGGCGACTTCGTCGTGAAGCTGATCGATGAGTATCCGCCGGAAGTCGGCCGCGAGCCCGCACTCGGCGGCTATCAGCTGATGGTTTCGGCCGACATTCTGCGCGGGCGCTATCGCAATTCTGCAAGCGCGCCGCAACCGATTCCCGCCGGCAAGCCGCAGACCTATCGCTTCACGCTGCCCACGGCCAATCACGTCTTCCTGCCGGGGCATCGCATCATGGTGCAGGTGCAATCGAGCTGGTTCCCGCTCTACGACCGCAACCCCCAGACCTACGTCGCCAACATCTTCGAGGCGCAGCCCGGGGATTACCGCGCGGCGACGATCCGGGTGCTCGAGGGTGCCGAGCGCGGCAGCTTCGTCGAGCTGCCGGTGGTGAGTGAGCGCGCGGGCGAGCGCTGAAGCGCTCGCCCGCGATCAGGGGCCTGGACGATCTGAAAGCTCAGTTACGCTCGCCCTCGCGACGCTTCTCGGCGGGCGGCGGCTTCGGCTGGGGCTGCGGCTTGGCCGCGGGCGGCCTCGGCGATGCCGGGCGCGCTGCGGGCTGTCCCGAAGGTTGTGCATGCGGGGGCTGCGCACGCAGCGGCTGAGCATGCGCGGTCTGGGGCACGGTCCCCGCAGGATGCGCGGTGTTGCGATTCACCGCCGCCGCGTTCGCCGGCGTATTGCCGGGATGAGCCGGCGCGCCGCCCCCGGCCGCCGCCGGGGCATGGCTCATCGCAGGAGTCGGATGGGCCGGTGCGCCGTGCGCCGGCACGACGCTCGGTCCGCTGAATACTGCCGGACGCGCCGTCGCCGCGATCGTCGGATGACCCCCATTGGCCTTGGCGGAAAGCGCCGGATTCTTCACCGCCTCGGTGAAGTGCTGGCGCTGCACCGGGGTGGGCGGCACATGCGCCTCATGCATCGCCGCGCGCTCGGTCGCGGTCGGCTGTGCGGGTACGCCGCCCGCACCCCCGTTGTAGCTCACGCGATTCACCGTGACGTTGTTGATCACGGTGTTGTTCACGTACGTGTTGTGGACCACGGTCGTGTTCACGCGCACGACGGCGGTGTTGTAGGCGAAGGCACCGCCCCGCCACTCGCCGCCGACGAAGCCGACGCCGCCATAGCCGAAGCCATAGTTCACACCACCGTAGAAGCCGACGTGCGGGCCCCAGTAGCCGGCATGAAACAGATACACGCCGCCGACGAACCCCCAGTAACCGGGCGTCCAGAGCACACCGACGCGCGGGGGCGCCACCCAGGTGCCGGGCACCCAGTAATAGCCGCCGTTCCACGCCCAGTAGCCCGGGGTCCACAGCCAGCCATCTTCCGGACAGGGCGGCTGCTCGTATTCCGGGAGCGGCGGGGGCGGCTCGCTCGCCTGCACCTCGGCATCGATCGCGGGCGCGTTGTATTCGGCGGCCGCGGCCGGCGGCGGGGGTGGGGGCGGCGGCGGAGGTGGCGGCGCGCTATAGACGACGCGCGGCGGGGGCGCCGATACGACGCATCCGGCGAGCGCGGCAAGCGCGCTCACGGCGATGAGGATCAGGGGTCGGGCGATGCGAAGTCTCATGAACATTGCTCCCAGGAGTTGAACCGGTGGATCGCCGAAGTGGTGAACATAAGCCGGCAGCGTACAAAAGTCCCCACTCCTTCACGGGTATAACGTCACAGTTCCGCGAACGGACAAGCGGGTGAAGGAAATGTAACCTCGGCGCGGGGCACGCCGGGGCGGCAGCGTCCGCTGCCGCCCCGCCCCTTCCGAGTGCGAGCCTTAGTGCACGGTCCGGCCGCGCGTCTCCGGCAGGAAGAACACACCGATCACGAAGGTGACGAGAGCAACGACGATCGGGTACCACAGTCCGTAGTAGATGTCGCCGGTCGCCGCCACCATGGCAAAGGCGGTCGCGGGCAGGAACCCGCCGAACCAGCCATTGCCGATGTGATAGGGGAGCGACAAGGCGGAGTAGCGGATGCGCGCCTCGAACAGCTCGACGAGCAGCGCCGCGATCGGTCCGTAGACCATCGTCACGTAGAGAACGAGGATCCAGAGGACGAGCACCACCATCGGCTTGTTGATCGTCGCGGGGTTTGCCTTGTCGGGATAGCCGACCCCGGCGAGCGCCTTCTTTCCCTCCGCCTGGAACGCGGTGATCGCCGCCTTGCGCTCGGCGCCCTTGAGCACCGTGGGATCCGGTGCCGTGAGCGTGGTGCTGCCGGCATGGATCTGGGCAACCGTCCCGGGCGGAGCGCTCATGCGCTGATAGGACACACCCGCCTTGGCGAGAAAGCTCTGCGCGATGTCGCAGGAGGTCGAGTCGAATTTGCTCTTGCCGATCGGGTCGAACTGGAACGAGCAGCTTTTCGGATCCGCGGCGACGCTGACCGGAGCGCTGGCGAGCGCCTGAGAAAGCGCCGGGTTGGCATAGCGCGTGAGCGCGTGAAACAGCGGAAAATACGTGAGCACCGCGAGCAGGCACCCCGTCATGATGATCGGCTTGCGGCCGATGCGGTCCGACAGCCAGCCGAAGAACAGGAAGAAGGGCGTGCCGAGGGCAAGGGCGATCGCGATCAAAATGTTGGTGGTCTCCCCGTCGACCCGCAGCGTGCGCTCGAGGAAGAAGAGCGCGTAGAACTGTCCCGTGTACCAGAGCACCGCCTGCCCCATGACCGCGCCGAACAGCGCGATCAGCACGACCTTGAGATTCTTCCACTGTCCGAAGGCCTCGGTGAGAGGCGCCTTGGAGGTCGTGCCCTTGAGCTTCATCGCCGCAAATACCGGACTTTCGGCGAGCTGCAACCGGATCCACATGGAGATCATCAGCAGGATGAGCGAGGCCAGGAAGGGAATGCGCCATCCCCACTCCTTGAAGGCCGCCTCGCCGGTCGCCGTGCGGGTGCCGATCACGACCAGCAGGGCGAGGAACAGGCCGAGCGTGGCGGTCGTCTGGATCCAGCTCGTATAGAGGCCGCGTTTGCCCGGCGGGGCATGCTCGGCGACGTAGGTCGCAGCCCCACCGTACTGGCCGCCGAGCGCCAGGCCCTGGAGCAGTCTCAACCCGATGAGGGCGATCGGCGCGGCGACGCCGGCCTTCACGTAGTTCGGCAGCAGACCGACGCAAAAGGTCGCCCCACCCATGATGCTCATCGTGATGAGGAAGGTGCGCTTGCGGCCGACCAGATCACCGAGCCGCCCGAACACGAGCGCGCCGAAAGGCCGCACGGCGAAGCCCGCCGCGAAGGCGGCCAGCGCGAAGATGAAGCCCGTCGTTTCGTTGACGCCCGAGAAGAACTGGGCGGTGATCACGCTTGCGAGCAGTCCGTAGAGATAGAAGTCGTACCACTCGAACACGGTGCCGAGCGATGAGGCGCCGATGATGAGCCATTGGTTCGGTGCCTTGATGGTCTCCACGGTCTCCGACGCTGGGATTGCCTGAGCCATGCGGTTCCCCCTGATTGTACGACTTATGCTACTCGATCAGTGCTTCGACGGTGGCGCTGCCGTGATGATCGCCCGCAGCTCGGTGAGCTTTTCCTTGATCACCGCCGCATTCTGCGGCCCCATGCGCAGCAGCAGTTTCTGCCCCGCGGGTCGCGACTCGAGCGCGGGGTCGGCGAACACGTACATCACGTTCGGGCGCGTGAGAGCGATCGGGCCCTTGATCTGCGGGGTCGCCAGGAGCGAATCGATCACCTGCACCAGCCGGTCGTTGAAATAGCCGTTCGGATAGCCGAGATTCTGATAAACGCCCTGAAAAAGCGGGTAGTAGTGCAGGTACACGTCGGCGAGGCGTTGCACGTCGAGCTTGCGCACCACGGCCACCATGGGCTCGTAGCGCTCGTAGTTGCGCGGGTCGAGCGTTGCGTGCAGCTCATCGCCCTGGACCATGAAGGCGCCGGGAGCGCTCACGACCGGCCGCATGGCCACCGCGACCTTCTGCCGCGGCAGGTTGTCGATGGTCACGACCAAATGTCGCACGATGCTCTCCGGCACCAGATAGTGCGACACCGCCTCGCTCCCCGCGACCTGCCCAAGGGCATCGCGCATGACGGGATCGCTGTCCGAAAGCGCGGGCACGGGCCCGAGGGCCGCGCCCGCGGGCGCGGGCGCCGGATGCTCGATGGCGGTCTCGGCGGGCGCGGGCGCCGGTGCGGTCGGGACGGGCGCCGGCACGTGCGGCAGCTGTCCGGTGCGCGTATGGAAGTACCAGGCGAGCAGGATGCCCGCAGCGACGACCACGGCCGCAATCGCGATCATCGGCTTGTTCACGGTCTCACTCCTGCGCGCGTGGACAACGGGAGGTCTCGATTCTGGCGCAATCGCACAAAAAAAGCAGCGACCGGGTGGAGCGGGGCTAGCCGCGGCTCATCTTGAGCTGCAGCTCGTGGCGGCGATAGTCGATGATGAATGTGTCGAGCGTGCCGAGCGCGTCCATGCCGATCAAGATCGCAGGCTCGGCCGTCATTTTCCACTGCTTGAAGATGTAGAGATCGGCGTAGGTCACGCCGTAGTCGAGGATTTGCACCGGCCCGAACTGGATGGGCGGCGTGCGGAGGAGCTCGCCCGGCTCGATGTCGAGCGTCGCTCCCTGAATCACGTCGGGTTTGCCGCGAAAGCCGAAGGTGGCGCTCGTGGCGGAGAGTGCGCGGCGCAGCGCCAGATTGCCGATCGTCGTCTGCCCACCCGTATCGATGATCCCCTTGCAGTGGACACGACCCACCATCGCATCGACGACGATCAGCTGCCCTTTGATCGAGCGAAACGGCACATCGACGAAGCCGTAGCCGGCGCGCTCGCCGCGCGAGTAGGTGATCTTGATCTGATCGTGTCGAAAATCGATGAAGATGCGCTTGTTCGCCAGCCCCTCGGACCCCAGCACGCCCTGCGCTCCGCCGAGCGCGTCCGGAACGATCGGCAGCACCTCCGGGGCGACATCGAGATCGCCGAAGCTGAGCGAGTCGACGTGGATCGCCGGTACGGTCGCCTGCCCGGTCACCCCATGCAGCAACATCGCCGGCGCCTGATCGGTCGGGATGCCGAGCGCGAGAGCGACCATCGCCGTCACGCCCGAATGGCTCGCCCCCGTGTCGAGCACGAGGCGGAAAGGCCCGCGACCATTGATGAAGACGGGCGCCCAGATGCGCCCGATCTGATCGCGCAGGGTCGGCGCGACGAAGCGCGGCTCGCGGGTCTCCACCATGATTTCGGCGAGCTCGTCCGCCGCCGCCTCCGGATGCACGGCGGGCGTGATCTCGCTGTTCTGAACGAGCGCGCCCGACCCGGTCGGTACGAAAGCCATGAGCGTTGCGAGGAGAAGGACGACGAACGGGGACCCGGCACCTGAGACCGGGAGGCGCCGAGCATCGAAGCCAAGTGCGCTGTCCATACCGGATCGTCTCCGCCGAGGAGCATAGCACCGTTCGGCGTTAGGGGGCGTGTGAGGCCGCTCCTAGCGCGTCGCCGCCTCGAGCTCGACGGCGGGCATTTGACCGAATCTGCCCGCCTGGACGTCGGCCACGGCCTCCTGGATCTCGGCGACCGAGGTCATCACGAAGGGGCCGTAGCCCACCACGGGCTGCTCGAGCGGTACGCCCGAGAGGAGCAGCAAGCTTGCACCCTCGCCCCCGCCCTCGAGCGCCACCTCCGCACCCTCGCGGCTCAGCACGGCGATCTCATCGCCCGCGAGCCGCTCGCCGTCATGGATGCGTACGCCGCCCCGCAACACCACCACGATGGTGTTATGTCCCTCGGGCACCGGCAGCGCGCTGCGCGCCCCGGCCGCAAGATGCACGTCCCACACGTTGAGCTCGCTGAAGGTCGCGGCGGCGCCGCGCGTCCCGTCGAGAGCCCCGGCGACGATACGCACCTCGACCCCCGGGCCGGGCGCGACGCGCGGAATGCGCGCGCTCGCGAGGGTCTGATAGCGCGGCGCGGTCAGCTTCTCTCGCATCGGCAGGTCCACCCACAGCTGCGCCGCCTCGAGACGGCCGCCGCGGCGCGTGAACTCCTGCGAGTGAAACTCCTCGTGAAGGATGCCGCCGCCCGCGGTCATCCACTGCACATCGCCCGCCCCGATGAGACCGCCATGCCCGGCGGAGTCGCGATGCGCGACCTCCCCCTCATACACGAGGGTCACCGTCTCGAAGCCCCGGTGAGGATGCGTTCCCACGCCGCGCGGAGCCGCGGCGGGCGCAAAATGCGCGGGTCCCGCATGATCCAGCAGCAGGAAGGGACTGAACTCCTGCGGCGCGTCCTGATAGCTGAAGAGACTGCGCACCGGGAAGCCGTCGCCGACCCAGTGGCCGGACGGCCCTGAGCGGGTCCTCAAGATTTTCTTTCTCATCGCTCGAAGGTGGGATCGGCGCGCACGCTTTTCAAGAGAGCGCGCTCCGGTGGTCGGCATTTCATTCGTCGGCGAGCGCGCGCACGTGAGCGACTGCGCTGCGCCCGAGGGCGGCGAGGTTGTAGCCGCCCTCGAGCATCGACACGATCCGACCATTCGCATGCCGTTCCGCGACCTCGGTGAGCGCGCGGGTCATCCACGCATAGTCGCTCTCGACCAGCGCGAGGCCGCCGAGAAGATCCTCCTCGTGTGCATCGAATCCGGCGGATATGAAAATGATCTGCGGCCGGAACCCCTCGAGCGCAGGCAGCACGTGGCGCTCGAAGGTCTCCCGAGCCGCCGCTCCGCCGCTGCCGGCGGCGAGCGGAATGTTCACCATGTTGGGCGCCGGATCCTCGGTGCCGCTGTAGGGATAGAAGGGATGCTGGAAAAATCCGCTCATGAGCACCCGCTCGCGCCACGCGGGCTCGCTGAAAATGTCCTCGGTGCCGTTGCCGTGATGCACGTCGAAGTCGACGATGGCGACCCGCTCGAGCCCCCGTTGCTCAAGAGCATGGGCGGCCGCGACCGCCACGTTGTTGAATATGCAAAACCCCATGGGCCGGTTGCGGGTAGCGTGATGCCCGCAGGGCCGCACGGCGCAAAACGCGTTGCGGGCCCCTCCCTCCATGAGCTCATCGACGGCGAGGATGCCCGCGCCGGCGGCGCGGCGAGCCGCCGCGAGGCTGAAAGGATTCATCGTGGTGTCGGGATCGAGGCGCAGATAGCCGCTTTGGGGGGCGTTCTCGAAGATGAGATCCACATAGCTCGGGGTGTGCACGCGCGCGAGCTGCGCAGCCTCCGCGAGCGGCGCCTCGAGCGTGCGCAGGCCCTCGATCGTGTCCGAGGAAAGAACGGACTCGTTCACCGACTTCAGACGTTCGGGGTTCTCGGGATGCCCGGCGCCCATCTCGTGTCGCTGGCAGTCCGGATGCGTGATGTAGACGGTGCTCATAGGATCTCTTCCCGGGGAGTGCCCTCCCACGAGTGCGGTAAGATCCGGCCAGTATCCCTAAACTTCGATGAGATCACTACCGCCTCCGCGCGGGGTTCCTGGAGGAAGGTCCGCATGTCGCTACCGCAGAGCATGACCGTCGTCGAGATTGCCGCCCCGGGCGGCCCCGAGCAGCTGCACAGCGCGCAGCGTCCCTTGCCCGCACTGCGCGATGAAGAGGTGCTCATCAAGGTGGCCGCGGCGGGCATCAACCGGCCGGACGTCATGCAGCGTCAGGGAAAGTACCCACCCCCGCCCGGCGCCTCCGACATCCCGGGCCTCGAGGTGGCCGGCGAGGTCGTCGCGCTCGGTCCCGGCGCGAGCGGCGTCGCCGTCGGCGAGCGCGTCACGGCGCTCATCTCGGGCGGCGGCTACGCGCAGTATGCTGCGGCGCCCGCGGCGCTCTGCCTGCCGGTGCCGGAAGGCCTCTCCATGATCGAGGCCGCGGCGCTGCCCGAGACCTTCTTCACCGTCTGGGACAACCTCTTCACGCGCGGCGGGCTTGCGGCGGATGAGAGCGTCCTCGTACACGGCGGCACGAGCGGCATCGGCACCACGGCGATCCAGCTCGCCGCGGCGCGGGGCGCGCGCGTGTTCGCAACCGCGGGCAGCGCGGAGAAGGCGCGCATCTGCGAGCGACTCGGGGCCGCGCGCGGCATCGATTACAAGAGCGAGGATTTCGTCGAGGTCGTCAAGCAGTCGACGCACGGCAAAGGCGTCGATGTGATTCTCGACATGATCGGCGGCAGCTACCTCGCCCGCAATCTCGAGGCTCTCGCGCTCGAGGGCCGGCTGGTGCTCATCTCGAGCATGGGCGGCGCACGGGCCGAGATCAATCTCGGCCTGGTGATGATGAAGCGCCTGAAGATCATGGGCTCGACGCTGCGCGCCCGCAGCGTCGCGCAGAAGGCACAGGTCGCCGAGGCGGTCCGGCGCAACGCCTGGCCGCTGATCGCCGCGGGGCGCGTGCGCCCGGTGATTCATCGGACTTTCCCGCTCGCCCAGGCGAGCGAGGCGCATCGCCTCATGGAGTCCTCGCAGCACGTCGGCAAGATCGTGCTGACCGCATAAGCGTGCAGACCGCAAAAGCGTACAGACTGCAGCGGGGCTAGCGCCTCGCGAGCCGCGCACCCCGCGTCCCCGAGCGCGGCCGCCGCGCGTGCTATAGTGCGCGCCCCGAAAAACCACACAAACTGGAGCTTTCCGCCGTGCGTTCCGACATCGAGATTGCCCAAAGCGCGACTTTGAAGCCGATTTCCGAGATTGCCGCCCGCCTCGGCATTCCCGCGGCGAGCGTCGAGAATTATGGCCATTACAAGGCGAAGATCGCGCTCGACTACATCGACAGTCTCAAGGACCGGCCCGACGGCAAGCTGATCCTCGTCACCGCGCTCTCCCCCACCCCCGCGGGCGAGGGCAAGACCACCACCACGGTGGGCCTGGGGGATGCGCTCAACAAGATCGGCAAGAAGACGGTCATCTGCCTGCGCGAGCCCTCGCTCGGGCCGGTGTTCGGCATGAAGGGCGGCGCGGCCGGCGGCGGCATGGCGCAGGTGGTTCCGATGGAGGACATCAACCTGCACTTCACCGGTGACTTCGGTGCGATCGGACTTGCGCACAATCTGCTCTCGGCGCTCATCGACAATCACGTGTACCACGGCAACGAGCTCGGCTTCGACGTGCGGCGCATCGGCTGGAAGCGGGTCGTCGACATGAACGATCGCGCCTTGCGCGAGATCGTCGTCGGTCTGGGCGGCACGGCGAACGGCTATCCGCGGCAGGACGGCTTCGATATCGTGGTCGCCTCCGAAGTGATGGCGATCTTCTGTCTCTCGAAGAGCCTCGCCGACCTCAAGCAGCGCCTCGGCAACATCGTGGTCGGCTACCGCCGCGACCAAACCCCGATCCGCGCCCGCGACCTCAATGCTCAGGGCGCGATGACGGTGCTGCTGAAGGAGGCGCTCAAGCCGAACCTCGTGCAGACGCTCGAAAACAATCCGGCGTTCATTCACGGCGGCCCGTTTGCGAACATCGCGCACGGCTGCAATTCCGTGCTGGCGACCTCGACCGCGCTCAAGCTCGCCGACTACGTCGTCACCGAGGCGGGCTTCGGCGCGGATCTCGGCGCCGAGAAATTCATCGACATCAAGTGCCGCAAGTCGGGGCTGCGACCCGCGGCGGTGGTGCTGGTCGCCACCATCCGTGCGCTCAAGTATCACGGCGGTGCCGACCTCAAGCAGATCAACAACGAGAACCTCACCGCTCTCGAGAAGGGCATCGCGAACCTCGAGCGCCACGTCAACAACGTGCGCAACCACTACGGCCTTCCCTGCGTGGTCTCGGTGAACCACTTCACCGCCGACACCGATGCCGAGCACGCGCTGCTCGCCAGGAGCATGTCGCGCCTGGGCGCCCCGCTTGTGCTGGCGCGGCACTGGGCGCAGGGCGGCGCCGGCGCGACCGACGTCGCGCGCAAGGTCGTCGAGATCATCGGCGAGGGAAAATCCAACTTTCGCTTCGTCTACGAGGAGCAGCAAACGCTCTGGGACAAGGTGAAGACGATCGCGACCAAGATCTACGGCGCGGCGGACATCAGCGCCGACGCCAAGGTGCGCACGCAGATCGACAAGCTCCAGGCGGACGGCTACGGACACTACCCCGTGTGCATCGCGAAGACGCAGTACTCCTTCTCGACCGACGCCGCGGCGCGCGGTGCGCCGAGCGGCCACATTCTCAACATTCGCGAGGTGCGCCTGGCGGCGGGCGCCGAGTTCATCGTCGCGGTGTGCGGCGACGTCATGACGATGCCCGGGTTGCCGAAGGTGCCCTCGGCGGACAAGATCGACATCGACGAGAGGGGCCGCATCGTCGGGCTGTTTTAACGAAGCCGCCGTCAGGCACCGAGCAGCCGTCAGGCGCCGAGCAGCGTGCCAACGGTGAGACCGAGTGCCGCGGCGCAGGCCGCGGCCGGCATCTTTTTCGCATCGGCCGCCTTCACGCTCTTGAGCTCGATCTCGCCGCCCTGCGCAGCGACGAACACGCTCTCGCCCTCGATCGCGGTGACGCAGCCGATCTTGCCGCGCACCGCTCCGTAGGTGCGCGTGCGGTGCTTGCGCGCCTCGAACAGCTGCAGTTTCTTGCCCTGAAAGAGCGTCCACGCGCCGGGCGCCGGATTGCAGCCGCGAATCAGGTCGTAGAGCTGATCGACGTGCGTGTGCCAGTGGACCCGTGCCTCGGCCTCGCGGCACCAGCCCTCGTAGCTCGCGTGTGACTCGTCCTGCGCGCGCTCCTCGGCGCGGCCGCTGACGACGAGGTCCGCCGCCTCGATGAGCGCCTCGACACCCAAGGGGTATAGCCGATCGAAATAGACGCTCCCCAGCGTGTCGTCGGGCCCAATGGGCGTGCGCTTCTGCAGGATCACCGGCCCCTCATCCAGCCCCTCCGTCGGCCGGAAGATGCTGAGGCCAGTCTCGGTTCGCCCTTGAATGATCGGCCAGTTGATCGAGCTCGGCCCGCGGTAGTGGGGCAGGAGCGAGGGGTGATACTGGATCATGCCGTGCGTCGGCACCGCGGTGAACTCCGGCGGCGCAAACTGCAGCACGTAGGCCATCACCCCGAGGTCGACCGCCAGGCGGCTCAAGGTCGCGCTGGCCTCGCCGCCGCGCAGCGAGCTCAGCTGAAATAGAGGCAAACCGCGCTGCTCGGCCTCCGCGCGCAGCGGATCCGCGGCCGTGCCGGGCTTTTCGGGCGCGCAAAAGACGCCCGCAACCGTGTCGCCGCGCGCGAGGAAGGCCTCGAGGACGGATTTGCCGAACTTCTGCTGTCCGATGAGGGCAATACGCACGGTTTCCTGACTCCGATGTAACTTCGTATCTCATATATCATAGGTCAAAATCTGCGGGTACAATCGGGCAAAAACGCGCTTCCGATCGAAGCGCGACCTCTTCGTTCGCCCTCCATGCTGCAAGGAGTCCTTTATGGCTGGTCGTAATTTCCTCTTCGTGCCCGGACCCACCAATGTGCCCGACCGGGTCATGCGCGCGATGGTGGTCGGCATGGAGGATCACCGCTCTCCGGTGTTCCCGGAGCTCGCGCTCGCCTGCATCCGGGCGCTGAAGCCGATCTTCAAGACGACGACCGGCACGCCCATCCTGTTCCCCTCCTCGGGCACCGGGTGCTGGGAAGCCGCGCTCACCAACTGCTTGAACACGGGCGACAAGGTGCTCGCCTCGCGCTTCGGGCAGTTCAGTCATCTGTGGATCGATATGTGTCAGCGGCTCGGCTACGAGGTCGAGATTCTGGAGACGCCCTGGGGTGAGGGCGCCCCCGTCGATCGCTATCTCGCGAGCCTGAGCGCCGACAAGCAGCACAAGATCAAGGCCGTGCTCGTGTGCCAGAACGAGACCGCGACGGGCGTGACCAGCGACGTGGCAGCGGTGCGCCAGGCAATGAACAGCGTCAAGCATCCGGCGCTGCTGTTCGTCGATTCGGTGAGCGCGCTGGCGAGCATCGACTTTCGCATGGACGAGTGGGGCGTCGATGTGTGCATCAGCGGCTCGCAGAAGGGGCTGATGCTGCCCGCGGGCCTCGGCGTCACGTGCGTGAGCCCGAAGGCGCTCGAGGCGACCAAGACCGCGACCTCCAAGCGCTGCTATTTCGACTACATGGACATGGTGAAGGCGAACGCGACGGGCTACTTCCCCTACACCCCCTCGATTCCGATGCTCTACGGGCTCAAGGAAGCGCTCGCGATGCTCAACGAGGAAGGGCTCGAGAACGTCTTCCACCGCCACACCTACCTCGCCTCGGGCGTGCGCGCGGCGGTGCTTCAGGGCTGGAAGCTCAAGCTCTGCGCGACCGAGCCCAAGTGGTACTCCGACACCGTCTCCGCGATCATGGTGCCCGAGGGCATCAATGGCGCGGACGTCATCGCGCATGCCTTCAATCGCTACGACCTCGCGCTCGGCGCGGGGCTCTCCAAGGTCGCGGGCAAGCTGTTCCGCATCGGCCATCTGGGCGATCTCAACGAGCTCATGCTGCTCGGCGCGCTCGCGGGCGCCGAGATGGCAATGCTCGATGTGGGCGTCAAGATCGAGCCGGGGAGCGGCGTCGCGGCGGCCCAGAGCTACTGGCGCAGCCATCCCGCCGTACGCAAGGCAGGCAGAACCCCGGCGGGCATCGCTGCATGAAGCATCGGGTGGTCTTCCTCGACCGCGCCTCGCTCAAGGCGCGGGTCCGCACGCCCGCGAGCGCCTCGGACTACGTTGAGCACGAGAAGACCGACCTCGAGCAGATCGTTCCGCGCCTCAAAGGGGCGGGCGTCGCGATCGTCAACAAGGTGCCGATGCGCGCGGCGACGCTCGATCAGCTGCCCGAGCTCAAGATGATCGCGGTCGCCGCCACCGGTTACGACTGCGTCGATGTCGCGCACTGCCGCGAGCGCGGCATCGCGGTCGCGAACATCCGCAACTACGCCGTGCACACCGTGCCCGAGCATGCGTTCGCCATGATCCTGGCGCTGCGTCGCAACCTCCTCGCCTACCGCGAGGACGTTCAGAACGGAGTATGGAACCGCTCCGAGCAGTTCTGTTTCTTCACTCACCCGATCGGCGATCTGCACGGCGCGACCCTCGGCATCATCGGCGAGGGAGCGATCGGGCAGGGCACGGCGGCGATCGGGCGCGCCTTCGGCATGCGGGTGCTGTTCGCGGATCACCCGCCGCCCAAGGCCGACGGAGTGGTGTTCACGCCCTTCGAGCAGGTGCTGGCCGAATCCGACGTGATCTCGCTGCACGCGCCGCTCACCCCCTCCACCCGCAACATCATCGACCTCGCGGCCTTGCGCCGCATGAAGCGCAACGCACTGCTGATCAACACCGCGCGCGGCGGGCTGGTCGACGAGGCAGCTCTCATCCAGGCGCTCGATGAGGGCCTGATTGCCGGAGCGGGCTTCGATGTGCTCACCGTCGAGCCGCCGCGCAACGGCCACCCGCTGCTCGATGTGCGCCGGAGCAATTTCATCCTGACGCCGCACGTGGCGTGGGCATCCGATGGCGCGATGCAATTCCTCGCCGATCAGTTGATCGATAATATCGACCGCTGGGCCGAAGGCCGGCCGCAACACCTGGTAACCTGACGCTGCGGGTCGCCTGGCAACTCGCGACCGGGGCAGGCCCCCGCGGGCGCTCGCGCGACGGCATCAAAAAAGATACACGATGAAAAAACTGCTCTATCAGCTCGACACCGACTCGCTCCCCTCGGTGTTCGACAACGTCGTGGGCTATGACGGCGGGGCCGACCACATCACTGCCTTAAGCGGGGTGACCGCGCAGAACGTCGGCGGTCTCGTCGAGGGCGCGATCTTCACGCGCGGCCCGAAGGACAAGCAAAACACCGCTCTCTTCATCGGCGGCAGCCAGATGAGCGAAGGTCAGGCGCTGCTCACGGCCGTGCAGAGGAAGTTCTTCGGCAAGTTTCGCGTCTCCCTGATGTTCGACTGCAACGGCTGCAACACGACCTCCGCGGCGGCGGTTGCCTGGTTGAGCCATGGACGCTCGCTCGCGGGCGAGCGCGCGGTGGTGCTCGCGGGCACGGGACCGGTCGGACAGCGCGCCGCGGCCCTGCTCGCACGCGAGGGGGCTCGCGTCGCCATCACCGGGCGCAAGATCGAGGCGGTGCGCACGGCGTGCGCGGCGATTCGCGCGCGCTTCGCCGTCGACGTGGAGCCGATCGGCGCGGCGAGCCACGCCGAGCGCGGCGCGGCGCTCGAGGGTGCGCAGATCGTGCTCGCCACCGGCGCGGCCGGCACCCCGCTGCTCGAGGCACGTCAGTGGCAGGAGAGCCGCACCTTGAGCCTCGTGGCCGACGCCAACGCATCGCCGCCGGCCGGCATCGAGGGCGTGCAGGCGACCGATCGGGGGACGCAAAGCCACGGCAAGACGCTGTTCGGCGCGCTCGGATTCGGGGCGCTCAAGCTGGCGCTGCATCGGGCGTGCATCGGCCGGCTGTTCGAGCGCAACGATCTCGTGCTCGACGCCGAGGAGATCTATGCGCTCGCCAAGACCATGGTGAGCCGATGATCAGCCCTTCGAGGGTGAACCGATGATCAACACCTCCATCGATGAATTTCTCGCGCGGCTCGCGAGCCGCGATGCGACGCCGGGGGGCGGCAGCGCAGCGGCGGTCATGGGCGCGATGGGTGCGGCGCTCGTCTCGATGGTGTGCAACGTCACCTTCGGCAAGAAAGGCTGCGAGGCGGCCGAGCCGGAGCTCCGGCAGGTGCTCGCCGAGTCCGAGGACCTGCGCAAACGCCTCGCCGATATGGTGGCTCAGGACATTGCGGCCTTCGACGGCCTGATGGCGGCTTACAAGCTGCCGAAGGCGACGGAGGAGGAGAAGACGCGCCGCGGCCAGGCCATCCAGTCGAGCCTCAGGCGCGCCACCGAGGTGCCGCTCGACTGCGCCCGCACCTGCGCGCACGTGATCCGTCTTGCGCGCCGCGCGAGCGAGCTCGGCTATCGCGAGGTGGTGAGCGATGCGGGCGTCGGAGTGCTCGCGGCGCATGCGGCGGGGCGCAGCGCCGCACTCAACGTCTTCATCAATGCGCCCCTGCTCAAGGACCGCTCCTTCGCGGATGCTGCGGTCGCCGAGGTGGATAAACTCCTCGCGGATTGCGCGGTCGAATGCGAATCGGTCTATAACCTGGTGCGCAGCAAGCTTCAGAGCTAGGAGCGAGAGATCCCATGCCCGGCGGCAGAATCGATACCGATCGCCCCTTCACCCCGCTCGGGATTGCGGTGCTCACGATCTCCGACTCGCGCGACCGCAGCACCGACACCTCGGGGGATCTGCTGGCCGAGCGCGTCCTCGCCGCGGGCCATGAGCTCAAGGCGCGCGCGCTGGTGCGCGACGACAAGGCCGCGATCCAGGCGCAGGCACGCGCCTGGATCGAGGATCCGGCGGTCGACGTGATCATCAGCACCGGGGGCACCGGTCTCACCGGCCGCGACGTCACACCCGAGGCGATGCGCGAGCTGTTCAGCAAGGAGCTCGAGGGCTTCACGGTGCTCTGGCATCTCGTCTCCTACGAGACGGTCGGCGTCTCGACGATGCAATCGCGCGCCTGCGCCGGCATCGCGGGCCACACCGTGATCTACGTGCTGCCCGGCTCGAACGGCGCCTGCAAGGACGGCTGGGACCGGTTGATCAGCCGGCAAATCGACAGCCGCCATCGCCCCTGCTCCATCACCGAGGTGATGCCGCGCTTTCAGGAGCGCTGATGCCCTCACCGGTGCCGACCGCGCCGCCGTCCGTCGAGGAGGCCCGCCGGCTGATGTGCGCGATCGTGGCCGCGACGCGGGCTGCGCGCGCCGAGGCCGGGTCGGCGCCGCCGGAGGTCGAGGAAGTAGCGCTCGGCGACTCCCTGCACCGCACGCTTGCCGAACCCCTCATCGCCCCACGGGCGCAGCCGCCCTATCGATCCTCCGCCATGGATGGCTTTGCGCTCCCTCTCGAGGGTCTCGAGCCGGCTGCGGCCCTCGCAGTCCTCGGTGAGGCGGCGGCCGGCAACCCCTGGTCGGGCATCTTGGGCCCGCAGCAGGCGGTGCGCATTTTCACCGGCGCACCCGTGCCCGCGGGCGCAACCGCGGTGATCGCCCAGGAGCGCACACACCGCGCCGATGCCGCCGCCGGCCCGCGCAGCGCCGCCGGCCCGCGCAGCGCTGCCGGTCCGCACAGCGCCGCCGGCCCGCGCAGCGCCGCGGGTCCGGGCGAGCCGCTGTATCTCGATCCCGAGGCGGCCGCCGCGCTCGCGCCCGGCACGAACATCCGCTCGATCGGGGCCGACTTTTCCGCAGGCGCCGAGCTGCTCGCCGCGGGCACGCGTCTGCACGCCCGCCACCTGGCGCTCATCGCCGCCGCGGGCTTCGGATCACTCCGAGTGCGTCGCCGCCCGCGCATCGCCGTGCTCGCGAACGGCAACGAGCTGCGCGCGCCCGGCGAGCCGGCCGGCCCTTTCGAGATTTACGATTCGGTGACGCCGGGCCTCGGCGCCCTGATTGCGGAGTGGGGCGGCACGGCGCGACCCGCCGGCACGGCGCAGGACAGCGAGCTCGCCATCGAGGCCGCCGCGCGCCGCGCGATGCAGGAGTCCGATCTGCTCGTGATCGTCGGCGGCGCGTCCGTCGGCGATTACGATCTCGTCAAGCGCAGCCTCGCCGCGGCTGGTCTCGACCTGGCGGTGAGCAGCATCTCCGTGCGCCCGGGCAAGCCCACCTGGTTCGGCACCCTGCCCGACGCGAAGCGCGCGCTGCCGGTGCTCGGGCTGCCCGGCAACCCCGCCGCGGCCTTCGTGTGTTCGCAGCTCTTCCTGCGCCCCCTGATCGATACCCTGCTCGGTGCAACGCGCACGCCGGTGGCGGTGATCGCCGCGCTCGAGGGACACCTGCCCGCGACCGGAGCGCAGGCGCAGTACCTGCGCGCGAGCGCCCGGGTGAGTCCCGATGCGCGCCTCGTCGTGCGTCCCGATCCTCGTCAGGACACCTCGCTCGTCTCGGTGTTCGCCCACGCGAATGCGCTCATCCGGCGCCCGCCGCACGAGCCCGGCGCGAGCTGGGGAAGCTTCGTCGAGGTGCTGCTCCTCGAGAGCCTTTAGGGCCCGTCCATGCCGCCGGGTTTCCGTCCCCGGCTCGGCGCGTCCACAACCCAGCCTGCCCGTCAACCTCCCTCAGAGCGCAGCAGCGGAACGGCGAGATAGCAGCCGAACTCCTTGGGAAAATCCACCGACACGCGCGCATGGACTCGTCCCTGACGATCCATGAACTGCGCCTCGTCCTCGATCGGCACGAACGCGCTGTGCCACACGTTCGGATGGATATAGAGTCCGCGACTGCCATCGCACCAGAAGGCGACGAAATCCTTCGGGGTGACATCGTCGCCGGGACGCGCCAGCGCCACGACGAAGGCCTGCCCGCGGGTCGGATAGACCAGCTGCCCGCCATCGGGGTGATAGTTGGCGCGCCAGATGAGCGCCTGCGAGCGCGATGCGCACGGCCCGCTGACTCTCGCCTCCTCCGGCCAGGTGCTCCAGCCGAAGAGATAGCTGTCCCCCACGGCATGATTGCGCGCGCAGAGCGTATCGCCGAGCCACCAGAACTGGAACTTGCCCTCGGTCACACCGCCCTGATCGCCCGAGTGGGCATCGATGGGACGCCAGCCCTGCGCGGGCCAGCGAACGATCTCGATCGGAAAGGCGGGATCATCCACCAGGCATCCATAGCCACGCAGGCTTTCCTCGGTCGCCGCGACGAGCGGCGCCTCGTGAATGCGTCGCACGCCGACGGTGGGCTTGTAGGCCGTGGCTGCAAGATCGAAATCCATCACGAGATCCCCTTCGGTCGGCGCGCGGGCGCAGAGCATGGGCCACGCGCTGGCGCAAGCATAGCCAAAAGTCCCCGCAGCGGCACGCCGGGACCGCGAACGCGCGAAACGCGAGCGGGCCCGAGGTGCCCCGCGGCACGCTCTTCAACTCCACGCGGTTTCAACTCTTAGCCTCCGACATCCGATCGGCCGCCTTTCCGACTGCCAAGAGCTGCCCCCGAAGCGAGCATTCACGAGGGAACAGTCCAACTGTGAGGTAAGCACCGTGTCGGTCATCCATGTTCGCAGCCTTCGTATCGCTCCGCTGGTGTTGCTTGCATACGGGTCCCTCGCCTTCGCCGTCGAGCCGGCCGCCTCAGACACACCCGCCACGGAGCAGTCCGGCAACGCGCTGGTGCAGAAAGTCCAGGATGCTCTGCATGCCGATCAGACGCTGCTTGCGCGACACATCAATGTGCGCGCCGACGGTGATGTCGTCACCTTGAGCGGGTATGTCGCCACCACCGCGGAGCTGACCCAGGCAAAGCGAGACGCGAAGAACGTACCCGGCGTCAAGAAAGTCGTGGATCAGATGAAGGTCGATCGCAGCAGGCTGGGTAGTGGGCCCTCCGACGGCGGCTGAAGGCTGAGCGAGGCCCGCTTCAGCAGTCCATCGCTTCAGCGGCCCGCGATGAGGATCGCGCGGAAGTCGTTGACGTTGGTGAGCGTCGGCCCCGTGATGACCGAATCGCCGAGCGCGGAAAAGAAGCCATGACCGTCGTTGTTCGCGAGGGCCTCCCCCGGCGCGATGCCTTGCGCCCAGGCGCGCGCCAGGGTATCCGGCCCCATCAGGGCGCCCGCGATCTCTTCCTGGCCATCGACCCCGTCGGTATCGCCCGCGAGCGCGTGAATGCGCGCATGCCCCTCGAGCGAGAGGGCGAGCGATAGCAGAAACTCGACGTTGCGCCCGCCGCGCCCGGCGCCGCGCACCGTCACCGTCGTCTCGCCTCCCGAAAGCAGCACGCACGGCGCGGCGAAGGGCTGATCGCGCTCGGCGACCTCGAGCGCGATCCCGGCCATCACCTTGCCGACATCGCGCGCCTCGCCCTCGATGGAATCTCCGAGAATGTGGGCCGTCACTCCGAACGACTCGGCGGAGCGCGCAGCCGCCGAGAGGGCCATCTGGGGCGTAGCAATAATCCTCGCCTCGGCCCCCGCCAGGCGCGGGTCACCCGGCTTGATGCTCTCGCCCCGGCCGCTCGCGAGCAGCTCGTGCACCGCTCGCGGCATCTCGATGCGATAGCGCTGCAAGATCGCGAGCGCCTCGGCGCAGGTCGTCGGATCCGCAACCGTCGGACCCGAGGCGATGTCGGTGAGCTGATCACCCGGCACGTCGGAGATCAGCAAGCTGAGCACGCGCGCCGGGTGGCAGGCCGCCGCCAGCCGTCCCCCCTTGATGGCGGAGAGGTGGCGGCGCACGCAGTTCATCTCGCGGATGCTCGCGCCCGAGGCAAGGAGCGCGCGGTTGATGTGCTGCTTGTCCTCGAGCGTGAGCCCCGCGGCGGGCAGCGGCAGCAGCGCCGAGCCGCCCCCGGAGATGAGACACAGCACCAGGTCCTGTGAGTGCAGTCCCTGCACGCGCTCGAGCATGCGCTGCGCAGCGCGCATTCCCGCCGCATCCGGCACCGGATGTGCGGCCTCGACGATCTCGATGCGCTCGCAGGGCACGGCATAGCCGTAGCGCGTGACAACGAGGCCTTCGAGAGGTCCCGGCCAATGCCGCTCGACCGCGCTCGCCATCGCCGCGGAGGCCTTGCCCGCGCCGAGGACGATGAGCCGGCCGGCGGGCGGGGCGGGCAAATGCGGCGGGATGCAGCGCTCGGGCTGCGCCGAAGCGATGGCGACATCGAAGAGCGCACGCAGCAGCTCGCGGGGCGAGCGCCCGAGCGCATGCGCTCCCTGCAAAGTCATGCTTCGCCCTCGCCGCTCATGTACGCCTCCCGGCCCGCTCGGTACTTATTCGGCCCCTGGTCGGCTGCCTGTGCAGGCTCCCGCCACGCGGCGTGCTCGCACCGGCTCAGAGGACCGATTTGAGCAGCTTACCCATCTCGGCGGGGTTGCGCGTCACCTTGATGCCGCACGCTTCCATCACGGCGAGCTTCTCGGCGGCGGTTCCCTTGCCGCCCGAGATGATCGCGCCGGCATGTCCCATGCGCTTGCCGGGCGGTGCGGTCACGCCGGCGATGAAGCCCACCACGGGCTTCCTCATGTTCTCCTTGATCCAGCGCGCGCAGTTCTCCTCATCCTCACCGCCGATCTCCCCGACCATGATCACGGCATCGGTTTCGGAGTCCTCGTTGAACAGCTTCATGACGTCGACGTGCTTCAAGCCGTTCACGGGATCGCCACCGATGCCGACGCAGGTCGACTGGCCAAGCCCGAGCTCCATCAGCTGACCCACCGCCTCGTAGGTGAGC
>Ga0209060_10000864_pt1 | contig 41667 bp, 39 predicted proteins | sample Coa_R1_8_FD_187155 | JGI IMG/M metagenome (GOLD analysis project Ga0209060, IMG submission 187155) | Surface soil microbial communities from Centralia Pennsylvania, which are recovering from an underground coalmine fire - Coalmine... | ecosystem: Environmental > Terrestrial > Soil >...
CGCTGCTCTCCAGGCGAAAGTTCGAGGCGGTGTAACGTGCCTCGTGCGCAAGCAACCACTTCTTGCGCGGCAGACCGCCGCCATAGCCTGTCAGCGAGCCATCGCTTCCAATCACACGATGGCACGGCACGACGATCGCAATTGGATTTGCGCCATTGGCAAGTCCGACAGCGCGCACGGCACTCGGTTCCTGGATGCGGCGCGCGAGCGCGCCATAGGATTGCGTTGCGCCGCAGGGAATGGAACGCAGGGCTTTCCAGACCTTCATCTGGAAGGGTGTCCCCTGGAAGGCGACGCGCAAGCCATCGAGCACCGACACCTCACCCGAAAAATAGGCGTTAAGCGCGCTGGAGAAGCCGTGCGGATCGTCCTCTTTGATCAGTTTCGCCTCGGGATAGCGCGCGAAAAGGGATGCTCTCCAATCGCCCCGCCCCCGATCGTCGAACCAGACCATGCGTAGCCGGCCCTCTCCGTCAGACACGACCACGAGTCGGCCGACGGGCGTTTCGATACGGTCGTGCAGATAGGTGGTTGGATCAGCCATTGGCTCTCCGTGCATCTCCTTCCGCCGTCCAAAGATGCTGGGCTGCATATCCACGCCACGGACGCCAGTTCTCGGCGCGCGCGAGCAACGCCTTTGGCGAGAGCCGGGCGCCCTTATCTGCAATGACAGGGCTCCGCAGGAGTCCGACATCGGCCTCCGGAAAAGCGTCGGCATCGCGGAGCGCTCGCAGCGCCCAATATTGCGCGGTCCACGGTCCAAATCCCGGCAGAGCCCGCAAGCGCTGAAGCACCTCCTCTGTTGTGCCGGACGCCTCCAGAAGTTTCGGATCCGAACGGACCGCGGAAGCGAGCGCTTTCAGGGACGCAATACGCGCTCGCGGCATCCCGAGGGATGAGAGATCCGCATTCGCGAGTTCCGCGGCTCCGGGAAAAATATGTGTGAGCCCTTCGCCCGCTGCGAACGTCCGGCCTGCAAGCTTCGCCACCTGCCCAGCCAGCTTCCGCGCGGCCGCAATCGTGATCTGTTGGCCGAGAACGGCACGAACAGAGAGTTCAAACGCATCGAACGTCCCGGGTGTGCGCAATCCCGGGCGCGTGGCAATGAGTGGCGCAAGCCCTTTGTCCTCGGAAAGGTGCGCGCCGATGGCCTCGACGTCGGCGTCGAGATCGAAGAGGCGCCGCAGGCGCCCCACGACGGAGAGCAGGGCCCGCACGTCGCTGATCTGGATTGCGGCAACGAGCGCATCACGCTCACCCATGCGGACATCAATGTGTCCGACCGCGCCCTCGACGCTGAATGTCCGGCGATAAGACTGCTTGCTGACACACTCGACTCCTTCGATCGAGCGTGCCCGAAAAAAATCCAGAATGGCTTCCCAGTCATAGGGCGGCCGATAGCCGAGGCGTAGCACGATGATCGAGCGTTCTCCGCTCGCCTTTCGTCGCAATTCTCGCGGGCTGCGGCCATACAGTTTGGAAAAAGCGTCGTTGAAGCGGCGAACACTGCCGAAGCCGGAAGCCGCGGCGACCGAGACCATCGGGAGTAGCGTTTCCTGGATCAGCTGTTTGGCGAAGAGAATGCGTCTTGTCTGCGCAACCGCGATGGGCGCTGCGCCGAGATGTTTTTCGAACAGCCGACGCAACTGCCGCTCGCCCATGCCGAGGCGTTCGGCAAGCGCTGGAATGCTCCCGTCACCGCCATCGAGCGCGCCTTCAGCGATCAGCGCAAGTGCGCGCGAGACTGTGCTCGACGTTCCGCGCCACGCTGCGGCATCGGGAGAGATTTCAGGACGGCAGCGGAGGCACGGCCTGAAACCGGCCATTTGAGCGGCGGCAGCGCTCGGAAAGAAGCGGCAATTCTGGCGCTTCGCCGTACGCGCGGGGCAAATGGGACGACAATAGATTCCCGTGGACGTGATCCCGACGAAGAGGCGCCCGTCGAACCGGGCGTCGCGTGTCCGGAGCGCCCGGTAACATATATCGTCAGAAGGCATCATTTGCGCATGATGCGCCGGTCGCGGGAAAAAGTCTGGCCATTTTCGGACATGAATGACCGCGGCCGCTCCGTACCCGGAATTTGCCCCGGGCGACCGCCTCCGCTTGAATAGAAGGCGCATGGCACTGCGTTCAAGAGCCCGGCAGAAATGCCTATTCGGTACCATTGCGCTGGTGGCGGCGATCGTGTCGGTATCTCCGGCCTGCGCCAGGCACCGTCCGCCGGTGCCCAACACTTTGCCTGATCGCGACGCTGAACTCCTGATCGATTGTGCACGCGGGACGGTTCTTTACGCCCGGAACGACGCAATCGAGCGCCATCCGGCGTCGCTCACGAAGATGATGACGCTCTATCTTGTCTTCGAGCGGCTGAAACAAGGGAAGCTTCTACCCACGACCGCTTTCACCGTGTCCCCAAATGCGGCCGCACAGCCCCGCGCGAAGCTCCATTTGCGCGCCGGCTCAACAATCGATGTGGAAGATGCGATCCGCGCGATCGTCATCTTGTCGGCGAACGATGTGGCCGTCACCGTTGCCGAGAACGTCGCGGGTACTGAAGCCCATTTCACCGAGCTGATGAACGAAAAAGCACAAGAGCTCGGGATGACCCATACCTTCTATCACAATGCATCCGGACTGCCCGATCCGCTCCAGCTGACGACGGCCAGTGACCTTGCCATTCTGGCACGGCACCTGGTCTACGACTTCCCCGAAGACTTTCATTATTTCTCGCTGCCTTCCTTTGCATGGCATTCGCATGTTTTCGAAACACACGATGCGCTGATTGGCCACTACGAAGGCGCTGATGGCCTGAAGACGGGATACACCGACGAGTCCGGCTACAATCTCGTATCGACCGCGGCGCGCGGCGGGACCCGCCTGATTGGAATCGTGATGGGCGGAGCGAGCGCAAGTCGGCGAAACCGCGAGATGGAAAAGCTGCTGGACCTTGGCTTCGCGACCGAAGCGCAGCGTTCCGCTGCCGCGGTTAGACCTGGGCCAACCGCAACACTTCAGGCGCGCTGAAATCCGGGACCCGAGTTGACTCGCGCGACCGCCATACCGCAACTTCAAAAAGCTGAAGACCGTCCGAGGAGCAGGTATGGCGGAAACGATGCCGCGGCCGAGCCTCTGGACCAAGCTGGTCTATGGGTTTGGCTCAATTGCCTTCGGCACCAAGGACGCCGGCTTCAATACTTTTCTTCTCGTCTATTATAACCAGGTCCTAGGCGTCCGAGCGTCGCTTGTCAGCCTCGCAGCAGCCGCCGCACTCGTCATCGACGCGATTGCCGATCCGCTCATCGGCCAGATTTCCGACAATTGGCGATCGCGCCTAGGCCGGCGGCACCCTTTCATGTACGCGTCGGCGGTACCCATCGCGCTTCTCTACTTTGCGCTATGGAATCCACCCCCTTGGCCGGCGGCCAGCCTCTTTCCGTATCTCCTCGTTATCGCAATCCTGGTTCGCATTGCAATTTCTCTCTACGAGGTTCCGTCAACGGCGCTCACTCCGGAATTAAGCCCGGACTATACCGAGCGGACGACGCTACTCTCGTTCCGCTGGCTTTTCGGAGCACTCGCTTCAGGCGTGACGGTCGCCGTCGCACTGACTTTGTTCATGAGAGCGACCAAGACGCAGCCCTTCGGTATTCTGAACGCGGCCGGTTATCTGCCGTACAGCATTATGGCCGCGCTTCTGATGTTCACGAGCATCGTTCTCTCGGCGGCGGGAACACACAATCGCATTCGTTTCATGCACCAGATCCCGCCTCGCAAGCGCACGCTGCTGCGCACCTCGGCCGGGGAGGTCCTGGAATCGATTTCCCACGGCTCCTTCCTGTCTGTCACTTTTGCCGCCATTTTCGGCGGCATCGCGGGCGGCCTCGTGACCGCTCTCGGGACTTATATCAACACGTTCTTCTGGAAGTTCACGGCCGGGCAGCTTGCGGTTCTCGGCGGGGCCGCGGCGATCGCGTTGATAGTCGCCGTCATCATCGCGCCAGTGATAACGGGTCTTTTTGGCAAGAAGCGCGGTTACATGGTCACGGCTGTCGGTTCGCTCCTCGTGAACAACATCGCAATCACCCTGAAACTGTTCGGGTATCTTGAAACCTCGGATACGAATCTCCTTCTCGCCATCCTCTTCGTCACGACGGCGACCGGGCTGGCTCTGGCAATCAGCTCTCTCATCCTCGTCGGCTCGATGATCACCGACGTGGTGGAAGACAGCCAACTTCGGACCGGACGACGCTCGGAGGGATTATTTTCGGCAGCGATCAGCTTTGTCGCCAAAGCTACCAGTGGTTTCGGCGTCCTTCTGTCGGGACTACTGATCGACTATGTCCATTTCCCCAAACATGCCTCACCGTTAACGATCGATCCCGGTGTCATGCGCGATCTGCTGTTCGTCTACATGCCGCTGCAGCTCGCGCTGTTTGCGATATCGATCCTGTGTCTCACGCGGTACACGATCGACCGCAACACGCATGAATCCAATTTGAAGCGGCTATCGGACGCTGCGGCAATGGCTGAAAGCGAGGCCGCAGGCATCCACATCGAGAATAGAAGCGCCCAAAGCGCGCCATCCGGGCCCCTCCGGGCCGCAGCGAATTCCGGCGCGTGAGAACGCCGACATGAAACGCTCTCCAACGCGCGACGAACTCGGCAGCACGCGCACCAAGATTCTCTACGGGCTGGGATCTGTCGCCTACGGCGTGAAGGACCAGGGATTCACGACGCTCCTTCTCTTCTACTACGACCGCGTCATCGGCCTGTCGCCGTTCACGGTAAGCCTGGCCCTTTTCATTGTCCTGTTCTTCGATGCCTTCATCGATCCCATTGTCGGTCAGATCTCGGATGGGCTCCGCTCACCGCTCGGGCGGCGGCATCCGCTGATGTATGCGGCGGCCATTCCGGTCGCCATCTCCTATTACTTTCTGTTTACGCCGCCGCATTGGAGCAATGGCGCGCTCTTCGGATATCTCGTCGGAGTGGCGATACTCGTGCGCATCTTCATCAGTTTCTACGAAATACCGAGCTCCGCTCTCGCCCCGGAGATGACCGAAAATTATGACCAGCGCACGAGCTTTTTGGCCTTCCGCTATTTCTTCGGCAGCGCCGGCGGTGTGGCAATGGCGTTCGTCACCTACCGCTTCATTTTGAGGCCCGACACCACGCACGCGGTCGGCCAGCTCAATCCGCACGGTTATCCAATCTATGCGGCCGTCGCTGCCGCGGTGATGATCGCGAGCATTGTCGCGTCGACGCTGGGGACGCAGCGCTTTGTTCCGCTCTTCCGCGCGCCTCCGGCAGAACGTCCGTCGCTCGGTCAGACGCTCCGTCAGATGGCTGCATCCCTTACTCACGGACCGTTCCTGATCCTGATCGTCGCGGCGATCTTTGGGACTACCGCCATCGGGCTCAGCGCGGCCCTGCTTCTCTATTTCAACACGTATTTCTGGGGACTGACGGCAAGCCAGCTATCAATTTTCGCTCTCACCGGCATCTTCGCCGCCGTGCTGGGACCGCTTCTCGCGGGACCGATCTCGCGGCGTATTGAGAAACGGCGCGCCGTCATCGTGTTCTACGCATGCTTTCTCCTGATTTCTCCACTTCCCATCGCGTTGCGCCTCATCGGCTTCTTCCCCGCGAACGGCTCGCCCTATCTTTTTCCAATCCTCTTCCTCGAGCGCTCGACGTCTGCTGTGCTGGGGATTGCCACCCTCGTGCTCTACGCTTCGATGATCGCCGATGTCGTCGAGGACAGCGCGGTCAGAACCGGGCGTCGCTCCGAGGGCCTGTTCTTTGCGGGCATCAGCTTCATCAGCAAGCTCCTGCAAGGCGCCGGAATCGTACTCGCTGGGATCTTCGCGAGCGGACTGGGACACCGCAGCGGCAGTAGTGGCCATGTCGATCCCGCCGCAGTGCGGCACCTCGCGCTCCTTTATCTGCCCGCTCTTGTGGTGCTCTACGGCACCGGCATGCTCGTCCTCTCGCGCTATCGCATCACGCGTGCGCAACATGAAGACAATTTGCGGCGTCTCGCCGAGACGTCATCCACGGACGCCGGTAAGCCGGCAGCCGAAAGTGCCGCGGTGGAAGGAGAGGTCGAGGCGATCGCGGCGCGGGCTGGATCGCCGCCAGTGCCATGAGCAGCGAGGAACTCGCCCGATCGGTCGCCTCCGGAATTGCTGAAGAGTCGCGCGACTCTGCGCACACGAGCGCTTCGTCACGGGCTGAAATGGCCAGTACGCGCACCAAAGTGCTTTACGGAGCGGGCTCGATCGCGTTCGGTGTCAACGATCAAAGCTTCTCTTACATCCTTCCGTTTTTCTACAATCAGGTGATCGGGCTGCCGGCGCTCTGGGTCGGCACGGCGATCGCTTTTGCCATGGCATTCGATGCCCTGGCTGATCCCGTAGTGGGACAGGTTTCGGACAATCTGCGCTCGCGGTTCGGGCGGAGGCATCCCTTCATGTATGCTTCCGCCATTCCCGTCGCGCTCTGCTATCTGCTGCTTTGGAACCCGCCGCATCTCGCGCCGGCAACACTCTTCTACTTTCTGATTGGCGCGGCCGTTCTCGTCCGCACCTTCATCACGCTCTACGAAATTCCCAGTTCTTCGCTCGTGGCCGAACTCACACCCGACTACCACCAGAGAACGTCCTTTTTCGCGTTCCGTAGCCTCTTCGCGTGGCTCGGCGGGCTCGCAATGTCGCTGCTCGCGTTCGGGGTCTTCTTCAAGCCGGACAAGACCCATCCGATCGGACAGCTCAATCCACACGGCTATGTGACCTATTCGATCACCGGCGCGATCACCATCGCGCTGGTCATTGTGATCTCGGCTGCGGGCACACACCGGTTCATTCCGAATTTTGCCGTTCCCGCAACAAAGCGGTTCCACCTGATTCAGGTCCTGAAAGAGATGTACGAGACCATTTCCCATGGCTCGTTCCTCGTCCTTACGATATCCGCCCTCTTCTCCGCGATCGCAGCCGGCGTTCTGACTGCGCTCAACATCTACTTCAATACGTTCTTCTGGGGCCTGAGCGCGGGGCAGGTTTTCTTTCTGACGGCGGCGTTAGTACCGGCCGCGATCATTGCCTGGATGATCGCCACGCCGATCACGCGCGTCTTCGGCAAGAAGAGGGCGGCCATTGGCCTCTGGATCGTCGCCACTACCTTCTACTGGTATCCGCTGGCCGCGCGGCTTGCGGGATTCTTCCCGGAAAACGGGTCGCCGCTCCTTGTGCCGCTGCTGCTCGTGTTCGGCACCATAGGAGTCACGCTCAGCATCGCCGACGACATCGTGATCTCTTCGATGCTTGCCGATGTGGTGGAGGACTCCGAACTCAAGACCGGACGTCGCTCCGAAGGGCTTTTCTTTGCGGCGCGAAGCCTGGTGATCAAGGCCGTTTCCGGCGTCGGCGGCTTCGTCGCAACCCTGCTTCTTGCAATTGTGCATTTTCCGGCGCACGCGGATCCGGCAACGATCGATCCTGAAATCCCGAAGCACCTTGCGCTCGTCTATTTCCCGACCTCGTTCGGGCTCTACTGCGTGGCACTCGTTTGCCTCAGCTTCTATCGCATCGATCGCGCTACCCATGAAGAAAATCTGCGCAAGCTGGGCCGGGCGTAAATGTCATGGACAATGCCGCACAGGCGACACCGCGCTACAACAAAAAACGAGAAGCGATTATCGCGGCTGCGGCCGGGATCCTAAACCGCCGGGGCGTGCGCGGCATGACGCTCTCCGATGTGGCAGCAAGCGTGGATCTGATCACGACCAGCGTCACCTATTATTTCCGCAAGAAGGAGGACTTGGCCGTCGCATGCTATTTGCGCGGGATCGCGCGCTTTTCCGCGCTCATATCCGACGCTCTCACTGAAAGCGATCCTCGCCGCAGACTACATCGCGTCATCGCGGAATGGCTCGCATTGCATGAAAAGATCCGGCAAGGCGACGAAGCGCCAATTGCCGTCTTTGGCGACATCAGGGCGCTCAAAGAGCCTCACATCCGCGTTGTTGCCGAAGCTTATGGCGCTTTCTTTCGCAAGGCCCGCGCACTCTTTCGAGCGCCCGGCTACGAATGGCTCAACAGGCGCATTGCGACGGCGCGAACGCACATGCTGCTCGAACAGCTTTATTGGTCCGTCGCGTGGCTGCCGCGCTATGAACTGGTCGATTATCCGCGAATTCGCGAGAGGATGTACGAGATCCTCGCCGGGGGGCTTGCGAAACCCCGCGCACGATGGAATCCGCAGACGCTTTCCGAGGCTTTCGTGCCTGAGCCGGGGCCGGCGCTCAGCGCGCGCGACACGTTCCTGGCGGCTGCCACGCGGCTCATCAACCAGCGCGGTTACCGGGGTGCGTCGGTTGACAAGATTTCGGCACAGCTGAACGTGACCAAAGGCTCGTTCTATCACCACAATGACGCGAAGGACGATCTGGTGGTGGCGTGCTTTGAGCGCAGTTTCGAAACGATGCGCCGGACGCAAACGGCGGCACTCAAGCAGGGCGGCGATCACTGGCAGATGATTTCCTCGGCGGCGGCGACGCTCGCCGAATACCAACTCTCGGAGCAGGGACCGCTGCTTCGGACCTCGGCGCTGGGCGCCTTGCCCGAGCCCATGCGAATCAGGATGGTCGAGATTTCAAACCGCGTGTCCGAACGTTTCGCGGCCATGATTTCGGATGGCGTCGCCGAGGGCGCAATTCGCGCCGTGGATCCTTACATCGCTGCGCAGATGCTCAACGCGGTTCTGAACGGCGCGTCGGACCTACCCTTCGTCATCCCCGATCTGAAGCCGGCCGATCTCGTGGAACTGTGCGCGCGGCCCATGTTGATGGGGATTTTCGCACGATAAAACCGGCATTCGAAAATGAGGTATGCCGCCCCCAGGCAAGTCTGCTAAGAAAAAAGAGTGAGGGAGTTCGCCCGATGAAGTTCGGCATTTTCTATGAGCATCAGTTGCCACGTCCCTGGAAGGACGGCGACGAATTGAAATTGTTCCAGGACGCGCTCGACCAGGTCGAACTCGCAGACAAGCTGGGAATAGACCACGCCTGGGAGGTCGAACATCACTTTCTGGAGGAATACTCGCACTCCTCGGCACCCGAAGTCTTTCTTGCCGCGTGCTCGCAACGCACCAAGACGATCCGGCTCGGCCACGGCATCACCCTGATGCCTCCGAACTACAATCATCCGGCACGTGTCGCCGAACGCATTGCGACGCTCGATCTCGTCTCGCGGGGCCGCGTCGAGTGGGGAACCGGTGAGTCTTCCGCGCTGCTCGAACTCGGCGGTTACCGTGTTCCGGTGGAGGAAAAGCGCGATCAGTGGCGCGAGGCCGTCGAACAGTGCGCAAATATGCTGGCGATGGATCCCTATCCTGGATTCGAGGGCAAATATTTCTCCATGCCCTGCCGCAATATCGTGCCGAAGCCGGTGCAGCGGCCGCACCCGCCGCTCTGGGTCGCCTGCTCAAATCGTGAAACGATCAAGCTTGCTGCGCGCCTCGGGATCGGCGCGCTCACCTTTGCCTTTGTCGATCCGGCCGAAGCCAGGCAATGGGTGGACGACTACTATCGAATCCTCAAGGAAGAATGCGTTCCGATCGGACATGCGGTGAACGCGAACATTGCGATGGTGTCGAGCTTCTCGGTTCATCCCGATGCCGTAGAAGCCCGGCGCCGGGGACAGAACGGCTTCCGCTTCTTCACCTATGCGCTCGGACACCATTATGGGTTCGGCATTCACACGCCCGGCCGCACGAATATCTGGGACGCGTTCGAGAAAGCCCTGCCCTCGATGCCGGCCGTCGGCGGCGGCGAAGGTGGAATCGGCACGCCGGACCAGCTCCGCTCCCATTTGCGAAAATTCGAGGAGGTGGGTGTCGATCAGGTCTCGTTCATCCAGCAAGGCGGGCGCAACAAGCACGAGCACATCTGTGAGGCGCTCGAACTCTTCGGGAAAGATGTGATGCCGGAATTCAAAGAGCGGCACGCCGCACGCGAAAAGAAGAAACAGGAGGAGCTTGCGCCCTTCATCGCAAAGGCCATGGCGCGCAAGCAGTACATGAAGCCGCTCGCGGACGAGGAGATTCCGAAAGTGGTTGCCCTTGGCCGGCAGATTGCAGAACAGGCGCAGGCTAAGGGCGAAAAGCTGCCTGACGCCACGACTGCGCGAGCCCGGTTTTTCGAGCAAATGAGACGCGAGACTGAGGGTCAGAAGACGGGCGCCTGATGTGGCCTCGTCCGTGTCGACGCTGGACCATGTTTCCATCCCGGTCGCGAACTTTCCGCGCGCCGTGGCGTTCTACGATGCGGTTCTCGCGACAATCGGCCTGAAGCGCATCAAGGAGCGAGATGGCGCCATCGGGTATGGCGCGAAAGAAGGTTGGCCTCCGCTGTTCTGGATTCTGGAACAGTCTGAACCAGGCGCAGCCCGAGCCGGCATAGGACTGCATCTCAGCTTTCGCGTGACGACTCGCGCCGAGGTTCACGCATTCTATGAAACAGCGTTGGCCCATGGCGGCCGGGACGGCGGCGCGCCCGGGCCTCGCCCACATTACACTGCCGGATTCTACGGCGCCTTCGTCTTCGATCCGGAAGGGTTCAAGATCGAAGCTGTTGTCCGCGAAGCGCTGCCGGATTTTAGCTGAGCGAAAGACCCGTTGCGGTTTCGAGCTCGGCGATCGCCTGCGGCCCGCTTTCCACCTTGATCGTTGTCATTCCCATCACACGCGCTGGCTTGAGATTGATTCCGAGATCATCGAGATAGACGCAGGAGCTCGGTTCGACCTTCAGGCGCTCGCACATCATCCGGTAGATGCGCGGATCTGGTTTGCGAATACCGATCTTGGACGACTCGATCACCGCGTCGAACTGTTCCATGATCTCACGCGAATAGAGGCTGCGTGCCCCGGCGGGCGGCGGGCTGTCTGTGGTGCTCGAAGGCACATTGTTGGTGATGCACCCGGTTTTCAGACCGTGAGCCTTGATCCGGTTCAGTGCGGCAATCATTTCCGGCCGGAAGTCGCCTGCGAGAAGTCCGATCACGTCGCTCCCCGGCACGTGGTGGCCGAGAGCCTTTGCTTCCGCGGCGAAAGCCGCGTCGAACGCGGCAATATCGAGTTCTGCCCGCTCGAACCGCGCCCAGGCATTGTCCTCATGATTGGTGGAATTGATCCGGCGGATCAGGTCCTTCGGAAGACCCTTTTCGCGCTCGTAGCGGGCGAAAGCCTCGAACGGCGACGTCGTGAAGACGCCGCCAAAATCGAAAATAACCGCTTCGATCATTATTCGGATTCCCAAGGACCTTGCGGAGAACAAGCAGGCAAGCCCAAATTCCGTCAAGCCCGGAGACTCCAATTGAGCGAACGCGTGGTGCATTGGCCGAAAGAGAGCCGGGGCGAGGCGCCCGGCCGAGGCAGACTTGAGGGCCGCCATGTTCTGGTCGTCGGCGGTGGCCAAACCGACATCGGCGAAGCTGAAACGCCCATCGGCAACGGGCGGGCCATTTCCGTGCTCTTCGCGCGCGAAGGCGCAAAGGTCGCGGTCGCCGATCGGGATGAAAAGAGCGCGGCCGTTTCAGTTGCCATGATGAATGGGCGCGGGGTGACCATTCACGCCGACGTCACGAAGGAGGCCGACATTGCCCGCATGGTGCAGGAAGCGAACGCCGCACTCGGCGAGCTCGACGGCCTGGTGCTGAACGTTGGCGTTGGTGCGGGCGGCCCATGGCTCGCCGGGACAACGAAGGAACACTGGGACAGAGTCTTTGCCATCAACCTCACGAGCCACATGCTGACGGTGAAGGAAGCGCTGCCGCATTTGAAAGACGGCTCGTCCATCGTTTTCATCGCCTCGATTGCGGGACTGACCGCGGGCAGCCGACTCCCCGCCTATGATTCATCCAAATCCGCGCTCTTTGGCCTCTCGCGTCATGTCGCCTTCGAAGGTGCGCGGCGCTGGATCCGCGCCAATGTCGTGGCGCCTGGCCTGATTGATACATCGATCGGAAGACTGGCCACGCGCGGGCGGCCAGGTCGCGCGGCCACAAATGTGCCACTCAACCGGCAGGGGTCCGGCTGGGAGACGGCTTATGCGACGCTGTTCCTGATCTCGGAAGAAAGCGCCTACGTAACCGGGCAAGTCCTCGCGGTCGACGGCGGACTTTCGGGATTGTGAGAACGAACCAACCCTTATGTGAAATGATGAAAAGCCGATGACTCTTTCTTTTCCGAAGGCACGTTACGAAGCCGGTATCCGCGATTTCGGCAATGGCAGCTTTGCCTATCTCCAGCCCGATGGCGGTTGGGGTTTGTCGAATGCGGGGCTCATTACCGATGGTGGCGAAGCGCTCCTGGTGGACACGTTGTTCGATTTTCCGCACACGCGCGCGATGCTCGACGCGTTTGCGAGGACATCGTCTGCCCCAATCCGGACCGTCGTGAATACGCATCACAATGGCGACCACTGCTACGGCAACGCCCTTGTCGGGGGCGCGGAAGTCGTCGCGACCGAACGCGCCGCAGAGGAGATGCTGCGCGAGACACCAAAAGGCCTCGCACAGGTAATGAAGGCCGCACCGGGGCTTGGTCTGACGGGCGAATATTTTCTCCATTGTTTTTCGCGCTTCGATTTCGATGGCGTCGAGACCCGCCATCCGGACACCACGTTCAAGGGACGCCTGACAAAGCGGGTCGGCAGCAAGGATGTCCATCTGATCGAAGTCGGCCCCGCACACACGGGAGGCGATGCCCTTGTGCACGTGCCGGCCGATCGCACGCTCTTCACCGGAGACATCTTGTTCGTCGAAGGAACACCGATCCTCTGGGTCGGTCCGGTCGGAAACTGGATCGAGGCCTGCGAAATGATCGAAGGCATGGACGTGGAAACGATTGTGCCGGGCCACGGCCCGGTCACCGAGAAGAAGGGCGTGGCGCGCGTGCGCGAATACCTCACCTACATTCGCGACGAAGCCAGGATCCGCTTCGAGTCCGGCCTTCCTGCTTTCGAGGCGGCGCGCGATATCGCGCTCAATGACTACGCGAGCTGGGGCGATTCCGAGCGCATCGCCGTCAATGTCGCAACGCTCTACCGTGAGTTCGGCGCGAAGGACGCGCCTTCGGACCCGGCAACGCTTTTTGGCTGGATGGCCCAGATTTGGAAGGATCGCAAATGAGCCTTGTCGTCTACGAACACCCGCTCTCGCCTTATGCCCAAAAAGTCAAAATTGCGCTGGACGAGAAGTCTGTCCGCTATGAAACGAAAATGCCGGTCGCGATCGGCACCGGCCAGCCCGACAGGGATTTCCTGCGCGCAAATCCGCGCGGCGAAGTGCCGGCATTGATCGACGGCGACGTCACGATTTTCGATTCAACCATCATTCTCGAATACATCGAGGACAAATGGCCGTCGCCGGCCTTGCTGCCCAAAGACCCGGCGATGCGCGCAAAGGCGCGCATGATCGAGGACGTCATGGACACCCATTTCGAGCCGATCAATTGGGGGTTGGGCGAACTCCGCTGGTTCAAGCGCGCGGAAGGCGAACGCGCGCGGACCATCGAAGCGCACGCCTCCGCCCAGGCGCGGGGAATCTACGCCTGGCTGACACGTCAGCTGGACGGGAAAGACTGGTTCGGAGGCGCAACATTCGGCTGGGCCGATCTTTCGGTCGCGCCCTATCTCAATGGCGCGCGCGGGAACGGCGTTGGCCCGGACGAGCATTCTCCGCTCGGGGCCTGGCTCAAGCGCGCCAATGCGCGCGCCTCGGTGCAGAAGGCGGCCAAGTCTGCAGCCGATTCCCTTCAGGCGATGAGTCAGGTGGCGGGCGCCGTGCAAAGCGGGACGTTCAAACGCGAATATCGCGATCACCGGCTCGAGTGGATGATCCGCTCGGGTGGACTCGAGGTCGTGCTCGAGGGACTGCGCCAGAACAACATCCGCTTTTCGAATGAACTCAGCTGAAATCCGCGTCTGGAGAGCATGACGTGAACGCCGACGAAATCATCTTCCACCATTATCCCGCATCGCCGTTCTCGGAGAAGGTCCGCTTTGCCTTCGGCATCAAGAAGCTCGCCTGGCGGTCGGTCGAGATCCCGAACATGATGCCCAAGCCCGATCTCGTCCCTCTGACCGGCGGCTATCGCAAAACGCCGGTCATGCAGATCGGTGCAGACATTTTTTGCGATACGCAGATCATTCTGCGCGAACTCGAACGGAGACATCCCCAGCCGAGCCTCTTTCCGGATGGCCGGGGACTCGGATACGGCCTGGCCTTCTGGTCGGACCGGATCTTCTTCATGCCGACGGTCGCGATCATCTTCGGTGAAATCGGCGACATGGTGCCCGAGGCATTCAAAAAGGACCGCGCTGCGATGAGCGGCTCAACCTTTTCGACGGAGGCCATGAAGGCCGCGGCGCCCTTTGCGCGCGATCAGTATCGTGCCCATGTCGGCTTTATCGCAGAACAACTTTCGGACGGGCGCACCTTTCTGGGTGGCGATGCCCCCGGCGTCGCCGATGTGCACGCGATGATGAATGTGTGGTTTCTTGGAAACGCTCTTCCGCATGTCGCAAAAGCTCTGCACGAAGCGTTCCCGACAGTCGAAGCCTGGATGACAAGGATTCGGGCGATCGGTCACGGGACCGAAAAACCGCTGACCGCGAAAGAGGCCCTGAAGATCGCGCGCGAAGCGCAGCCCGAGGCGCGACCCTCGGCCGATGAGCACGAACCCAACAATCTTCGTCCCGGCATGAAAGTGACCGTTTCCGCAGACGACTATGGCCGCGATCCGGTAGCCGGCGAAATCGTGTTTTCCAATGCTCATGAAATCGCGATCCGACGTACACACCCGGATCTCGGCGATGTCGTGGTTCATTTTCCCCGCGCGGGCTTCAACGTCACGCAGGCGTAGGCGACAAACATTCTTATCGCTTCGGCATCAATGGTGCACGGACGGTTCAGCTCTTAACGTAAGCTAAATCAATAGCTTACTGGCCGTTAACGATCTATTAACCAAATCACCGAGCCGAAATTAACCAAAAATTTCTGGCAAGTTTCGTGCGCGCGTGTAAATCGAAATCACTCGGGGTTTGGGTGCGTTGGGGTAAAGCGTGGGGTATCGCGAAGTATTCGCCGATGGCAGCGCCGTCTATTCAGGCGCGGGCGCGTCTCCGGAAGCCATCCGCTTCCACTATGATACGGGAACGGAATTTTTTCGCAGTTGGCTCGGCGACGAGCTCGTGTATAGCGCCGGCCGCTGGCGCGAGCCGCTGACCGGCGAGAACATCGCGTCAACACTCGAGGACGCGCAAGCCGCCAAACTCGACTTTCACCTCGATGCTGTAGGTTGCGGCGAGGGCAAGACGCTTCTGGATATAGGATGCGGCTGGGGCGCGGCGATGCGCCGGGCGATTGCCCGCTTCAATGCGGCAAGAACGATCGGGATCACGCTCAGCAGCGAGCAATTCGAGCACGTTCGCGCACAAAAAAATCCGCGCATCGAGGTGCATCTTCAAAGCTGGGAAGATGTTGTCTTGCCAGAGCCGGTCGACGGCGCGATTTCCATCGGCGCTTTCGAACACTTTGCGCAGCCGCACCAGGACCGCGCCCGGAAAGTCTCCATTTACCGGGATTTTTTCGAACGCACCTACGGACTCTTGAAACCGGCGGGCCGGCTCTCTTTGCAAACGATCTACTGGCAGGCCGCCGATCGGGCGTTGGCGCGTGCGATCGTGCCGAATGATGTCTTTCCGGAATCCGATCTCCCCTATCTGGACGAAGCACTGGAAGCGGCGCAGCCCTTTTTTCGCGTGCGCTATCTCGAAACCAGCGGCGAAGACTATACGAGGACGCTGCGCGAATGGCTGAGGCGCCTGCGCCAGGCGCATGAGGCCGAACCCCGCCTGGTGGATCGCGGAAAATTCGCCTTCCACGAAAACTACCTCAGGCGCTGCATCGTGGGGTTTGCCCGCGACCGCATCAGTCTCGCGCGCATCGTTTTCGAGCGCCTCTAAGAGCCACCGCCCCGGCAAAACGGATCGAGCCTGCGTTTACGGCTTCGGCCTCATTGGCTATGGTAAAGAAAGTCTGAATCGAAACCATAAAATCCGGTCGTTTTCAGACGGGGGCGAAAATCGTGGTCAGCGTTGTCACATCGGCCAATCGTGAGCGGTATCGCACCGAGCTCGATACGATGTTCCGCGACCGCAAAAGCATTTTCATCGACTTCCTCAAATGGAGGGATCTCGAGATCATCGACGGCGTCTACGAGAAAGACGCGTACGATACCGAACGGTCCGTGTATCTGATTTCTGCAGACCCCGAGACGCATATGCATCTCTGCTCAATGCGGCTGATGCCGACCACCGAGCCGCACCTGCTGCGGGATGTGTTCCCCGAGCTCTGCGACGGCGATATCCCCATCGGAGAAGACGTTTGGGAAGTGACGCGTCTTTGCACCTCGCCGAAGCTCAAGGGCGAGGCCGGGCGCAACGCCAGGCGCCATCTTTCGATCGCCATGGTGGAGTTTGCGCTGCTTTACGAACTGACACGGCTGACGATGATCAGCCACATGGAATATCTCTCACGCCTGCTGGCGGTCGGCTGGGAATGCCGGCCTCTCGGTTTGCCCAAGGAGCGCGACGGTCAGCTGTTCGGAGCCATGGAAGTCAGCATCACGCCGGCGACCTTGCGCGCGATCCGGATGCAATTTGGCGGCAACAGGCGCACGCCGGTTTTGGAGCTCGAGGGTCTCGCCGCAGCCTGACGCGACCGCATGAAAAGAGGCGTTCAGGGCGTGCGCTTCGGACCGAAGTAAATGCAGCACAAGAGCATGTTGATCGTTCCCTGATCGTCCCCGAGAGGCAGGACAAGGGATTCGCTGCTGAGATAATTGATGTGCGGCGAGTTATAGGCAATGCGGAAGCGTAGCGGACGGCCACTCAGAACAACGAGGTCATGTCCCGCGGTCCAGCGCGCCATCTTGTCCGGCGGGATAAACTCCTCGATGAAGTGCCCCGTCTGTTCGCCAAACACTTCCACGATCGACGAACCAAAATAGCGGTAACGGTAGCGCCGGCGCCCGTCCGATTGTGCAACGACATCCAGAATGCTGACGTTGCGCATGAACGGCTTCATCGTGCGCGCGTCGAAATCCGCTCGCGTCGCGAATCCCCTGGCCGCAGCCTTCTCTTTCCAGATATCGCGCAAACGATTGAGTTCGGCGCGGTCGAATTCAAGTGTGGCGTCGAAGCGGAACGCCTCGTCCTCGACTAAATCCGGAATCTTCTTTTCCGGGAGCGGCTCGTGGGCTGCCGAGGGTTTCGTCATGGCACCCCGTTTACGCTCCGGATAGTAGAGATTCGGTAACTTGATATCGTTAACACAAGGAAAGTTCGGCAAATTGCGCTTTACCAATTGGGAATTGGTTAGCGATTGGTGGCGGAATCGCAGAGTCGCCGATAAACACGCCTCAGTGAGCGTCAGCCCCCGTCAGGTAAATACGCTTCTCGCCATAGGCAAAATAAGCGTGGAAGCGCCTCAGGAGGTCGGCGCCGATGACCACCTGTGGGGCATCGGGCACATACGCCGCGTCAGGTGCAATCGTCAGGTGCGGGTTCGCGATCGCCACGCCCTCAAGCGAGAGCGAGCGAATAGCCCGGCCCCGCAAGGTACCTGAGAAGAGTGACGCGGAGATTGCGCTCTGCTGCGCACCAGTATCGATCGTCGCCCGTGTTGCAACGTCGTCCACCACGACAGACACACTCATGTGGAACTGGGCATCGAGCGTCATGGGCACGATTGCGACCGGGCCTTTTGTCCAATAGACGACCCGGCCCTCGCAGTGTTGCGGCGAGACGAGCCGAAGACGCGCAGCGCCGAAGTCGAGATCAACGTCATAGGAGTGAAGCAGATCTGCCCCGACCGCTCCGGCGACACCGGCGGGGAGAGCCGAGGCAGGCATCAGCACGAAAGACCATTCCGCGGCCGAGAGATGTCCGATGTGCACGTCATGCGCGATGACGAATTCCTTCGGCGTGACTCCGCCAAGCGTGAACAGGACGCCGCCGATACCCCTCCGGGAAAGTTTCAGAGAGTCCGCCTCTTCATTCGAAAGCAGGCTCGCCTGACTTCCGGTCGCGACCGTAAGCGACACGTCGCGATTCTCGATCTGTGCGGGAATGGAAACTGCCCCGCCCGGGGAAGACAACATCGAAACGGACGCAACCTCGACCAGGCTGCCGCAGGTTGGAGTCGAATCCGCCTTTGATTGCGTACCTGGCAGGAGCGTGAGCACGCAAAGGCTGAACGATGCCGTCGCAATGAATTTGGTAATTTTCCCCCAACCCACGCCAGCCTCCCCGCGCTTTGCAAGGAAGCATAGCACAGCGTGACGGACCGCCACTGGTTGCCAGGAAGCGGAAAAGAGCGGATGGTATCGTGGGCGAATATCTTGAAGGTGGGCTCATGGCGTATGTGGCAACGGCTGCAGTTGCGGCAATCTTGTTTATCGGAAGCAGTGCCGCCGCTCTTGCGGAAGATGCGAGCACGACGCCCTCGACGGGCGCGCCGGCTACCCTCACCACATCGGCGCCCTCACAGGACGATCCGACAGCGGTGATCTGCCGGAGGGGCGAGCCGGTAACCGGTTCGCATTTCCCCGGGCCGACCCAATGCCACACGCGTGCCGAATGGGATCGCATTCGCCAGCAGGCGCGCGACACGACCATGCACGTCCAGACGACCGGCGGCGCAGGCGCGATGCCTGGCATGTGAATCCTCCGCCGGGCGGGATCGCTCCGGCGAGTAGCGGTTCGCTTCGGCAAATACTTAAACCAATGTTACTCTGGCCCCTCGGTTTGCACGGGTCGAAGCGTTAGGAATTCCTGCTAAAATCGGTCCCTATGCAAAAAGGGGCCGTTTCGCCCATGTCGTTTGCCTCCGCGGCGCCTGAGCGCGGGAGTTCCCGTGCCGACGAGGTTCGCGCGAAAATATGTGACCATCTCATCGCCCAGGGGCAACTGGGAGCCGATGCGCTTGCCCGCGCCGGCGAGATTTCTGCAGAGACCGGCGAAAAGCTGGAGATCGTCCTGCCGCGCCTCGGACTCGTCTCCGAACGCGCGCTCGCCGAAGCCTTTGCCGCCGTCCTCAAGCTCAAGCTTCTGACGCCGGCGGACTATCCCAGCACGCCTCTGCTCGAAGATCGTCTCAAGGCCAAATTCCTTCACGACGCGCGCGTGATCCCGGTTTCCGACGAAGCCGGTGTCGTCACCATCGCCATGGCCAATCCGCTCGACTCCTATGCGAGCGAGGCGGTGCGATTTGCCGTCGCCAGGAAAATCCGCATTGCGGTCGGCGCGCCGGCGGAAATCGAGGCCGCGCATCAAAGGCTCTATGGCGAGGGAAAATCGCAGATTCGGTCGATCTACGAGGAAACCACAGGAGGGCCTTCGGAAACGCTGGGCGAGGACGTCGATCGGCTTCGCGACAGCGCCAGCGATGCTCCGGTGGTCCGCCTCGTCAATCACCTGATTACCGGTGCTGTCGAGGCGCGCGCTTCCGACATTCACATCGAGCCGATGGAAAACGAGCTTCGCGTCCGCTACCGCGTTGACGGCGTGCTGCAGCCGGTCGAGTCGCCGCCGCAGCGTCTTGCTTCGCCCGTCATCTCGCGCATCAAGATCATGGCGAAGCTCAATATCGCGGAGCGCCGTCTGCCGCAGGATGGACGGATCTCGCTTGCGATCCGCGGACGCGACGTCGACTTTCGTGTGGCGACGACGCCTGGCACTCACGGCGAAAGCGTTGTGCTCCGCATTCTCGACAAATCTCATCTGCAGCTCGATTTCTCTGCACTCGGTTTTGAAGAGCCGCTGGCCAGGGCCTTCCGCGCTGAACTCGAAAAGCCGCATGGGATTATTCTGGTCACTGGCCCAACGGGCAGCGGAAAGACGACGACCCTCTATACGGCCCTGACCGAACTGAATTCGCCGGGCAAGAAGGTGCTGACGATCGAAGATCCCGTCGAATACCAGCTCGACGGGATCGTGCAGGTCCAGGTGAAGCGCGAGATCGGACTGGGATTTGCGAATGCGCTGCGGGCTTTCCTCAGACAGGATCCCGATATCATGATGATCGGCGAGATCCGGGACCTCGAAACCGCCCAGATTGCCGTCCAGGCCGCGCTTACCGGCCATCTGATCCTGTCGACCTTGCATACCAATGATGCCGCGAGCGCGGTCACGCGGCTCATCGACATGGGCGTCGAGGACTATCTTTTGACGTCCACGGTCAATGCGATTGCAGCGCAGCGGCTGGTGCGCACGCTCTGCGAAAATTGCCGGGAGCCTTACGTCGCGATGGACGAGCTGCTGGAGAGACTCGAACTCGGTGACGCAACCAGGAAACACGTGACGCTCTATCGCGCGAAGGGCTGCGATCTCTGCCGTCACACCGGTTATGTGGGGCGCACGTCGATCCTCGAACTCCTCCCGGTCACTTATGCCGTCCGCCAGGCGGTACTCGACGGCGCCGATGCCGGTGCCATCCAGAAGATTGCGCTCGGCGAAGGCATGCAGACGATGCGCGCACACGGTCTTGCAAAGGCGATGACCGGCCACACGACTGTAGAAGAAGTGCTGCGCGCGACGCGGAACGTCTGAGCGATGGCAAGTTTCCGCTACAAGGCGATGACCGAGAACGGCTCCATCCTGTCGGGTGTTCTCGAAGCTCCTTCTGCCGCAGCCGTGGTGCAGCAGCTGAGAGGCCAGGGCCACTATCCGATTTCAACAAAGCCGGCGGCGACGGGAAGTCTCTTCGAACGCCTTTCGGCCGTCGTCTCGTCGAGAAAACCTTCGCTCACCGCGTTACGAAACGCGATTACCGAGCTCGCCGCCCTCATCGAAGCGGGACTGGAACTCGATCGCGCCCTGACACTGCTTTGCCGGCTGTCCGATATCGGCGCCCTGGCCGGCCCGTTCGAACGTGTGCGCAACCGGGTGCGCGATGGCTCGACCTTTGCAAACGCGCTCGCGAGGGAGAATATTTTTCCGCCGTTCGTCGTCAGCATGGTCCGCGCCGGGGAATATGGCGGCGCCCTTGCGCCCGCGTTGCAGCGGCTTTCCGACTATCTGGCGCGAACGGTCCAGTTGCGCGAGACGATCGGCTCCGCGCTTGTCTATCCCGCAATTCTCATCGTCACCGCATCGATTTCGGTTTCGATCATCCTTCTTTTCGTATTGCCCGAATTCAAACCTCTCTTCGAGCAGGCCGGCAAAGCCATTCCGCTGCCGGCGCGCATCGTGATGGGCATCGGCGATTTTGCGCGCGAGACCTGGTGGCTTGCCATCATTCTGGTTGTGAGCACGATCTATGGTGCCCGCGTCTGGCTTTCAAAGCCGCCGAACCGCCTGCGGTTCGATCGTTTTCTGCTCGAGGTGCCGGTGATCGGAAAACTGGTGCAGGCGCAGGGTACCGAGCGCTTCTCCCGCACGCTTGGAACCTTGCTTGCAAACGGTGTTCCGTTGCCGACTGCACTTGCACTCACGAGTGACGTCATGCAGAACCGGGTCCTGGGCGAAGTTGTCGGCAAAGCGGCCCATAGCCTGCGCGAAGGCACGAGTCTGGCGCGGTTGCTCGGCGAGTCCCGCCGTTTTCCGGATGTAACCGTCGACCTCGTTCGCATCGGCGAGGAAACCGGCAAACTCCCGGACATGCTGCTGCGCCAGGCCGAACTCGATGAGCACAGGCTCCGCCAGACGATCGACCGTCTCGTTGCCTTGATCGTGCCAGCGCTCACGATCGTCCTCGGGATCGTAATAGCCGGACTGATCGCGTCGATGCTGGTAGCGATCCTCAGCATCAACGATCTCGCGGTGCAGTAGCAAAGGTTCAGATGATGGATACCCTAACAGTGGCGGCGAAGAGCGGATGGTGCGGTGTGTTGCGCGCGCGAACAGGACGTCGTGACGGCGGATACACGCTTGTCGAACTCCTCGTGGTCGTCGCGATCCTGGGGCTCCTGACGCTGATCGCGACGCCTTTCGTGATCGGCTATCTCGATCGCACGAAAGTCTCGACTGCGAAGACAGAGGTCGCGAATATCGAAGCAGGCCTCGATCTCTTCAAGCTCGACGTCGGCCGCTATCCAACCACTGCCGAAGGTCTCGACGCGCTTCAGCATGCGCCACAGGGAGTCGATAATTGGAACGGGCCCTATATGAAAAAGGCGACGGGCCTCAAAGATCCCTGGGGCCGCCCCTACCTCTACCGCTCACCGGGTGAACACGGCGACTACGATCTCTACTCCTGGGGCGCCAAGGGAGAGACAGGCGCAGCGGGCGAAAAACCGCAGGTGGCGAACTGGTGACGGAGGCGCGGCAAACTCCGGCCCGCGAGAAGGGCTTCACGCTTCTCGAAGTCGTCGTTGCGCTGGCGATACTCGGGCTCTCGCTCGGCGTCCTGTTCGGCATCTTCTCGCAAAGCGTCGCGCGTACCCATGCCAATACGATGCGTGAGAATGAACGCCTGCTGGCGGCGACACTGCTGCAACAGGCGTTGCGGCCTGACCACATCCCGGCCGACAACAGCGGACGAACGGATAACGGCCTCGTCTGGCAACTCAGGGCATTTCCATTTGGCTCGGAGGACGACACGCACAACTGGCCGGAAAGCGCGATCAAGGTCGTAGTGACCGTGTCGCGTTCAGACCAGCCTGGCGATCACGTGACGTTGAGCACGCTTCGCCTCGGCCCGAAGGAGCGCGTCGAATGATGCGCCATTCATCTCGCGTCCGTGCAGACAGCGGATTCACCCTGGTCGAGATGCTCGTCGCGGTGACGTTGTTCGGGCTTCTTTCGCTTGTTCTGTTCGAGGCGCTTCATTTCGGACACAGGGTCTGGGAAGCCTCCGTGACCGTGGCAGCGACAAACAACCGGATTCGCGCGTTCCGTGAGGACGTTTCGCGTGCCCTGTCGCGCGCCTATCCGGAACTCGAGGCGGCAACGCAGCCGGACCGAAACGCCGAGGTCGCATTTGACGGCGAACGGACACGCGTGACGTTTCTCACGCCCTCGGCGTTGCGAGCCGGGGCGCTCGAGCGGACGACGATCACGGCCGATGATTCGACCGGCGGCACGCGTCTGATCGAACAGAACGCTCTTGAGCTTGCGCGGAACCCGGCGCCGATCCGCACAGACCCGCGCCTGCCTGCCGTTTCTTCCGTGCATTTTTCCTATTTCGGGCCCGAAGAATCCGGCGACGATCCCTCCTGGCACGACAGCTGGGCCGCAAAGCCCGCAATGCCTGAGCTCATCCGCCTTTCGATTGTCTTTGCCGATCACCGCTACGCCTGGCCCGATCTGGTCATCGCGCCCAAAATCACCGCCGACGTCTCGTGCAATTTCGATCTTCTGGCGCGCGCCTGCGTGGGGCACTGATGGGGATGGAACAGACAAGCACGTTCAAGAGCGCCGGCGCCGCGGCGGCGGCACTGGTGCGGGCCTGGGCCGACGAAATTGTCCAGCTCGCCCGCGAGCGATTTCCGGGTGCCTCCCGTGACGTTCCCGATCGCCTCGAAATTCTCGTCGAGGAGGAGGGCCTCGTCCTCAATCGCCAGGACCAGAAGGGGGCGATGCAGTTCGCTCAGATCCGCTACGGAACCGATGCGCACGCCGGTCTCTCGCGCGAAGCGGCAGAATTGGGAAATGGATCGCGCCGGGACGCAACGCTGCGGATCTCGGAATCGCTTGTGTTGACGCCCACGCTCTCCCTGCCTTGGTCTTCGAAGCGCACGCTCAAGGCCGCGCTGAGCTTTGAGCTCGAACGCCTCACGCCGATCGAGCCCAAAGATGTCTATTTCGACTTCCTTGTCCTTGGCCGCGAGCCCGAAACCAATCGGGCCAACCTCAGGCTGCGCATGGTCAGGCGCAGCGTCATCGACAACGCGCTGAAGCTTTGCCATGGGGCCAGCCTCAAGATCGCGCGGATCGTGTTCGAGGGCGAGACCAAGGAAGCCGACATACAATCGTTTCCCGTCGACAGGCCGGCATGGTTGCGCGCCCAATGGCGCCGCTTTGGAGAATTCTTCCTCGCGGGCCTCGTGGCGCTGCTCCTGATCGCGATCGCGATCGCCGGCTATGAACGGGGTGCCGCAGCCAACGACGCGCTTGCCGCTTCTGTCGATGAGGCGATGGTCCGCGCGGCCGCTGTCGAACGGATGGAACACCGGATGGAGACGGCCAATCGTGCCATTTCCCGCCTCGTCGCTCTGAGACAGGGACCTCTTCTCGTCGGCGATCTGGCAGCGCTCTCGCGCATCCTCCCCGATGGCACGTGGCTCAGCGAACTCCACCTCGAAGACGGAAAATTCCGCCTCGACGGCTATTCGAAAAACGCGTCCGCCCTCATCGCCGTGATCGACCGATCAGATGTCTTCACCAACGCCCAGTTCTCCGCTCCGCTCGTGCGAAATCCAAATGACGGCACGGACCGTTTCGAACTGACTTTCGAACGCGCCGGTGCGAGGCCACGATCATGACCCTCTCCCGGGAGCTCACCAGCCGCAGGGCCGCGATCTTCGCGCTTGCCGGCGTAACGATCTTCGCGAGCGCGCTGCTGATCGCGCTCCTGTTCCTCGTCTATGCCGGACAGCGCGCCGACGCAGCGGATAATCTGCGTCAGCTGACGGCTTACAACGCGGAGGTCATGAGCCGGCCAAGAGTGCAGGCGGCTTACGCGGAAATGAACGCGCGCATTTCGGACATGCAGGGCCTCGTCCATGCCGGAGCCGGCGCACCGGCTGCAGCGCAGGTCGAGACAGCCTTGAAACAGATCGTCGAGTCGAATGGCGGCGAACTTCGCAGCTCGCAGGCGCTGGCTTCAACCGAGGCCAATGGCTTCGAGCAAGTTCGGGTGGAATGCGACCTGACCGTGCCCGCGAGCCGCCTGAAGGATCTTTTTTATGCGGTAGAGACGCACCGGCCGTATCTCTTCGTAGACTCGGCCGATGTCACTGCGCCGATCAACTGGGATACGCGCAACAATATCGAACCGGCCTATGAGGTGCGCTTCGGTGTCAGCGCCTATCGATGGATCGCATCGCAATGACCGCGCCCGCCAATCCCCTGCAGATCGTGCTCTCGGGAATTTGCGGGGTGCTGCTGCTCGTCCTGATCTACCAGACGGTCGCGCCTGTCTCCCCTTACTCCATGTCTGCCAGTACGACCGGCGTGCGGCTTCCTGCGATCACCTTCTCGACCGACGCAGCACCGCCACCGGCGAGCGTTTTTTCGGACGTCGACGCCAGACCGTTGTTCAATCCCTCGCGCCAGCCGGTTGCCTCGGTCGCCGCCGTTGGCAATGCGGCTGGGACGGATGCCACGAATCTCACCCTGATCGGCGTCATTCTCGACGGCAATGATCGTCTCGCGCTGATCCGCTCTGCCGGCGCGGCCTTTGCCACCGGCGTGAGACAAGGCGCAAGCATCGAGGGCTGGACCGTTGCCGAGGTCGATCCCGACCGCGTGGTCCTGCAATCCGGTGTCCGCAAGCAGGAGCTACTGCTCGCCTCCAACAGAGACACCGCGCCAGCGGGCGCGAACAGCGGCGGACCGGGCGCAGCCGGACCGAACCTCATCCCGCCACCGCCCCCGCCTTCTGCACCATCCGGAAGCATTCCGCTTCCGCAGCCGGTTCAAACGCCGGATATAAGTCCGAAACCTCCGCTGACCACGCATTGAGAACGGAATGAGATGAAAAAGCTCCGCGCGACGCTCTGGCTTCTCTGCGCCGCAGCTCCGGCTGTTCTGACCGGCGGCCTCCACGCACAGCCCGCGCCGGCTGCGACCGAGATTTATCGCGGCGGTCCTGTCATTGCGCGGCGGCACGCCATCCCGACATCGAGCGAGCCCGCCGACATCACGCTCAATTTCGTCAACGCCGACATCAAGGACGTCGCCAAAACCATTCTCGGCGACTACCTGAAGCTCAACTACGAGATTGCGGGCGGCCTCACCGGAACGGTGACGATCCAGACCAGCCAGCCGCTCACGCGCTCCGAAGTGCTTCCGGTCCTCGAACAAGCGCTGCGGCTGAACGACATGGCGCTCGTGGTGACCGGCGGCGTCTATCGGATCGTTCCCCTGGCGTCGGCCGCAAAAGAAGCCGGTCCCGCTCACGCGCGCGGAGCGCCCGGTTTCGGCGTCGAGATCGTGCCCGTGCGCTACATCACGGCGGCCGAGATGGCGAAGCTCCTTGAATCTCTCGCGCCCACCCAGGCGGTCGTGCATGTCGATCCCGCGCGCAACCTCCTCATTGTCGAGGGGACGGCCGATGAACGGCAAACGGTGATCGACGACGTCGCACAATTCGATACCGACACCATGCAGGGCATGTCGTTCGAACTCTTGACGCCCACCTATACCGATGCCGAGGAGCTGACGCGCGAGCTCAATCAGGTGCTCGGCGGGCTCACCGGCTCCGCGTCAGGCGCCGTGCGGCTCGTGCCGATCGACCGCCTCAATGCCATCCTCGCGATCTCGCCACAGCCGCGCTATCTCGAACAGCTGCAGACCTGGATGCGGCGCCTCGACAAGCCGGGCCAGGGCAGCGACCGGCGCATTTTCGTCTATCACGTCCAGAACGGCCGCGCGTCCGATCTCGCCGCGACGCTCGGAAAGACGCTCCTCGGCTCGAACTCGCAAAGCCAAAGCTCGATGACCGAACAAGCCGCTGCGACACCGGCCGTCGCGGCACCGCAATCGGAAAACACGACGATCAATACTTCCAACGCGACTGCGCCGCCGCCGCCGCCGCCCTCCGCGCCTGTGGAGTCAGCGAGTTCTTCCGGCGGAAACAATGCAATGCCTGGCGTGAACATCACGGCGGACGCTGTCAACAATTCGCTCGTGATCCTCGCGACGCCGCAGCAATACGCGACCATCAAGCAGGCGCTTTCCGAACTCGACATCACGCCTCTGGAAGTCTTTCTCGAGGCCGCCGTCGCAGAAATCACGCTCACCGACGACATGAGCTATGGCGTGCAGTTCAAGGCCTCGGACGCGCACAACACGGTCGTGCTGACCGACAGCAGCAATACGCCTTCGATCGGGCCGGACCTCCCGGGCTTTTCCTACATCTACACCAATGGCGCGAGCATCCAGATCATCCTGAGCGCGATCGCCACCAAGACCCATGTGGAGGTGATCTCGTCGCCGAAGCTGCTCGTCCTCAACAACCAGCCGGCGACGTTGCAGGTCGGCGACCGCGTGCCCATCGTCACGCAATCCGCCGTCAGCACAATCGGCTCGGTCGGCACCAACCCGATCGTGAACAGCGTCGAATACGAGGACACCGGGGTGATCCTGAAGGTCACGCCGCGCGTCAATGCCGGCGGGCTCGTGCAGATGGACGTTGCGCAGGAGGTGAGCCAGGTCGAGACCACGACGTCCTCGACCATCGATTCGCCCACCATCCAGGAGCGCCGGATCAACAGCTCCGTCGCCGTTCAGGACGGCGAAACCGTCGCCCTTGGCGGACTGATCCAGGACAGCCGTACCAAAACGCGCAAGGGCATTCCGTTCCTGCAGGACATTCCGATCCTCGGGCATCTCTTCGGCGACACGATCAACAACAATTCGCGCACCGAGCTGATGGTCCTGATCACGCCGCATGTCGTCGACAGCATCGACAAGGCCCGCGCCATCACGGCCGAACTCCGGCGGAAGATGCCGACGGTGCAGCCGCTGTTCGAGCGCGGGCCTTGAGAGGCGCAGCGCATGAGCGGGGATGGGCCCTCGTCTCCGTTCTCTGTGTCGTCTCCATGCTCGCCCTTCTGGCCGCGGGCGCGCAGGAGCTGACTTTGAGCTCCGCACGGGCGGAGCGCGCAACCGTCGATCAGACAGAACTCGACGGCGACTTCGGTGCGGGCTTCACCCGCGCCGTGCTCGGCATCGGCGATCAGAGAGCCGAGGCGCGCTGGCGCGTCGAGGGCATCGCCCAAGCCTTCGCGTTCGACGGCGCCCGCATGCAAATTTCCGTGCAGGATGAAGCGGGCCGGTTCGATCTCAACACCGTGGATGGCCCCACGCTGACGCATCTCCTCCAATCCGCGGGCCTTTCCCATGAGGACGCGGCGGCGCTCAGCGACAAGATCCAGGATTGGCGCAGCGCGAACGCGGACGAGGCGTCTCGCCTTCACGGCGCGACCGATGCCGACTACGCGGCCCGCGGTTATCCCTGGCACCCGCGCCACGCGCCCTTCCAGTCTGTCGACGAACTTGAGCTCGTGATGGACATGACGCCCCAGCTGTTTGCGCGCATCAGGCCCGCGCTCACCGTCTACACCAAGCGCATGGGGATCAATCCCGACGTGGCGCCGCGGGAAGCGCTGCATGCGCTTTTCTATGAAGACCCGTCAAAGGCCGATGGCATTCTCGCCGCGCGGGAAGACGCGGCCCGGCGCGGCGCGCCGACCGATACGTTCAATCCCGATCTCGCCCAATATGGCGAGACCTACACGATCGCGATCGACCTGCAGAAATACGGCAGGCGCTATCATCGCGAATTCGTTGCCATGCTCACGGGCGACGAACACCGGCCGTACCTCATGATGGCGGAGCGGTAAGCGCGTTCACCGCGTAAACCCCGGCAGCAGCGGTCCGTAGAGCCAGGTGATCCAGCCGGCCGCCGCCAGGAATGGGCCGAACGGAATGCGCGCGTCGCGTGACCATCGACCTTCCAACAGCGCGCGGAGGATGAAAAACACCAGCCCGAACAGGGCGCTGAGGAGAAGCGTGACCGGGATCGCTTGCCAGCCGACGAACGCACCAATGGCGCCCGCAAGCTTGGCGTCACCGAAGCCCAGACCCTCGCGTCCGCGCAGGAGGCGGTAGAGAAGAGCGAGCCCCGTGAAGGCGAACAGAGCCGCAAGGGCGCCGATGGCATGGTCGAGCCAGCGTGCGGAGTCGAAGGCGGCCGCAAATGCGAGTCCCAGCCCGAGGAGCGGCAGCGTGAGCACGTCCGGCAGGCGGAAGCTTCGCCAGTCGATCCAGGAAAGAGCGATCAGCATCCAGCCATAGACGGCGCTCGCGATGATGATCGGGCCATGCTGGACCGGCGCGGCCCACGCGACAGGGACGACCGCTGCCAGCTCGATGGCCGGATAGAACAGCGAAATGCGCGCCTTGCAGACGCGGCAGCGCCCTCCAAGCGCCAGGAAGCTTGCGATCGGAATCAGGTCTCGCGCTGCAAGCGTCACGCCGCATGAATCGCAGCGCGAGCGGCCGCGCGCGATGGATGTGAAATCCGCTTCGCGCGTGACGACCACGCCGAGGAAGCTGCCGATGAAGGGAGCGGCAAGGAGAAGAGGTATCCAGATCGGCAAAATCAATTCTCCGCGCGACTCTCTGTCCGAACGATGCGATCGATTGCTGACCGCCCTCTAAAGGGCCGCACGCCGGAAGAAAAGCCGCTGCCTCCGATCCGCCATTCGATCCGACGCGGCGGCCGCGAAGCGGCGAGCCTGCGGGAGCCGCGCTGCGCATGGCGCCGCTGATTGCCACGCCCCAAACGCGCCCGAATGACCCAACGCTGTTGAGCAATCTGGCCCAATCGGCAATGGTTTGGGCCAGGAGAAAGAGACGCCGATGGACCAGTTGCTGAGCGCCAACGTCGAGACCCGGTTTGGCAGCGTTTCGGGTTTCATCAAGGACGGCATCTGCCGCTTCAACGGCATTCCCTTCGCGCGACCGCCGGTCGGCAAATTGCGCTGGCGTGCGCCCGAACCGCCGGAGCCCTGGGCCGGCGTTCGCGATTGCAGCCGCTTCGGAGCGATCGCGCCGCAGATCCAGGGCGCGGCCGAGGGTCTTCTCGGCGGCACCGCGGGCGAGAAGTCGGAGGACTGCCTTTATCTCAACATCTGGACGCCGGCCTGCGACAGCGCAAAGCGCCCGGTGATGGTGTGGATCCATGGCGGCGCCTTCGTTACCGGCGCGGGTTCGGTCGGCACCTACAATGGCAAGCACCTGGCGCGGCATGGCGATGTGGTCGTGGTCACGATCAACTACCGTCTGGGCGCACTCGGATTTCTCAATCTCAAGGATGCGAGCGACGGCGCACTGCCTGGAACGGGCACCGAAGGCCTCGCCGACCAGATCGCCGCACTCGCCTGGGTGAGGGACAACATCGAAAGCTTCGGCGGCGATCCGGGCAAGGTGACGATCTTCGGCGAATCCGCAGGCGGGATGAGTGTCGGCGCACTCCTTGCCGCTCCGTCCGCCCGCGGGCTCTTTCACAAGGCGATCGCCCAATCCGGCGCCTGCGATATTGGTCACGCGCGCGACAAGACCGCGGGCATCGCGCGGCTTCTGCTCGAGCGCATGGGATTGGACTCGAGCGATTGGGCAAAGCTCGCCGATGCGCCCTGGCAGCTCGTGCTCGAAGCGCAAAAGCAGCTTCTCGCCGAGCCGCGCGCGACCGGCAGCCTGCCCTTCGCGCCAACGATCGACGGCGCGCTTTTGCCAAGGCGCGCGATCGCCTGCGTCCGTGAGGGCTCCGCAAAAAACATCCCCGTGATGACCGGAACGACGCGGGACGAATGGAAGCTCTTCACCGCAACCGCCGCAAAACTCCGGCTGATGGATGAGGCGAAGCTTCGCCGCTACACCGCAAGGCTTGTCGGCGAGACGCAGGCCGAAGCGGTGCTCTCGGCCTATGCTGGCGGATCACCCTTCGATCGCTGGAATGCGGTGATGACCGATCACAGCTTCGCTATCCCCGCCATCCGGCTCGTCGAGGCGCAATCCGCCCACGCGCCGGCCTTCCTCTACCGCTTTGACTGGACCTCGACCTTCCTGCGCGGCGTGCTTGGGTCCTGTCACGCGCTCGAACTCGGCTTCGTGTTCGGGACGTATAACGAAAAGCTCGCGGCGGCTTTCTTTGGCGCGGGAGCGAAAGCGGCGAGCCTCAGCCTTGCGATGATGGATGCCTGGACGGCGTTCGCGCGCACCGGCCGTCCGGTTGTTTCCTCGGGGCCGGAGTGGCCGGCTTATAACGAGACTGCCCGCCCGGCGATGATCTTCAGCGCCGACGCACCGCGCGTTGAATCCGATCCCAACGCCGCGCGCCGGCGCGCGTGGAGCGACGTTCCGGAAAGCGCGATCGGGCCGTGATTTAATCGTGTCATACCGGCGAGGCGCGCGGAAGCGCGCCGAGGAAAGGCGACCCAGTTCAGCGCGCGTGCGCGCGCTGAAAATCGCGCTCCGATCCAGAGGCGGCAATCAGAAGGGCTATCACAGGCTTTCCTCAGCTTGCGGCAAGGGCGGGCGACGCGAAGTCCTGCTCCGAGGTGCGCCTGTTGGCGCGAACCTGGCGTTCGATCCAGGAATAGGTCTCGCGCAAGCCTGCCTCGAGGCTCGCCGACGGCACCCAGTCGAGCCGCTTGCGAATGAGCCGGTTGTCCGAGGTGCGGCCGCGCACGCCGACCGGGCCGGGCACGTGCCGCTTGCCGAGAGTCTTGCCGGCAACGCGACTGACCATGTCGGCAAGCGTGTCGATGGACACCATTTCCTCCGAACCGATGTTCAAGGCCTCGCAGACATTCGATCGCATCAGCCGCAACGTGCCTTCGAGACATTCGTCGATGAAAAGGAATGAGCGCGTCTGCTTGCCGTCGCCCCAGATTTCGATCGTTCCGCCGTCGGCCGCCTCGGCTACCTTGCGGCAGATCGCGGCCGGCGCCTTTTCGCGGCCGTCGTTCCACGATCCTTCCGGTCCGAAGATGTTGTGATAGCGCGCCACGCGGACGTCCATGCCGTGATTGCGCGCATAGGCGAAATAGAGCCGCTCGCTGAAGAGCTTTTCCCAGCCATATTCGCTGTCAGGCGCGGCTGGATAGGCGCTCTCCTCGTCGCAGCGCGGGTCGTCGGGATCGGTCTGGTTGTGCGCGGGGTACATGCACGCGGATGAGGAATAGAAAATCCGCTGGGTCGCGCGCCGCCGGCAGGCTTCCAGCACATTCAGATTGATGGTCGCCGAATTGTGCATCACCTCGGCATCGTGCTCGCCGGTGAAGATATAGCCGGCCCCGCCCATATCGGCGGCAAGCTGGTAGACTTCGTCGAAGCGCGTATCGATCACCGCGCGAACAAGGCTCTGCTCTCTCAAATCGCCGACGACGAAGTCATCCGCCTCGGACTCGCTGAAGCGCGGGAATTTGAGATCGACGCCGCGCACCCAGGCGCCCTCCCGCTTGAGCCGCTTTACAAGGTGATGCCCGATGAACCCGCCTGCGCCGCAGACCAAGACCTTCTTCAACGCCCACTCTCCTAAGGATCGCGCGCCCGCTGGCGCCCGGCTCGCCGAACGCGAAGTTCCGCGAAGTTCCCGACCGGCTAACGAGTCGGTGCAGGCGCTTGTTCCGCCCCATTTTGCCAAATTTCGCCACCCGCTTGGGCCGCGCCTGGACCATCAAATGTAAGTGTCGAATGTTTTGTTTGCTTCTTGTTATCGCGGAAGTTCCATCCTCGTGGCACCGTTATCTTGAGCGCGGTTTCCTGCCTCGCGGCGATCACTTTCGGGGACTCGAGCCTTGCGTACACGGTTCGTTGAACGGGTGATCCGCGAGACGTTCGCTCTCGATTCCAATGCCATGCACGCACAGTGGCTTGCCGTGTGCGCCGGCCAAGCCGAGCGCGATGCCTTTCTCGCTTGCGGTATCTCGGACGCGACCATCAGCAATCTTGACGAGCGCATGTCCGACAGCGACGTCGCGCCCTTTGCCTTCGCCTTCGAGGACGCGCAGCGCCTTTCCTTTGCCGATCGCGCTTTCGACTACGTCTTCGTCTCGGACGGACTTCATCATTGTTCGTCGCCCCACCGCGCGCTCCTGGAAATGTATCGCGTCTGCCGCCGCGGAATCGTTGTCATCGAATCCCGCGACAGCCTGCTGATGCGGCTTGCCGAGCGCACGGGGCTCACCGCGCGCTATGAGATCGACGCGGTCACCGGCAACGGGTTCACGTATGGCGGGGTCGACAACAGCCAGATTCCGAATTTCGTCTATCGCTGGACCGAGCGCGAATTCGAAAAGACGATCAAGTCTTTCGATCCTGCCTCTCGCCACCGCTTCCACTATTGCTATGGACTGAACCTCCCCGAGCGCCGCGGCATTGCCGGAACGCTGATCGGACTCGCCGCGCCGGCGCTATCGACGGTCACCACGATTTTCCCGCGCCAGCGCAACTCCTTTGCGATGGTCGCTCTGCGTCCCTCCGAGCCGGATGCCATGTGGCCGTGGCTGAAACGCGAGGGCGACTCGATCGTCTTCGAGCGCGCCTATGTCGATTGAGCCGGGTGCGCAGGTGCCGCTGGCCGTGATCGGCGCGTATCCGCCGCCGGTCAACGGCTACGCCGCCATCACCAGCGGGCTCGAACAACTCGTGAAGCCGCATCGCCGGACCATCCGGATCGATATCTCGCCGGGAACGGCGAAACGCGGCGTACGATATCACGCGACGCGCATCGCCCGCGTCGCGGCGGCATTTCTGCAGCTCGTTCGTTTACGACTGCGCGCCGGCCGGTTCGACACCTATATCGCGACCGAAAGCCGCCTGGGCCTGCTCTACACGCTTACGCTCGCGCTCGCAGCGCGCGTACTCGGCAGTTCGCTCTATCTCCATCACCACGTCTTTCGCTACATCGATGAGAAGAGCGCGCTCATGCGCGTGCTGGTATCGCTCACGCAGCAGAGCGCGACCCACATCTTCCTCTGCTCCTGCATGAAGCGGGACTTTGCGAGGGCCTACGCACGAACCCATCGTTCGGCCACCATTTCCAATCTCGCTTTCGTGCCTTTGCCGGCTTCCTCGGCGTCCCCGCGCGATCCCGGCGCGTCGCTCGTTGTCTCCCATCTGAGCAACCTCACGCGCGAAAAGGGCCTCTACACATTTCTGGCACTCGCGGAGGCCGCAGTAGAAGCGGGCCTTGATGCGCGTTTCCTGCTCGCGGGGCCTGTGATGGACGAGGCCGACCGCGGGGCCATCGAAGAGACTGCGCGGAGGCTTGGCGCCCGCTTCGAATATCGCGGCCCGCTCTTCGGTCCCGACAAGGAGGCGTTTTATCGCGAATGCGATATTTTCGCGTTCCCCACCATTTACGAGAACGAAGCGCAGCCCATGGTGCTGTTCGAGGCGCTGCTGCATGGCTGCCAGATCCTCAGCTATGACCGCGGCTGCATCGCCGAACAGGTGGGCGATTCCGGATGGGTCATCGGTCGCGACGAGGATTTTCTTCGTGCGGCTCTGCCCATTCTCAAGGGGGCTGCGGGAACGCGGCATGCGCTCGCGCGCCTGAAGGAGCGGACGTCGCGCGGTGCCAGGGCCGAGCACGCCGAGGCCCTGCAGAGCGTCTACACCACACTGCTAAGCGCCGCTCCGCGATCGGCGCCGCGGCTCACATTTCGGGAAATGTCATACGATGCGCTGCGCGCGCTCGGCAGCCGTGCGTTCGAGCGCGCATTTGGGACGATTTTCCTGTGCGATGCGCAAGCAAAAATGAGCAAGGCTCTCGTCGCGGCCGCACCCCGTCTTTCGCCGATTCTCCGCTATCAAATTCCCCGCGCCTATCGCGAACGCGGTGTGATTTTCATCCATATCCCGAAGAATGCCGGCACCGCCGTCAGCGACGCGCTTTATGGCCGCTCCTTCACTCATTTCTCCGCATCGTTCCTGAGGACGGCGGACCCGGCGTTCTTCTCCTCCGTTCCGAGCGTGGCGTTGCTCCGGGATCCCGTCGAGCGCGCGATTTCCGCGTATCGGCACATACGACAAGGCGGCGGCGCAGAGATTCGCCTGCACCCGCGCTCGCGGGCCGAGCTTGGACCGATCCAGAGCTTCGACGACTTTCTCGACTATCTTGCCGCGCAACGGCACGCCCTCGGCAAACGCGAATTCGTTTTGCGGCCGCAATGTTTCTTTGTTTGCGATCGCCACGGAAAGCCGATCGTGAGCGAACTCTTCGTCATGGGCCATCACGATGCGGCGTTCGCGCAATTTCTCGGGCAATACACAAGTCGGCCGCTGGAGCGGCGGAACGCGTCGGTCTTTCCGGCGCCGGCGCCGACGGTGAGCCAGTGCCGCGCGATCCTTGGGCTTTACGCCGATGATGTCGCGTTGATCGAAGAGGTGATTGCCGGGCGCGGCGACACATTGCGGAATCGTTCGACGGCACAAAGGCTGACGGCCTGAGCATGGAACAGACGGCGCAGGAGGCAATGACCGCGAAAGCGCTGATCGGACCACTTGAAGCCGATGCGACACGGCTGGGATCCTTCGGTACAGAATTCTGGAAGGGCATCGGTAGCGGGATTCTCGCGAAGTCTGTCGGACTGTTGAACCAGCTCCTGGCGATTCCCATGGTGGCGTATGCACTCGGGCAGTCCGGGCTGTCGGCGTTTCTGCTTTCGATTTCAATTGCGAGCTGGTTCAACCTTACAGCTCTCGGCTCGCAAAACGCGCTGACGGTCGAGCTGGTGCGGGCAAGAAGCTCGGAGAACGAAGCGCGGCGCTTTCTGGCGGCGGCAAGCCTTCTTTACGGTGCGGGCGCGCTATTTTGCCTGATCGCAGGCTTTGCGTTTTTGTTTGTTCATCGTTCAGGCGTCTTGGGTCAACTTCCGCCGGGCTCCGTCTTGTGCGCGGCCACGATGATGAATGCTCTCTACATCCTGACCTGGATGTCGGAGCCAGTCCTGGCGGCTCACAAGAAGACCCACTGGTTCAACTTCGCGAGTGCTGCCGGTTCTATCGCCAGTTTGGCAGGGACGTGCGCGGCCTATGTCCTTCATCTGCGCCCGGAGGCGTTCGTCATCGCCTATTATCTCAGTCTCGTCATTCCGACGGTCGGTATGTACGCCCTCACGGTGCACAGGGGAGCATTGCGGCCAAGGGACTATCTCGGCGCGGCAGGCGCGCTGCGCCAACTCATTGAGCGCGGCTGGCGAAATTTCGGTTTTCAGGCGTCGTGGGCGTTGAAGACACAGGTTACCCTGTTCCTCGTTGCGATCATCTCCAGTTCGGAGAATGTTGCCGATTGCGGGGGGGCAATCCGGTTCTGCTCCCTTTACGTCAGCGGATTCTCTGTTCTTTTCAACCCGCTGCTTGCGGAACTCAGCCACCTGAAACGCGAAGGAAAAACCTTAGATTTTCGCCGCCTCTGGCGCAGGGCCCTTGCAAGGGCCGCCGTGGCGGCGAGTCTGGTGACTTTGGTTCTTCTTGTTGTCGGCCCCGCCGGATATCGGACATGGCTCGGACACGTCGTGCCGATCAGCTCGACGACGGCGCTCCTCTGGAGTGTCATGGCCGCCATCGTCGCGCTGGAGTGGCTGATGATCGTGCTCTCCTCGCCAGTCGCCTCCACCCGGGCTCTCTCCGCACTGGTTTGGAGCGAAGGGATTTTGACCATCGCAATCGGTTATGTGCTGACGCGCGCGATTGGCGTGAACGGGATGTTCATTGCAATTTCATCGACGTCAGCCGTCGTGCTGTCTGCGCTTACGGTTTTCATGCTGAGGAATGATTCTCATGGATGGAACGGACAGGGCCCTTCAGAGCCCGCTTTCGAATAGTCTTGCAACGCAGGTCCCGGGAGGATCGCGCGTTTCGCCGCCTTCGGCGTCAGGTGCGCGGCTGCCTCGTCTTGCGAGAGCGCCCAGAGGCATTCGTTTCGCGGTGCAGCTATCCCTGCTGCCGCTTCCCTGGACGGTGCGGCGCGTCCTCCTGAACTGGGGCTTCGGTTTCGACATTCACCCAACCGCACGAATCGGGTTCAGCATCGTCGATACGAGAAGGCTCCAGATGGGACCGGGCAGTCGGATCGGTCATTTCAACCTGTTTCACAGCCTTGAAGAGTGCGCGTTCGGGGACTTGGCCGCCATCGGGAAGTTCAACTGGATTGCCGGCGCACATTCGGATGACCGGCGCGTCTACCCCAATTCGCCGCAGAGATACTCGAGATTTGTCGTGGGCCGCAGCGCCCAGATCGTAGACGGTCACCGGATCGACTGCGCGGATCGTGTCGAGATCGGACCATTCAGCGTGCTTGCCGGGGAGGGCTCGGCCATCTTCACGCACGGGATCGAAATCGAAGAATGCGAACAAACTTGTGCGCCTGTGAGGATCGGCGCCTATGCCCTCGTCAACGCGCGGTGCTTCTTCGTGAAGGGGACGGAGCTCGCAGACTTTTGCGTTGTCGCAGCCGGGGCCGTTTGTGCCTTCAAAAATAGCGAACCTTACGGACTTTACGCGGGAGTGCCTGCGCGACGCATCAAAGACCTGTCGAAAGATGCGGCCTATTTCTCGCGCGCGCGGGGCCCGGTGGACTAACGACTCCCACTGACTAGGTACATGCCGTGAACAACACAAATGTTCTTGCGACCCACCAGCGGTCATCGAGATCGTCAATTTATGAAGATGGAACATACCTCAAGAACATTCCCGACTGGCACTCGGGCGACGCGGCCTGGAAGGGTGCGCATATCGTACGAATGCTCGAGAAACATGCCCTCCATCCGCGCTCGGCCGTAGACGTTGGATGCGGTGCGGGCGGGATCATCGATGCCGTCGCCCGTGCATTCCCGGACTGCGCCTTCGAAGGATATGACATTTCTCCCCAGGCAATCGATTTGGGCCTGAAGCGCAATTTGCCGAACGCGTCGTTTCATCTTGGTCTGCCTTCCAGCACGGAACCGAAATACGACTTAGCGATGGCCATAGATGTCGCGGAGCATGTCGAGGACTGCTTCGGCTTTCTCCGAAACACGGCAGCGCTCGCGCCGTACCAGATCTACCACATCCCGCTTGATCTGAGTGTCCAGGTGATGCTTCGTCCTGAACGAATTCTGGAAGTCAGGCGGGTGATCGGCCATATCCACTCGTTCACGCTGGAGACAGCGCTCGAGATTCTGGACGATACTGGCCATCGCGTCATCGACTGGTTCTTCACGGCTGGCGCGGTAGAGCTTGAGATGCAGTCTCGAAAACAGCGCCTGGCAGCCATTCCGCGGAGGCTGCTCTTCAAGCTGAACCAACGAATGGCCGCAAGATGGCTCGGGGGCTACTCCATCCTCGTGCTTTGCGACGCGAAATGAACGATCCGGCCGAAATAACGCGGCCGCCTATTTCCACAGTCGGAAATTGACCCCTTGTCCTGCCAGCTTTTCTTGTATTGCGCGCTCGCGTCTCGCGTATCGCGACCGGGCGGGTTCGCAGATGTAGCGAGAATGGAATTCGACATAGAGCGCATCGATGCTCGGAGCGAGACCGCGTTCAATCAAGTCCTCGAGCACCGCGTATTCCGCTCCTTCGATATCGAGCTTGACGGCAACGGCACCATAGTCATCGCGCTTGCCCATGAGAAGATCAGAAAGTGAGAACGTTCTCACCTCGATTCCGGAAACCCGTTCTATGTGATCCGGATCGGGTGCAAGATAGGGCACGATGGTGGCCGCATCCGAGGTTTCGTTGCCGCCTCCGGAAGTACCGAAGAGGAGCGTCGACCCTTCATAGGTGCACGCGGCAGCCTCGATCAGCCGGACCTGTTTCTCATGACCACGCACGATACTGCGGAGTGCTGGCAGGCAGTGCGGATTAGGTTCGACCAGGACGAAGTCGAATTGCGCAAGCGGATATCTCCGAACGAAATATGAGTACCCCTGTCCGAGGTTGGAGCCGCAATCGATGAAAATGCCTCTTGCGCTCGGATGTCTGGCCGCCTTTTCCCTCAGCCGCTTTGCGTCCATTCGGACCGCGATGTCGATTTCCCGCTCGTCTCGCAGATAACGCAGCGCCTTGCGGCACAGATTTGGCACGCCGTCGTTCCACGCTGTTCGCATCGCGCGCTGAAAATGATTGGATCCCGTGAGTACCGCGACCATTGCCCTGCTATTTCTTTTTCAGGAACACCAGCAATACCTCGCCAAAGAGTGGCTGCTTCGCGAGATAGTACATGAGCAGTAACCAGAAGAGTGCCTTACTCGCGAAATAATAGGACGGCTCAGGCGTCCAGGTGTAGCTCGCGTTCGTCCACTTCTCTGCTGGAAACCATCTTCTGATGGCCCGATGGCTATTCAAAAGATAGGCGGTCGGAAAGACGTCCGCCTCCTCGCGCATCGGCTGAACCAATTTGAGCAGTCGAACATGTCTCGAATTGCCGGCGATCATGCTTCCTATCGCATGCAATGAAGCAATGTAGGGTGTCCGCGCGCAGATCCATCCGCCAGGCTTCAGAACGCGATGAATTTCTCTAGCGAAAATCGACGGATCGGAGATGTGTTCGAACGTGTGATCCGAGACGATGAGATCGACGGATTCGCTGTCCAGCGGAATCTTCTGCCCATCATAGACGACCGCGCAGTCGACAAGAGGATTCGAGGACACGGCAGGATCCACATCGATCCCGACCACCTGGCGTGCCTTGCCGCGAAGATTCACGAGACGCCGCAGAGCCGGTGCCGAGCACTCGGAGAGCACGCCGCGGCCCGCGCCGAGATCCAAAACGATCATGCGACCGTCGAGAAGCGCATTCACGCGCGCATAGAATTGCAGCGTGCCATCACGCCGCGAAAAGCCGCCAGCAGCGATCTCACGATAGAAATATCCGGGAATTGCGGCGGCCCGCCGTGCGCGCTCGCTCTGAGCAGGGTTGGAGAATGTATCGCTGATCATGGCGGCGCTGCCGTTCCAAAGTGCACCGTGGAAGGGTGCGCATTGGCCCGCCGTGGAAGTTGCGCCAGAACCTCTCTGAGGAACATGCTCGTGCAAACGAGGCCGTCAGCCAGCCAGATCCAACGCAGGCCGGTTCGCGCCGAATACGTATTGAGCGTCACAAAGCTTATGAACAGCAACAGATTCGCAATCAGATAAAGAATGTGATTCGACCGAATTTGGGAAAACACCAACCTCGTCGACGCGAGTACGATGACCAGCAATGCGACCGTGTATGGAACGCCGAAATCGAGCACTTCGACGATCCCCGAGAGAGGTGCGAAAACAGAAAGGCGATGCTCCAGTCCCGCTCTGTCGTCGGCGAAGCCGTCGATGAAAGAAGGCGTGGGCGCGAGGCTCAGCAGTTTATACTCGTCAGAATAAACGGCGGGGACCTGGAGCGACTCGGCCACGACCGACGAGCCTTCAAACACATTGGTGAGCAAGTTGTTGCCCGTCCGGCTCACGTCACTGATCGCCCGAACAAGAGTCGCAGGCGTTGTCGAAAGTCCGTGCTCGTATCCCGCGCGTCCCACAAGTGCCGTCGCGATGAACATGACGCAAGCGACGCCAGCGGCTATCTTCGCGCCGCGAAGCCGCCGTTTGGCCACGGCCGCGAGAGTTAGCCCGAACATCAGCGGGAACACGGCCGCCTGGCGGGAATGGGCTCCGAGTTCGTAGAGCAGCGGGAAAAGGGTCAAGGCTATGAATGCCCAACCCCACCTGAACTTCCCGGCCGCGAAGTACAGCGCAGCCGCCGTCGCGCTCACCGCGCCGCAGCCGAAAAAAACAGCAAGCATGAAGCCGAAACGCGGGTTGGAGAGCACCTCCGCGGCTTCCGTCATCGCGAGATATTGGCCATTGCGCCATGCGACGCCCCACTTCAGGAGCAAAGCGAAAACGAGCTGGGCTGACGCGACTGCGATCGCGAGGGGGAGATCCATTGCTTCGAGGACCCTCGGCGACACGCGCGCACCGCCGCGCAGGTGTGATTCGATTCTTGAAGCGAGCCCCAGATGCGCTAGCCAGTAGAAGAAGAAGATCGCGCCGTACAGGAACTCGGTCTGGTAGTAGGCCGTGTACACGCCGCCATGGCTGTACGTCGAAAGAAAATCGTTTTCGACAATCTGAGAGCTCAGAAGAAAAAGTGTCAGCTGTTCGAAGAGGATGGCGATCAAGATAAAGGTCGGCGAGGGAATGTATCCGAAGGTTCGGATCGTCTGCCGGAGAAGGACGAGCTCCGCTAGCAGCACGAGCACGAGCAGAAAGGACGTCACTGGATTGTCCTTCCTGCGTTGCGGGATGCCGCCATGGGCATCACGGAGGCGCCATCGGCCAAAATCCCCGTGAATCGATCGGCGATCTTTTGTATGTCGAAACGTTGATGCGCAAATTGCCGCGCAGAGACACCGCACCTCTGGCGCCGCTCCTTATTGTTAAGCAGCGAGATCACCGTTTGCGCAAATTGGGTTGGCTCCCCGCTCGGAACCACCTCGCCCGCTCCGGCTCTTCGAACGGTCCGTCCCGCAAGGTTTTCCGGGGGCGCACTCAGAACGATCGGGCGGCCGCTGCAGAGATAACTCAGGATCTTGGACGGCACCGAAAACGCGCCGGCGTCGTTTTCGAGAATCGCTACAAGGACATCGGCGCTGCCGAGAACATCGGGATAGTCGTCATAGGGCTGGAAGGGCAAGACGCGGAGCGAGGCGAGACCCCGCCCCTCGCGAGCAAGCCAGTCGGCTCCGGCGCCTTCGGAGGTCACGACGAGAATGGCACCTTCGCGCTGGGAGATCGCATGGGCGAGCGCGAGCAGAAGCGCCGGGTCATGCTTCATGCCAAGTGTGCCGCTGTAGAGAACGACCTCGCGGTTATCCAAGCCGTGTTTGCGCGACCACGGGTGGATT
>Ga0209060_10000868_pt1 | contig 41543 bp, 33 predicted proteins | sample Coa_R1_8_FD_187155 | JGI IMG/M metagenome (GOLD analysis project Ga0209060, IMG submission 187155) | Surface soil microbial communities from Centralia Pennsylvania, which are recovering from an underground coalmine fire - Coalmine... | ecosystem: Environmental > Terrestrial > Soil >...
GGAGTCAGCCGGGATGTTGTCGGGCGGGTGCGGCAGCACAGCCGCGATGTGCTCCCCGACCTACTCGCCGTTTCCCACCACCGACTGCGGCACCAGCGTGAGCGTCGCCAGCTGCGCCCCGGGCGGGCCGGGTGGGCCGACCGCCTGCTACACCGCCGGCAGCGGCACGACGCTCGGCTGCAAGTGACGGCGACCCTCAGGTCGGCGCGAAGATCTTTCCCGGGTTGAGCAGCTCGTGCGGGTCCCAGAGGCGCTTGATGCGCTTCTGCCAGGCGATCACCTCGGCCGATTGCTCCCAGGCCATGTACTTGGCCTTGGCGATGCCGATGCCGTGCTCGCCGGAGAGCGTTCCGCCCAGGTCCAGCGCGGCGCGGAAGATCTCGCCCAGCGCCTCGTCGATGCGCTTCCTGACCGACGGCTCGCGGTGGTTCTCGTCGGTCAGGACGTTGACGTGCAGGTTGCCGTCGCCGGCGTGGCCGAAGGTCGCCATCAACAGGCGCTGCCGTCCGCCGATCGCGTCGCAGCGGCGCAGCATCTCGGCGATCGAGCCGGGTGGCACCACGATGTCCTCCGACATCTTGAAGGCGTGGGCCTCGCGCAGCGAGCGCGACACCAGGCGCCGCGTCTGCCACAGGCGCTCGCGGTCGGCGTCGTCGCGCGCGACGATCACCTCGCGCGCTCCCTCCTCCTCGCACACGCCGCCGCAGCGCAGGACGCCCGCCTCCATCCCGTCGGGATCTCCGTCGAGCTCGATGAGGACGATGGCGCCCGCCTCGGCGGGGAAGCTGAACGGCGCCCGGGGTCGCACGTGCTCGATCGCCGCCTTGTCCAGCAGCTCCAGCGCGCGCGGCCGGTAGCCCTTCCGGATGATGGCGCTGACCGCGCGGCCCGCCGAGATCGCGTCGGGCATCACGGCGATGAAGGTGCCCACGCCCTCCGGCTTGCCGATGAGGCGCACCGTGATCTCGCTGGTGACGCCGAAGGTCCCCTCGCTGCCGACGAAGAGCGCGGTCAGGTCGTAACCGGTCACTCCCTTGGGCGTCTTGCGCCCGAGGCGCATCGTCTCGCCGCCCATCAACGTGACGGTCAGCCCCAGCGTCCAGTCGCGCGTGACCCCGTACTTGAAGGCGCGGGGGCCGCCCGCGTTCTCGGCGACGTTGCCGCCCAGCGAGCAGAACCCGAGGCTGGCCGGGTCGGGCGGGTAGAACATCGCCTGCTCCTCGACGGCGGCCTGCAGGTCGCCGTTGATGACGCCCGGCTCGACGACGGCGATCCGATCGTCGACGCTGACGTCGAGGATCTTCTTCATCCGCTCGGTCGACAGCACGATGCCGCCGCGGATCGGGAGCGCGCCGCCGGTCATCCCGCTGCCCGCCCCCCGCGGGGTGACCGGGATCCGGTGCTCGGCCGCCAGCCGCAGCACCAGCTCGATCTCCGCCCGCGACTCGCACAGGACAGCCGCCTCGGGCGGGAAGAATCCCAGCCCGGACTCGTCGCGCCCATACGCCTCGAGGGCCTCCGGGGTGCGCACCACGCGTGCGCCCCCCAGCTCGCGAGTCAGTAGCTCGTACGGATCCACCAGACTCTCATGACGGATCGCCAGTCGGCGCTGCCGCCGGCTGGTCGATCAGACAGAACCGGCTCTAGGTCGAGAAGGAGCTGCCGCAGCCGCAGGTCGACTTCACGTTCGGATTGTTGAACTTGAAGCCGGCGCCGTGCAGACCCTCGACGTAGTCGATCTCGGTCCCCAGCAGGTACATCAGGCTCATCTCGTCACAGATCAGCTTCACGCCCTTGACCTCGAACGGCCGGTCGCCTTCGGCAGGCTGGTCGAAGTAGAGGTCGTACGAGAAGCCCGAGCAGCCGCCACCCTGGACCTTGAGGCGAAGGGCGTAGCTCTCCTCGATGTTCTCTTCTCCGCGGATTTCCCTGACCTTTTCCGCGGCCTTGTCGCTCAGCGACACCATGGGCGCCTCGTCGCTCGACGGCTGCTGCGAGGTCGGGGCGCTTTCCTTGATCTCGGTCTCGGTAGCTGCGACTGACATCGGTTCTCCTTGTAGGGCGAAGTATAGACGTTGGGGTCCGGGGTTGCCAACCGCCGATTGAGATCGGGTATGAGGCCCGGCAAGGGGCGGGCCATCGACTTCTCGTTTTCGGCCGTGATTTGCAAAAAAGTGCCGGTTGGGCTAGTCATCTTGCGCGCTCGGCACTATTGCCATGCGCGCGGCGTTGGTTCTCCAGCGCAGACCTCCCCCCCCTTTGACTATCGGAGACTGAACAATGATCGACATCAGGAAGTTGGCGTTCGTGGGGCTCGCGAGCCTCGGGCTCGTGGCGTTCGGCTCGGCCGGCTGCAGCAGCAGCAGCAATACGACCGGCACCGGTGGTTCGAGCGCGACCGGCGGGTCGAGCGCGACCGGCGGCAGCTCGGCCAAGGGCGGTTCGAACGGCACCGGTGGCACCTCGACGGGCACCGGCGGCGCCGGTGGCTCGGGCAACGCGATCGCCTGCGGCAGCGGGACGACGACTCCGCCCGCCGCCGCGCTGATTACCGACTTCTCTGACGCGGTCACGCAAGGGGCCGACGCCGGCACCAACGCCGGGAAGATCACCTTCGGCACCTCCTCCACCGTCGAGGGTGGCGTCACCACCTTCCAGAACCCGGCCAGCACCGCGGGGACGACGGCCATCACCGGCGGCGCCCTGGTGTTCAACGCCACGGTCTCGGCCGCGGGCACCGCCGCCGCCGACATGTACCCGTACAACGGCGTCGTGGTCTACGTGAACGGTCCGGCCTGTGTCGACGCCTCGGCCTACACGGGCGTGTCGTTCTCCATCTCGGGCAGCGTCGGCACCTGCGGCCTGGTCTTCTCGTTCGACGACGCGGAGCACGGCCAGACCAGCACGTCCGACCCGCGCTTCGTCGGCAATTCGAGCGCTTACCCGCCCCAGCTGAACATCGCCTCGATGGTCACCTCGACCGCCCAGACGATCATGGTGCCGTTCACCGACACCTCGTTCGCCAACGGCAGCCCGGCGTTCACGGCTGGCGGCATCGACCCGAAGGCCATCACCGGCGTTCAGTGGCAGTTCACCAACTCGAACACCTCGACCGCGTCGTGCACCGGTAACCTCACGATCGACAACGTCACCTTCTACAAGTAGTCCCCACGCCACGCGCCCGGCCGACCTCGCGTCGGCCGGGTGGCGCGGTTTTCCGTCTTAACGTGGTATTCCTCGCTTAACGACAGCTTGGCCTTTCGCTGGAGAAATTAAGATGATGGACGTCAGGAAGTTCGCTTGCGTCGGGATCCTGGGCCTCGGGCTCGCTTCCCTCGGTTGCAGCAGCAGCAACAATACGACCGGTACCGGCGGCTCGAACGGCAGCGGCGGCTCGACCGGCAAGGGCGGCAGCGGCGGCTCGTCGGCGACCGGCGGCGCGGGCGGCAGCGGCGTCGACGCGGCGATCCTGGGATGTCCCTCCTCCGATCCGCCGCCGAGCGCGGAGATCGCCAACTTCGCCGATGGCATGCTCGACGACGGCGGGCTCCAGATCATGGGCGGCGTCTACAACTACGGCGACACGCCGAAGCCCCAGTATTCGCTCATGCCGGGATCCATCGAGATCACCGACGCCGTCGTGGTCAGCGCCGCGAACCACTACCAGGGGTTCGGGCTCTACTTCAACGCCGGTTCGACCGGCACCGATTGCACCGACGCCTCGGCGTACACCGGCATCCAGTTCGATGTCAGCGGATCGCTGATGGGCGATCTCTGCACCGTGCAGTTCTCGATCAACGACAGCGAGCACGCAGACTCGACGGTTCCGGACCCGACGAAGTCGACCGACGCCTCTTTCGTCCCCAACGATCCGAAGGCCTCGGGCCCGGCCGGCGCTTACGCGCCGCAGCTCCAGATTGCCTCCAAGATCACCAGCACCACGACCACGATCCAGGTCCCGTTCAAGGGCACCAACGCTCCGACCGGCGGAATGCCGGCCCAGGCCATCGACATCAAGAAGATCGAGGGAGTCCAGTGGCAGATGACGACCCCGCTGATGGGCGACGGCGCGGCGTCCGAGTGCGACCTGGACATGACGATCAAGAACATCAAGTTCTACAAGTAGCCCAGCGCGTCTGAGCTCAGGCCCGGCCGATCGCCCGATCGCCCGGGCCTTTTCTTGTTCCGTCCGGGCGGCCCGGAAATGCAGTAGAAGGGCGAGCGCCCCGGGAGCCCCTGTCCTGGATGCGGGGAAATATTCTACTATATTGGACGGTCACCAGCTGCCGGCGTGCGGCATCTCATGAAGCAGTAAGGAGCACGACACGATGAGCTTTGCGAACCACCTGAAGGACGTCAAATCGCAGATTCGCGAGACCGACGTGGAGACGCTGCGCAAGACCGTCGAGGCCCAGAAGGGCAAGGCGGGGGACGGCAACGGCGCCGGTCCGATCCTGGTCGACGTGCGCGAGAAGGATGAGTGGGTCGAGGGATCGATCCCCGGCGCGCGCTGGATCCCGCGCGGGTTCCTCGAGCTGCGCATCGAGGACCAGGTGCCCGAGAAGTCGGCGGAGATCGTCCTCTACTGCGCGGGCGGAACGCGCTCGGCGCTGGCGGCGCGGGCCCTGGGCGAGCTCGGCTACACCAACGTGAAGTCGCTGGCGGGCGGGTTCTCGGCCTGGAAGCGGGCCGGCCTGGCGTTCGACCGGCCGTACGTGATGACCCAGGAGCAGAGCCTGCGCTACGCGCGGCACACGATGCTGCCCGAGCTGGGTGAGGCCGGCCAGATCAAGCTCCTCAAGTCGAAGGTGCTGCTGCTCGGGGCCGGCGGCCTCGGCTCGCCGGTGGGGCTCTACCTGGCAGCGGCGGGCGTGGGGACGATCGGCTTCGTCGACGACGACACCGTCGACCAGTCGAACCTGCAGCGGCAGATCATCCACTCGACCGATCGGATCGGGATGGCCAAGGTCGAGTCGGCGGCGGCGGCCATCGCCAAGCTGAACCCCGACGTGAAGGTCATCCAGCACAAGACGCGGCTCGAATCGAGCAACGTCCTCGACATCATCAAGGACTACGACCTGATCGTCGACGGCGTGGACAACTTCCCGACGCGGTACCTGATCAACGACGCGGCGCTGAAGCTGCGCAAGCCGGTCGTCGACGGCAGCATCTACCGGTTCGACGGCACGGTGACGACGTTCCTGCCCTGGAGCGGCCCCTGCTACCGCTGCTTCTACCCGGAGCCGCCGCCGCCCGACATGGCGCCCTCGTGCCAGGAGGCGGGCGTGCTGGGCATGCTGTGCGGCGTGATCGGCTCGCTGCAGGCGGTCGAGGCGGTCAAGGTCCTGCTGGGCATCGGCAAGCCGCTCGGAGGGCGGCAGCTGGTGTTCGACGCGCTGGCCATGAAGTTCCGCGAGTTCAAGCGGCCGCACGATCCGACCTGCCGGGTTTGCGGCGACGGCAAGAAGCCGGAAGACATCGAGCTCATCGACTACCAGCAGTTTTGCAACGTGCGCGCCTGACGCTCGCTTCGCTCGCTCGCGGTAGGGGCTCTGCCCCTCCCGCGGGCCCACCCCGGGAACGCGACGAGAGCCGGGGCCGGATCTGGCTCGGCACATAAGTCTCCGGCGGGCAAAGCCCGCCTCCGATCCACCTATTCCTGATGTAAAAGGCGACTGTGACAGACAACAAGTTTGCGTTTGCCAGCGGGGCGGGGAGTGCGCCGCGGGATTCGAAGCGGGATTTTGCGCTGGGGATCGAGGGCTTCCGGTATGGAGATCTGTACGAGCCGGCGCGGCTGAAGGCGCTGGACGAGCTGTTCCGGAGCGAGCTGGCCAGGAGCGACGCGGCGCTGGCGGGGCGGTTCGAGGAGTATCGGGCGGGGGCGGTCGTCACGCCGCCGCAGGAGTCGGCGCTGCTGATCGAGGTGGCGCGGCCGCTGGCGGCGCTCATCGCGCGGCTGTTTCAGGTCGAGCCTCAGCGGCAGGCGCTGCTCGACACGGCGGCGCGCGAGGCGGCGGTGTTCGGGATGAAGAGCTTCATCGCCCGCCGCGCCTGCAAGCGCTACCCCGAGGACAAGATCCCGGCCGAGGACCCGGGCGATCTGCACGCGGCCGTCGCCGAGCTGTGCAGCACCTTCCCCGACCTGCTCGTGGCCGGCGACGAGGAGCTCACCGTCGCCCGGGTGATCGACGCTCTCCTCGCCGAGGAGAAGAAGGCCGGCGCTGCGCCGCCGGAGATCGATCTGCTCGAGCGCTGGGCAGCGGTGCACCGCTTCGTGCCGGCCGCGCAGAAGGAGGTGGCCTCCTGGGTTTCGTTCCGCCACGCGCACGCCGTCGACTTCGAGGACCTGGTCCCGCTGCGGCGACCCGACACCAACCTGTCGAACGTCACCGAGGGGCCGGCCGAGCACCGCCGCCGGCGCGACGGCTTCGGCCTCACCGACAACCGGATGTCGCGCCGCGAGGTGGCCGGCGAGTCCGACTACTGCATGTACTGCCACGAGCGGGAGAAGGACTCCTGCTCGAAGGGGATGCACGACAAGGCGGGCGGGGTGAAGAAGAACCCCATCGGCGTCACGCTGCGCGGCTGCCCGCTGAACGAGAAGATCGGCGAGATGCACGTCCTGCGGCGCGACGGCGATTCGATCGCGGCGCTGGCGATGATCGTCGTCGACAACCCGATGTTGCCCGGCACCGGCCACCGCATCTGCAACGACTGCATGAAGGCCTGCATCTTCCAGAAGCAGGAGCCGGTGAACATCCCGCAGGCCGAGACCGGCGTCCTGACCGACGTGCTGGCGATGCGCTGGGGGTACGAGATCTACGGCCTCCTCACGCGCTGGAACCCGCTCAACCGGCGGCACCCGGTGGCGCGCCCCTACATCGGCAGGAACGTGCTGGTGGTCGGGATGGGGCCGGCGGGCTCGACGCTGTCGCAGCACCTGCTCAACGCCGGGTTCGGCGTGGTCGGCATCGACGGGCTCAAGATCGAGCCGTTGCCGGCGGACCTCATCGGCGCCGACGTCTGGCCGCCGCGCGCCGTCGAGCGCTGGGAAGAGCTGGCCTCGCCGCTCGACCAGCGCCGGCTCTCCGGGTTCGGCGGCGTCGCCGAGTACGGCATCACCGTCCGCTGGGACAAGAGCTTCCTGACCGCGCTGCACCTCAACCTGGCGCGGCGGCCCACCTTCCGCCTCTACGGCGGTGTTCGCTTCGGCGGGCAGCTCGACGCCGACGAGGCGTTCGCCATGGGGTTCGACCACCTGGCGATCGCCGCCGGCGCAGGCAAGCCGACGATCATCAACATCAAGAACAACCTCATTCGCGGCGTTCGCAAGGCCAGCGACTTCCTGATGGCGCTGCAGCTGACCGGCGCCTTCAAGCGCGACTCGCTCGCCAACCTGCAGGTGCGGCTGCCGGCCATCGTCGTCGGCGGTGGCCTGACGGGCATCGACACCACGACCGAGGCGGCGGCCTACTACCCGATCCAGGTCGAGAAGTTCCTCGACCGCTGGGAGACGCTGGGCCACGAGGCGACGGCCACGCTGGAGCTGGCGTACGATCCCGAGGAGCGGGAGATCGCGCGCGAGTTCCTGGAGCACGGACGCGCCGTGCGCGCCGAGCGGGCGCGCGCCAAGGCCGCCGGCGAGACGCCCAACTTCGCGCCGCTGGTGTCGAAGTGGGGCGGCGTCTCGCTGGTCTACCGCCGCGGCATGGGCGAGAGCCCGGCGTACCGCCTCAACCACGAGGAGATCACCAAGTTCTTCGAGGAGGGGGTGCAGTTCATCGAGCAGCTGTCGCCGCTCGGCTGCGTCCCCGACGAGCGCGGCGCGCTCGCGGGGGTCGAGTTCGAGTGCCTCGCCCCAGAGGGAGAGGGCGGCGAGCTCAAGGGAACCGGCGAGAAGGTGACCTTGCCGGCGCGCAGCCTGTTCGTCGCCGCCGGCACCTCGCCCAACGTGACCTACGAGAAGGAGCGCCCCGGGTCGTTCGAGATCGACCACCGCGCCAAAGCGTTCAAGAGCTTCAAGGCGGTGCGCGGCGAGGACGGCGTCCTCAAGCTGGAGGACGCCGGCAGCGGCGTCGGCTTCTTCACCTCGTACCTGCGCAACGGCCACACGGTCAGCTACTACGGCGACAACCACCCGGTGTACGCCGGGTCGGTCGTGCGCGCGATGGCCTCGGCCAAGGACGGCGCGCCCCACGTCGAGGCGCTGTTCGCCCCCGAGATCGCCAAGCTGGACGCCGCCGGGCAGCCGGCGCGCGACGGCGCCTGGAAGGCCTTCGCCGCCAAGCTCGACGACGAGTGGCGGGCGACCGTCGTCGGCGTCGAGCGGCTGACGCCCACCATCGTCGAGGTCATCGTCCGCGCGCCCGCCGCCGCGCGCCACTTCGAGCCGGGACAGTTCTTCCGGTTGCAGAACTACGAGGCGCTCTCCCGACTGGTCGGCTCGACCGGCTCGCGCCTCCTGATGGAGGGGCTGGCGCTCACCGGCGCCTGGGTCGACAAGGCCAAGGGGTTGCTCTCGCTCATCGTCCTCGAGATGGGCGGCAGCTCGCGCCTCTGCATGGGCCTCCAGCCGGGCGAGCCCGTGGTGGTGATGGGTCCCACCGGGACGCCGACCGAGACGCCGGCGGGCGAGTCGGTCGTGCTGGCCGGCGGCGGCCTCGGCAACGCGGTGCTGTTCTCGATCGGCCGCGCGCTGCGCGAGCAGGGGAGCCGTGTCCTCTACTTCGCCGCCTACCGCCAGCGCGAGGACATCTACAAGATCGACGAGATCGAGGCGGCCGCCGACCAGATCATCTGGAGCGTCGACGGCGGCGAGCTGCCCGACCCGCGCCGCCCGCAGGATCGCGCCTTCCTGGGAAACGTGGTGCAGGCGATGGGCGCCTACGCGCGCGGCGAGCTGGGCGAGGCGCGGGTGCCGCTCCGCGACTGCCACCGCGTCATCGCCATCGGCAGCGACCGCATGATGAAGGCGGTCAAGGACGCGCGCCACGGCGTGCTGGCCGACCACTTCCGCCCCGGCCACGTGGCCATCGCGTCGATCAACTCGCCCATGCAGTGCATGATGAAGGAGATCTGCGCGCAGTGCCTGCAGCGGCACATCGACCCGGCCACCGGCAAGGAGACGATCATCTTCTCCTGCTCGAACCAGGACCAGCTGCAGGACTTCGTCGACTGGAAGAACCTGGCCGACCGCCTGCGCCAGAACACCGTGCAGGAGAAGCTGACCGACCTCTGGGTGCGCCGCCTGCTCGCGCACCCGGAGGCGTAGCGGCCCGACCGGGCTACTGCTTCTGCAACACCACCGTGACGCGGTTCCCGTCGAGGTTCAGGGTCCCGGTCAGCGTCCTCCCGGTCGAATCGAGCATGGCGTCGAGCTCGACAGGGTAGTTCGAGACCAGCGTGCCGGGCGGGACCTGCTGCGAGACGCAGCCGCTGGCGCTGCACGTGCAGACCGCCCCGAACCCGCACAGCGAGAGCTTGCCGCAGTTGACCGGGGTCGACCCGCCGTCGGGACCGAGCAGCGCGCAGCCATTCGGGCCCGACATGCTCCCCTCGTTGGGCAGACAACGGTAAGAGGCCTCGACCGTGCCCCCGTCGACGATGCCTGGAACGACCGACGTGTAGCCAGCGTCGTGGGAGAACGCGGTTTCGTAAGACACATAGGGCGTCTGCAGGGCGCACCAGGCTGCGTACAGATCCTCCGGGTTCGCCCCCAGCTGAATTCGATCCCCCTGGGCCTGGGTCGCGTACAGGGGATAGAGGAATCCCTCGGTGAGCTGGCTGGTGTCGGGCGGCAGCAGGAATCCGAGACCCGCGTCCGACCCCCCGGGGGGATACCCGACGTTGGGGTCGGTGGGCGGTGGGAGAAGCGCCGCGTTGCCGACCTCCAACGACCCCTGGCCGTTCGTGGTGATGGTCAGGCGGACTCGATCCGACCCGTCGGGCTCGAAGGTGTACGCCTCGGCGTACCCGTCCCAGCTGCCGGCGAAGGCGAGAACCGACGTCGCTCCGCCGTCGACGGCGCTGCCCCCCGTGCCGCCGCCGGTGCCGGTGATGCCGCCGGTGCCGGTGATGCCGCCGGTGCCGACGACGCCCCCGGTCCCACCATCCGAGGCCCCCAGCTTCTCCCCGGAGCACCCAGCCAACACCGCGGCGCCCAGGGAAACCGCCATCAACGCGCGCAAGCCACCGTTGTCCATGCGAGACCTCCGGGGTGTAGTCCCTGCCGGCGAAGGAAGTCGGTCAGGAAAAAATACCGGCCGCTATTGCCTCGTGAGCACGACGGTGACCCGCACGTCCGACGAATTTCCCGACTGGGACAGGGGGCGCATGACCAGCGTGCCGGTCAGCGTCTTGCCGGTGCTGTCGAGAGCCGCATCCAGCTCGGAGAGGTAGTCGGAGGGAATCGCTGCCGGGTCCATGGTCGGAAAGGTCGTGCACGAGGTCGCCGTGCAAGCACAGATATTTCCGTCGCAGAGCGCGAACTTGCCGCAGTCCTCCGGCGTGTCGGTGTATCCACCGTCGAGCGAGCTCCCCTGGGCGTAGCACTGCTCGACACCTCCGACGATCGAGGAGCCTCCGCCAAACCCCGGCACGCACCTATAGGCGTACGTTGGGGAGAGCGCTCCCGCATCGCCCAAGCCGCCGTCCGGCGCCACGCCGGAGGTCATGAATCCGGTCAGGACGTAGTAGGGCGTCTGCAGGGCGCACCAGGCGGCATAGTAGTCGCTCGGTTTCATGCCGGCCTGGATCCGGTTCTCCTGCACGCGCGCGGCGTAGATCGGGTAAAGCACACCACCCGCCAAGGTAGACTCCATGGCGCCCTCGGTGGTCGAGGTCGGCTGCCCGGGCGAGGGATATCCGACGTTCGGATCGGTAGGCGCCGGCAGTAGAGCGGCGTTACCGACCTGGAAAGTCCCCTGGCCGCTGGAAGAGATCGTCAGCCGGACACGATCCGAACCGTCGGGCATGAAGGTGTATGCCTCGGCGTAGCCGTCCCAGGTCGCCACATAGTCGGAGAGCTGCGAGCCGACGACGGCGGTGTTGCCGATGTTGACGTTGCCGCTGCCGCTGCCCGAGCAGGCGGCGGGGACGACGGCGGCGCCGAGGAGTGCGAGCAGCGTGGGTAAGCGAACGTTCTTCATGGTCCTGACCTCCTGGGCAGTGAGTCTCCGGCCCCGGCTGGATCCGTTGCCCCGCAGGCCTGCTCGACGCGGCTACGGTAGACGCTGCCCGGATGGCGGCCGATGAAGTCCTGACCGAGGTTCAGGCCGAAGGGGTGGTCGCCCCGGGTGCATCGGGCCAGCGTCGCGGCGGCGTCCCGCTCCTCGGTCAGCTGGCCGCGGGGCACCTGGCGGTCGAGCTCGTCGAGGAACGCCAGCGCCAGGCCCGGGTTGCCGTCGCGGAGGGCGCGTTCGGCGTTGCGCAGACCGAGCACCTCGAGCTCCAGCGAGTCGGTCGGGCGCGGCGCGGGCCTGGCGACGGCACGGTGGGCGTCGCGGTGTGCGGGCGCGAGTGACGGAACGGCCGGCGGCGGCGCAGGGACCACTGGCGGCGGTTCGAGAACCGGGTGCTGCATCTCGGCCGTGCGCGCGGCAGTCGCCAGGGCGGGCGGGACCGAGCGCGCTTCTCGGGCGCCGGCCCGGTGTCCGACCCAGTACCCGGCGCCGCCGCTGGCCGCGGCGATGGCGCCAGCCAGGAGGAGCTTCGAGGTCCAACCCTGCAACGATGCGGGCCGGGGGGCGCCCGCCGCGCGCTCGACCGCCAGGCTTCCGCCGTTCGCCAGCGCGGCGCCGATTGCACGGCGCACGCGCGCGACGTCGCTCGCGTCGGGCGAGGCCGCGCGCTGGGCCCGCGCCAACACGTCCGCCGGAGAACGCCCGTCTTCGATCATGGCTCGTGGCGCGCCAGCGCCCTTTCGAACTGGGCGCGCACGGCGCGCAGCCGGGTGTACGCGGTGTTGACCGGGATCGAAAGCGTGGCCGCGACCTCCGGGATGGTCATCTCTTCCAGCACCGCGAGGATGAAGAGGTCGCGCTTCCTGTCGTCGAGACTTGCCACGAAGGCTTCGACAAAGGCCGCCGCCTCTGCGTCGGCCGCGCGTTCGTGGGGTCCAGCATCGGGGTGCGGTGGCTCGGCGACCAGCGGTTCCAGGGGCGCCTGCTTGCGGCGCCCGCTCCGGCGGTGGTTGGCCGCCACGTGGCGCGTGATCCCGTAGAGCCACGTCTGCGCGCTCGATTCGCCGCGAAAACCGGCCAGCTGTCGATGGACCGCCAGGAAGACGTCCTGAGCGGCGTCGTCCAGGACGGCGGCAGGGACGCCCAACCGGCGCAGGCAGCGCCAGACGAACGGAAACTGGGCGGTGTAGAAATCATCAAAGCTGTTCTGGGCCCCGGCCGGCGGACGAGGGTCCGCGGCGCGAACCTCGTCCGACGAGTCGCCGTGGTTGAGCGGAACCGGTTTCAAGACAGGACGCCCTTCGGTCAGTCTCCGGCCATCGGCGAATCCGTTCAGAAAACGACCGGCGCTCAGAATCCGAGCTCGAGCCCGACCGTCAGGCGGGCGGCCAGGCGATCCGGTTGAAAGACCGGGCTGGACCCGTCGAGCACGAAGTCGGGCCGCGTCAACGGCACCGCCACGCCGGCCCTGACCAGGGCGGACGCGTCGCCGCCGATCGAGACCTTGACGCCGGCTTCGGCGCGCGCGGCCCGCCAGAACGCGACGCCGGTCTCGGGCCGCGCCACGAGGAGGCCGGTCCCGGCCAGGCGTCCCAGCTCGACACCGCCGCAGGCCAGCGGCGTCCAGCGCCCGAGCGGGGGTGCGAAGCAAGCCAGCGCGCCGCCCATCGCCAGCTGAAACCGGCCGCCCGCGTCGTTGGAGCCGACCGCGTCCTGTGACTCGAACCACGCTCCCAGCACCGTCAGGCGCAAGGCCCCGCGTTGCAGATCCGCGTCGAGCTCGGCCCCGGGGCTGACGCTGGGGAGGGTTCCGATGTCGAGCACGGCGGCGAGCGCCACCGCCAGACGCCAGGGCGGCGGCGCCGGCGGAGGAGGCGTGGCGGCCAGCGCGGAGACCACCGGTGCGCGCGCCGCCTCGGCCGTCGGCGGCGGGGCGGCGGGGTGGGGCGCCTCCGCGGGCGGCTCCGCCTGCAGCGAACGCACGGAGACGGCGATCGCCACCGCGGCGGCCTCGACCAGCTCGGCGCAGCTCGTCCCCTCGAGCTTGCGGCTTCCGCGCACCGACGGAGCGCCGCCGGCGCCCTTCTGGTCGAGCATCTCCAGCCGCAGCCGCCAGTGGCCTGACGCCCCCTCGGTGACGCGCAGGCGGAAGTCGACGTCCGCGACCTCGGCGAGGGGGCGGCCGACGAGGTTGCCGACCTCGTCGGCCAGCGACGCCGGATCGGCGCAGGCGCCCGGCGCGTCGATCAGCAGCTGCGCGGCGCGCGACGTCGATCCGTCCGCGGTGACCCACCCCGCCACCGCGACGAGCACGAGCACCCGCGCGCACCGCCGCATCTTCGATCGCATCTTACCCGCGCTCGCCCGCGCCCGGGTCAGCGTATCATCGGCTTGGTGCGGCGCCTGCTCGTGGCTCTGGTCCGCTGGCTGGGGGAGGCGCTGGTGCGCCTCTACTACCCGCAGCGCGCCGTCGACGGCGCGGACCGCATCCCGGCCGGCAAGCCGCTGGTGTTCGTGCTCAACCACCCGAACGGGCTGCTCGACCCGCTGGTGCTGCGCGTGGTGCTGGAGCGCCCGGCGCGCTTTTTGGCCAAGAGCACCCTGTTCGGCAACCCGCTGGGCCGGGTGGCGATGGACGCCTTCGGCAGCATCCCGGTCTATCGCCCGCGCGACGTCAATGGCGCGCGTAACGCGCGGACGGAGCTGGGCTCTGCCCAGCGGAGTCCTTCGCGGGAGGGGGCGGGAACCCTCTCAGGGTTCCCGCATTCTAACGAAGAGACGTTCGCCAGCTGCCGGGCCGAGCTGGCTGGCGGAGGCGTGCTGGCGCTCTTCCCCGAGGGGACCTCGCACTCCGATCCCGAGATGCGGCCGCTCAAGACCGGCGCGGCGCGCATCACCCTCTCGGCCGAGGCCGAGCACGACGGCGGCCTGGGCGTCACCGTCGTCCCCGTCGGGCTCAGCTACGCGCGAAAGACCACCTTCCGCTCGTCGGTGCTGCTGGTGGTCGGCGAGCCGATCGCCGTGGCGCCGCTCTTGCCCCAATACCGCCGCGACGAGCGGGCGACGGTGACGGCGCTGACCGACCAGATCGGCGCGCGCCTCGACGAGATCGTGCTGCAGGCCGAGTCGCGCGAGCTCCTGGCCGGGATCGCCCGGGTGGCCCGCTGGACGGCGGGGCCCGCGACCGGCGACGATCCCGAGGACCCGGCGGCGCGGCATCGTCGCGCGCGGGAGATGGCGGCTGCCTACGCGCGCATGCGGGCGCGCGATCCGGCACGCCTGGAGGGGATCGTCGCCGAGGTGCAAAGCTACTGGCAGACGTTGCGGCGGCTCGGCGTGCGCGACCCGTGGGCGCTCGAGCTGACCGCCCCGCGCCCGGGCGCCATCGCGGGCGCGCTCCTCAAGCTGGTCGTCGCCGCGCCGCTGGCGGCGCTGGGCGCGATCATGGGGTGGCTCCCTTACCGGCTGGCGGGGCGGATCGCGCCGAAGGTGAGCAAGGACGAGGACGTCCTCTCCACGGTGAAGCTGATCGCGGGCGCGCTGTTCTTGTTTCTGGCCTGGAGCGGCGAGGCGGTGGCGGTCGGCTGGCGGCTGGGCGCGGCGTGGGGCGTGCCGACCTTCCTGGCCGGCGTGGCCGGCGGCTACGTCGCGCTGCGCTTCGAGGAGCTGGTGCGCGACGGTGTCGCTGGCTGGCGCGCCGTCTCGTTGCGGGCGTTCCACTTCAAGACGGCCCAGCGGCTGACCGAGCGCCGCCGGGCGCTGGCCGACGAGGTGGCGCAGGCGCTGGCCGAGGAGAGCGACCCCGCGCCTTAGCGGCCGTCGAGAAACCGCCGCAGCGTCGCCTCGAAGATCTGGCTGGAGAAGCTGCCGGGGACGAAGTCGAAGGCGTGCTGGGCGTAGGGGATGGCCAGCGAATCGTGCGCGATCCCTAGGGCGATGAGGCGGCCCTCGAGCCGCTCGGCCTGATCGGGCGCCACGAACTGGTCGCGCCCGCCCTGCACCAGCAGCGTGCGTGGACCCCGGGCGGTCACCCGCTCGGTCGGGGAGATGGCCTTGTAGCGATCCGGCTCGCGCGCCGGGGAGTCGCCCAGGAAGGCGCGCAGCATGGCCGGGCTGTCGGCGGCGTGCAGGTTGGCGGGGTGGTCGTAGGCCCAGGCGAGATCGGTCGGGCCGTAGAGCGCGACGACCGACTCGACCGAGGTGTCGGCCGCCGCGTCGGGCGCCCCGCAGCTGGGCGGCAGGTCGATCTCCCCGGCCGTGTAGGCCGCCATCAGCGCCAGGTGGGCGCCGGCCGAGCGGCCCACCAGCGTCAGCTTCTTCGGGTCGACGTTCCACTCGGGCGAGGTCGCGTGCTGCCGGACCCAGCCGACGGCGCACTTCACGTCGCCGAGGGCGGTCTGCCAGTTCGGCTGCGGCGCCAGGCGGTAATCGACGTCGAACACCGTGTAGCCGAGATCGGCCCAGCGCCGGCTGGCCAGCGACGCCTCCCCGCGCTGGCCGGCCTGCCAGAAGCCGCCGTGGACGACCAGCAGCGCGCGGCTGGGAGTCGCCGGCCGTGGCACCGGCAGGTAGACGTCCAGCGAGAGGGCGCGGCCGTCGATGGTGAGGTAGGGGACCGTGCGATCGGGCTGTCCTGGCCCCTCGCTGTCGAGCTGCGCGTGCAGGTAGCGCTTGATGTCGAGCGGGACGCCGCGCGCGGCGGCGACCTGCCGCGCCTGCACCAGCGGGATGAACCCCAGCGCGATGGCCGACAGCGCGAGCAGCCCGATCACGGAGGCGACGAACGGCGACTCGATGCCGCGCAGGACCAGCGCGATCCCCAGCGCGATCACCGCGGCGGCCACGATGAACCCGCTGCGCTCGGACGCCACGATGGCCGCCAGCGCCAGCGTCTTGGTCGGGGCGGGCAGGACGATCAGCGCGCCGGCCCCCGCCGCGCCGGCCGCCAGCATCAGGCCCAGCACGCGCAGGAGGGTCCGCAAAGGTCGCCTCTTCCCGCCGCTCGCGCGCTCAGCCCGGGCGGGTCGTCTCGCTGTTGAAGTCGCGCTGGCGCAGGCCGACGGCGTTGTAGACGCGCAGCTCGTCGGCCTTGCCCTTCACCCGCACCGGCGCCAGCGGCACCGCCGCCACCGTGCCCTCGACCTTCTTGTAGGTCGCCTCGGAGAGGATGATCTGCCCGGCCTGCGCCACGCTGCAGAGGCGCGAGGCGGTGTTCACCGCGTCGCCGATCGCCGTGTACTGCAGCGCGCGCGAGCTGCCGATGGCGCCCGTCACGACCGTGCCCGTGTTGATGCCGATGCCGATGTTGATCTCGTTCTGGCCTTCGGCCGCGCGCGTCCGGTTGAACTCGGACAGGACGCGCATCATGTCCAGCGCGCAGGTGACCGCCTTGAGCTCGGCGTTCTGCATCGGCACCGGCGCGCCGAAGAGCGCGATCACCTCGTCGCCCACGAACTTGTCCAGCGTCCCCTCGTACTTGAAGATCACGTCCACCATCAGCTCGAAGTACTCGTTGAGCATGCGGACGATCTCTTGCGGCTGGGCCGATTCGCTCATCGAGGTGAAGCCGCGGATGTCCGAGAAGAGCAGGGTGATCTCCGAGAGCGCGCCCCCCTTCTCGAGCTGCAGCTTCCCCTTCACCACCTGATCGACGAGGTTCGGCGAGAGCAGGCGCTGGAACTGCGCGCGCGTCTTGGCCTCCTGCTCGATCTCGCGGGCCAGCTCGGAGTTGTGGATGGCGATCGCCGCCTGGCTGGCGATGCCGCCGAAGATCTGCAGGTCCTTCTCGGTGAAAGCGTTGGTGGCGATCATCGAGTCGAGGTGCATGATCCCCAGCAGCTCGTCGCGGTGCAGGAGCGGCACCGTCATCGTCGAGCGGATCCCCTGCATGATGACCGAGTGGGCGGCCGAGAACCGGCTGTCCATCGTGGCGTCCGACGACAGCACCGAGGCCTTGTTGTTCACCACCTCGGCCAGGATCGACTTCGACAGCACGATCTGCTCGTTCTTGCCGTCGCGGGTCTTGGCGATCTTCGGCTGCGGGACGCCGTCCTCGATCAGCAGGATCACGCCGCGATCGGCCGGGATCAGCTCGAACGCCTTCATGATGATCTGCTCGAGCAGCAGGTCGAGGTTCGGCTCGAGGCCGATCGAGCGGCCCAGCTCGTTGGCCAGCCGCAGCTTCTCGTAGTCGCGGCGGAGGACGTCGACGTCGTCGATCTTTTCTTCGGGTAGGAACTCGTCGGTGATCGACGACGGGGCCTGGATCTTCTGGCGGATCAGCGCCTCGGCCGCCTGCGGCTGGATGGTCACCTTCTGCAGCAGCGAGTCCTGCGCCGACCTCTCCTGGAAGGTGAGCGAGGTCGAGCCGAGCATGATCTCGTCTCCCTCGCGCAGGATGTGCTCGTGCACCCGCTCGCCGTGGAGAAACGATCCGTTGAGGCTCCCCAGGTCCCGAAACAGATACCGCCCGTCGGGCTGGCGCAGGACCTGGGCGTGCTCCTTGGAGACGATCCGGTCCAGAATCTGCAGCGTGTTGTCGGGGTGGCGGCCCAGGGTGTTGACCGGCCCGAGCTCGTACTCTCGGCGCTGGTCGTTTCCGGTGACGATGATTTTGGCCATGCCGGGAAAGACGCCTTGGCGAGCATCATAACCCGCCACCGGCCCCGCATCGGTAGTAAAGAGCGCCCGGTTTTCGGAGGTCCCGACCGGGGTTGGCGGACGGCAGACGGCAGGGCGAGAAGGCGGCAAACGGTAGTAAAGTTGCGCCTCGGTCCCCCATGTCGGCCTTGACACCCACACCGCTGCCCAAACCGCGCGCCGACGAGGTGACGCAGCCGAGCCTCGCGCCGGGCATGGCGGTCGACGACGCCCGCCGGGGGCTGGCCCGCTCGCCCGCCCAGTGGGAGGCCGAGGCGCTGGCGCTGGTCGAGGAGGCCGACGCGCGCGAGGGGGCGACCGCCGGGGCGCTGCGCTACGCGGCGGCGCGGCTGTTTGAGGAGGGGGTGGGGGACGTGGCCGCCGCCATGGACCACCTGCGGCTGGCCATCGAGGAGGGGGGGGCGTCGACGTTCCCGCCGGTGCTGCGCGCGCTCCGCCTGCACGCCATCGAGGCGGGGAGCTTCTGGACCGCCATCGACCTGCTCGACGAGGAGCAGAAGCGGGCGGCCGACAATGCGGCGCGGGTCGATCTGGCGGTCGAGAAGGCGGCCCTGCTGGAGCACCGGCTGGAGGCGCCGGTCCCGGCGCGCGCGCTGCTCGAGGCGGCCCTCGCCGAGCAGCCGGGCCACGCCGCCGCGTTGCTGGCGCTGGAGGAGAGCGCGCTCGGCGGCGTGGGGCGCGGCGAGGCGGCCGACGCCGCGCTCTTGCAGTCGGTCCTCGAGCGGCGGCTGGCTGCCGCGCGCGGGAGCGGCACGCGGGGGCGCCTCCTCTGCCGGCTGGCGCTCATCGCGGAGGCCGATCCGGCGCGGGCCGTGGAGGCGCTGGGCTACTGGCTGCGCGCGCTCGACGAGCAGGCGGGCGGTGGCGCCGCGGCCCTGGCCCGCGCCGGGGCCCGGCGGGTCGCCGCGGCGCTCGGCAAGTTCGCCGAGCTGGGGCGGGTGGCGGCGCTGGAGGCCGACGCCGCGACCGGCCGCGAGCGGGCCGGGTGGCTGATGCTGGGCGCGGCCCTGGCCCGCCACCGCCTGGGGGCGCCGGCCCGCGCCGCCGAGCTGGTCGACGCCGCGCGGGTGGCCGATCCCGACGATCCGGCGCTGCTGTTCGCCGCCGTGTCGGGGGCGCTGGCCGCGGCGGCCTGGGGCAAGGCGCGCGAGGCGCTCGATCACCAGGCCGACCTGACGCACGACCGGGACTGGGCGGCGACGCTGCTGGGCCTGGGCGCGCACCTGGCCGAGCTGCACGAGGGGAACGACGACGCGGCCGCTGGACGGTACCGGCGCCTCCTGGAGGCGCGCCCCGGCGACCCGGTGGCGCTGGCGGCCCTCGAGCGCATCGCCTCGCGCACCGGCGACGCCGCCGCGCAGGTGACGCTGGCCGAGGCGGCGGTCGACCGCAGCGGCGACGCTTCGGAGCGCGCCGCGCTGGCCCTGCGCGCGGCCGAGCTGGCCGAGACGGCGGCCCACGATCTTCCGCGCGCAGCCACGCTGGCCCGGCGGGCGCTGGAGGCGGTCCCCGGCTACGCGCCTGCGGCCCACCTGCTGGAACGGCTCCTCCCCGCGCTCGGACGCTGGGACGAGATGGCCAAGGTGGTCGACGTGACGGCCGCGCCCGGCGCGCTGGGCGAGGCGGGGACCGACGACACGGGCGCGCGCGCCATCCGCCTCGAGCGGCTGGGCGCGCTGCACGAGGATCGCCTGGGCGACCCCGGAAAGGCGCTGGCGTTCTACGGCGAGTGGGTCGCGCTCGGCACCCGGCGGGGGGCGGCGCTGGCGGCGCAGCTCCGCGCGGCGGAGAAGGCGGGCGACGCGCTGGTGGCGGCCGAGGCGGCGCTCAAGCTGGGGACCGAGATCTCGGCGTTCGACAAGCCGACGCGGTTCGCCTGGTGCTACCGGGCGGGGATGATCTTCGAGGAGCGCGCCGCCGCCGACGACGAGGCGATCCGCGCCTACGAGGCGGCGCTGGCGCTCGAGCCCGAGTCGCGCCCGGTGCTGGCCGGCCTGGCGCGGGCGCACCACCGGCGCGGCCGCTTCGACGCGCTGGCGGCGGTGCTGGCGCGCCTGGCGGCGGGCGAGCCGAACCCGGCCAGCGCCAGCAGCTACGAGGTCGAGGCGGCGCGCCTCCACGCGCTCCGGCTGGGGCGCGCCGACGAGGCGCTGGCGGCGACGGCGCGCGCGCTCGGCTTCGATCCCGCGAACGTCGAGGCGATCGCCGAGCACGTCCGCCTGCTCGAGCGGCAGGGGCGCGGCGAGGAGCTGGCCGCCGCCCTGGGGAACCTGGGGCAGACGCTGTCGGATCCGGTCGACAAGGGGGCCATGTACCGCCTGCAGGCGGAGGTGCTCGAGTGGCAGCTCGGCCGCCGGCGCGAGGCGCTGACGGCGATCGAGCGGGCGGCCGCCGCGGGCGCCGACAGCCGGGGCGCGATCGCCGAGGAGCGGCTGGCCCGTCTCGTCGGGCGGGGCGCCGAGCTGGCGGCGGCGCAGCTCAAGCGCGTCAGCGAGGGGCGGGCGGGCGCGGGCGGCGGCGAGCTGGGGCTGCGCCTCGATCTCGCCTGGCGGCTGGTCGATCCCGACGCCGCGGCGCGCGCGCTGCGCGGGGCGCTGGAGATCTCGCCCAGCGACCCGGCGGCGCTCGACGCCGGCGTGGCGCTGGCGTTCCGGGCCGGGCGCGCCAAGGAGGCCTCGACGGCGCTCGAGCGCCTGGCCGACGCGGGCGACGACGACGACATGCGCCCGGCGCTCTGGCAGGCGGCGGCGCGGGCCCGCGAGCGCGCCGCCGGGGGGCAGGTCCTGCCCGAGGCGCTGGTGCTCTGGAACCGGGTCGTCGAGGCGCACGCCACCGGCGAGACGCTGTCGGCGTTCGCGCGGGCGGCCGCCCGCGCCTGCGACGCGGCCCGCACGATCCTGGCGCGCCGACGCCTGGCCGAGTCGGCCGGCGACGCGCTCACGCGGGCCGTGCTCCTGTGGGAGGTCGGCAGCGCGCGCCTCGCGGCCGGGGATCTGGGCGGCGCCGACGCCGACCTGGCGCGCTCGCTGGAGGCCGACGGGACCTTCCTGCCGTCGCTGCGCGCGCTGGCCCGGCTGCGCGAGGCGACCAACGACGCGCGCGCGGCGGCCGAGCTCTACGCGCGCGAGGCGCGGCTGACCAAGGCCCCGACCCGGGCGGCGGCGGCCTTCCGCCAGGCGGCGCGCCTCTACGCCAACCAGGTGCGCGACGACGCGATGGCGGCGCGCTGCCTCGAGGAGGTGCTGGCGATCGAGCCGGAGGCCGAGACCGACTTCGAGGTGCTGCAGGTCATCCTCCGGGCCCGCAACGAGGACGAGCGGCTGGCGCAGGTGATGCGGCGGCGCGCGGCGGCCGGCACGCTCCCCAAGCGGCGCGATCGGCTGCTGGCGCTGGCCGAGCTCATCCACGCGCGCGATCCCGTCGAGGCGGCGGCGGTGCTGGCCGAGGCGGTCAAGCTGGATCCCACCTCGGTGCCGGTGCTGCTGCGGCTGGCCGAGGTGGAGGCCGATCTGGGGCGCTACGCGGAGGCGATCGCCACCTACCGCAACGCCATCGCGGCCTCGGCCGACCCGCGCACCGTGAGCGCCGCCTGGGTCCGCATCGGCGACATCGCCGAGCGGGCGCTCGCCGACGGCGATCAGGCGGTGGAGGCGTACCGAAACGCGCTCCTGGCGGCGCCCGACGAGATCGCGGCGCTGGCGGGCCTGGTGCGTGGGCTGACCCGGCGGCGCGACTTCGCCGAGGCGGCCATCGCGCTGCGGCGGCTGGCCTCCGTCGAGTCCGAGCCCGAGGCGCGCGTCGGTCACCTGGTCACGCTGGGCGAGCTCCTGGCCGGGCCGGCCGAGGACCCGGAGGGGGCGGCCGAGGCGTTCGAGCAGGCGCTGGCGCTCGATCCCCGCCACGACCTGGCCATCGACCGCCTCGACGCGCTTCTCATCCGGCTCGACGAAGCGTCGCGGCTGGCGGCGGCGCTGGCCCGCTACCTGGAGGTCGCGCCGGGGGCGCGCGCGCGGCGGATGCGGCTGGCGGCGCTGTGGAGCGGGCCGCTCGCCTCGAACGCCCGCGCGATCGACGAGCTGCGCATCGTCGTCGGGTCGCAGGGGGGTGACGTCGAGGCGCGGGTCGAGCTCGGGCGCGTGCTCGAGTCGGCCGAGCGGCTGCCCGAGGCGATCGCCGAGCACCTGACGCTGCTCCAGCTCGAACCGCTGCGGGTCGACTCGCTGCAGGCGCTGCGCCGCCTGTGCGAGCGGTCCGGGCAGCGCCGGCGCGCGGCGCGGGCGGCGGCGGCGCTGGCGGCGCTGGGGCTCACCGACGCAGCCGAGGCGCGCGCGATCCGCGAGGCGCGCCAGCGCTGGACGCCGGAGGTGACGGGGACCATCTCCGGCGCCGAGTTCGAGGCGGTCATCCGCCACCCCGACGCGCGCCACCCGGCGACGTTGCTGCTGGCCGCGATGTCCGAGGTGCTGCCCCGTCTCTACGGGCTGGCGCTGGAGGACTGGGGCGTCACCAAGCAGGATCGGCTGGCGGCGCGCTCCGAGGATCCGCAGCGCGCGCTCATCGCGCGCATCGCGGCGCTGTTCGGCGTCGACGACACGTTCGACGTCTTCCAGGCGCGCGCCATCGCCACCCAGGTCGAGATCGAGACCGGCCCGCCGCCGGCGCTGCTGATCCCGGCCAACTTCGCCGCGCTGCCGCGCCAGGAGGCTTGCCTGCAGCTCGGGCGCCAGCTGGGCCACCTGCGGGCCGGCACCTACGCGGTGGGGCGCATCCCCGGCAAGGACTGGGGCCTGCTGGTGGCGGCCGGCGTGCGCACCGTGTTCCCCGACTACGGGCGGGGCATCCTCCCCGAGGAGCAGCTCAACGACGTCGCGCAGAAGATCTCGCGCACGCTGCCGCGCCGCCAGCGCCGAGCGTTCGAGCAGGCGGCGCTGGGGTTCCGGGACGCCGGCGTGTTCGACGGCGAGCGCTGGCGCGCCGCGATCGGCTACACCGGCACCCGCGCCGCGGTGGCCGCCTCGGGCGACGTGCTCGGCGCCTTCGAGCAGCTCGCGCGCGCCGACCGCCGGCTGGCCGCGGCCGTGCTGCAGCCGCCCGAGGAGCTGCTGGCCGCCGCGCGCGGCAGCGCCGCCATCGTCGACCTCGTCAACTTCGCCGTCGGCGAGGAGCTCTGCGCCCTCAACCGCCGGTTGGGCATCGACTGACCCCCGCCGTCATCCGCGCGGGCGCGCTCATGCGAGCTCGATGCCGTTGTGCAGAGAGATGATGACCAGGTCGCGTCCGGGGCCCGCGGTGTAGTGGTGGGCGGTGCCGGCGGCTGAATCGAGCACGCTGCCGGGGCCGTAGACCCGCCCGCCGTCGTGCATGACGCCCTCCACGACGAACGTTCGCTCGGGGCCGAGGTGGCGGTGGTGCGGGAACGTGGCGCCTGGCTCGAGGCGCACGAAGCCGGCCTCGGCGCCGTTGGCCGCCGCGCCGGGTGAGAAGTGGAAGTAGCGGATCCCGGGCAGCCCCGGCAGGCCCGTGCTCCAGGCCGCGGGTTCGTCGACCTTGCGCAGCAGCTCGGCGACGGCGTCGGCGCCCAGATCGACGAAGCGGCGCAGCGCCTCGGTCACCGACCGGAAGCGTTCGATCCCCCCGAGGCCGCCCAGGATGCGGGCGCGCAGCTCGGCGGGCGGCGTCACCGGCGTGAGGTTCGCTTCGGCCCAGGCGGCCAGCAGCAGCGCGTCGCTCTCGTCGAGATCGTCGGTCCGCTTGCTCATGGCGACCCTCCGGACGCGGGCGGGCCGAGCGCCTCACGGAGAGCGCCGAGCGCGCGCGCCGTGCGCGACTTGACCGTTCCGACGGGAACCGACAGGCGCGCCGCGATCTCGCTCGACGACAGCCCCTCGAAATAGGCGAGGGCCAGCACGTCGCAAAGCTCGGCGGGGAGCGTGGTCAGGAGGCGCCGGACCTGGGCGCCGTCGATCAGGGCGGGCGCGCCGGAGGCAGCCGACGGCGGCGCCTCGCTGGCGATGCGCTCGGCGGCGCGCGACTCGCGGCTCGAGCGCCCCAGCCGATCGAGCGCGCGCGATCGCGCCCGCACGATCAGCCAGGCGCGGACGGTTCCTCGCCCCGGCGCGTACTCGGCGGCGTGCTGCCAGACCTCGAGGAAGAGATCGTGCAGCAGATCCTCTGCCGCGCTTCCCAGCATCCGGCGCGCCAGACCCAGCAGCACCGGCGCGTGAAGATCGTAGAGCGCCCCCAGCGCCTCGCGATCCCCGGCCGCGATCCGGGCCACCAGCGCCGCGTCCTCGGGCGCCTGCGCCGTGGCCGCCTCTCCGTCAGTCCGAACGCGCGGCCGTGCCACCGCCGGGCCCTCTCCCCACATCGCGCGGGACCTTAACAGCGGGCTCGCCGTCGCGACAAGGGACATCGGATCTTGTACGCCTCACGGCGTCGATCGGATCAGGAGGCCGCGGCGGCCGGGGGCGCCGCCTGGGACTCGACCGAGGCGGTCAGCGCGCGGCCGACCCGGCTGCGCAGGCAGGCGACACCCAGGAGGGCCTGAAAGGCGAGCGTGCAGACCTGGCCGACCAGGCTGGCTGCCAGCACGGCCGCCGCCTGCTGGGCGTGGCTGTTGCCTGGCGCGTAGCGGGCGAAGAAGAAGATCAACGCCGCCTGCGTGGTGCCCAGCCCCTGCACGGAGATCGGCAGCACGGCGATGAAGAAGACGACAGGCAGGGCCGCGATGGCGTCGACGACGGGGACCGCCACGCCGAAGCCGTGCAGCAGCGTGATCTGAAAGGCGAGCAGGACCGCGATGTGCGGCAGGCGGACCAGCAGCGCCCGCGCGTGGCCGCCCAGCCCCGCGCCCAGGAGGACGTCGAACAGGGGGCGCGACGCCAGCCAGCGCGGCTTGGCGATCACCGCCGCCACGTAGATGGCCAGGCCGGCGTAGGCGACGGCGACGATCAGAGACACGGCGTGCGGAACGCCGGGGGCGGCGAGGAGGCCGAAGGTGGCCAGAAACAGCAGCGCCAGCACGTTGGTCCCCATGATCAGGAGGACGGTCGCCACGCCGCGCATCACCGGCACGCGCGCCACGCGGTGGACGAAGTACACGATCGCGCCCTGGCCCACGTTGTAGTTGATGGCGGCCAGGAGGTAGGTCGCGCCGCGAACCAGGAGGATGTCGGTCAGCGAGAGGTCGGCGAGAAACCAGCCGAAGGTCTTCCAGATCGCGAACGAGTCGCACAGGTAGATGGCCACGCCGAAGAGGACGCACGCCGGGACCGTCCAGGGGGCGGCGCCGCGCGCGGCGGCGACCACGTCGTGGACGGGGATCTTGTGGAACAGCAGCGCCAGCAGGCCCGCGGTGACGGCCCAGGCGGCGAGCCGGATGAGACGCTTCTTCATGGTGCGACCGACAGACCTATCACGGCGCGGGCGCGTCGCGCACGCCCTCCCACTCGCGCCAGAGGTCGGTCAGCGTCGCGGTCGAGGTGGGATCGTGGGCCGAGTGCGCCAGGCGGAAGAAGACGGCATAACGGACGTTGGGGCCGACGTTGAGCGCCGCATTGTGCGCGAGCTGGTAGTGGGCCAGCAGCGCGTCGCCCGCCTGAGCTTGGAGCTGCCGCGCCGGCATCTCCAGCGAAGGAAACTCGCGGATGATCTGGTAGGTGCCGTGCGCCCGGAAATGTGCCTCGAGCGCGCGGTGCGACCCCGGCCAGACGGTGAAGTTGCCGTGAAATGGCGCGGTCACGTCGTTGAGGAACACACCCGCCAGGGCGGTGAAGTGATGCAGCTTCCCTCTCGGGACGCCGTTGAGCTTGCTCGGTATCCCATCGATGTGAGGGTGAGGCAGCTTGGGCTCGGCCACGTCCTGCGGGAACCGCAAGGCGATTTGCCCGCTGCGCGGCGCGACGACCCGGCCGGGCCCGATCGCGGCCTCCGCCAGGGCGACCAGAGGCGTCGCGCGGTAGAGGTCGAGGATCTCGGGCTCGGCCACCAGCTCCGGACAGTACGTCTGGGAGCGCAGCTTCCAGATCTTCTCCTTGGCGATGCCCTCCTCGCCGAGCGAGTGGTTGATCGCCTTCAGCGCCGCGTCGACACGCGCGCGCGGGATCAGGCCGGGGACCAGCAGGTAGCCGTCGTCGCGCAGCGCCCGCCGCTGCGTCTCGTCGAGCTGCACCCCCCAAGCGTAGCAGGGAGCTCGGTCCGTGGATGGCGCTCGAGGTTCAGGCCGCGCCGTCGGAGAGCTTGCCGGCGTGGCGGATGTCCTTGCCCTTGACCATGAAGACGGTCAGCTCGCCCAGGTTGGTGGCGTGGTCGCCGATCCGCTCCAGGTACTTGGCGATCGACTGCAGGCGCGTGGCGCGGAAGATGTTGCGCGGGTCCTCCATCATGTAGGTGAGGAGCTCGCGGAAGATCTGGGTGTAGTAGGCGTCGACGTTCTTGTCGCGGGCGATGACCCGCTGCGCGCGCTCGACGTCGGCGGCCACGAAGGCGTCCAGCGCCTCGTGCAGCATCTCCTGCACCTCGCGCGACATGTTGGGGAGATCGACGTAGGGCTTGAGCGGCGGCTCGCCGTTCAGCTCCAGCACGCGCTCGCAGATGTTGACGCCCAGGTCGCCGATGCGCTCGAGATCGGTGACCAGCTTGAGCGCCGTGGTCAGGAAGCGCAGGTCGGAGGCGACCGGCTGCCGCCGCGCCAGCACCTGCATGCAGAGCTCGTCGATGGCGATCTCCAGCTGGTTGATCTTGCGGTCGGCCGCGATCCCCTGCTCGGCCAGCTCGCTGTCGCGATCGATGAGGGCGCGGATGCTGCCGTTGATGATGTCCTCGACCTTGGCGCCCATGAGCAGCAGTTGCTCGCGCAGCCGGCGCAGCTCCAGCTCGTACTCGCGGTTCGTGTGCTCGCGTGAGTTGCTCTTGCTGATCATCCAAAACGCCCCGTGATGTAGTCTTCCGTCCTCGAATCGTTCGGCTTCGTGAACAGCACGTCCGTGCGATCGAACTCGACCAGCTCGCCCAGGTAGAAGAACGCCGTGTAGTCGGCGACGCGCGCCGCCTGCTGCATGTTGTGGGTGACGATGACGACCGTGTAGTGCTCGGAGAGCTCGTTGATCAGCTCCTCGATGTGCGCGGTGGCGATCGGATCGAGCGCCGAGGCGGGCTCGTCCATCAGCAGCACCTCCGGCTCGACGGCCAGCGCGCGCGCGATGCAGAGCCGCTGCTGCTGCCCGCCCGAGAGCCCCAGCGCGCTGTCGTTGAGACGGTCCTTGACCTCCTCCCACAGCGCCGCCTGCGTGAGCGCCCGCTCGACGCGCATCGCGATCTCGCGCGCGTCGTTCACCCCGCCGATGCGGAGGCCGTAGGCGACGTTCTCGGCGATCGACTTGGGGAAGGGGTTCGAGCGCTGGAACACCATGCCGATGCGCCGCCGCACCGCCACCGGGTCGATCCCCTGGCCGTAGATGGGGTCGCCGTCGAGCCGCACGTCGCCTTCGATGCGGCAGCCGGGGATGAGCTCGTTCATCCGGTTGAGCGAGCGCAGGAACGTCGACTTGCCGCAGCCCGAGGGGCCGATGAGCGCGGTGACGTGCTGTCCGACGATGTCCATCGCCACCGGGCCGACCGCCTTCTTCTCGCCGTAGAAGACCGTCAGGTTGCGGACGACCAGCTTGGCCTGCTCTTCGGGCTTGGGGACGCCGTTGGCGGTCACGCCGGGACCCCTTGCCGCCGCCGCATCCGCGCCCGCACGACCACCGCCGCCATGTTGAGCGTGAAGGTCAGCACCAGGAGCACCAGCACGGTGGCGTAGAGGATCGGCTTGGTGGCGTCGACATCGGGAGACTGCGTGGAGAGGACGTACACATGGTAACTCGGCGACATGAATTGAGACGAAAGATGCGTGGGCAGCTGCGGCAGGAAGTAGGCCGCGCCGGTGAAGAGGATCGGCGCCACCTCGCCGGCGCCGCGGCTGACCGCCAGGATGGTGCCGGTCAGGATGCCCGGCGCCGCCTGCGGCACCACCACGTGCATCACCGTCTGCCACTTGGTGGCGCCCAGCGCCAGCGAGGCCTCGCGCAGCTCGCGCGGCACGGCGCGCAGCGCCTCCTCCGTCGCGACGATGACCACCGGGAGCGTCAGCACGGCCATCGTCAGCGCGGCCCAGATGAGCGCCGGCTGGCCGTAGACCTTCTGGCCATGGAAGAACACCTTGTCGATCCCGGCGCCCAGGAACTGGATGAAGAAGCCGAGGCCGAACAGCCCGAAGACGATCGACGGCACGCCCGCCAGGTTGGCCACCGCGATGCGGATCGCGCGCGTCACCGGCGAGACGGGCGACGAGTACTCGTGCAGGTAGATGGCGGTCGCCACGCCGACCGGCACGCCCGCCAGCGTCATCAGGATGACCATCTGGACCATTCCGACGATGGCGGGAAAGATTCCACCGGCGGTCATGCCCTCGCGCGGCTCCTGCGTCAGGAACGCCCACGACAGGCGCGGCAGCCCGTTGTGGAGGATGTCGACCAGGATGATGGCCAGGACCGCCAGCACGATCAGGAGGGCGGCGCCCGAAGCGATCGCCATCGCCCCGTCGCCCACGAAGTTGCGGCGCGTCCGTCGCGCGGCCAGCCGCGCCTGCGCCTCCCGGTCGGGGCGAACGACGGCGCCCGCGCCGGTCGCGCTCACGAGGTCGCCCCCAGCCGGCGCTTCATCCGGCGGATCGCCCAGTCGCCCAGCGAGTTGATGCAGAAGGTGGTGAGGAAGAGCAGCGTCCCCAGGAAGAACAGAACCGTGTAGTGCGCCCCGCCGAAGACGACCTCGGCCAGCTCGGCGGCGATGGTGGCCGAGATCGTGCGCGCCGAGTCGACCAGGCTGGCCGAGACGATCGCCGCGTTGCCCGAGGCCATCAGCACGATCATCGTCTCGCCGACGGCGCGGCCGAGGCCCAGCGCGACGCCCGCGGCGATGCCCGGGCTGGCGGCGGGCAGGACCACGCGCAGGGTCGTCTGCCAGCGCGCCGCGCCGAGCGCCGTCGAGGCCTCGACGTAGCTGCGCGGGACGGCGCGCAGCGCCTCCTCGGACAGCGTGAAGATCACCGGGATGACCGCGAACGACAGCGCCACGCCCGAGACCAGCGCGTTGAGCCGCGATTCGAGGTGGAACCAGTCCTGGAACCAGGTGGCCATCACCATCAGCGCGAAGAAGCCCAGCACCACCGAGGGGATCCCGGCCAGGAGCTCGACGGACGGCTTGAGGATCTCGCGCGTGCGCGGGCGCGCGTACTCCGCGACGTACAGCGCGGCGCCCACGCCCAGCGGGATCGAGAACAGCATGGCGACGAAGGTGATCTTCAGGGTCCCCAGAATCAGCGGCCAGATCCCGAACTTCGGGATCTCCGAGACTGGCTGCCAGATCGACGCCGACTCGTCGTACCCCGGCCACAGCTGCGGCACCCACATCTTCGACAGCGTCACCTCGGCGCGCACCGCCGCGCTGTAGAAGATCGGCGCCGCCTCCTTGGCGATGAACACCAGGATGAGGACGATGGCGACGATCGCCGACACGGCCAGGACGCGCAGGGTCCACTCGGCGGCCCGGTGCCAGAGCGGCGCGGGCGCCAGCGTCAGCTTGGGCGGACGTGCGGGCGGGACGGTGATTCTGGCGCTGCTGCTTCTCTTTTGCCGGGCCATCGCCAGCGCGCCTTCGGGTGTCGACACGCTGTGGATGAAAGCATTCGCGGTTGACGAACGCGTGCCGCGATTGTGACAACCATGTTACACGGCCGAAACCACGGCTAAGCGACAAGGGGAGCGCTCGCTGACAACTGTCACTTCGTCAGAAATCCGGTCGGGAGATATTGTCCGCGCGCTCGAGCTCGACAACCCCCCAGCCCATTTCTCGGCCGCCCGTCGCGGGCAGAAAGAGACAGAATGTTCTCCTCCCGGACCGTTCGCCCGCCACGCCTGTTCCCGGCTCTGCTGGTCGCCGCCTGCGTGTCGGCCCTGACGCTCGAGGCGCGCGCCCAGACCGACCTGCCGCCCGCGCCGCCGCCGACGCTGCCGCCCGAGGCCGAGCCGCCGGCGCCGCTCCCGCCCCCGCCGCCCGTCGTTCCGCCGGTCCCCGAGGCGCCCCCGATGGCCCCGCCCGCTCCCGCCGAGCCCGCCCCGGCTGCACCCGCCGAGCCCGCGCCTCCTGCCGCGGCGCCGCCCGCTTCGCTGCCGCTCGCCGAGCAGCCGCTGGCCGGGTTCAGCGACGGCGTGGCGTTCCTGCGCGCGCCGGACAACAGCTTCATCTTCTTCCCCAACGGCCGGCTCCAGGTCGACACCTACGTCTTCAAGAGCGGGATCACCTCGGTCCCCAAGGACACGTTCCTGCTGCGCCGCGCGCGGCTGGAGCTCGCCGGCTGGATCGGCAGCTGGGTCTACTTCTACCTGGCGGGCGACTTCGCGCAGTCACCGCCGGCCAGCGCCGCGCCCGCCGCGCCCGCCAACATCGCCACCACCGACGACTTCGTCGCGCTGGCGCCCTGGAAGAACCTGGCCATCCTGCAGATCGGCCAGTTCGACGCGCCCTTCACCCTGGAGAACCGGACCTCGGACAAGTACTTCGACTTCATGGAGCGCTCGATCACCGTGCGCGCGTTCGGCATCCCCGACAACAAGGAGATGGGGGCGATGCTGCACGGCTGGAACGAGCCGCGAAACTTCCTCTATTCGATCGCGGTCGTGAACGGCGACGGGCAGAACTTCAAGAACGTCGACAACGAGTTCGACGTCATGGGCCGCGCCTGGGTGGCGCCCTTCTCCTTCGCCGGCCCCGGGCCGCTGCACGACGTGGCGATCGGCGGCTCGTTGTGGACCGGCGATCGCAGCAACACGCTGGCGCCCATGGCGCAGATGACGCAGGGGGGGCTGACGTTCCTTCCCACCGCGGCGTTCACCAGCACGCCGGCCGGCGGCACCACCGCCGAGACGGTGCAGCTGCGCCAGGTCGGCCGCATGAACGCGTTCGCCGTCGAGCTGAACGTCCCGGTCGCGCACAAGTACGGCGTGCGCGGCGAGCTGGTCTGGAAGCACCAGCCGCTCTCCGAGGAGGTGATCGGCTCGAGCGGCGCCTCGACGATGAACCTGGGCGGCGCCAACCTGCGCGGCTACTCGGCCTACGGCGAAGCCTGGGTCTGGCTGCTCGGCGACGACACCATCATCGGCGACCAGCAGGGGCTCGAGCCATTTCTGCGCTACACGACGTTCAAGCTTCGCCCGCCGCAGGACGGCGTCATGATCGCCGCGCGCTACGAGCACCTCGACGAGAACCTCACCGAGGACGCCAGCTCGGCGGCGCTGTCGCTGGGGAACAAGGCGGTCGGCAAGACGATCGTCGATTCGGGAGAGCTGGGCGTCAACTACTGGCACTCGAAGCGCTTCCGCGCGACGTTCAACTACGTCCTCAACCACTTCGATCGCGGCGCCGACGCTACCCCGACGCTGAAGGGCTTCGCCAGCGCCTGGGAGAACGAGCTCCTCTTCCGTTTCGCCGTCGCGCTCTGAGCGCTGTCTCCGTCGGGCGGCGGCCCGAGCGTGATCCTCTGCCCAAACGTTTCCTGTCCGTCACCGTCGTGTCACGTGGCCCGGGCACGATGCCGCCAAAACCTGAAGGGGAGATGACTATGAGGATCATGATCAAGGCCGCCCTCGCGGCGATGCTGACGATGGGTGCGTTGGGGGCCAAGCCGGCCCTGGCCGGGACTGTGACGGTGAAGGGCTCGGACACGATGGTGGTGCTCGGCCAGCGCTGGGCCGAGGAGTACATGAAGAAGAACAAGGCCACCACCATCCAGGTCACCGGCGGCGGCTCGGGCACCGGGATCAGCGCGCTCATCAACGGCACGACCGACGTCTGCGAGGCCTCGCGCGCCATGAAGGACGCCGAGAAGAAGCAGCTGGCCGAGAAGGCCGGCGCGCCGCCGGTCGAGATCACCGTGGCCAAGGACGGCCTCTCGGTCTACGTCAACGACACGAACCCGCTCAACGAGCTGACGATGGATCAGCTCAAGCAGATCTTCACCGGCAAGGTCGACAACTGGAAGGCCGTCGGTGGGCCGGACGCCAAGATCATCCCCTACTCGCGCGAGAACAGCTCGGGCACGTACGTCTTCTTCAAGGAGCACGTGCTGCAGAACGCCGACTACACGCCGCGCGCGCAGGCGATGCCCGGCACGGCCGCGGTGGTCAACGCGGTGGTGAAGGAGAAGTTCGGGATCGGCTACGGCGGCGCCGCCTACGCCAAGGGGATCAAGGTCCTCAAGGTGAAGAAGGACGCCGGCTCGGCCGCCATCGCCCCCGAGGACAAGACGATCAAGAACGGCACCTATCCGCTGTCGCGGCCGCTGTTCTTCTACGTGCGCGCCAACCCGTCGGCCGAGATCAAGGCCTTCACCGACTGGGTGCTGTCCAAGGAAGGGCAGGGGATCGTCACCAAGGTGGGATATTTCCCCATCAATTAGCCTGGAAATACGCGCTGGTACCGAACTCGTGCCGGCATTGTTTCGTCGCCGGCACGAGGTTGAAGCGGCGCGTTCACCAGGGCCCCGTACTCTGTTCGCATGAAGCAAGCCGCACGGTTTGCGCACATCTCGGACCTCCACCTCGGGCGTAGCGCCGAGAACGACGCCAACGCGGCCCGGCTCTGCGCCTCGCTGCTCGAGTCGGGAATCGATTATGTGCTGGCCACGGGCGACCTTACCCACCGGGGCCTGCGGCGCGAGCTGGAGCAATTCCACTCGACCTTCGCGCCGCTCATCGCCCAGGGGCGCGTCATCACCGTCCCCGGCAATCACGACTGTCTGGGCGACGACGTGTCGGGCGACCTCATGAGCGGCCCGCGCGTGCAGGCCGAGAGCCGCCCGGGGCTCTACGTGGTGCGCGTCAACTCGACCGCGCCGCACAACCGGTCTTGGATCAATGGTCACGGCAGTCTCGACGACGCCGACCTGGACGCCATCGACGCCGCGCTGGACGCGGCGCCGGCCGGCGCCCTGGTGGTCATCGCGCTCCACCACCACGTGCTCCCGATGCCAGATGAGCACGTGGCGGAGCGCCTGTCGTCGTGGCTGGGTTTCATCTTCACCTCGGAGCTGGCGCGCGGGCGCGACCTTCTGACCCGCGTCCGTGGCCGCTGCGACCTGGTGTTGCACGGCCACCGCCACATCCCGCGTGGCGCGCGCCTGTTCGGGGCGCCACGGCCGATGCACGTCTTCAACGCCGGCTCGTCGACGGAGCTGGGCCGCGTGCGGGTGTTCGCGCACGACGGCCGCGGCCAGCTGCTCGGCGCGCCGCTCTGGCTCGACGTCCCGGCCCCCTGGGACGATGCCGCCGAGGCCTTCGGGGCCGAGTCCAGCTTCCCGGCGCCCCTGGCGGTCTAGCCCCGATGTGCCCCCGGCGGGTTCCCGCGGCTAGACTCGCGGCATGCGCGCCATCGTCCTGAGGGAACACGGAGGGCCGGAGGTCCTTCGAGAGGAGGAGCTGCCGCGCCCCGCGCCGGGGCGACACGAGCTCCTCGTCGAGGTCCACGCGACCTCCGTGAACCCGGTCGACACCAAGGTCCGCCGTGGCGGAGGGGCCACGCGTCCCATGCCCATCGTCCTGGGCTACGACGCGAGCGGCGTCGTGCGCGCCTGCGGCGCCGACGTGGTCGGGTGGAGCGAGATCTGGTCTTCGGCTCGCCGAACCTCTTCGGCCCCGGCGCGGACGCGGACTACGTCCTGCTCGATGCGCGCGCGGCCGCGAGGAAGCCGACGTCGGTCGGCCACGCCACGGCCGCGAGCCTTCCCCTCGTCAGCCTGACCGCCTGGGAGGCCTTGCACGAGCGCGCGCGCATCGAGGCGGGTCAGACCGTGCTGATCCACGCCGGGGCCGGCGGCGTCGGTCACGTCGCGGTCCAGCTGGCGCGCCTCCAGGGGTGCCGGGTGATCACCACGGCGGGACATCCCGCCTCCATAGCCTTCTGCCGCGACGTTCTCGGGGCCGACGAGGTCATCGACTACCGGAGCACGGACTTCGTCGAGGCGGTGCGGGCGCTGTCGAAGGGGCGCGGCGTCGACGTCGTCCTCGACACCGTCGGAGAGGAGACCTTCCGGCGCAGCATCGACTGCGTCGCGCCCGGCGGCCAGCTGGTGACCATCCTGCCCTCGACGCCGGGCGATCGGGCGCCCGTCCTGCTCTACCGAAGCATCACGGTGCACTACGAGTTCATGGGGGCCCGGGTCGCCAACGACCTGGCGCCCGGGCGCCAGGGGGCGATCCTCACCTCGATCGCCCGGCTGGTCGACCGCGGCCTCTTGCGGCCCCACGTCAGCGCGCGCCTCCCGCTGGCGCGCCTCGCCGACGCTCACCGCCAGGTCGAGACGGGGCGGACCATCGGCAAGGTGGCGGTCCTGGTGGCCGCCGATCCGGACCAGCCGAGCTAGTCTTTGACGACGACCTGGTGCTCCGCCGACAGCCGGTAGCCGGTGCCCCGCACAGTCTCGACGAGCGCCCCGGCGTCGCCCAGCTTGTCGCGCAGGCGCTTGACGTGGGTGTCGATCGTGCGGGTCGAGACGCCGGGCTTGTAGCCCCACACGTCCTCCAGCAGGTCCTCGCGCGAGCGGACGCGGCCACGGTGCTCGACCAGGTAGGCCAAGAGGCGCATCTCCAGCGTGCTGACGTGGATCTCGGCGCCGTTGACGAAGACGTGGTAGCCGTCCACGTCCAGCTCGAGCGGACCGACGACGTAGCGGCGGCGCTGCGGCGCGGCCGGGGACGCGGCGGCCGGCGGCCGGCGGGCCCGCAGGATGGCGCCCACCCGCAGGACCAGCTCGCGCACGCTGAACGGCTTGACCACGTAGTCGTCGGCGCCCAGCTCGAACCCCACCACGCGGTCGATCTCCTCGCCCTTGGCGGTCAGCATCATCACCGCCGGCTGGCGGGCGGCGGTGTCGCCGCGGATGCGCCGGCAGACCTCGGTCCCGGGGATGTCGGGCAGCATCAAGTCGAGCAAGACGACGTCGGGCGCGAAGCGCTGCACCGCCTCCAGCCCGTCGGTGCCGTTCTCCGTCGCCTGGACGGTGAAGCCGGCCGCGGTCAGGTTGTAGGTCAGGAGCTCGCGCAGATCGGGCTCGTCCTCGACGACCAAGATGCGGCGGTCGACGTTGGTTTCCCCAGTCATGCGGGGGCGACACTAAAGGACCGCGGTGACGAACCCGTTACAGACGGGAAAAAACCGAGAAAACTCGGCCGCTGCGCGGATTGTTGCGTGCGGTTCGGCTGTTGCCGCGCCGCCGCGTGCCGAGGGCCTACGGCGTCACGTCGATCTCGGCCGACGCGAAGTCGACGCCGCCGCGATCGTCGCGCAGGACCGTCCAGAAATGAACCGGGCCCGGCGTGTCCGGCGCCGTCCAGACGTTCTGGGTGAAGGTCTCGGTCTCGGTCTGGCCGCGACCAGTGACGTCGTGATCGAACTCGCCGCCGGTGGCGTACCAGGAGAGCCGCAGCGACTCGCGCTGCGTGTCGAGCGCCAGCGTGACCACGTTCCAGACCAGGAACGTCTCGGCCGAGCCGGCGCTGAAGTCGGCCTGCAGCGCCACCTTCTGCCCGGCCGACACGGTAGCCACCGGTGGCGCGCCCGTCGACCCGGCGATGTAGAGCGGGAGCATGGTGCCCGCCGGATCGAGGACCAGATCCGCCAGCTGCGGGTTGTTGTTGGGGACGTAGTCCATCGCGTACATCGCGGCGATGTCGACCGGGGCATTGGCCAGCCGACAGGTGATGCGCTCGAGCGTGAACGCCAGCAGCGGCCCGGCGTCGCTCTGCCAGGTCGCGCGCACCGGCTGGTAGAAGCCGCCCGTGGTGTCGGGATCGGCGGGGCGCGCGGGGGGCTGGCCCTTCATCGGGGGCGGCGTCTCCGGACCGAACAGCGTGCAGGCGTCGGCCGGCAGCGCCGCGGTGAAGGTGGGCGAAGGCCCGGGGTCGTCGTCGGGGATCGTGAGGCAGCCGGGCGCCACGTCGTTGGTGTTGGCCGGCGGATCGGGGATGAGGCACTGGGCCCACGCGATCGGCGGATTGTCGACGGTGCCGTTGCTGTCGACGACCAGGGTGTCGTAGGTGACCATGCCGTTCTCGGCGGCCTCGGGCGGCGTCCCGCGGATGGCCAGGAAGGTCGGACCCTGGATGAGCGATTGCGGCGCGCCGAGATCCGGTTTGCAGCCGGACGCCGCGGCGGCGGCCAGCACCAGGAGGGCGGCGGTCAGGTCGGTGCGCTTCATCAGAACTCGAACCTCCCGCCCAGCACCGCCAGCGTGGGGAACCCGGTGATGTAGGACTTAACCGTGAAGTTGTAGTTGTAGATGATCTCTTCCGGGTTCTGCCGGTCGGTGATGTTCTGGACGTCGAGGAAGACGTTGATCTTCACCCGGCGGTAGACGAACGACTTCTCGACGCGCGCGTCCAGCTGGTAGAAGGCCGGGATCCGGATCGAGTTGTAGGGCCCGAACGTCGGCTCGTACTGGTTGTTGGGTATGTCGGCCACCGTCGGGTTCGGGATGACCGGCGTGCGCGGGAAGCCGGTCGTGTAGCGGAAGCGCGTCCCGACGTCCCAGCCGCGTCCCAGCTGGTAGCTGGCCACCACCCCCAGCGCCTGCGTCTGGTCGAAGTCGAACAGCCGCCAGTCGGTGGTCGGGTGGTCCTTCCGCTCGCTGCGCGTCAGCGAGTAGGTGATCCAGCCGAAGAAGCCGTGGAACAGCTCCTGGCGCAGCAGCACCTGGCCGCCGTAGGCGCGGCCGACCTCCTCCTGGACCAGCGAGTCGGCGACCGGCGGCGACCCGTTCAGGTTGCGCGAGACCAGGCCCCACATGCGCTTGTAGAACCCGACTATCTCCAGCGACAGCGTCGGACGCAGCTTGTAGTTGAACCCGCCCGAGAGATGCGCGGCGCGCGACATCAGGATGCTCGGGTTGCCGAACACCGGGCTCATGTCCTGCGGATCGGGCGGCTGGCCGTAGATGCCGGCCCCGGCGGTCAGCGTCAGCTTGCGGGTGGCGCGGAAGGCCGCCGCCAGGCGCGGGTTCGGCAGGTAGCGCAGCGGCTTGAGCGCGCGGGTGAGCCCGTCGCTGGGCAGCTCGTCGATGGGGTTCTGCGGCAGCGTGAAGCTGGAGTAGCCGTTGGGCGGGGTCGGCCCCCCGGCGGGCAGCGCCGGGCTCCCCTCGATCAGCACCGGCTCGAAGCGCAGCCCGGGGACCAGCGCCAGGCGCCCCACGTTGATCTCGGCGTTCACGAAGGGGGCGGTGTCGATGATGAGGACGTTCCAGTGATCCGAGGCGATGTTGTCGCGGGGGGGCTGGCCGAACACGAAGGGGTCGCCCTCCCGCGCCGGCAGCGTCAGCGAGCCGTTGCGGTCGAGCGTCCAGTTGTTGGCCTGCATGTCGACGCCGAACGAGAGCGTCGTCGAGGGGGCCACCTTGCGCCGGTAGCTGGCGCGCAGCGCGTACTGATAGGTGTGCGACCGGACATCGACCGGGGTCTCCCCGAAGCTCTCCAGGTTGCTGGCGGTGTCGTAGCCGAACGAGGGGGTCACCACCACCGAGGCGCCGTCGGGGAGCAGGCGCGCGTAGCGCAGGATGATCCGCTTCCACGAGGTGTCGGTGTTCTGCGAGCGCACCTCGGTCGGATCGCCCGTCTCCGAGGGGATGGCGCGGCGCAGGTGATCGTCCGAAGCAAGGAAGGTCAGGGCCAGCTCCTCGTCCTGCCGCAGGCTCCAGGTGGCGCGGGCCTGGTAGTCGTCGTAGCGCGGGATGGGGACGAAGTCGCCCACGTCGGCCGAGGTGACCAGCGGCAGCAGCCGATCGAGGTAGCTGACCCGGCCCGCCAGCGCCAGGCGCAGCTTCGGCGTGATCGCCGTGGAGACCAGCGCCGAGGCGTCCAGCACGTCGGCGGCGACGTAGCCGTGCGTCCCGTCCTTGGGGAGCGGTCCGAGATCGATGCGCACCAGGCCGCCCAGGCCGCGGCCGTACTCGGCCCCGTAGGCGCCCGGCGAGAGGTTGATCGAGCGGACCAGGTCCGAGTTGATCGTCGAGCGGAAGCCGCCGACGTGGTAGAGGGCCGGGATCTCGACGCCGTCGACGTTGACCTTGGTCTCGTTGGGCGCCGAGCCCCAGACGATCAGCTCGCCCGAGCCGAACGACGAGCGCGCCACGCCGGGGAGGTTCTGCACCACCTTCAGCGTGTCCCCCTGCGTGCCGGGGACGCGGCGCGCCTCCTCGGTGCGGATCCGGGTCTCGACCGCCTCCTTCTTGATGCGCGGCGCGCGGACGACGGCCGCGTCGTCGACCCCTTCTTCCTTCTCCTCGACCAGGTACTTGACGGTGCGGCGCTTGCCGATCGCGATCGTCTCCTCCGTCGTCACCGTCATGAGGCGGGGGTTCGAGATCTCGATCTTGTGCGGTCCGGGCGGGACGTCGAGGAAGGCGAACTTCCCGTCCTCGTCGGTGATGGCCTTGACGCCGTCCTGATCGACCAGGGTGACGGTCACGCGCGCGAGCGGCTTCTTCTTGAAGCGCTCGAGGATGACGCCGTCGAAGTTGATCTGAGGTCCCGCCTTCACCATCTCTTCCTTGATGGTGAAGTCGTAGCGGTAGGTGATCTTGACCGGCGCCGGCTGGTGGTCGATCTCGGCCGGCTCGAACACGAACTGCTTGGCGGCGGCCGTGGCGGCCGTGTCGAAGTCGGTCGAGGCGCCCTTGAGGACCTCGACCTCGCCGACCTTGCCGTCGTCGCCGATCTCGATCGAGAGGAGCACCGAGCCCGTGATGTGCGCGTCGTGCTTCTCCTTCGGGTAGATCGCCTCCACGAACTTGATCAGCTTGGGCGGCTTGGTGATGACCGGACCCGATTCGTTCGAGTCACCGGAGCTCTGGGCGAGCGCCGGCGCGGCGCCGAGCGCACCGCCGAGCGATCCACCAAGACAGACCGCCAGCATCAACGACGTCGAACGAGAGGCGCGTTTCATCGACTCAGTCGCCGAGCTCGAACGTCCTGGCCACCACGAAGGTCCCGCCGGCGACGGGCTTTCCGCAGGCCATGGCCGGCTTGAACCGCCACCGCTGCAGGGCGGCCACGATCGCGGCGTCGAAGGCCGAGTCGATGCTGCCAGTCACCTCGACGTTGGTCACCTGCCCGTCGGCGTCGATGGTGAGGCGGGCCTTGAACTTCCCCTCCACCCCGTCGGCCTGCGCTTGCGGGTAGAGCGTGTAATCGAGCGGCGTCTTGACGATCGCCTCCGGCTTGGTCGGCTCCTCCTGGCAGGGGGCGTCGGGGCTCGCGCCGCCGGCCTCCTCGCGCGCGCGCTGCGTGCGCCGCTCGGAGATGGCCGAGGCGACCTTGACCGGCGCGGCGGTCGGCTTGGCGCGCCCCTCGAGCCCGATGCCGGGGCCGACGTCGAGGCCGGCGTTGGACATGCTGAGGTTGGTGGCCACCGGCGCAGCGGCGGCGTGCGCGACCGGCGCGGCGGCCGCCTTGGGCGCCACCGGCTCGACCTTGGCGACCTTCGGGTGGGCCACGATCGGCTTGGGCGGCGGCGGCGTGGGCGGCTTGGCCTTCTTCTTCTCGTCCTGAACCGCCACCGAGATCGCGCGCCGGCGCAGCTCGCGCTTCTGCGCGACCGCGACCAGGCCGACGGCCAGGCCGACGTGCAGCCCCACGGAGAGGACGACCGTGGTCAGCCGCAACGGCTACTCCCCGCTCTGCTGGACGTTGATGGCGAACTTGGTGACACCGGCCAGCTTCGCCAGGTCGAGCACATGAACGACGTTGCCGTGCATGACCTCTTTGTCGGCGCTCACCACCAGGCTCATGTCGGGATCGGCCGCCACGGCCGCCTTCATCTTGTCGGCCAGCGCCGACTCGGGCGTGTCGACCTCGTTCCAGCGCAGGTGCCCGTCCTTGAGGATCTCCACCTTGGTCGGCTTCTCGGCCGTGCCGTCGGTCGACTTGGCGCGCGGCAGCTGCACCTTCAGCGTCTGCGCGACGATGTAGGTCGAGGCGACCATCAGGATGACCAGCAACACCAGCACCACGTCGACCAGCGGCGTGACGTTGATGGCGGCGATCGTGCGGGCGCGGCCGCGGCCGCCTCCCATCGTCCCGGCCATGCTAGGCCTCCACCCCCGCCGCGCGTCCCAGGTGCTCGGCCGTGCGGTCGGCGACCGGATCGGTCACCGAGGGCGCGGCGTGAAGGCTGCCGCGCATGGTGGCGATGACCACGTTCCCCAGCGCCGCCGCCTGCTCCTCGATGTCCGACCCCTTCTTCTGGAAGACGTTGTAGTAGATGACGGCGGGGAGGGCGACCAGGATGCCGACCGCCGTGGAGATGAGCGCCTCCGCGATGCCGCCCATCACGTTCCCCATGGCTCCCATCGAGTTGGTCCCCAGCTCGCGGAAGGCGGTCACGATGCCGAGCACCGTGCCGAAGAGGCCGATGAACGGCGCGTTGTTGCCCAGCGTCCCCAGGAACAGCAGGCCCGCTTCGAACGACTTGCGCCGCAGCCGCGTCGCCTTGGCCAGGATCTGCTCGACCGCCTCCGGCCCCTCCTCGTACCACTCGAGCGCCTCGGCCACGATCTGCGCCTCGACCGACTTGCTGCCGGCCAGCACCTTGCGCGCCGCCGCCGCGTCACCCTTGGCGAACGCCTTCTTGAGGCGCTCCGACAGCCCGTCGAGGTCGTCCTTGCGGCGGCGGAAGTACCACCAGCGCTCGATGATGAGGCCGATCGACAGCACCGACAGCGCGAGCAGCACGTAGAGCACCGCCTGACTCGCGATCGAGGCAACGAAAACCAATTTCTGCATCAGGACGTTCGCGCCCATGTGTTCCCCTCCTGCTGGTGTTTCACGGAATCGAGAAGTTGAAAGCGAGCCGGCCCGATCCGGCGCCGTGCGTGCCGCGCGTGTCGGCGTCGGTCGCCTGCCATTGCGCGGTGCCGAGGACGTTGGCGTTGCCGTAGGCGTCGTACTGAGTGGCGGTCGCCGTCCACTGCGCGCCCGGCTGGCCGCACAGCGAGAAGGCGTCGACGCGCACGGTGTAGTCGCCCGACGGCGGCGTGGCGCCCATCGGGACGATCACGTTCTCCTGCCGGCGCCCGTCGATCACGCAGTTGGCGTTGGAGTCGAAGTCCAGGTACGGCGCGGCCGCCACCACCGACGGATAGAGGGTCACGCCCAGCATCGGCGGCGGCACGCCGACCGTGTGCTTGGCCCAGACCTCGATCGGCCCCGAGTCGTCGATGGTGTTCGGGATGACGACGTGGAGGTCCATGTCCGACTCGGTGTCCCACTCGAGCGTGACGACCAGCGGGAACCCGGTCGGCGCCAGCGTCTGGGACTCCAGGATGAAGATCTGCGCCGGGCCGACGGTGCCGTCGGCGGCCACGCCGCGCAGGATCAGCGTCTGCGAGCCGATCGACAGGAGCGGAGAGAACGTCAGCGAGGTCGTGAAGTCGTAGCCCCCGACGGTGGTCAGATCGGGGATGGGCGCCGGGACGATCCAGTACCCGCTGTCCCCCTTGAGGCCGACCAGCGCGGTGGCGCCGGTGACCGTCCCGGAGAGCGGGAAGCTCTGCTCGCCGGGATAGATGGTGGTGTTGTTGAGGGCCACGCCGCTGATGACGGCCTTGCCGGTGGCCGA
>Ga0209060_10000869_pt1 | contig 41510 bp, 33 predicted proteins | sample Coa_R1_8_FD_187155 | JGI IMG/M metagenome (GOLD analysis project Ga0209060, IMG submission 187155) | Surface soil microbial communities from Centralia Pennsylvania, which are recovering from an underground coalmine fire - Coalmine... | ecosystem: Environmental > Terrestrial > Soil >...
GGGCAGGAAATCGGCCCACTATGCCGGGCCGATATGTGAATCGTGCCGCCGCGACGAACAATCGCGGTAATCTCGTAGAGGGGCAGGCCTAAAACGATCTCTGAGTCGGTCAAACGTATTCTCCCAAGAATGTTTTATCAACTTGGGATCATTGTCTGCCCCCGTTTTTGATCAAGAGCCGAAGACGGGGCGGCGGCGGGGCTACCCTGCGGAGTATTGTGGTTCCAGTGGCCGAGGGTTCAAATCCCTCCACCACCCCAGTCAAGAAATTCTTGGGGCGGCACGTGTCTCTGACCTGCAGTGATCGGGCGACTTACAATGATGCGATGGCAAAATCGCGAAGGGACTTTCTGGGTGGAGCCTCGGTTCTACTCGGCGCGGCGGCTGCGTGTGGCAACAGGGAACCCAAGCCCAATGTGGAGGCGCCGCCCGCGGGAGCACCGCCGGCTTTCGGCACGTCGCCGGACGTGGGACCGCTGGTCTCGACCGCTACTTTCGTAGAAGCCGAAAAACTGGTTCAGTTCGAACTGAAACCGGAAGAACGCCAGCAGGCCGCCGAGAGTTGGCGCAAGACGATGGCGGCGCTCTACGAACGGCGCTCCGGGCCGCGCAGATTCACCCCCAATGCCTCGACCGCACCGGCCACACTCTGGAACCCGATGCTGCCGGGAGTCCAGAGCATGCCCGGCCGCGACCGGTTCGTGCGCCGCAAATCCGATAGCACGCCCCTGCCGCTAAACGATTCGGAAATCGCCTACGCCTCTCTGGCACAGCTTTCGCGCTGGATCGAATCGCGCCAACTGACGAGCGAGCGGTTGACGCACATCTATCTGGACCGCATCGGCCGGTTCGACTCGAAACTCCGGTGCATCATTACCCTGACGCGGAACCAGGCATTGGAACAAGCCGGAAGAGCGGATGCGGAGATCGCCGCGGGAAAATACCGGGGGCCGCTGCACGGGATCCCATTCGGCGTGAAAGACCTATTGGATACGGCTGGAATCGCGACCACCTGGGGAGCCGAACCGTATCGAAATCGCGTGCCGCAGCAGGATTCCGTGGTGGTGAAGCGACTCTACGACGCCGGAGCCGTATTGATCGCGAAGCTCAGCCTAGGCGCCCTGGCTCTGAACGACATCTGGTTTGGAGGCCAGACCATGAATCCGTGGCTGCCGGAGGAAGGCGCGTCTGGATCGAGCGCCGGTCCGGGCGCGGCTACGGCCGCGGGCCTGGTGGGCTTTTCGATCGGCAGCGAAACCGGCGGCAGCATCGTCAGCCCGTCGATGCGCTGCGGCGTCACGGGATTACGTCCAACTTACGGCCGCGTACCTCGAACGGGTGCGATGACGCTCTGCTGGTCGCTCGACAAACTGGGTCCGATGACGCGGGGCGTGGAAGACGCGATGTTGGTTCTCCAGGCGATTTCCGGCCCGGACGCGGGCGATTCCGCCAGTGTTCCTTCGCGGCTGGATTTCGACGCTACCGCACCGGTGAACGGTTTGCGAGTCGGCTACTTTCCCGGCTGGATGAAGGAAGCGCCCGCAACCGACGTCGACCGTGCGGCACTGGAAGCGGTTCGCAAATTGGGTATGTCGACCCACGAGGTGTCGCTTCCGGATTGGCCATACGATTCCATGCAGCTCATCCTGTTCGCGGAGGCAGCGGCCGCATTTGAGGAACTGACGCTGTCCGGCGGATTGGGACAGCTGAAGGCGCAAGTCTCCGACGCGTGGCCGAACCTGTTTCGCCAGGCGCGATTCCTTTCGGCGGTGGATTTCGTGCAGTGCGACCGCATGCGGCGGATGGTCGCCCAGGAGATGGCGCGCATCTTCGCCGAGGTGGATCTGCTTCTGGTGCCGTCGCTGCGGGATGAGATGCTGACCATCAGCAACTTTACCGGTCATCCGTCACTAACGTTGCGTGTGGGTTTTGTGGAAGTCTCGGAGGCGCGCAGCGATTGGGCGCCCGACCCGGCTCATCCGCTGCCGAAGTTCTCGCCGCCGCGACGCGTCCCACACGGGGTCACCCTGCTCGGACGGCTATTCGAAGAAGGTACGGTCGCGCGCGCCGGTTTGGCCCTTGAGCGAACGTTCAACGTGATGGTCGAGCACCCGCCTGCCTTCTGAGCGTTTATCTCAGCGCGGCACTCTCAGAGGCAGAACCAGCCGGCCGGTCCATATAGTAAGTGATGCCGGAATATTGCATCTCCTGCCATGTCTGTTCGCCCCAGCGCACATCGATCTTCGGGTCCGGATTCCACTTATTGTTGACGGAATTATCGTAGTGGGCAGTGGCTTCCAGGCGCGATCCCTTCGGAGCTGCCAGAGGGGTCGTGAACACGTAATAGGTCTGCCAGTTGAAGTCGTATTTCGGAACCGACAGGACTACTTGCGACTGGCCGTCGGGATAAATCAGCCGGTACTCCCAGCTCTTGCCGCGCAGATGGGTGTGCGGGAAGAGGGCGGTGATGTGAGTGTCTTCGGTAAATTCGATGGCGCAATCAACGGCCTGGTCGGTTACGCCGGCGGGTACCTTCATCAGCGGATTGTAAAACGATCCGGTGCGGATTTCGCGCTGCGGTGTGCCTTTCGCAAAGATCAGCCCGATGCTCGACTGATCCGTAACGGCCTTGCCGTTCGCGGTGTAATGCATCTGGAACAAAATCGACGCGCCGGCTGGAATCCGCAGCGCCGAGCCCGGCTCGAAGATGAGCGGGTTGGTCCCGGGAGCCTCTGTAGCGATCAGCGTGCCCGGGTTTGCGTTTTGATTCTGCTGGGCCGCATTGCCTTCGCGTGCAGCGGGCAGCCGCGGCATCCTTGGAACCACGGTCATGTACGCCGGCGCTTCGGCGGGCTTGCCCGGCTCACGCACGAAAGCCAGGATATGATGCACCACGCTGCGAGTGCCGGGCCGGAGTTCGATCGCCTGCACCCACTTGTCCTCTGTGAAATTGGTCGGGATGGTGAAGAACTGATACGCGATCGTGCCGCTGGCCGGGACGTCGTACGGCTTCGCCATCGATAGCACGACGTCGGGTTTGCCGATCTGCCATCCTTCCGAGAATTGGGGCATCTGCGGCAGATCGGCGTTTTCGCCCTGGGGCGCGCCCGCGTCGACCCAAGCAATCAGTGTGTTCTTCTCCTGGTCGGTCAGCCGGCGATCGTTCGCGAAGATCCCGTGCGGTTGGGAGGAGTGCCACGGCGGCATTTGGCCACTCACGACCTTTTCGCGAATCGATTTCGCCCATGGCCTCGCCTGTTCATACGTAAGAAGGGACATGGGGGCGATTTCGCCCGGACGGTGGCAGCTTACGCAATTCTTATAAAGAATCGGAGCGACTTCTTTCGAGAAGGTCGGCGCTCCCGCCCCTGCAGCGGCCATCGGCCCCCAGATTAATAGCGCGGCTCCCGCTGCCAGTGTGGACATCTGTCGACCGTTCATTGAATCCTCCCTAGGCTTCCCCGCGTGCCGGCCTTCTGCAGGCTTGAAACAGGCGCAGTTTTCACCCTGGTCCAATGCTACCGATTATATCGCGAATCCGATTAGAATCGACTTGGTTGGCTCTTCGATCGGGCGGCGCTACTTCTCGGCCAGCAGGCGCCCCGCCTCGACGTTGAATTCGTCCTTTGCCTGGCGGAACAGATCGCCGCTGGCCGGGCTCGGAAATCCGGCGTGAATGCCGCGCACTCTGCCGCGCCGATCGATGAAAAGGGTCGCGGGCCACGTGTTCCAATTGGCAAGCTGCGGCAGTTTGGCGTTCGCCTCTTCCGGCTGGCCGCACAGTAGAACCGGGAACTCCAGCCCGTATCTCTTCACGAACGCCCGCAAGCGCGCCGGGTCTTTCAACTGTTCGGCCTCTTCGAATGAAAGAGAGACAACTTCGAGCCCTTGCGCGCCATACTTGCGGTACATCTCCGCCAGGAACGGGGCCTCGTCGTGGCAGTTCGGGCACCAGCTCCCGGTAATCTCGACCACCAGCACTTTGCCCGTGAACCGGGCATCCGTGCTGGAGACCAGACGCCCGTTCAGATCCGGGAAACTGAACCGGAACGGCTCGCTAGGATCCTTCATAGTCGTGTGCTCGTCAGGGTCGGTCGGCTCGGGCAAGCCCTGGGCACGCGCAGCCGCGGGCCTATAAGCAGCCAGTTTCCGGTTCGCATCCTGCAGGATATCCAGCGTTCCGTCGGCGGCGGGAGTGATCTGCAGCAGATGCGCTCGCGCGCCGTCGAAATGGCTGAGCACAAACTTGCCGTTTTGATATCGGCCGCTGATCGTGCCTGTGTCTCCATCGACGCGCAGGATGGTCGCGGTTGCGTTCGCACCCGACTGCCGCACGATGAAGCGCCACGCCGATTCCCCCTTGCCGCTTTTGTTGGGAATTTCCCACAACCCGTCAATATCGGGTGCCGTACCGTTTTCCGCCGGGGATGACGTGTGTCGCGTGGCCCGGATCGCGAACGGTCCTTTCATGATGCGCGTTCCGGCGTATTGGCCTTCGATGACTCCGTCGTTCACAGTGGCATCGAGAGTCGCCGCATAGTAATCCCACTTGAGAACGAGCTTCCCATTTTCGAAACGGCCTTCAGTCGAAGGATAGGGGTCGTCGCCGTTGAAGAAGGATGCGGTGACGTTGTTCCCCGCTCCCGTTATTTCCAACGGAAACGGCGTGTCAATGCCGTTGATGTGGATGGTTGCGTCCCAGCGGCCGGCGATGCGCGGATCTCGAGGTTGGGCGAAAGTCGCGGCGCAGAACGCCGCAAACAACAGAAGGCGGCACCGGAGATTCATGCTGCAAAGAATATCACGGCGGGCTTACGCCCGACGTGCTTGGGTCGGACTGAGTTTAGAAAACGAACTTGGCAGCGACCTGTACCACTCGGGGTCCACCGCCGCCGGAAAGCGCGTAGTTGATGTTGTAAACCTGCGTGATTTGGCCAAAGGTCGGAGTGCTGAGCCCTTGCCCCGGGCCTTCAGGGGCGCCGGCGTTCGGGTTGCCGCGCAGGAAAAAGTTCGGCAGATTGTAAGCTTCGCCGCGAATCTCGAGCGATTTCCGCTCCTGAATCTTGAAAACCCGCGATATGGATGTATCGACTTCAAACAAACCCGGGCCATAGACATCGTAGGTCCCCATGTTTCCGAGCGTACCTGGCGCTGGCTGCTGAAACGCCGCCGCATTCAGGTAATTCAAAAAGCCATGTGCATACGGGTCGACCAGCACCTGATTTGGCCGCTGAGTGGTGGTGTTGTCGTTCAACGCGCGATCGACGCCGGTCGTGATCGTCAGCGCCGAGCCCGTGAGATACCGGAAAATCGGCGAAACGCGCCAGCCCGTTGCCAGGAGCCGCGCCGCGTGATTACTGAACTTCGGAATTTCATATGCGCCCGAAATATTCAGGTTCCCTCGATGGTCCACGAAGCAATTGCCGCGATCGTAGCGCCGGTTCCCCGGAACCTGATAGCCGGTCCCCGGATTTTGAGGTTGAGTGGCTACATAAAAATCGCCGATGCAGTGTGACCACGTGTAATTCGCATTCAGAGTCAAACCGCTGCTAAACCGGTGCTGCGCCGAGAGGACCAGCCCGTTGTAACTCTGTGTCCCTCCCGGGTCGAACACATCCAGGTAGCCAATGAGTGCCGATTTATTCGGGTCGAGGAGGCTCAATGTGCGCCGCTGGTCATAATTAGCCGCACTGGAACACGGCCCGGGCGCTGTGAGACCGAACTGCCCGGCGCCACAATTGCCTGGAATGTACTGAGGCTGGTTGGCTTGCGTGGAAGTCCAGATATGCTCCGTCTCATTGCCCACGTAACTCGCCGAAACCAGCCAGTTCGCCGTGATCTGCCGTTGGATGCTGAGATTCCAGGAGTGCATCTCGGTCGTCGGCATGTCATATGAGTTGACTGTGATGTAGGGAGCGTGCGGAGTAAACAAAGTGTGCGAAGTAATCGGGTACGGATTCCCGCCGGGGAAGCCGGCCCACGGATTGTCGAATCCGCCCGCCGGGCTGTTCAGCTTGATCTCATCACCGAACGGCGGCGCCACGGTCGTGTTAAACCAGAGCTGGCTGGGTGCGAAGTCATAGAATAATCCGTACGAAGCCCGCACCGAGGTTTTGCCGCTGCCCGTCGGATCCCACGCAAGGCCGACGCGCGGCTCGAAATCCTTGAACTTCTTGTTTTGACCGGAGAGTCCGGGGAAACCGGGGTCGCCCGCGAAATACAGTCCCGGCGGTCCGTTCGGAAAGACCTTGCTTGTGATCCCCTGATTGTACCGGTTGAAGTCGAACGCGTAGATGGCGCCATTCGCGAAGCCGACCGGGAACCAAGGCTCCCAGCGAAGCCCATAGTTCACCGTCAGTCGCGGCGAAAGCTTCCAGGTATCCTGGGCATACAATCCCATGAACCACTGCCGGACGAAGATGGTATTTGGCGTGGCCTGATCCAGCAAAGTAAGCTTACCGGTCATGAAATCGCCTAATCCGGCTCCGGTGGCGATACCGGTGAAAGAAAAATTGGGCGAAGAACGCACATTCGCATACGAATTGGAGACGAAGAACGAGCCGTAGCCGCCGAATGCGATCTGGTGATTGCCTTTGATCCAGCTCACATCATCGCCCAGCGAATACTGAGTGGTGGCATACCGCGATTCGATCTCAATTCCGCTGCCCATGTTGAAGCCGCCCGTGATCGCCAGGATCAGGAATTTCGGTACCGAGCTATACACGTTCACGCCGATATCGCTGGCTCCATAATAGGGCGCGTTCTCGCGGTGAATGCCGGTCCGGTCGACCGTCGCATGAAACGAGTTCACCATGCTCGGTCCGATCAGGTATGTGTCGCCGAGAGTAAACGTCTGGGCCAGGTTGTCGCGGCCGCCGACCGTCGTCGCCAGCGGGCTGTTTACCAGGTCATATGCCGGCACCTGCGTTAGCGTTGTCCGGATATACCTGCCGAATAGCGAGTTCTTCGCGCTCTGCTGAAGATCCACCTTGCCTACAAGCTGATATTCGTTCTGATGCAGCGGTTGCACAAAACTATATCGGCCGCACGGATCGCTGGTCTGCGGCAGCGTGGCGACGATTCTCAGGGCCGCCGGATCATAGAGTGCCGGGGAAATCTTATTGCCAACGAATGGCGCCGACAGATTCTTCTGTACGCCGCCGTTGCATGCCGGCGATTCGAACGTCGTCCAATCCCCGCCTAACATCTGTGCCGTCGGAATGAAGGTGAGGGCGGAAGCCGGCTGTTGCCGGGTCATAGTTTCCTGCCAACCGCCGAAAAAGAACAGCTTGTTTTTCTTGATCGCTCCGCCGGCTGTGCCGCCAAATTGATTGCGCTTCAAGCCATCGGTTACGCGCACCCCGCTCGGCCCCTTAGCCGCAAAGGGGTTGGTGGCGTTCAAAATGTCGTTGCGCAGGAACTCGAACAGATCGCCGTGAAACTCGTTGGTGCCCGACTTGGTGACCGCATTGACTGTGGCTCCGCCATGGATGCCGTTCTGCGCCGTCAGCGCGCTGGTCTCCAGCTTGAATTCCTGCAGCGCGTCCGGGAACGGCAGGGGCAGGTTCAGATTGTCGAACGGGTTGTTATGCAGAGCGCCATCCAGCAGGAAGGCCACTCCGGTGGTCTGGCCGCCGGCGACCGCGTACCCTTCGCCTCCGGCTTCGCCCTGCATGCTGCGGCTGGACGCATTGTACGTTCCGCCCGGCGCCACCGCCGCGCCCTGCAACTGGATCAGATCCGCCGGATTGCGTCCGTTGAGCGGGAGGTCGAGAATGCGCTGGTTCTCCATCACGTTGCCGACCCCAGTAGCCTGCGTCTCCACCATCGCCGCATTGGCTTCCACCGAGACCTGCTCGGTCACCTGCCCAACTTTCAGTTGCACGTCAATGTTCGGGCTCGATCCGACTTGGAGCACGATGCCCGTCTGCGCAAACTTGTTGAAGCCTTCCTTGCTCACTTCCAGTCGATATGGCCCCACCGGCAAATTCGGAAGGATATAGGTGCCGTCGGCCGAACTGACGGCAGTGCGTGCCGTACCGGTATCGGTCTGTGTCGCCTGCACCTGAGCGCCCTGAACCGGGAGCCCGGTTGCGTCTCGCACCACGCCCTGAATCTGAGACGTTGAGGCAGCCTGGCCCCAGCTCACAGCCGCGAAAACCAGCGATAAAACAATTCCTGCGACGGAACGAGCTCTCATCATGGAAATCCCTCCACACAGCGCCGGAAAAATTAATTGCCCCCTAAAGGCACACTACTGCCGTTAGGGCAAATTATGTTATTTCGCGCCGGGGAATGTCAAGAGCGCGCGTGCGAGAGCCGGATTCGTTCACACTTGTACCGCGCGCGAATTACCGGCGCGACAGCGAAACAGTCGCCTCTTCGTACTTGCCGGGCCCCATCTCTCCTTCGGGAAAGATGCCGTGCCGTGCGATCCACTGGAACGATTCTTCGTACACTTCCCTGGTGTAGGGCTCGAACACGATGCGCTCGCCTGGCCCCCACCGCCGCGTGTCCATCTGATCCAGGAACCGCTCGGGAAATTCTTTCTTGTAGTAGTGCGTGTACAGGTCCGGGCGAAGATCGATGTCCCGTTGAGCGCGCCGGAGCGCCCGGTAGTATTTCCGGACATCCTCCATGTCAGGATCGCCCGTGATCATCGCCGCAATCATGAACGTCTGGTCGATAACCTTGCGAAATCCCAGTTGTTCCATGAAGTAATACGGTCCGCTAAACAGCGATGCCGCCGGAACCTTGCGGTCGATCAGCAGTTCCATTCGCTTGAACAGCAACCCGTCGGAAAACGAAAGCTTGATCTGGTCGGGCGTGAGATATTGTTCCAGCGCCTGGATGGTCGAGTAGTGGCTCCCCGATTGGTATCCGACCGAGATCGGCACCGCCGCCAGGTCGGCCGGCTCGCGGACCGGCGATTCCGGAGGCACGAAGATCCCCGCCGGCGATACCGAGTAGGCATCCGCGTACAGCTTGCCGTGGCCGTTCGAAGCAGCCACGTTCACCGTCCAATGGCAGGCGCAGCTTACGTCGGTAGAACGGCCTTTTTCGAAAGTCTGATAGGCCCCGACCTTGTCACCCAGGTCGTGTTTCTTGCCATCTTTCGACAGGATCTCGTCGCGGAATTCGTACTCCAGACCTTCCGCGGTGAAATAGCCCTTTTCTTCGGCGACCCACTCCTGCAATCGCATGTGCGGTGCGATGACAAATCTGGCCATCTGTCCCCCTGCCTCTAGCCATTGTACACGCCAGGTTTGATCGCAAATTGATTGCTCCGCTTCGGCGCGTCCCGTATGATAAAAGAACGCCTCTCCCCGCACCGGTCGTTTCCCGCGATCCGTCCCGCGAGCGGCGTCCAGCCAACTCGCTGGAATCTACATCAGCAGTCATCGGGTGCGGTTCTGATATAATCGCGCCCCAAGGAGGAAGGGATGGATTATCCTGCCACCGGGCTTCATCACGTGACCGCCTGCGCGGGCGCGGCGCAGCCCGACATCGATTTCTTCACGCAGGTCGTCGGCCAGCGCATGATTAAGCAAACGATTCTGTTTGACGGCCGGTACGCCCACTATCATCTGTACTATTCCAATGCCAATGCGGAACCTGGCACGGTGATGACCACGTTTCCGTACAAGCGTGTGAAAGGCCGGAAGGGCTCCGGCCAGATCCAGGCCACCGTGTACACGGTTCCGGCCGGCACGCTGTCGTTCTGGCTCGAGCATCTCAATAAGCACAAGATTCAAAATCAGGGGATCAAAGAGCGCTTCGGGCAGAAATACCTCCGCTTTACGCATCCAGCGGGGCTCGAATTCGAAGTCCTCGAAGACAAGTCCGACCAGCGCGTGGGTTGGAGCACTCCTGAGATCAGCCCGGACGTGTCGGTACGCGGTTTCTTTGGAACCGTTCTTTCGGTGCGCGAGACCGGCGAGACCGAGCGGTTCTTCGTCGATGCGCTGGGGTTCAAGAAGACCGGACAGGAAGGGCCGTTCACCCGGCTCGAACTCGGCGCCGGCGGCACCGCCCGGACCGTGTTCCTGCACCATGAGCCCGAAAAACCGCAGGGGAGCTGGATTTTCGGCGAGGGAACCCCCCACCACATGGCCCTGAACGTTCCGAACGACGAAGCGCTGATGACGCAAAAGGGCATCTACGACGAACTCGGCTACACCGATTGCTCCGAAATTAAAGACCGCAACTACTTCCACTCGATCTACTGCCGGTGCCCCGGCGGAATCCTGGTCGAGTGCGCGGCAAACGCCGAAGGTGGCTTCGCGCGCGACGAACCGTTCGACCAGCTTGGCCGCTCTCTGCTGCTGCCGCCGTGGTTCGAAGAGAAGCGCGCCGAAATTGTCGCGATGCTCGAGCCGATTCGTGTGCCTGAATACAACGGCCCGGTCACGGTCGGTGCGGCTGCGCCCGGCGTCGGTCCGGCGGCGCCTGCCGCGAACAAGGGCAAGGACTCCGGAATCTCCCTGTCCCGCCGCGACGCTACATTTATCGGCGGCGATAAGTAACAGTGGAGCGCGACGCCTCACCTGCGTCCGCCAATCTCTTAGAAGCCGGCCTGCCGCGTGGAACAGCGCGGTTGGCCGGCATTTTGCTTCATGGGCGAGACCGCACTCGTGAGGAGAAGGTGGTGCTCGCTTCGAGTTTTCAGCTGCAGGGAATCCGTTGGCTCGCTCCCGCCGCCGACACCGGAAGCTGGTATCCCGGCCGCTTCTTCGATCCACTGTCCGCCAATGAACCTTACTTGACGCAAGCCATCGAGCAATGCGATCGCGCCGTGGAAGAAGCGACGGAGGACGGCCGCCTCGGTCCTCAGCAGATTTTTCTCGTCGGGTTTTCTCAGGGCGCCTGTCTGGCGCTGGAGTACGCCTTGCGCCGCCCGGGCCGCTGCGGCGCGATCGTGGTCCTTACCGGCGGCATTTTCGGGGCTCCCGGGGAGCGGGCGTTTCCGCCGAAACTCCTCGCCGGCCTGCGCGTGTTTTTGACCGGCAGCGATGCCGATGATTGGATTTCTTTGGAAAGTACGGAGCGGACGGCGCGCTTGCTTACGGAACTCGGAGCCGATGTCAAGCTTCGGATTTACCAGAGCCGCCCTCACATTGTGAGCCCCGAAGAACTGGCCGAGGCGCGCGAATTCATCATCCGGCTGTTCGAGCCGAACTAAGCTCTCCCCGCACCAGGCGCGCTCCTTCCGCCATCGCCCGCATCTTTCCAAACGCGACGTTCCGCGGCAGATATTTGAGGCCGCAGTCCGGAGCGATCACCAACCGTTCCGGCCGGACATACGGCAGCGCGCGCCGGATACGGCCGGCCACCGTTTCGGGAGTCTCCACTTCGTGGGTGGACAAGTCCAGCACGCCCAGGATAATCGTCTTGCCGGGCAACTTCTCCAGCACCGCACAATCCAGTTTCGACTGAGCCGTCTCGATCGATATCTGCTTGACCGGACACTCCGCCAATTCCGACAGAAACGAATAACCTGCCGGCCGTCCCGCGACCAGTGCTCCGTATCCGAAGCAGATGTGCACCGCCGTAGTCCCGGTCACACCGTCGAGCGCACGGTCCAACGCTTTCAGCCCGTACTCGCGCGCCTGGTCGGGATAAGCCTGCATCCACGGTTCATCGATCTGCACCACATTGGCGCCCGCCGCAAACAGGTCGCGCATCTCCGCGTTTACGGCATCCGCGTAATCCAAAGCCAGCGCCGCCGGATCGCGGTAGTATTCGTCGAGCGCCTGGCGCGACATCGTGAACGGGCCCGGCACCGTGATCTTGATGGGCCGTTCGGTGTTGGAACGGAGGAATTCCACATCGCGGACCTGCACGGCATGCTTCCGCCGTACCTTTCCCGTGATCCTTGGCACCGCGACCGGGTGGCCGCTCCGGCTGGTAATCGTTCCCGGGTTATCCAGGTCTACTCCCTCGAGCGCGGTCGCGAACCGGTTCGAGTAGCTCTCGCGCCGCATCTCGCCATCGCTCAGAATGTCGATTCCCGCGCGCTCCTGGTCGCGAATCGCCAGCAGCGTGGCGTCATCCTGTGCCTGTTCCAGCCATGGCGGCGCCACGCGCCACAACTGCTGCGCACGCACTCGCGGCGGCATCTGCTTGCTGAGCATATCGCGGTCAATCAGCCAGTCCGGCTGTGCGTAGGAGCCGACCAGCGTGGTCGGCAAAAGGGTCGAAGCCATAAACACTACTGTAAAATGAAAGCTCCCACTACTATGAGTGAAGTTTTCATCTGTGATGCGGCGCGCACGCCGTTTGGCCGGTACGGTGGCACGCTGTCGCCCATTCGCGCCGACGATCTCGCCGCCCTCCCGCTCCGCGCGCTCATGGAGCGGAATTCCAAAGTGGATTGGGGAGCCGTCGACGATGTCGTGTTCGGCTGCGCCAATCAGGCCGGCGAGGATAATCGCAACGTGGCCCGCATGGCGCTGCTGCTGGCGGGCTTGCCCAAAGAAGTTCCCGGCTGCACCGTCAATCGGCTCTGCGGTTCGAGCATGGACGCCGTCGGCGTGGCCGCCCGCGCCATCAAGGCGGGTGAGGCGGATCTCATCATTGCCGGTGGCGTCGAAAGCATGTCGCGCGCGCCGTTTGTGATGGGAAAAGCCGATACGCCATTCAGCCGGACCGCAGAAATCTTCGACACCACCATCGGCTGGCGCTTTGTTAATCCGCAAATGAAAAGCAAGTACGGCACCGACTCCATGCCCGAAACCGCGGAGAATGTTGCGGAAGATTTCAATGTCTCGCGTGCCGATCAGGATGCTTTCGCTTTCCGTACCCAGCAGCGCTGGGCGCAAGCACATGCCGCGGGCTTCTTCGCGTGCGAGGTGATTCCCGTCTCGATCCCGCAGAAGAAAGGCGATCCAAAGAAATTTGATACGGACGAGCATCCGCGTCCCGATACCACAATCGAGGGTCTGAGCAAGCTCAAACCGATCGTGAAGCCGAACGGCTCCGTGACCGCGGGCAATGCTTCCGGAGTCAACGACGGCGCCTGCGCCTTGCTGGTAGCATCCGCCGAAGCCGCCCAAAGGCACGGCCTCACGCCGCGAGCCCGCGTGCTGGGGACGGCCTCGGCCGGAGTCGCGCCCCGAATTATGGGCTTCGCGCCCGCTCCGGCTACTCGGAAGCTCCTTGCCCGCACGGGCGTGTCTCTCTCGCAGATCGAGGTGATTGAACTTAACGAGGCATTCGCCGCACAAGCTCTTGCCGTCACGCGCGACCTCGGCCTTCCCGACGACGCGCCGCACGTCAATCCTAACGGCGGCGCCATCGCCATCGGCCATCCGCTCGGCGCCAGCGGCGCCCGGCTCGTCACCACCGCCGTCTACCAGTTGCAAAAGACCGGCGGCCGTTATGCGCTTTGCACAATGTGCATCGGCGTCGGGCAGGGCATCGCCCTGCTTCTCGAGCGCTGCTGAACACTTACATCAGCGCCTGGATTGAAGTGGACGGAACCCGCAGTCCTTGGGACAATACCGCACTGACTCTGCTTGCCGCCGGGCGAATAATAGAGGGCAGGACAAACAGTCCAAATTCCTAAACCGACAGGAGGCAGATATGGCAAATGTACCTGTTCGGAGAGAGCGTTCTCCGGAAGGCGGAATTATACGCCGCGGTGAGTGGTTCCCGGAACGCGGGCTCTTGAACCCGTGGGATTACTCGGCGAGTCCGTGGTCTCTCATGCGCAGGTTTACCGATGAGATGGACCGCTGGTTTAATGAAGGGCGGGAAGGCGGCGAGATGAGCATGTGGTCGCCGAGTATCGACGTTCGCGAACGTGATAATAGCGTCGTCGTCAGCGCCGACTTGCCCGGCATCAACAAGGACGAGGTCAAAGTGGAGGCCACCGATCAGGGGCTGTGCATTCGTGGTGAGCGGAAACAGGAGCAGGAGGAGAAACGGGAGGGCTATTACCGGTCCGAACGCAGTTACGGGAGCTTCTGCCGCGTGGTTCCATTACCCGAGGGTGCGAACCTCGATCAGGCGCGGGCGCAATTCAAGGATGGCGTTCTCGAAGTGACAGTGCCGGTTCCGGAAGGTGCGCGCAAGCGCCGCGAAATTCCGATCGAGGGAGCTCCGAAAACCCGCACCGCAGGTTAGAAACGCCGGCGATCCGAGCGCCGGACCGCGTCATCTGCCAAACCCCAGGACGTGCATGGTCTTGCGCTCGGCGCTCAACTCGCGAATCAGATCCTTCACCAACAGCTCGATCCGGTCGCGCACGGCGCGGTGTTCTTCGTATTCCAGCACGATCGGGTCGGGCACATCCCAAACTTCGACCGGGGGCTTGTGAATGCCCTCCATTAACCCCCCGCTCATATCGACAATCAGATCGAATTTCGACAGATCTACTTGTTCGACGCTCTTGGGAGACTGGCCTTTCAAATCCAGGTTCTTTTCGGCCATCGCCTGCAGGGTGTCAGACGCAATCCGGAGGGCCGGATAAACCCCCGCGCTGGCAGGCTCGATCACACCTGACCCGTAGGCCCGAGCAAATGCCTCGGCCATCTGGCTGCGACACGAATTCCCGATACACACGAATAATACCCTTTTAGGTCTTCTCACAGCTTCTCCAGGAAAAGCGCATGCACTCGCAAATCCGTCGTCAATTCGGGATGAAACGTGGCAACCAGGTGTTTGCCCTGCTCTACCAGCACCGGGTCGTTCTCATACCGCGCCAGAACCGTGGCCTGATTCCCGACGCGCCGGATAATCGGGGCCCGGATGAACACTGCTTCAATTTTACCGCGTCCGCTCCGCTTCTCAAACTCGGGCTCCGGCTCGATCCGGGTCACGCGGCTGTCCAATTGACGCCCGTAGCCGTTACGCTCCACTTCCAGGTCCATCAAACCCAGGCTCTCCTGTCTGGGATGGGTAACTTCGCGCGCCAGCAGAATGGCCCCGGCGCAGGTGCCGAAAATGGGCTTTTCGCGCCCAAACCTCTCGAGCGGCTCCATCAGACCATCGTAGTGCAGCAGTTTGAGCATGGTCGTGCTCTCGCCGCCCGGGATCACCAGACCGCCGACGGCCTCCAGTTGGCCGGCGTCGCGCACGAGTACCGCTTCCGCTCCGGCGCGCTCCAAAGCCGCGCCGTGCGCCGCGAAGTCTCCCTGCAGCGCAAGCACGCCGACCCGCTTCTTGATCATCACCACCCTCGGGTCTGCAATAGCTCCGATTCCGCCATTTTGGCGACATCGAGCCCCGGCATTGCATCGCCCAGCGCGCGGCTCGCCTCCAGCAGCTTCTCGGGATTGGTGTAGTTCTTGGCCGCCTGCACGATGGCGGTGGCCCGCGCCGCCGGGTCAGACGATTTGAAAATGCCGGAGCCCACGAACACGGCCTCCGCGCCCAGCTGCATCACCAGCGCGGCATCGGCCGGTGTTGCAATGCCACCCGCGGAGAAATTCGGTACCGGCAATTTGCCGTGCTGCGCCACCCATTCCACCAGTTCCAGCGGGGCCTGCAGTTCCTTGGCCTCGTGCACCAGTTCCTCTCTGCCGAGTACCGTCAGCTTTTTCATTTCCTTGACGATGGTGCGGATGTGGCGTACAGCTTCCACGATGTTGCCCGAGCCGGCTTCGCCCTTGGTGCGGATCATGGCCGCGCCTTCAGCAATCCGCCGCAGCGCCTCGCCCAGGTTGCGCGCGCCGCACACGAAGGGAACTTTGAAATCCTCTTTGGCGATGTGATGCTCTTCATCGGCAGGCGTGAGCACTTCGCTTTCGTCGATGTAATCGACGCCCAGCGCTTCGAGCACGCGCGCTTCCATGAAGTGGCCGATCCGCGCTTTCGCCATCACCGGAATCGACACGGTGCGCATGATCTCTTCCATTTTGGAAATCGAGGCCATGCGCGCCACCCCGCCCTCTTTGCGAATATCCGCGGGCACGCGCTCCAGCGCCATCACCGCCGAGGCGCCGGCATTTTCCGCGATTTTGGCCTGCTCGGCGTTGGTGACGTCCATGATGACGCCGCCTTTCAGCATCTCCGCCAGCCCGACCTTCACTCGAAATGTTTCGCTATCAAAATGGAACATTGGCTTCTCTCCTGCAATTCTTCTATACGAGCGCGGGCGAAGGCGCCGTGCCCTGCGCGGCGTTCTCGATCTCCGCCGCGGCTACCCGCCCCAAAATATCGAGCCCCTTCCGGATCTGCCCCGGCGTGAGGCCTGCAAAACTCAACCGCAGCGCACCCAGTTGGCGCCGCGAGACCTCAAAATAACGTCCTGGAAGATACGCGATACCTTCCTGCTGTGCCCGCGGCAGCAAATCTCCCGCGTCCAACGGCGCCGGCAGCCGCACCCATACATTCATGCCGCCTTCGGGCCGGCTCCATCGCGTCCCTTCGGGTAAATGCTCCCGGCATGCCTCCAGGGTCGCTGCGAGCCGCTCCGCACCCGCTTGGAGAACGCAAGCGCGATGCGCTTCCAGCCGCCCCGTTTCCACGAATTCCAACAGCACCGCCTGCGAGAGTTGATCCGTATGCAGGTCGGATGCTTCCTTGGCGTTGCGCAGCCGCTCGACCAGCGTTTTTGGTCCCAGCACCCAGCCCACGCGCAGACCCGGGAAACTCACTTTCGAAAAGCTGCGCAGCAGCACCGTGCCGCCGCGCTGGTCCAATTGCTTGAGCGAAGGAACCGGCTGTCCGCGATAACGTAGCTCGCCGTAGGCGTCGTTTTCGATCACGGGAACGCCCACGGCGTGCGCCGCGGCCAGCAGCGACTCGCGAGCGCTCGGCGGCATCGTGGCGCCGGTCGGATTCTGGAAATTCGAAGTCACCACCAGGAATCGCGGCCGCTCCCGCGCCAGCACGCGCGCGGCAACCTCCACGTCCATTCCATCCGGCCCCACCGGAATCCCCACAAGCTGCGCGCCCATTCCCGACAGCAGGTTCTTGAGGCCCGGGTAGATCGGATCTTCCACCGCCACCGGATCGCCGGGCCGCAGCAGCACCCGCCCGATCAAATCGAGCGCCTGCTGGCAGCCGTTGGTGATCAACAGATCGTCGCCCGCACCGGCAGTACCCTGCTTCCGAGCTTCTTGCAGCAGATGGCGGCGTAAGGGTTCATAGCCGCTGGGAGAGCCCAATTGCAATACATCGCCCAGATCTTTGCGCTCCAACACTGCAGTGCAGCTGGCGCGGAACGCATCGAGCGGAAACAAGTCGCTCGAAGGCTGCGAGACGACAAACCGGATCACTTCCCTGGCCGTGCAAGGGGTCAGTCCGGACACCGGGGAGTCAGCGCGATCCAGGAGTCCATTCCAGTCCACTCCCCGCCCCGCTTCCGCTCCTGCGGTGACGAAGCTGCCTCGCCCGACCTGCCCCGAAATGAGGCCTTCGGCCTCCAGCAACTCGTACGCAGCGGAAACTGTGGTGCGGTTCAGGCCAAGCTGGCCAGCCAATTCCCGCGTGGCGGGCAATCGAGTGCCCTTGCCGATCCGTCCCGACCGAATCTGCTGAGCAATCTGATCGAACAGTTGCCGATAGAGCGGAGAGTCCGATTGATGGCTCAGAGGCGCCAAATCCATCAGCCAGAACATACCATATTGGCTGGCTTAGTACAAGGCAAGTAACCGGATTTCCACGGCTCTGGTAAAATCCTATGCGGAGCGTGGCTGGTGATTCGCGGTAAAACGTGGGTTTTGGTTGGCTTGTTATTGGCGGCCACCTCAGTGGCGTGGCCTGCGAGGAAAAAGAAAGTCGATAAAGAAGAAGAAACCCAGACGCTGCAGTTGCCCAAGGAACTCCCGAATTTTGTCGTCGGGGAAACCCGGCGACTTACCTTTTACGTCACGCCGCTTTCTGCTAAAGGTTTGCTATCTCAGCAAGTTCGAGATGGTCTAAAGGCGCTCGACCGGGAAGATGGCGATGATGCGGTGCTGCAGATTCGGGCCTTTGTCGCCGGCAGCGGCGACCTCCGCCGCGTGCGCGACCTGATCAGCGAGACCTTCGCGGAACACCGCCAGCCACTACCGGTGGTCAGCATCGTGCAAAGCGGCGGGCTCCCGTTGACGGGCGCGCAAGTGGTCTTCGAGGCGGTGGCTTCGTCGCGCAGGGAACTCCATCCGGGCGGATTGGCCTGGATCTCAGCCCAGACCGCCTCCACGGAGAACCCCTTGGCCCCGGTGCCGCCTCTGGCGGAGCAGTCTCTGGCGGATCTGAGCAAGGCAGTCGCCGCCGCGGGAGCGGATCCTGCGGCCGTTCTGCGCGTGACCTGCTTCGTCAGTTCCCTGGACAAGATAGAAGCCGCCCGCGCGAAACTCGCCGGTCAATATCCTCGGGCAGCCATCAACCTGATGCAAACGCAGCGCGAACCGATTCGCTCGATCGCCGGTTGCGAGGCCGTGGCCGCACCGGGAGAAGCCCAGGGGCCTCGCCTCGAATTTCGGAATCCGCCGCAGCTGGCCCATTCTGCCGACGTGTCGCAGATCGCGGTGCTCCGCGCGCCGCACAGCGTATTCACCAGCGCCCAAGTCTCGTTCGGGTTCGAAGATCGCGATGCCCGGCTGGCGTTCGAGCGCCTGCAGAAAGTGCTCGAACAAGCGGGAGTAACGCCGGCTGACGCCGCGTTTGTGCGCTTCTATCCGCTCTCGCAGAAGATAGCTGATCAGATCCGGAGGGTGCGGCCGGGGTTCTTCGCGGGACCCACGCTGCCGGCCGGTAGCGTTCTGTTGTTTGAGGGCCTTTCCTCGCTCGACGCCGGATTTGCGGTGGACGTGGTGGCGGCGAAGGATTAGAATAATAGCCAACCGCCATGCATTCGCTGGCCCGCCTCACCGCCGTTGCCGCGCTGGGTACCGTGTTGTATCTCCCCGCTGTTGCTCAAGAGCAGGAGCAGCCCAACACCCGGATTCAGGTTCAGGTGAACGAGGTGATCTTGCCGGTCACCGTCACCGATGACAAAGGCAAATTCGTTTCCAACCTGCAAGCCAAAGATTTCCGCGTACTGGACGAAGGGCGCCCGCAGCGGCTCACGTTTTTCAGCCATGACCAGAAGCAACCCGTGGTGATCGGTTTTCTGATCGATCAGAGCAACAACACGCGCCTGCACTGGAAGCGGTACCAGGACGCGGCCATGGAACTGGTGTGGAACCTGCTGCCGGGAGATCCGCGTTACTCGGGATATCTGATTCCCTACGCGAATGATGCCGAGTTGGCCGTCAACACCACGACCGACGCCGACAAGATCACGGACAAGATCCGTAAAATGAAACCCGGCGGCGGCGCCGCGCTGTTTGACGCAGTATATATGGCGTGCACGCGCCGCGGGCTGGTGAAGGGCGAGCCCTACGAACCGCGCCGCGTCATCGTCGTGATCGGCGACGGGCATGACAGCGCCAGCAAGAAGACTCTCGACGAAGTCATCGAAATTGCGCAGCGGCAGCTGGTGACGATTTATGGCATCAGCACGATGGCGTACGGCTTTGATAACCCCGATCGCGAGGTACTCGAACGCCTGGCGGCGGAAACCGGCGGCCACGTGGAATATCCGCTGAACACGCTCTACAAGGATCTTTCCGCCAACACGTATTTCGCGCAGCCATCGGATGAGGGCAGCTACGCGTACAAGGTGGGAACCGGCGGGTACGAGGCGGAAATTTCGTCCAACATCATCAAGGCGGTGGGTGCAGTTGCGGGCGACATCACCACACAATACGTGCTGCGGTACGTGCCGGACGTCGACCCGGAGGCTAAAACCAAAGTATTCCGCAACATTAAAGTGGAGATCGCGGACCTGCCCAACGTGAAGATTCGAGCGCGGCGCGGATATTATCCGACTGCCTTGCCGGGTTCGAATTAAGGCCCGGCTACCGTTTCACCGATAAGCCAGATAGGATGGGAAACGCGATGCCGGCCGGCGTGATTCCGATTACCGCGCGACGCCGCGGCGCCTATGCGCTGCTCGAGTCCGCGCTGCCCGGGCGCGCTCCGCAGGCGATCGGCGTGTTGTTGCTCGATTCTGAAAGCGACCGGCTCTGGGTGCGCACGCGCCAATCCTACGACGAGCTGGCCGATTCGGAAGATGCCGAGGTGCTGCAGGCCCTGGAGGCAGATATCCGTGCCCGCGCCGCGGAAATGGGCGCCAAGAGCTACTTGGCGTCTTTGGAGGATTCGCTCTCCAATGCCATCCGCGTAAGTGATCGTCGCGTCGTAGCCGTCGATTCGTTCACGCGCGTGCTCGACCGGCTCTATACCGAGCACGTTGAACCGCTCGAAGTAAAGCCGTACGTCACCCACGTTCCCCTCTATACGCTGCGCGCTGCCGCGGGCAAGCTGGGCGAGGAAATGGAATCAGCCGAGGAGGATTGGGTGCGCGCGCCGGAAGGCATGCGGCTCGATCCGAACCTGTTTGCGGCGCACGTGGTGGGCCGCTCTATGGAGCCGCGCATTCCCGATAGCAGCCTGAACCTGTTCCGCTTTCATCCGGTGGGCTCACGCCAGGGCAAGATCGTGCTCATCGAGCGATTCGGCGCCTTCGATGAGACCGCGCGCTATACGGTCAAGAAATACACCAGCCAAAAGGTCCAGACCGGGGAAGACGAATGGCGGCACGAGCGCATCCGCCTCGAGCCGTTAAACCCCGAATTCGAAGCCTGGGATGCGGACCCGCGGGATTTTGCCGTGGTGGCCGAGTGGGTTCGCGTACTCGAGTGAACCGCCCCAACGTGACCGAACTGCTGCTCGCCTGGTATCGGCAAGGCCATCGCGACCTGCCGTGGCGGCGCACCGGGGATCCGTATCGCATCTGGATCTCCGAGATCATGCTGCAGCAGACCCGCGCCCAGGCGGCCGTTCCCTACTACGAGCGCTTCCTCGAGCGGTTTCCCGCGGTAGAGGCGCTGGCCCAGTCCCGGGAAGCCGACGTGCTCGCGGCGTGGAGCGGTCTCGGTTATTACGAGCGGGCGCGCAATCTGCGGCGCGCCGCCCAGCGGATCGCAGCCGCTGGAGAATTCCCGCGAGATTACGATGCCATCCGCGCTCTACCCGGTATTGGCGACTATACGGCCGCCGCGATTGCCAGCATCGCTTTCGGACTGCCGCACGCGGTGGTCGACGGCAATGTTCTGCGCGTCGTGGCACGCATCGAAAACGACGCTTCCGAAATCGGGTCCAGCCGGACCCGCCGGCGTTTCCGCGAGATTGCGCAGTCGTGGCTCGATCCGGGTGATCCGGGAGCTTTTAACCAGGCGCTGATGGAACTGGGCGCCACGGTATGTCTTCCGAGAAATCCGCTGTGCCTGCTCTGCCCGGTCGCTGCCGTGTGCCGCGGCCTGGCGGAAGCAACGGTGGAGCAACTGCCCGTGAAACTGCGCCGCGTCGATCCGGTGGCGATCGAGAGCCTGCTGCTGATCGTGCGCAAGAACGGCCGAATCCTGCTCCGCCAGCGGGAGCCTGACTCACGACGCATGGCCGGTTTTTGGGAACTGCCCACGCCCGATCAATTGCCGCGCGCCCGCGTCGGTCGCCGACTGGGCGCCTTCCGCCACACCATCACGCACCACCATTACACCTTCGGGGTAGCGGAGGCGTCGGATGCCGCGGCGCGGCGGCCGTTCCGCTGGCACGAGCCGCGCCTCTTGACGGAAATCCCCCTCAGCACGACTGCTCGCAAAGCCTTGCGGGTAGCAGGTATTATCGAAAGTTAACGCCGCGAAACCTATCGTCCGAAGTGCTCGTAAAAAGGTAGTAGATCAAGCACAATTCCTAATTAGGGGCGAGTGAGTTTCCGGAAAGCCGGGTTCGAACACAAGAGGGGGCCATGCAGCGACAACGAAAAATTCTCTGGGGTAAGGCAGCCGCGGTTTTGGGAGCGATCCCGTTATTGATCTGGGCTCACGAGTATGGTCCCGACGCCGGATACAGTAATGTGCCGGGAGAATTGGGGACCTGTGCCCAATCAGGCTGCCACCTGGGGACGGCGAATAATCCGGCTAATCAGGGCAGTGTTGCGGTCACGTTTCCGAACGGACAGACCTATACGCCAGGGGTGACGCAGCATCTGACGGTCACGATCTCGGATCCGGCAACCACGCAAAAAGCATGGGGTTTCCAGCTAACCGCCCGCAATTCGGGTTCTGCGCAAACCGAGGCCGGCACTTTCGCATCCAATGACGCAAATACGCTGATTATGTGCGCGCCCGCGAACCTGTCAACCGAGCGCGAAGTGGATTACAGCGCGACGCAACCCCAGGTCTGCCCATCGAACATGCCGCTGCAATACATCGAGCATAGCCTCACCGGTTACAACAGCACCAAGGGTCCCAGTTCCGGCACGTATCAGTTCGATTGGACGCCGCCTGCGACAGCCGTAGGAAACATTATTATCTATGTGGCTGGCAATGCGGCTAATGGCGACCTCACCACCAGCGGCGACCATATCTACACGAAGACCTACACGCTTACGCCATCAACGGGAGGCGGGGGTCCGCTGCCGGCCATCACCGCGGTATTCAACGCCGCCGGATACCAGACTGGAATTTTTCCCGGTTCCTTCATCTCGATTCAGGGCTCGAATCTGAGCCCCCTGCCTTACGCCGATTGGAGCAACTCCATCACGAATGGCAAACTGCCTGCTTCGCTCAGCGGCGTTAGCGTCATGATTGCAGGCAAACCCGCGTACATTTATCAGATGATCCCGGGCCAGATCAACGCGCAGGCGCCGGATGTCGGATACGGAAGCATGCAGGTAACGGTGACCACTCCGTCGGGGACCAGTGCGCCGTTTACGGTGAACTCGCAGGAGTTCGCGCCGGCTTTCTGGCAATGGCCCAACAATCAGCCGGTCGCCACCCACCCAGATTTCAGCATCGCGGCCAAGAACGGCACGTTCACCGGGACGACCACGGTCGCGGCCAAGCCGGGCGAAATCATCACGCTCTGGGGTACCGGTTTCGGTCCCGTAACTCCTGCCGTGCCGGCCGGGCAGCTTCCGGGTTCTAGCGCCGGGTCGCCTACCGCGAACAAGGTGACAGTTACGCTGAATAATGCGCAGATCACGGTGATCGGCGCGGCCTTGAGCCCGTATCCCGCCGATTATCAGGTGGCGATTCAGATTCCGGCATCGTTGGCGAACGGCGATTACCCGCTGGTAGCCACCGTGAACGGGGTCTCTTCGCCGACCATGACGTTTTCGGTTCACCAATAGGCGCTCGCGGTACCATGGCTCGGTGGAGCAATTCGCGCTCGAATTCAATCGCGCACCCGAGCGTCGCATCTATACCGTCAGCGAGCTGAATGGCGCCATCCGCGCCGTTTTGGACGCGGAGTTTGGAGATATCTGGGTTTCGGGCGAGATCTCCGGCGTGAAGCACGCTACGAGCGGCCACTACTACTTCACCCTCAAGGAGCGGGATGCCCAGGTGCGGTGCGTGGCGTTTCGCTCCGCGCACCGCTATTGGAAAATCAAGCCGCAGGATGGCCTGGCCGTGCTGGCGCGGGGCCGGCTCGATGTCTATGAAGCGCGGGGCGAATATCAGCTATTGGTGGAAGTGCTGGAACCGCAGGGTTTCGGCGCGCTCCAACTGGCGTTCGAGCAATTGAAAAAGAAACTGGCGGCCGAAGGGCTCTTCGACGCCTCTCGAAAGCGTCCGTTGCCGCGTTTCCCGCGACGGATCGGAATCGTTACCTCGCCGCGCGGCGCCGTAATCGCGGATTTGATTCACGTGCTCACGCGCCGATTCCCCGGCGTGCACGTGCGCTTGTTCCCGGCGTTGGTGCAGGGTGAAGGCTCGGTGGAAGAGGTCTGCCGCGGGCTCGACTTTTTCAGCCGGTCTCACTGGGCCGATGTCGTGATTGTCGGCCGCGGCGGCGGCTCGCTCGAAGATCTGTGGACCTTCAATGAGGAAGCGGTGGCGCGGGCAATCGCGGCCTGTGCGGTGCCGGTAGTCTCGGCGGTCGGGCACGAGACCGATGTCACCATCGCGGATTTCGTGGCAGACCTGCGTGCGCCGACTCCCTCGGCGGCGGCCGAGCTGGTGATTCCCACGCGGGACGAACTGCTCGACCGTGTCGCCGGCGCCCGCACGCAATCCGCGCAGGTGCTACGCTACCGGCTGGCCATGCTGGAGCGGCGCCTGAGGCAGCAGGGGATCGAGCGCGCGCTCAGTGCGCTGCACCGCCGCGTGGGGCGCGGCCTGCAACGCATCGACGAGGTGGAATACCATTTGCGCGAACGCCTGCGCGCCGCTATCGCCGCGCGTGAACGCCGGCGCCGGGCTCTCGATGTGCGCCTGCAGCGATTTGATATTCGCCCGCGGCTGGCCGCCGATCGCCGCCACTGGGAAGCCGCGCACCGCCGCGCCGCGCAAGCCGTCCAGGGCCATCTGGCCGCCCAACGCGGTGCGCATGAGCGGCTTTCGGCCAAACTGTCGGCGCTGAGCCCTTTGCGCATCCTGGAGCGCGGCTACGCTATCGTTTCGAATGATGCGGGCATTCTTACCGATGCGGCCGCCGCCCCGAGCGATTCCCGCATTCACGTGCGGGTGGCGCGCGGCGAGCTGGATGCGACCGTGCAGTAGATATCGGCCGGGCACTTCGAAGAGCTGCCACACTACGTGCTAAACTACGGCTTGCGCGCGTAGAATGCTGCTGGCCAGAGAATTCGTCGCCTATATTTCCAGACAACTCGTGAAACGGTTGACGCCCGCGGTCATCGAGACTACGGCTCCGGACGTGGTGGCCGAAAAGATCTCCGAGGTCGTCGAGGAGGAGCTCGCCGTCGAGGACCGCCTCAACGACGAGGTGCGCGATCTGCTCAGCCAGTACAGCGAATACATGCGCCGCGAAGGCGTCAGTTATCAAGAGATGTTCCGCCGCATCAAGAACACCCTCATTTCGCAGCGCAAAGTCATTCGCGCGTCGGGCCGGGACTCAGGCGATGCGATGAAGCTATCCCGCGACAAGGTGACCGATATTTCTCACAAGATCGTGGACATGCTCCGCCGGACGCGCGAGCTGCGGCTCAAGGATAAAGACCCGAACAACGTCCGCCTGGAAATCGTGAAAGCCATGACCGAGCTGCTGGTGGCCGAGGATAAAGTGGACCGCTTGGCGCGCCAGAAGATCCGGTCCCAGAAGCGCGAGGTCGCCGAAGGTACGGAGGAGTGGGACCTGCTCCACCGCCGCTACTACTCCGAGGAACTGAAAAAGCTCGGAATCGACCTCGCGAAGTAACGCCCGTCTCAGCGCTTGTACCCAATCATCCGCAGAAATCCCCGGCGTTTTTCCACATCCTGGGCAGTCTCGACGCCTTTCGGCGGAAACCCGTCGATTACGCCGATGACGCCCCGGCCCTGCTCGCTTTCGGCTACGACGGCTTGCACCGGATTGGCGGTCGCGCAGAAGATCGAGCAGACCTCCGGCACGTCCTTGATCCGGCCGAGCACATTGATCGGGTATCCCTCCTTCATCACCACCACAAACACATGGCCGGCGCCGAGCGCGGTGGCATTTCTCTGGGCCAGGCTTTTGAGCGCATCGTCGTTGCCATCCACGCGCGTCAGGCACGGGCCGGACGCTTCGTTGAACGCCACCCCGAATTTCATCTGGGGAACCGTATTGACGATGGCTTCATAGACGTCCTCCACGGTTTTAATGAAGTGCGTCTGCCCGACGATGAGATTGCCGCCTTCGGGGATTTCGAGCGGCACCAGCTTCAGTTCCATGCGCCCCAGCATAGCAGCGCGCGCCGAGGCAGTCACGCGTTTTTCAGATTCCGGTAACCAGCTTCACTGCATGTATTTAGGCAAGACGGCTGAGTCTTTCACGGCCGGCCGCCGGAGCCACCGGGACTACACTGAAGGCGGCAGGAGGGTTCGCTTTTCACTTATGTTTTCCCGCGCGTGTTTCGCATCGTGGCTGCTGGTAACGGCCGCGGCGGCGGCGCCGCCGCTGACCACGATCCAGGACGTGATCTACAAGGCCGATGGCAGCTCGTTTAATGGCATTCTCACTATCTCTTGGAAGAGTTTCGAAGCGGCCGACACTTCGGCCATCGCCACCCAACTGTTGACTGTCCGGGTGGTGGATGGCGTTCTTCGCGTAAAGCTGGTGCCCAACATCGCAACCACTCCGCCGATGTATTACGCGGTGGTATACAACAGCGAAGGGCGCGTACAGTTCACCGAGACCTGGGCCGTCCCGGTGAGCCCGCAGCCGCTGCGGATTCGCGACGTGCGCGTGGCAACGCCCGGCCCGCCGGGCGAAGGCACCACACCGGTTCTTGAATCGAATGTGGTGGGCCTGATCGCGGATCTCGGCGCGAGGCCCGTCAAAGGCGCCGGGTTTGCCGCCGGCCGGGTCGCTTTCGTCAACGCACAGAACCAGCTGGATTCGGTGAACGGCCCGCCGGGCGACTGTGTGCGCGTGGACGGCTCCTCGGGCCCGTGCGGCTCCGCACCTTCCTACATAGACGCCGATGCCCCGGCCGGCATCGTCGACGGCTCGAACACCTGGTTCTCACTCACCGGCACTCCGGAACCGGCGGCCAGCGTGAGCGTGTATCGCAACGGGCTGCTGCAGCAGCCGGGAGCCGATTACAGTCTGACTGGCCGCACCATTCAGTTCAACGCCGCCTCGGCGCCACAGCCCGGGGATACGCTGCTGGCCTCCTACCGCCTCGGCGGTGGAGCGACCGGATCGCCGCTATTATTTGCGAATCCGCAGGTGCTCTGCAGCGGAACCGGAGCGGTCGTCAACAGCGCAAGCTTCAGCAGCCTCGGGACGTGCGCTGTGCCGGCTGGTTTGCTGGCAAATGGCGATCGCGTCGAGATCCGCTTCGATATCGGTCATCAAGGCGCCACGGCCGGGTACAGTTTCGAAATCCGGTGGGGAAACACGACGGTGCTCAGCCGCGATGCAGCGGTGGCGGATATCTTTGTCACTGGCAGGGTGGATGCCAACCTGGCGGCCGGTAACACGCGCTTCGGGACGCTCTCATGGGGCTCGATGCTGCCGCTGAGCGCCGGCGTGGGCAGCGCCTCAGACCCCTACAACAGTGGCCTTACGATTGACTTCCGAGGCAAGGTCGGCCAGGCCGGCGAGACGCTCGCTCTACAAAACTACACCGTCGTGCGCGTACCGTAAAGGCTACGGGAGCGCATATGTCACCAGCTTCGGAAATATCGTTTGCGCGGTGGGCTCGGGCGGCGGCGCGCCGGGCTCTGCGTTGCGCGCCACTACAATGCCGGTGCCTCCCATCAGCGCGATGTATTGCTTGCCGTCTAACCGATACGTGATCGGCGGGCCCATGCCGGCGCGCAGCCCGGTTTGGATATCGAGCAGCTTTTCGCCTTTATCGGCGCTGTAGGCAACCAGGTGGCCGTCCGGAATGACTTGGATCACCAGGCCGCCGGCGGTGGTGAGAGTGCCGCCGCCGATGGAGCCGCCGCCAGGCGTCTGCCAGCGAATCTGCTTCGATACCGGATCCAAAGCGACGAGCACGTTGCGCGGCTGGCCTTCGGGCGGCGGTTCGGGACCTATGGCGGGAGGAGGTGCCAGTTTGGCAGGCGGTGGTTGGGCGAAGCTGCCATCCTTGGGGGGCGCGCCTCGACGGACGCCGATGTTGCTCTGATTCGGCTTCCAGACAAAATCCGTATCGATGGCAAAGTTCGAACTGCTCACGGTTGAGGTCGGAATGTACACCAGTCCGGTGGTCGGATTAAATGACATCGGCGACCAGTTGTGCGCGCCGCCGGGCCCGGGCGAGATGGTGATCGGCTCGGTGCCGTAGTGCGCCTCGGGGTTGACGAACGGCCGACCGGTCCGTTCATCGAGTCCCTTGGCCCAGGTGATGCGCGCGAATGGTATGCCCGCGATGAATTGGCCGCTCACGCGATCGAGCACGTAATAAAAACCGTTCTTGTTGGCTTGCATCAGGACCTTACGATTTTGGCCCCTGATATTGATGTCAGCGAGAAGGAGTTGCTGCACGCTGTCGTAGTCCCAGGAGTCGCCGGGCACCGGCTGGAAGTACCACTTCAGCTCACCCGTATCCGGTTTCACGGCAAGAATCGAACAAACGTACAGGTTGTCCTTCCCCTTGGACTTGCGCAGTTCTTCGGGCCACGGGCCGCCGTTGCCGGTGCCGACGTAAAGCAGATCGGCGTCGGGATCGTAGGCCATGCCGTCCCAGACGGTGGCGCCGCCGCCCAGTTTCCACCAATCGCCGGACCAGGTTTCCGCGGCTTTTTTCAGCGCCGGATTCTCGAAGGGCTTCGAGGGATCGCCCGGGACGGTATAGAAGCGCCACGCGAACTTGCCGGTGAGCGCATCATAAGCGGCGAAGAAGCCGCGGACCGGAAGTTCGGAGCCGCTGACGCCGATCACCACTTTGCCCTTAGCGATGCGCGGCGCCATCGTGATGGTGTAATTCTCCTGGCTGTAGGAAACGCGGGATTCCCAAACGGGCTTGCCGGTCTCCGCATCGAGGGCAACCAGACGGCCGTCAACCACCGGCGCGATGATCAGGCCTTGATAGAGCGCGACGCCGCGTTGGACCACCCCGCAACAAATCTTGGGGCGGACTTTATCCTGGTTGACTTCCGGATCCCAACGCCACTTTTCCTTCCCGGTGCGCGCGTCGACCGCGAAGACAACGCTCCAGTTCGTGATGCTGTAGAGGGCGCCATTCCAGAACAGCGGAGTTGCCTCCTGCCCGCCGCCGCCGCGGCCGACATCGTACGACCAGACCGGCGCGAGGCCCGCCACGTTGGACACATTGATCTGGTCGAGCGGGCTGTAACGCATTTCTCCGGGCGTGAAGCCGTAGCTGACCCACTCCTCTGGGTTGCGGGCGGCGTTCTTGAGCGCGGCGTCATCGATTTTGCGGCCGTTCTGGGCTTGCCCGGCGAAGGCCAAGGCAACGAAAGCGGCGATTCGGATTGTCTGCACGGTTAGCTTCCTCACGGGGCGAAACTTACATGATTCTACTCCGGTTGGCCCGGGCGCCGGGGACCAGCGGCGCTGCGCCGGCCGGGGCGAATTTACACCAAGGGGGTGTTGGCCGCGGAACAATGGCGCGCCTACTGCTGGTCAGACCGGAGGCTCAGAAGCGCGCTATGAACGACAGGTTCCGGAGAGCGGGGATCGCGGTCATCATTGCAGTCGCGGTCGCCGCCTGTAACAAGCATAATGAGAACAGGGATCGCGGCAATGCAGATCGCAGTTCGCCTTTCACCGATCCCCAGACGCAAAACGCCGACCCCACCATGCGGGCGCCATCCCCTATCCCGGAAGCGCCCGGCAGTACCGCAGGAGCGGCCAGCGGGAGTTTGCAAGAACATCCGCGGGGCGGCGCATCCTCCGGAACCGCGGACCGGGACGGCAGGACCGCTACACGGCCCAGTGAGGACCACCGGCCGAATGTGGATCCCAGCCGCGCCGAAAGCCAGGCCGGCCGCACCAACGAAAACGGAACGAAACCGGGAATCCCGGGGCAGCAGCGTAAGCAGTAATGTCGTACCCGAACCCGGAGCCAGTGGACTCACCTCTGATGTTCCAAAGCTGGTGCCGGCTCACCTTTCTGCATTGGCGTTACGACGTCGAGGCTGTGCGGCGCCTCGTGCCGCCCCAACTGGAGATCGAGGCATTTGACGGATCGGCGTGGGTCGGAATCACGCCGTTTGTCGTTCGGGACCTTCATCCGGTTCTGCTTCCGCCGTTGCCTTGGATCTCCACGTTTCCGGAAACGAACTGCCGAACATATGTGCGGGGCCCGGACGGCGCTGCGGGCGTCTGGTTCTTTTCGCTGGATGCGGCACGGCTGGCTGCCGTGACTGCGGCGCGGCTGGGTTATGGGCTGCCATACAAATGGTCGAAGATGCAGGTGGTCGAAAGCGGTTCCGAGGTGAGCTATCACAGCCGCCGGATCTGGCCTGATTCTTTGGGGAAAACCAGCATTCGCGTGGCCCAGGCGGGTGCGGCGAAACAAACGGCCCTCGAAATATTCCTGACCGCCCGGTTCCGCCTCTATTCCTTCATCGGAAAAGCGCTTACATACACCAACGTGGAACACGCCCCGTGGCCTTTGGAATGGGCCTCTGTGATTAAGTTGGAACAGACGCTAACGGAAGCCGCGGGGCTGCCGCATCCGGCGGGCGCGGCCCTCGCGCATTTTTCCCCCGGCGTGGCGGTACGGATCGCACGGCCGCGCGCCGTTTCGAGCCGCTAGAACAAGCACGAGCACAGCTGCCTCGAGACTGGTAGGATGGCGGATTATGACCGATCATCGCCATAGCCGGAGGGAGTTTCTCGGTTTGACCGCGGGCGCACTCGCAACCCTGGGCGCCGCGCAGCCGGCCTCGGCCGCCGGTGCGCAGGAACCCGACCTGGTGGTGTTCAATGCCAAGGTATATACGGTCGATTCGGGCGCGCCGAAAGCGGAAGCATTCGCGATCAATGATGGGCGGTTCACTGCCGTGGGCACGAGCGCCGACATCCGGGGCCTGATGGGCAAGATGACCCAGACATACGACGCGCGGCAGATGACGATCGTGCCCGGGTTCATCGACTGCCACAATCACGCCCCCGGCAACACGTTGCTCTACGACGTGCTGGTCGGGAATCCGTACGTGGTGGAGTTCGTGACTATTTCCAGCATTGTCGAGAAGCTCCGCGCCAAAGCTCGCGAGACGCCGCCGGGAACCTGGGTGGAGGGCTACTTCTTCGACGATACGAAGGTGAAGGACAATCGCCAGCTTAATATTCACGACCTGGATCAAGTCTCGAAAGACCACCCGGTTGTGGTTCAGCATCGGGGCGGCCACACGTCGTACTACAACAGCAAAGCCTTCGAGATGGCGGATGTCAATAAGAGCACCCCGAATCCCCCGGGCGGGACTTTCGACCGCGATACCAACGGCGAGCTCAACGGCCGCGTGACCGACCGGGCGCGTGTTGCGTTCGGGCGGGTCGGAAAGCGCGCGGCATTTACCGAAGCGCAGATGATGCAGCGCGACCGCGATGGTCTGGCATATATCTCTAAACAATTCGTGCGTTACGGCGTGACCAGTGTGCACCACGAGGGCGGCAACCTGGCCGCGCTGCAGCAGGTGAGGGCGCGCGGCGATCTGTTGCATCGAGTGAGCTACGAGGCCAACGGCAAGGTGCTGGAGGCCATGATTTCAGGCGGGATCATGAGCGGGTTCGGCGATGAGTGGATCCGCCTGGGCGCTACTTCCGAACACACCGTCGACGGATCATTTTCGGAACGCACGATGGCACTCAGCGCTCCGTACCCCGGCGTCACGCCGCCGTACAAAGGGAACGTCACCGAGACGCAGGACGACCTCAACGCCTGGATCGAGCGCGTGCACCGCGCGGGCATCCAGGTTAATTGCCACGCTAACGGCGATGTCGCGATCGCGATGGTGATGACGGCGGTGGAGCGCGCGCAACGCTTGTTCCCACGCACCGAAGCGCGTCCGAAAATTACGCACTGTACGCTGATCAATGACGATCTGGTGCGGCGGATCAAGGCGGCCGGAGCCGTTCCGGCGGCGTTCACGTCGTACGCCTATTACAACTCGGACAAATTCGTTTTTTATGGCGAAGAGCTGATGAAGCGGTGCATGGCATACCGCACCTTTCTGGACGCGGGAATTGCGGTGGCCGCCGGTTCGGACTTTTCGCCGGGCCCGTTCGACCCGCGCATGGCGATTCAAGGAATGGTGACGCGCACGGGCTGGGACGGAAAGACGTGGGGCGCGAACCAGCGGATCAGCATCGAGGAAGCGCTGCGTGTGAACACGCTCAACGGCGCTTACAACTCGCACGAGGAAGCGATCAAAGGATCGATCACGCCCGGCAAACTGGCGGATTTCGTCGTGCTTTCCGATGATCTGTTCACGGTCGATAAAGAGAAGATCAAGGATTTACAGATCGTGCGGACCGTTGTCGGCGGTAGAACAGTCTATCAGGCGTAGTTAAACCCGGTTTTCGACAAAGGTTCCGGGCGCTTTCTGTTCCGGCGCGGCCGCCTTGCCCCGCCGCATCTCGCCCCAGTCGTATAGGAACTCCTTGCCACAGTCGAGACACGTAATATAGGTTTCGACCGCCGCCGAACCGGGCTTGGGCGTCAGTGGAAACGTGGTTCTCTGATGGGAGCAACCAAAGAACGCCGCAATCATGGTCTTCAGCATAAAGGGGCCTCTACCTCAGGCAAAGCACCGATTTCGGATCGATAGGACCAGCGTATGGCCATAAAGGAAGCAACACAATGCTGACGAAAGTTAACAGGCGGCCGACATCAGCAGTGGAACCGCTTCCGGGCTTTACGGCAGCGCAAACGCGATCACAATATCACTCGGGCGAATGGGCGATCCGCGCAGGTGCCCTGGTCCGCCGGCGACAATCACTACGTACTGTTTTCCGTTGCGGCCGCGGTAGGTGATTGGTGTCGCGTTGCCAACCGAGTCGAGCCTGGTCACCCATAGCTCTTTGCCGGTGCGCGAATCAAAGGCGCGGAATTTGCCGTCGGCCGTGGCGGCGATGAACAGCACACCGCCAGCGGTAGCGATGCTGCCGCCTAAATTAATAGCGCCGGTGTTGTTGAGGCCTTTGGCTTCGAGCTCGTCGTAAGAACCGAGCGGCACCCGCCAAACGATGTCGCCCGTGTGTGTATCGACGGCCGACAATTCACCCCATGGCGGCTGGTTGCAGGGATACCCGTCTTTATCTACGAAACGGGCATACGCGCCCTGGTTGCGGTAGGGCATCGGAGAACCCGCGGGAGCCGGCGCCATCTGGCCGGTTTGGCCCAGATTCGAGGCGTTGGCGAAGATGTAGCCGAGCTTGGGGTCGAAGGACACGCCGGCCCAGTCGGCTCCGCCCATCGAGCTGGGAAACGTAAGCCGCGGCTCTTTGGCGCTGAAAGGGGTAAACGGTCCGAGCGTCTTGAATTTCTCGAACTGCTCCAGGCAATAGCGGTGCGCCTCCGGAGAGATGTTCGAGACCTCGTCTTTGGTGATGCTCAGGCGCGTCAACGGCGGAGGCTTCAAGGGAAACGGCTGCGTCGGCCAAGCTTGTTCGCCGGGCACATCGCTGGGAGGAACCGGGCGTTCCTCCACTCCCCACACCGGCTTGCCGGTGAGCCGGTCGAGCACGTAAAGCAGCCCGTTTTTGGAAAACTCCGCCACAGCGGGAACCCGCGTCCCGTTTGCGGTCGCTTCAACTAACGACGGCGGCGCAGCCATATCGTAATCGAAAAGGTCGTGGTGAACGGTTTGAAAATACCAGCGCAGCTTGCCGGTTGCGGCATCCAGCGCCACGATGCTGTTGGCGTAAAGGTTCATTCCCGGGCGGTCCGCTCCGTAAAAACTGTCGGCCGGATTGCCGAGCGGGATGAAGACCAGGCCGCGCTCGTTATCGATCGTCATCGCGCCCCAGGCGCTGGGACCGGCACGATTTTTCCATCCGTCGGGGCCCCAGGTGTCGTTGCCGGGCTCGCCGGGTTGCGGCACCGCATGGAACCGCCATACCAGTTTGCCGGTTCGCGCATCAAACGCCCGCGGATCGCCGCTCGGGCCTTGGCTCGGTCCTTCCTGTGTCGAGGGTCCCAGAATGATAAGCCCTTTGTAGATCGCCGGCGGCGAGGTGATGGCATAATGCGCATTCGGATAATCGTCCGCTACCCCGGTGCGCAGGTTGACTTGGCCGTTGTCGCCGAAATCCGCCGCCGGCTTTCCGGTTTTCGCATCCAACTCTATCAGGCGGGCCTCGGTGGCCAGGACGATCCGCGGCCTCGTCTTCGAATCGCCGGGCCAATAGGAGACGCCGCGATGCTCCGAAACGCGCGTGCTCTTCGGATCGTAGACCCAGACTTGCCTGCCGCTCTCCGGCTCCAGCGCCACCACGCGATTTTTCTGCGTCGCGAAATACATTACGCCACCCACTACGATGGGCGTATTCTCCCAAGTGCCCCCTGGTTCGCCGGTGTGATAGCTCCAGGCGCGCACCAGAGTCCTGACATTGCTGGTGTTAATCTGCCCGAGTGGAGAATACTTAGTCCCGCCCGGATCCCTCCCATAGGCGGGCCATTCCCCGGGATCCTGCGCAAATAGCGGCGCTGCGCAGAACAGGCACCCAAGCAGCGCTGAGCGAAAAAGGTGGAGCATATGCATCTGCTAATTTACAGCAATGTTCCGCCGCGCGGTCACAGAGCCGTCAATGCGTCCCCGTCGCTGACTAAATTCCCGGTTATTGAATGACGGCGCTGACCGGGTCGGAAGTCCCTTGTGCGTTGGTAGCGGTCGCCGAAACGGACTTGAGATTCGCAGTAGAAAGTGAGGTGGTACTGGGATTCGGTATCGAGAACGGGACGGCTACCGAGAACTGGCCTCCAAACGGCTGAGAGCCGGCACTGGTGTACCAGAGCCCGGCGGCGGCGGCTACGTCGATCGCATACGTGCTCGGTTTGCCGCCGCCGGTCGGGGTGAACGTAAACTTCAAGGTTTGCAGCGAGTGCGTCGTCGCCAGTCCTGCCACACTCACGACAAATCCAGCCTGATTCACACTGGTGACCTGGATCCGGACCAATCGGGGAGCAGCGGGCGGAACAGTCAGGCTCACGGTGGGTAATGGTACCGGTGTCAGATCGAGGCCCGACGAAGTGGCGAAGGTCGGGGTAATCGTGATGGTACCCGCGGTGGATCCGGCCTGCAGCCCGATTTGCGTTGCGCCGTTGGGAAAGACGGCGTCCGTAGTATTGGCCGGAATCGTGAAGTTGACCGTCTTTCCGCCGGTCACAAACTGCGCCGTCGGGTCGGGCGCCAGCGCACCGGAATTTATGGAAATGGTCAGGGCTCCCGTAAGATTCAAGGGGTACGCATTTGCCAGCGAGAGACCAACCAGCGGCTGCTGAAGGGGCGCCACGTTGCCATTGGTGCCGGTGAACTGAAAACTGGGCAGGTTCGGGGGCGCCGTGCCGGAACCCGACAAGGTGAAAGAGTTCGTATCGATTTGCAGAGTGGTCGTGGAGAATCCGGTTACCGCGGGCGCAAACGCGATTCCAAACGTGAGCGAGTCGTTGGGATTCAAGGTTACGGGGACAAGCGGTTGCGGATCGACCAGCGTGAAAATACCCTTGGTATCGGCTACTGCAATGCTGGCGATCGTAATCGCGCTGGTCCCGTTGTTTTTGACAGTGAAAGATTGTTGGGATTTCTGGCCGACCTGAACGGGGCTGAACACGACGAGTCCCGTGCCGCTCCCGCTGCTGGGCGCAACCTTGACGTTGGCGGGGCCATAGGTGAACGTCAATTGAGGCCCGAGGCCGGTGCCAACCAGCGTGAATACGTCGCTGCCGACCGTCAACCGGCCGGTGATCTTCCCAGGCGCGGTGGGTGTGAAAGTCAAGGTAAACGTGATCTGGTCATTCGGATTCATGACCACGGGAAACATCGGTGGTCCGTCGCTAACCGCGAAAGCACCGGTGGCGCTGATGAGCGGGATGGAACCGGTCGCACCGCCGGTGTTGCGAACTTTGATGAAGAAACTGTTCATCATGCCAACCGCGGTGTCCGGAAACGTGACCGGATTTGTGGTCTGGTTCGGAGTGATGGGTGTGTCCGGCACGCCCGGCGTGTCGCTCGCGATGGCATAGCTGTAGGAGGACGTAACACCAGAACCAGCGAGGCTGAAATTCAGATCCGTTCCGTTGATGGTGACAGTCATCGACCCTGTGTCGGTGGTGGCCTGAGTCGGAGTGTATTTCACGCCGTAGACAAAGCTGAAGCCCGGGTTCACCGTGGCAGGCAGCGGACCGACGCCGAATAGCTGGAATGCGCCGCCGGGCGGAATCGAAATCTTGTTTACTGTTCCCGGCCCCTGGCCGGTATTCGCGATAGACACGGTAGCAGTAATGCTGGAATTCAACTGAGTGGGCGGAAACTGAATTGTGCCCCCGGCCGGAAGCGCTACGGCGTTCTGATTGGTCGGCAGCGTATAGCTCAGGGTCATTACCGAAGAGGCGCCCAATAACTGCAATTGAATCGAGCCGCTAGTAGCGCCTTGTGAGTACGGGATGGTGAGCAGCGCGGATTCGGTCCCCGTGATCGTGGGAGTAAATCCGAGGGAAATCGTGAAAGTGTCGCCCGGATTCAGGTTCAGGGGCGCGTTCGGGGTGAGACTTGCGGAGAAATCCGAACCAGCCTGCGTCAGACTAGGCGCTGCCTGAATGATCGCCGGTCCCGGCCCTTGGTAGGTGGCGGAGACCGTGGCTCCGGCGGTTTTGCCCAAGCCGGGAGCAGCCAACGTGACCGTGGCGCCATTGTTGATCGGCGCCACGGTGGCGCCCTCTTGGAGGCGCATCACAAACGGAATTCCCTGGGCGGAGATAGGAGGTGCCCAAAAAATGGATGCGGCAATCCACAGTAAACTCCCGAATCGATAGACCGCTGGACGCGAAGGATGCAGAGAAGTCATTGTCAATTATGGAGCGCCGAAGGTGGGTGTGCCGGGAATCAGAGTGGGTGAAGAACCGCTGCCGCCGCGGGTAACCAGGATAGCCACCGTCGCGCCGATACCCGCCAGCACAGCTACCTTCCACCACGCGAATTTAAAGAGCCCGCTTTTCGGTTCAGCGACGCCCGCACGCCGGGCATTGGTTTGCATGATAACCGCGTGTCCGGTGCGATTGCCGAATTTAGCGGTAACTTGAATCGTGAACCGCCCGGTCAGCGCATTGGGCTGAAAGGTCGCGGAGACCTGACCTTGCGAGTTGGTCTTGCCCGTGTAGCTGGACGCCTGGCCTGCAAATGCTCCACCCGGCCCGGTACGGGGCAATTCAAACGTCACGTCCGCCCCTTCGATTGGGATACCGTTTTCATCCCGGACTTCGACGACCGTCATCGCGGTGATCGGGGCACGGATATCGTGAATCTCGTTCTGGCCCTCGAGGACATAAATGGCTAAGGATTCGACAGGCAGCGGAGCCGGCGTTTGAGGAGCCAAAGTGGGCGTTTGGGGCGGAGCGGCCACCGGCACCTGTCCGACAACTCGAGGCGGAAGCGCCAGCAGCGATGCAACCAGCAACCCCGTTAGTTTCTGGACGGTCCAAGCCCTGCTTCTCAACACGGCCCAGAGCCCCTACCAAGCAAACGCACCATAACGTTCAAGCATATCCTCTTGTGCTGGAATTGCCAATACGCACCAAGCGTTTGGACGTCGTGAGCAGCAGTATTGCGTATGAATCCAAACAATTTGGCGAAGCCGCTCGCTGCGTCGACAACAGCGGTCAACCAAAACTCAATAGTAAGACAAAGTCTCGATACCCGTGCCGCCTGCAAAGCTCGTAACGACCCGCGATTTCTGCAGATCGATTACCGACACAGTTCCGTCGCCATGATTGGCGATGAGCGCCGTCTTGCCATCCGGAGTAAAGGCGAACCCCATCGGCGCCTTGCCGACCGGGAGGACGTGCTGGTCGCCGTGCAGATTCGCGGCGCTTAAGACGTTGATCAAGCTCTCGCTCGAGTTCATGGCCAGCACCTTGGAGCCATCCGGCGTGTAGCGCACCTTGTACAGACCCTTGGAATTGCCTTTCATGGCGATCTTGTCGATTACGGTATCAGTGGCGCTGTCGATGACGAGGATCACGGGCTCGGCGTGGTCGGCTACGAGCACCCGCTTGCCGTCGGGGGAGGCGCCGATCCCTTCGGTCCCGTTCGGCGCCGGGATGCGGCCGATCATTTTGCGCGCCTTCAGATCAATCACACTGACAAACGGCCGGTCGTTCTTGTTCGTAACGTAAGCTTTGCTGCCGTCGGGGAGCACGGCGAGCCAGTGGCCGGTGCCTTCGGTGTCAATTGCGGCCTCCAAGGCACGCTTCTGCGGATCGATCACCAGCAGTCTACGGCTCAGGTCGCAAGTGACATATAGCGTGCCGGCATCGTCGATCTGGATGCCGTGCGGAGCTTGATAGGGCGATACGTCGATCATGCCGGTGACTTTGCGGGTGGCGAGATCGATGATTGCGACGTGATGTTCGGGGTGCGGGTTGCGGCCATAGATGCCATCGCCATAGACCGGCGTATATACGGTCTTGTGGTCGGGTGAGATGGCCAAATCGTGAGGAGTCACGCCTACCTCGACGCTGGAGATCTCTTTGAACGTCGCCGGATCGAAGAAACGAACGTAGTGGCCCAGTTTGTCGATCAGGACCAGCCCCGCGTTGCCGGTCGGATTGTTCGGGTCGAGGCTGGCGGCGGACAGGACGCCAGCCGCACCCGACAGCAGCGCCAGCACGAGACCGATTCGACAATCAAGCATACGAGACCATTTCTTCATTGATTCGTTCCCCGGTAGGCGATTATATCGAAGAAGGGCGGTGCTGCGTGGCAAAAGAAAAGGTAGGCGTTCTGCATCCGGGTGAGATGGGCGTGGTGGTGGCCCGAACCATTCAGAACAGCGGGCATGATGTCTGTTGGGCTTCGGACGGGCGCGGCCGCGCGAGCGCGCAGCGTGCGGCGGACGCCGGGCTGGCGGACGCCGGCTCGATCGGCCGGATGGTGGATACCTGTGGCGCGATCCTCAGCGTGTGCCCACCGGAATTCTCCGAAGCACTGGCGCGGCAGGTCGCTGGATACGGCTTCCGAGGCCTGTATGTGGACGTGAACGCGATTTCGCCCGAGCGGGTGTTGCGCATCGAACGGCTGATCCGCGATGGAGGCGGAAGTTTTCTGGATGGATGCATCATCGGCATGCCGGCCCAGGTGCGGGGCCAGACGTGGCTATACGTTTCTGGCGAGGATGCAGCCGCGGCGGCAGCTTATTTTGCCGGCGGTCCGCTGGAATTCGAAGTGTTGGGAGATCTGGCCGGGCAGGCTTCCGCGCTGAAGATGTGCTTTGCGGCGTACAGTAAAGGCGCCGCGGCCCTGCTCGCGGCGGTGCTGGGGGCAGCCGAAGCTCTGGGTGTGCAAGGTGCGCTCGAGCGGCAATGGGCGCGATCGGGGCCGAACTTCGAAAAGGCGGTGGCCTCGGTTCGGCAATCGGCGCCCAAGGCATGGCGCTTTACGGCTGAAATGAGGGAGATTGCGGACACGTTTAAATCGGCGGGAATTCCCCAGGGATTTCCGGCGGCCGCAGAGGAGATCTACAAGAAACTCGAGGACTTCAAGGGCTCGGCGCAGCCCGATCTTGCCGGGATTGTGACGAAGCTGAGAGAGTGACCCGCGGCGTTCAACAAGGCGCCGCGGGCCGATCCGATTCAGAACGTGTACTTGAGGGCGAGCTGGATCACCCGGGGGTTGACCGCCGTGCTGGTGATTTGCCCGAAAGTCGGGGCAGTCAGGCTGTTCGAATTCACGTTGACCTGGCCGAAAGCATTGGGAAAACCGCCAGGGTTGTCGAACTGCGCGTGGTTGAACAGGTTAAAGAACTCCGCCCGGAACTGAACGCTCTGGCGTTCGCCGATCGGAGTGTTCTTCATAATGGTGAAGTCCCAGTTGAACTGGCTCGGCCCTCCGACAATCCCGACTCCGGAGTTGCCGAACAGTGTTGCGCAGGTGGGGCAAGCGGCCAGAGTCGTCGGTGTCCCGTCCGGGTTGATGGCAGGCGGCGCGCAGAATGCGGAGTTATTGAAGAAGCCATTCAAACGCGCTTCCACGCTGCCGGAACTGGCGATGCTGTCGTAGGTTGCGCCGGGACAGAGTTGGGCCCGGCTGTATCCGCCTTGCGTCGTAGTCGAAGTGGTGCCGAATGCGGTTCCGCCCCGGCTGTCGATGATGGTCAGTGGCAGACCGGACTGCACCGTGGTCACGCCGGAAATGTTCCAGCCGCCGGCGATCTTCCCGAGCGCTCCCTTTTTCATGCCGAAAGGCAGATCGTACCCATAGTTCACGACCAGGCGGTTGGGACGGCTGAATTCCGAAGGTCCGTACTGCTGCGCCGTGTCGGTGGACAGGTTACTGTTGGCGGTGTTGATGAAGGAATTTGTCAAAGACTTACTGTAGGTATAAGCGCCCTGCACGAGGAAACCGCGGGAGAGCTGCTTGCGAACGGTGACCTGCAGGCTGTTGTAACTCTCGATCAGATCGTAAGCGGTGCCCTGCAAGCCGGCAGCCTGATATCCGAGGTATGGGACCCGCTCCAGTACGTTCGCGGTGGTGGTCAGTCTCTGCCCGTTGATCGGATTCGACGGCGTGGCAATGCCCGCAACGTTGTAGTTGTGATTATAGTCGGTCAGGTTGATGCCGCTGGAGCCTACGTATCCGGCTTCCAGCACCCACGACGGAGCGAAGTTGTATTGGAACGTCAGGTTGTACTGACGCACGGTAGGGGTGTGCATGACCTCGTTAATGAAGGGGACGTTGAGGTACGAGCTATTCTTGGCGCAGCCCCCGGGCAAGGTGTCGCAATTGGGCGCAATCCAGCGCTGGGCAAATTCGCCGACTACCGGTGACGGCGGGAACGGAACGGCCAAAGTGTTCGGATTGCCGGCGATGTAATCGACCGTAACCGCGTAGGGATTACCTTGCTCGACTGAATGCACGAAACGATCGGCGCCAACCCGGTCATAGAAAATCCCGGCGCCGCCGCGGACCACGAGTTTGCTGCTAACCTCATACGCGAAACCGACGCGAGGGCCGAAGTTGCTCAATGGCGGATGGTCCCGAATTGGAACCGACCGATCGCTAATCAGCACGCCAGGAGGCGGCGCTGGATAGTGCTGAGTATAGTTGTTGGGCACAACCCAACCGGCGAAGTTGGCTGCATTGTAAGCGCCCGGCAGACTCGGCCCGGCGGGAACCTGCGAATTGGGTATTGTGCGCAGCTGGCTGAGCCAGGTAGTGGTCAGGTTGCCATACTTATCGCTGAGCGTTCCGTCGTACTCCCACCGAGTCCCGATATTCAGGGTCAATTTAGTAGTGACCCTCCAGTCATCCTGGAAAAAGGCGTTCATGTTGGGAAGCCCATACCCATGGATGATTCCATCCGGTCCGCTGCGTGTGCAAAACAGACATTGCAAGATGCTGCCCGGTCCGCCGACCAGCAGGTCGTTAAAGCTGCCGAAGAACAGGAACCCGCGCTCCAGGCCGGCAAATGTAATAGGCCAGGTGGTCCATTCTTTTTCGAAGCCGGCGCGAATGGTGTGCTTGCCGTGAGTCCAGGAAATCTGGTCGGCCACCTGTCGCTGATTGGTTGGACTGAAAACCGGGTTCAAGCCGCCGAACAGATTGAAGCCATTAAGGATTAATACCGTGTTGGGCGGTTCGGTCGCATTGGGCCCGGTGGCGACACCGCCCGCCCTCAGGGCCGGAATCAGCGGAGTAATTCCAAGATTCTGATCGGTAGCGCCCGGCGGCATGGAGTCGCTGGCGGTGGAGAGATTGCGTTGAAATGAGCCGCGGATTTCGTTGATAAAGGTATCTTTGATTATCGAAGTCAGCTTCAGGACCGCGGCGGTATTGGAGTAAAGCTGGGTGGTCGGCGTGCCTGGCACGTAGCCATTAAGGGTTTGCGTGCGCGGATCTTCCGACTTGAAGAAG
>Ga0209060_10000871_pt1 | contig 41325 bp, 52 predicted proteins | sample Coa_R1_8_FD_187155 | JGI IMG/M metagenome (GOLD analysis project Ga0209060, IMG submission 187155) | Surface soil microbial communities from Centralia Pennsylvania, which are recovering from an underground coalmine fire - Coalmine... | ecosystem: Environmental > Terrestrial > Soil >...
CACGAGGAATTCATTCGCCCGCAGCGCCGCGTCCATGACCCGCAGGGCTTCGATCACCTGCGGCACGTCGGAGCGAAGCGCGAGGAGTACCGGTCCGCGAAAGCTGCTGGACTCGATTTTTCGCGTGGCGTTCAGGTATTATCGCCTTAACGTAGAGGTGACTTATGAGTTTTGCGGATCTGAGTATGCTTGTCTCGATTATCATGGGCATCGTCGGCGTGATCGCCCTGCTAGGGAGCATTGTCGTCTTTCTGGGGTCGCGCAACAAAGCGACAGGCGAGGCCCAGGCGCGGCTGATCGAAACGCTCAACGGGCAGATCGCGGCGCAGGAGCGACAAATCCACGAGCTGCAGCGCGAGGTGACGCGTTCCAACCAGGTCAATGAACTCATCATTAAGGCGCTCAGCAGCCTGGGGCTGAAAATTACGATCGACGGGACAATGGTCTCGGTGCGCAACAGCTCGACTGGCGCAACGCTGTTTGCCGATGCCCATGACGTTTCAGCACCGGGCGAGCCAACAGCCCCTTAGCCGGCGGCCAACAGGAGGAAGATATGTCGGCGGAAGTGCTGGTGCTGGATTCCTCGCTCAAAATGCAGGGCGATACCCAGCCGACGGTGGTTTCAGTGCTGACGACGGCTGGCGCGGCTTTTCCGCTGACCGGCGCGACGCTCGGCTCTGGCGCAAACGGCAACGGCTCGTTCCTGGCCGAGCTGCGCGACCCGGTGGGCCAGCTCGATTACACCCTGACCGGGACCTGGTCCGACCTCGTCTCGGCCAGCGGCCAGGTCAGCTTCAACTGGGCGGCCAGCGATAGCATCCAGGTTGTTCCTGGAGCCTACCTGTTTCTCGTCAAGATCACGATCAGCGGCGTGTTGTACATTCCCAAGCCGGCGCAGCTCGTCATTCAGGCGTCTTAGAGGTCATCTAGAGTCGCAAAAAAGGCGATATGGATTTCTTTGAAAAACTGTGTGATGGACGCTTTCAAACGTCGAAGGAGAAACATAGCATGTCCTTTCTCTATTCGTATTGCGAAGCGTATTGTAGCATAATCGCCCATTTTATGCTGTATTGAAGTACAAAGGAGCTATCGTATGACGACCAATGCGCAGGGCGTGCCTCCCCTGCATATCCATGTGCATCTGCACCAGGGAGGCGATAGTGCCGTTTCGCACGTGCATGTGACGCACGAGGAGGTGGCCTCGAGCGAGTTTACGCCGCCGCACCCGCCTCGCGAGGAGACGCCCGAGTACCGCCGGGCGCATCACCAGCTGGTGGTCGTCGAGGACCGCCCCTGCCAGGTCTGCGGCGTGCGCAATTCGACGCTGAGCAATCCTGCGCAGAATCCCTACGGCGCGAAGGCGCTCGAGACGCATCACTACCCGGTGGAGCGAAGCCTGGCTGACGCCTGTGACTGGCGGCGCGTGGCCGTGACGTTTCCCCAGGCCGGTATTGTCGATGAGGTCTCGTTCCTGGCCTGGGTCGACAGTCCGGGGAATCTGCTGGTGCTGTGCGACCAGCATCATCGCTCGCCGCAGCGGGGCATCCATCACCTGCTGCCGCAGGATTTCGCCGTGCAGCCGTATCTCAAGGATGGCTACGTGGTGGCCGGTGAGGCTGCCGACCAGGCGATCCTGGCGCGTGATGAGCAGATCGCGGATGCGGTCGTTGCGGAAGCTTCCCAAGAGGGGGAGGCTCCGGGGGTGCCAATCCCGGAGCCGAAGGGGTAGAGAGTCGGGGGAAGAGAGCATGCTGGGGCCGAAAGGACCATGATGATCGGTGTGTGAGTGTGAGTCGTCACTCCTTTCTGTTCCAGATCAACCGTTGACAAAATGTCAACACTTGCTACCTGGGTGGCGCTACTCATCGTTCTACGAGGCTTTTTGTACGTATAACGCCTTACAGAAAGGACTCTACTTAGTATGACGCAGGATTCGCAAAACGATAAAAAAGGAGGTGTGTTATCGTAGCTCAGCCAGGATCACCCTTTGTCGATATCAGCGTGTTCAATCCCGCGGACATCGATTGGCCGGCCTATAAAAAGTGGTCTGCGAGCGTAGACGGCATCGCTCGCGTCTCCATGCGCTCGACCTATGGTGTGGGCTATATCGACCCGCACTTCGAGCAGTATCGGCAGGGCGCACTGCAAGCGGGGATAGATGTCATCATCTATTATCACTATGGGTATCCGCAGTTCAATGGCGCGAGCGCAGAGGCTGATTATCAGCACAGCGTTGTTGGAGCTATTCGGGCGCAGGATGTGCTGATGCTCGACTACGAGGAGGGAGCGTCCCAGGCCAACGCAGCCTGGGCCTATGCGTGGCTGGCGCGCCAGGAGCAGAACTATGGCGGCAAGCTGCCGACGATCTACGCGAGCGATGCGTATATCCGCCAGCGCCTGCAAGATGCGCGGCTCGCGCGCTATCCGCTCACCCTGGCCAACTGGCAGTATTCGCCCGACGAGCGCCCGGCCTGCCCGCCACCCTGGACGTCGTATACCTACCTGCAATATACCGACCGCGCGATCAACGTTCCCGGCATTGCAGGAACCATTGATGCAGATATCTATCTGGGACAGGAGGAAATCGTGCTACCGCTTACCATCGAGATGCCAGAAGTAGCCGCGCTCTTCGAAGAGGTCGACGCGCAGCACTGGCGCAGCAAGAAGACGCAAAAAATTCTGCAAGACGGGCTGCTGGCGGATTACCAGGCGAACGGCCTGTACAGCCTGAAGTACCTGGGTAATCCGATCTCGAATGAGGTCAGCCTGGTCAAGCAGAATGGGGCGATGCAGTTCTACGATGGAGGCGCGCGCTTCTGGAGTCGCGCGACTGGAAAGGTCTCGTCGCTTCCGCTCTATGATGACGGCCCTGGTACCGACCCGCGCCTCGTGCAGGCACGGCAGCAGATCGCCCAATTGGAGGCGCAACACGGTGACCCGAAAGCGGTGCCGCTGTTGCACCAGATAGCCCAGCTCGTGCAGGGCTACTAACGAGTTTTGCAGTTTGTTTGAAGGAGGAGAAACGCATGAACCTGTTTGCACGCGCGTACCAGGGTCTCAACCTGACGCCCATCGAGCGCGCATTTCTGAAATTTATCAAGGGCACCGGCTATTCCGCCGTTGTCGCGGCCTTTGTCGCGGTTTCGCAGTCCGTCGGCGCGCATGGTGCCGCAGTCAATTGGCTGTGGGTCATCCTGACCGGGGGCGGATCCATGGCGGGGACGCTGCTGGTCGCCGGAGAAAAATACTGGAGCGCGAAAGGCGATCAGCCGCTTGCCAATCTCGCGGGTACGCTTGCTCAGGACGTGCAGCAGCCCGTCGCCGCCGCGCCCGATCCGAGTGCCATTCGCGGGGCAGTACAGCAGCATCTCACGACGCTTTTGCCCGATATCATCAATGTGGTGCTGAGCGAAGTGCGCAGGCTCGGGGCAGGACCTGCTGCCCCGTCATCGCAAGTCGTTTCCAATCCCGCCGCGCCCGCTGCCAGCACCCCTACCGCGCAGGCACCATCGACCTCATCCGGCAACCCGTTTGGGGATAGCCAGTTGCTCAAGATCGTGTCGCCACCGTCGTAGCGTCCGGACGCAATCTCCAATTGGAAGAAACAGAAGCGTCCCCAGGAACTAACTCCTGGGGGCGCTTCTGTTTCTGCTCGCGAGTATTACTTCCAAAGGGGCAGAGTCGCCTTCACCAGATTGAATAGAGACAACAGAACTATTCAGGATTATCGATCTCGTGTGGGGTTTTCCTGCACCTGGCATAGGCCCTCCACAAGTCAGGCGAAACGTTAACGCGACTGAGAGCGTTCTACTTCCTGGAACAAGGGGCTGTACAGGCCGTATGACAGGACGATATTCTCATGCTGCCACCACGAAAGCCACGCAAAACACGTCACGATAAGGGAAGCATCAAGGCGACGGACCGCGATATTCGCATTCTCACCTGGATCGCGGAGCAGTATGCGGTTCGCCTCGATCACGTGATTGATCTGCTCGGCATGTACCCAGGTCCTGGTGTGAGCGAGGAAGGCATGAGCGATAGCGCTGGCCGCCAGGTCGTCAATCGCTGGCGTCGCGCCGGGTGGGTGGGCTATCAGCAGATGCTGGCAGGCGAACCGCCCTGGCTATGGCTGACGCGCGAGGGCCTCGCCGCCTATGGGCTGACCCAGTATAGAGCAGCGCCGCCCGCTATCAGCCGCCTGCGCCATCTCATGGCCGTGAACCAGGTGCGCTTTGTCCTGCACTACCAGGATGACGAGGAAGTGGACGAGTGGATCAGCGAGCGCATGATTCACGCCGGCCTGTTCGACCTGCCCAGCAGCGAGGAGACCCGGCATATCCCCGATGGCATTTTGAAGCGTGACAATGACCTTTACGCTGTCGAGGTGGAGCTGCGGCAGAAGAAGCCAGCAGATATCTACAAGAAGATGCGCGCTCTCCTGCATGCCTGGGATAATACAGCGTTTGGCTATTTCTACTCGGGCATCTGGTACTACACTCCGGATCCACACATTCAGCGAGCGCTGGAAAGCGCCAGGGCCGAACATGGCAAACACAATGAACGAGCAAAGCTCATTGAGATATACCCGTTACAATCAGTGATTATCGATGAATGAACCGGCTCCTGCGATGTGGCATACAGCCGCTTGCCAGGAGTGCGCAGCGCAGGTGCTCAGACTAATCTCCCTGTCGGCGGCAACAAGGGGGTAGGAAGGGCGTATGACAGGGCGATATTTGACTTATTTTATAGGTTACGTAGTGCTATAGAGTATAGCACGAAACGGGCTGCTGTTTTTTCAGAAGCCCTTCTGATTTTTCTCAGAAGGGCTTCTGAAAAAACAGAGATTAAGGGCGGTAGCCGTGGCCGAGAATGGCCTGGCGCACCGCTTCAATGAGCGGCATGGACAGGGACCGCTTGAGCAGAAGTGCGGCATGCACGGCCACGCGCTCACTTTCGACGGGGAATGCCCCGCCGTAGCCGATGACATAGTATTGCTCGCCGACGAGGACATATCCCTTCTCCTCACGAAGAATGTGCGCGTTTTCGGGATAGTACCTCGTGTCCAGGTACCATTCACTGAGCACCTGGAGCGACGGATCGGGTAATGCTTTTTCGTAGAGATGCTGTAGATAGATGTTGGCGTTCTCGATCGCTGGCTGGATGATCTCCTCTCGATATGCCTGGTACTCAGGCGTTGCCTCGCCCTGCGCATCGTAGCGCTCGCCTGAGAAGCGGGGCGCGTTGGCGGTGATGAGGGCGACGAGCGGGCGCACCAGCGCCTTAACATGGCGCTCGAAGAGCAGATCGTCGCGAAGATCGGGATGGATAGAGAAACTGGGATCACGTGGGTCCACCACGGATGATGTGTGGATGACGACTTCCAGTCCCATTTCAGGCTCGAACTGCGCAGGATTGTCGTTGATTACCTGCACGCGCGCCACCTCAAGTGGCGCATTCTCGCCAGCCTGTGCTGGCCGGAAGATCTGGAGCGTGACATCGCCGTCACGCTCCACTGTCCAGGTCAGGCGACCGGTGCCGGTGGTGTGGACGATGTTGCTGCCGTCCATCTCCGGGGCTTCGATGCCCGGAAAGGAATCGCCCGCGTTCTCGGACTCGCTCCACGCGCGGATGGCATCCAGATCGTAGGTGCCCTCCGGCACACCGCCCCACAGGTGGAAGTGGGCAGAGGCCAGAGCGCGTGCTGCCGCAAACTGCGCGGGGGTCAGGGTTGTGGTGATTATAGATTGAGTCATCTTTTGTCTCCCTCTTCTTTGCGATTTAACCATACTATGTTCTTGAGTGTATTGAGGAAGAGCAGGACGGCCCATGGCCCATCCTGTAATGCTTCCTTGCCGTATTGTTTCGGCCACGCCAGCACTTCCTCGATCTGTCCCAACCAGGCCTGGTCCTGGTCGAGATGTTGCCAGGTTGAACGGCGGGACACGATACGCTTGTGCCACAGGAGTACATGATGTGGCAGTACACCTCCCGGTGGGCCGTACCTGGCGTTTTGGCAGGCATCAGAGAGATCATGGTCGCTGATGCCTGATGTAATGCAGAGCGCCGCCCAGCGCTCGATGACGGGCATGTAATGCTCAAGGAAGAGCGTCTGGAGCACCTCTTCCTCGGTGGGGAACGGGTCGGAGCGCAGTCCGGCTTTGGCCAGGGCTCTTCGCTGCGCCACTATTTGCCGCTGTTTTGCGATGATCGCAGGATGCATGGTTTGTTTCCTCCTTCATATGTAGACGCGACTAGCGCGCCCACTCATGACGAAACCCAAGAGACCGCTGGAAGTCTCTAGCGGCACACGCGTAGACCAGGGGATCATCCCCGGCATGCGCCGCGTCGAACTCCGCCCACTCACGAGCCAGGAGCTCCTCGCGATACGCGTCCCGCTCGCGATCCTGCTCTTCGCGTTCGCGCTGGCGACGCTCGCGCTGCTGCTCGCGCCACTCTTCCCACTCGCGCTCGTTCTGCGCGATGCGGGCTGCCCTGGCTTCCTGGTAGGATCGCTCGAGGGCAGCCTGGTGGCGCTGCCGTTCCCGCACCGAGGCCGAGCACTCCCGACAGAGCGGGGCGACATCCTCCCCGCTGCGCTTGTGGGTGTACCAGGTGGAGAGGGGCATCTCCCCACCGCACATCCAACAGTGTCCTGGGCTATTACGCAGGGCCTCAAATGCTGCGCGCAGGGCCTCACGGCGGGCGCGCCGTTCCTCAGAAATGATAGGACGAACGACTTGTTGTGGCTCCTGTCCTGGACGGGCAGGACGCGGCGGGCGGATTGCTGTCTGTAACATCTCTTCACTCTTTCTGCTTGTTGATTGATCTTGAAATACATCACCTATCAAGAGTATACACGCTACAATCTTGATTGTCAATACCTTTCAAGATCATCTTTTTCTCGCTGGTTGTCATCCGAAGGAATTGCCATAGTTCTCAGAAGGGCTGCTGAATTACCACCTGTACTTCTTCTTGATCGCCCGTTGTACCCGTTGCGCGGCATCGAGATCAAGAATTTGTTCCGAGATGGCATCCAGGAGCCTGCGCCCGGATGCAAACGGCTCGTCGGCCTGGCCGCTCATCCAGGCGAGCGGCTGCATCTTCAGCTGCAAGCCTTTCTTGCCAGCGTAAGGCTGGTTGCCGGTGAACTCACCGATGATCTCCCTGGTTCCGACGATGAAGAACGCGCCGTCTCGCCACTCTTCGAGCGGCATGCCCAGCGTGGAAAGGACGATGCGCGGATTGTCGCGCAGGAGATAGTACCAGCGCTTCACGCCCGGGCGCTCCTGCTGGTGCTGGCGGCGAAGTGGCTGTTTGCGTACGTAGGCAGCAATCACGCGCTGGTCGGGTTCACCAGCGGGTAGCCAGGCGCTGACGAACTGGGTGTCAACCAGGTCAAGTGTCCAGATCATTGATTATGCCTCTTCCTCTCGCGCGACCCAGGCGCGCGAGAACTCCGCATCTTTGAAGAGCGCCATCAGCCCGGTGAGCTGCTTCAGGCGCAGCAATTCATCGACGTCCATGCCGATGTGCTGCATGATCCAGCGGTCGGACATGCCGACCTCCACCAGCTCGGCCACGATGTGCTGCATCAACTCAATGCTGTGCGTGCCGCGCGCGCGATTGTGGCGAATGGTCGAGGCCATGCGGTCCGCCAGATCGGTGCGCGCCTGGTTGACCTGCGTGACCGGCAGCCTGCCACGCACGCGGGACGCCATGTGGAGCGATCTGCCGACCAGAAATCTATGATAGCCATCGATGATCTCGCGGTGCGCATCGCTCTCCTGCCAGGTGACGACGGGCTGCGTGTAGCCGTCCTCGCTGATGGAGCGTTCCAGCAGCGCCATTTCGGGCGGCGCAACCGCGTTGGGATTGTAGGAATTGGCCTGGATCTCCTCCTGCCTGATCCACAGCACGCAGTCCACCGGGTGCTCGCGCAGGGGGCTGACCCGGTGCAGCGCCTGCCGTATCTCGTTGAGCAGGTCGATGGCCTGCTCCTCCGGCAGCCGGTCAATCTCGTCGCAGATGGCCTGCACCTGGTCGAGGATCGCGTCTATGTTCATGATTTTTGTTCCTTCCTCTTGCTACTGATTGCTACAGATCGCGATATTTGGCGAGGGCGGCTTGATAGCGCTCGCGCTCGCGTTTGGTCTGGCTGAATCCCATGTATTTGCACAGGTGATCGTTCTTGAGGATGCAGATCGCCATGCGCTTGTAGGACGGCACCAGCTGGAATTCGGAGCCGTCCCAGTCATCGGGATAGTCTTCCGTTGCAAAAGTCACGGCCTGCTTGGACGTATTGTAGTTGGTCAGCCCTTTGACCTGCATGGGAATGCCCATCGTTCGCAGTTCGTCGATGGTCTCCTGCGCCAGCACGCCGCCGCGTTTGGCCCAGAATTCGAGCGAGGTGGCGAATTTCTGCTCGTAGCTGCGGCGTGTCTCATCGGGCAGCGTGGCCAGCAGAAAGGCCACGTAGGACTTCCAGGTATGCCCGGTGGGCAGCTTGACCTGCCGCCACCCCACGGCGTTCGTCCCACCGTAGATGGCCGCGAAATTGGCCCCATTGACGCGCCCGACCATCTTGCCCCACATAGTCGGCTCGATGGCCCGGTACAGTTTGAGGCTGCCGATAGCCCAGTCGTTGAAGGGGCTGGCCACGCGCATCTCGTGGATCGACAGCCCCGCGGCGTAGAACAGGTCATAGAGGCGATTGTAGGGGAAGCCGAGACGGGCGTTGGCCGTCCAGACGTCCTCGACCTTCCAATCATACAGGGGGTAGCCCGCGTAGACGTTCTCCGCCTGCCTGGTCGTCCAGGGCAGCTGGCGGTACATAGCTTTCTCGCCGGTGATGGCGCGCCAGCGATTGAGGCTCTCCTGCGCGCGGATACCCACCAGGCAGATCGTCTTGCCGTTCGCGCCGGAGTGCCGCTGGTACCACGGCGCGAACTCGGCGTACAGGTCCTCTTGCAGCATGGCAAACCGGTAGAAATCGAAGGGGTGATTCTCCAACGTGATGACGCCCTGGTGCGTCGGCCTGGGCCTGACCCAGATGTCTTGCTGCGCCGGGTTCCAGGGGATCCAGTATTGCTCGTACATGGAGGTGGCCGTCTTGCAGGCCATGGGCAGGCAGCACCAGTACGGCTCGATGAGGTCCAGGTTGCTGGTGAGCATCTGCTCCACGTACTCCGTGGTGGCGGAGTACTGCGCCTCGAAGTCCTGGTGGAAGACCGTCAGCCGGCGCTCTGTGATGCGATGCTCCCGCATGTAGCGCAGGCACAGGTTGAGCAGCAGGCCGCTGTCCTTGCCGCCGCTGAAGCTGACGATCACGCGGTCGAACTCGCTAAAGGCGAGAGCCAGGCGTTGTTGCGCGGCCTGGTAGACATTCTCCTCCACGCCAACCATCTGCTTATGCATACGTTTTATAACTCCTTCACCAATTGGATCGCTTTTTCTTTGAGCGCCTTGTTGCGATAGCGCCTGACCTGGCGCTGAAAGCACAGCAGCGCATTTTCTTTGCGCGCCAGCGACGCGGCGATCTTATCATCGATCGACCCGGAGCAGCAGAGCGAGAGATAGGTTGGTCGCCGCTGCTGGCCGATGCGATGATTGCGGTCCTCCGCTTGCAGCCGCTCGCTGAATTTATAGCCATCGGCGTAGAAGATGGCGTAGGCGGCGTTGTTGAGCGTCAGTCCGTGGCCGCCCGCGCTCTGCGTGGCGAGCAGGAAACGGGACGCGCCGCGCTGCCAGGCGCGCAGTTGCTCGTTGCGCCTGGCCTCGGAAAGGCCGCCGTGGAACTCGCGGTATGCCTCGCGCCCGTAGCGCTGGCGTATGGCCTCGGCGATCTGCTCGATGGCGTAGTGATATTTGCACCAGAGAATGACCGGTTCGCCTTCCGGCAGCTCCGCCAGGGCATGCATCAACGTCTGCACGCGCCGGTGGTAGAAGGTCAGCCGTTGTTTTTCGCCGGTCTGCGGCACGGTGCGCGTCCAGAAGCCGCAGACGATCGATTGGAGCGCGCTGAAGAGATGGAAGATGGCAACCGAGGACCACTCCTCGTAGTCCAGGTCGAGCAAGATTTCGCGTTTGGCCTGCTGGTAGTAGCCCTCCTGCTCCTCGGTCATGTAGAAGGAGCGCGTCTCGTAGAGCTTGTCGGGCAGATCTAAACACTCATCTTTGCGCACCTGGTAGGTGTAGGGCGCGATGCGCGCCGCCAGGTAGTCGGCGTTGTGCGTGCGCACAATGCGCCCGGTGCGCACCTGGTGGCCCCATTCGTTCAGCTTCATCTCATATTCGAGATGGTTGGCGGCAAAGCTGTAGAACGAGTTGTACCCCAGGATTTTGGGACTCAGAAAGCTCATCTGCGCGTAGAGATCGGCCTCCCCCTGCGTGAAGGGCGTGCCGGTCAGGATGAGCCGGTAGCGCGTCCCGGCGCTGATGGTCGTCAGCCGCTGCGCGCGCAGGCTGGCGTGTCCTTTGATGTAACTGGATTCGTCGGCGATCACGAAGCTGCGCTCCGTCACCAGCGCGCGATAGGCCAGGATGACGCGCGCGCTCGCTGAGAGCGACTCGATGCCGATGATATGGACGATGGCCTCGCGCGGCAGCCGGTCGTCGGCCACGCGCTCGTCCCAGACCTTGAGGAGGTCGGGTGGGAGGTCCGTATGCTTGCGCCACTCCTGGGCGATGGTCTCCTTGAGGGAGACGGGGCAGAACCAGAAGACGCGGTCGTACTTGCCCTGGCGCAGCCGGGCCAGCTCGATCACCGTGCGTGTCTTGCCGGTGCCCATCTCCATGAAGAGCGCCCCGACGCGCGTCGGCAGCATCTTGGCCACCGCCGTGACCTGGTGCGGCAGCAGGCTGGTGATCGGCTGCCACACCGGCGGGGTCTGCGTGAGCTGGGAGGACATCATCATCATCGACTAGGCATCCTCTCGTAAGTCGTCGGGAATCTCAACGCTGGTCGGGGGCGTGAGCCGGGGCGGCACGTGGCTGGTCGGCGCGCCGGGCTGCTTGCTGTGGGTCGGCTGTGGTGATGCCTCGACCTGGACGAGTAGCATGCGCTGCCTGGCGTCCCTGGCCGCCTGCGCGATGGACTGCGCGGCTTCACTCAGGCGAAACTGGTAGCGTTCCGCGAAGTCCAGCACCTCCTCAAATTGTTCGGGCGGCGCGACGACCGTGCCGTTCTGGTAGCGGCTGCGCTTGATCTTTTTGGCCGCGAGAGAGAAATCTTCCTGGCGTTCCCAGGAAAGCACAAACCATCCCTCGTGCTCGCCGCTTTTCTGGCGGCGGATCCAGCGCGTCTGCTCCGGCGCGAGGTCGCCGGAGAGTATTTTCTGGCGCACCTGCTCATCGAAGACGCGCACAGGGAAGCCTGCCGCCAGCAGTGCGCGGGCGAGTTCAGCGGCGCGATCTGCTGGCAGACCATGCCATTTGGGCGTGAGCGTTCGCTGCCAGCAGATCGCGCCGTCCGACCAGGTATAGCCGAACTGAAACTTGACGATCTCCCGGAAATCCTCGCGCTTTTCGGGGAAATGCACGCTCAGGCTATTCCCGTCCAGGTGCAGCTCGGCTACCGTTTCGGTACGCGGCGACGCAGGCCGCATGGTTGCCTCGGCCAGCGCGAGCAGGCGGTCGGCATCGGTGGGCGTACCGGTCTGCTCGGTCGCCGGCGCGGGTGTGGCGGCGGCGCTTTCGAGCGATTTGTAGACGCGCAGCAGGAGGCTCCCAGGAGGGAGATCGCGCCACTCGATCCACTGGTGCGCGCTGGTCTCGGCGGAGATGACCTCGACCGCGCGCTGCAACAGCGGATCGTTGGCCTTGTCCGGCGGGAGATGCTCCAGCTTTTCCTGGAGCTCGTGGAGCTTTTCCAGGCGCAGGGACTCTGCCCAGCCCACCTGTTTCTCCGTGCCGCGCAGGGCAGGCAACTCCTGCGCCTGCGCTTCCTGCCTGGCAGCCTCCCGCGTAGCGCGCTGGTAGCACGCCAGGCATTCGCGTTCCGCCAGGCGGGCAAGACGCCAGTCCCGGATCGATTTCGAGCCGACCAGGTTGTGACGCTCCTCGTGGCCGCAGGAATGCTTCACGGTGTAGACTGCCATATGCTTTGCGCCTCCTTCCTTCCTTCTTCCTTATCGACCTGGAATGCGGCAGCGGAACTGCGCGGCTGCTGCCATTGCCTCCGAATTGGGATAGAGGCGGTACGCCTCATCGATCTGGGCGTTGTAGGACGCCTCAGTGAAGGGCGCGTCCCACCCGGCGCGGATGGCATCGTGCAGCGCCTGGGAGAATGGACCTGGCAGGCCGATGAGGCGCAGCGCCTGGATGATGCCGGTGGTAGCCTCCACCAGCAGGATATTGAGCGCCGCGCTCTGGCCGTGCAGATCAGCAGGCGGAGGCAGCGCCTCGTCGGGGTAGACCTGCGCGACCTTGTGCAGGCTGTAAGGCGCATCGCTCCAGGGGACGGCCTTGCCGAAGTGATAGAGCAGGAAGAGCACATCGCGATGCACGAGCAGACCGAAATCGGCAGGGCCATGGCTCACGGCGCGTACATCGGCTGGCGTGAGATGCGCGAAGAACAGGCGCAGCTCGTGCGTCCTGGCGCGATAATTGTACTCGCCAGCCTCCGGCCAGGAGGTGCGAGTGGGGCTGTAGAGCGTGCCGACTTGATATTTAAACATATAGGCTCCTCTAGAAAATGTAGGGCTCCTGGGCGATCTCCGCCGCTTTCTGGTACATCTGGTCGATGGCCTGCCACTCCTGCTCGACCAGGGAGGCCACTACCTGCTCCTCGGTGAGATCGGGCTTGCCGAATTCCGACCTGCGCCACTTGACGAGCTTGCGCAGCGATCGGGCCGTGGCCGTATCCAGCGTGAGCCGCTTGCGATACGGCATGCCGGACCCCTTGCGGGATCCGCCGTGATTTTTTTTAGTGGGCTGAGTGGGCTGCTGTTGCTTTTGCAAGGGCTATCTCCAATCCCGCGCCAGCCCTGCGTCATCCATACTGAAATGATCGGGGATGACGCAGGGCCGGTCATTCGCGTCAAAATAGAGCACGCCATATCGCCTCGCCTGGGAAGCGATATGGCTCTCGCTGCTATCGGTGGTGAGGATGCGCTCGCCGCGCAACTCACGCTCATAGATCACAGTGTCGCCCGGCTCCGGCTGCTTATCACTGACGAGCCGCACCTGGGGGAAGGTCAGATACATGTGAGTAAGCCTTTCTGCCAGTCTAGGAGGACGAGGCGGACTGGCGCGCCCCGCTTCTACTCCTAGACGGCAAATTCCGCTTTGCAGAAGGTGCCGTTGCTGTCGGACTTCACGCGCAGCCCGTTCGGAAGGAGATACTCTCCTTCGCCGAGATTGCGGCTGCCAGGTGCAAGAACAATGACGACCTCTGTGATGGAGCGCGCTTCCTCTTCCTCCATCCCCGGAACAATATCTCCATACACTGGCTCGTGCGATCCGCCCAACTCGCGGTTGATTCGCGCGACGTTGGCGGCAATAGACTTTGCTATGACCTGCATTTGACTGCTCCTTCGCTGATTGGCTCTCAGTACCAACTTGATTGTTGGCACTTATCAAGTATACACGCTACAATCTTGATTGTCAACAGATATCAAGATGGAATTCTGGAAGATGAGAAAAGTGGGCAACTATACACAAAATGCGTATAGTTGCCAGAAATATCAGCGGCGAGTGGCGCTGGCGAGGCGAGCCGCGCGGAGCTGGGCATGTTGGGCGAGGATGAGCGCCGTGTGCTCTGGGCAGATCGTCGAGGACCAGGCATCGGGATAGCTCGTGTAAGGATGGAGCAAATACCAGCAGTAGCAGCACTGCGGATCGGGATCCTCAACGTCGGCGATAAATTCAGGTTGGATGGCGGGAAGCGAGAAAAGGGTAGACATACGGGTGACTCCTCTCAGATAGGGAGCCTCCACCAGGAGGTCGTGCTATACTATCCCTGGCGGTGACTCCGCCCACGGCACCTGGTTGTTTTCGAGGCAGCAGGTGCCGTGTTTCGTTTCGATCAGGCAGAAGCCTCCTGATCCTCAAAAAATGCCTTGCGGGTTTCACTGATGTAGGCCGGCGAAATGGTGACACCATGTTCGGTGGCCAGGCGCTGAATTTCGCTATTGCGCACCTGCGGATTTTCGCTCAGGCAGGACCGAACGAAATCTCCCTTATCAAAAATGTTCGGTTCGGCGTTCGCTCCCCCCTTCGGCGAAAGTTTGGATTCGACGACGGTGAATTTCGGTTGGCCGCCAGTTGTTCGCTGCACCTGGCGGCCTTTCGCTGCCTGGAGCGTCTCTTGCGAGATGGCGCGCAGCTGGGCCTGGGTATCCTGCGCCAGCAGAGTGAGCTGCGCTGGCAGTGCGGCGATAGCGTTGAAATCGATGTTCGGCAGCGCTGGTGTGTTGTCGCTCAGGGCCTGCTCCAGTTGTTCGGTGATCGTTCGGTCAAAATGCTGGACGATGCGCTGCGCTATTTCGCCAAACTGTTCGGCCAGCCTTCGCTCGGTTTCGGCGACCTGGGCGGCGATCGTTTGCTGGAGCTGTTGTTCGGTCTGCTCCAGGCGCTGCGAAAGTTCGGCGAAGTGTTCGGTCACATCCGGGACCGAAACCATCTGCACCTGGTCGCGGCTGTGCGACATAACGCGCATCAGCACGCTGTAGCCGACGGCGGCAGCGCACCTGGCGCACATCAACCACTCGAGTGGAATACCGCTGAAGTGCCAGACGAAGAGCGAGATCAGGGTCAGCAGGGTGAGCCCGACGAAGGCCCAGCAGACAATGAGCAGCATCCTGGCGTGCCGCTCGCCGCGGGAGCGGGCCTGGGATGCCACGACGAAGGAGCCGGGGAGGATGACCTCTGGCGCGGTGATCATGATGCCGATGCAGAGATTATAGAGGGCCTGCACGGAGATGGATGGCACCCCGGCCTGGGCGATGATGTAGAGCGTGGCTAGCAGCATGAGCGGCTCGGAGAGACGCGTCAGCAGCATGAAGAACCACGAGAAGAAGCGGCTCAGGAAGTCCAGGTCCTTGATGGCCTGCCAGAGACCACCTGTTTCCTGCCCCCGCTGCGATTGGTTGAATGTACTCATAAGAAATCCTTCCTACCTGGCGTTTCTTTTTTTGTTTTTTTCTCGCCTTCCGGTGGGGATTTCCTGGTGTTTTGCGGGGAAATCACCCTCACATGTGAGAAAAAAAAAGAAAGAAAAATGGCGACAGATCATTTCTGAATGAGACCCAGGGCCTCGAGTTCTCCGCGCACGCGGTACGCCTTCGATTCGGCAACGGTACCAAACCGGCCATCCTGGGTCAGCGCGATGGCCAGCCTGGCGATAGTCGTGCAGCCCTGCTCGGTGATAAGTTCGTAGGCAACTTTCTGCATGAGCGTGACGCGGGTCTCGTTAATCATCAACGGAACAGCAGCCGATTTCGCAGGTGGATAGGAGTCCCTTGCGCGCGGCATTGCCGTTTGTCCTATTGGACTGCGACCATGCTCTTCCAGCTCCTCGCTCTCGATCTCCTGCTCGACCTGGCGCGCTCGTGCCTTGCGCTGCGCGGAGGACTGTTCGAGCATGGTTCTGATCTGGTACTCCTCCAGACGGGCCAGCGCGCCGGTGACGCTGCGCTTGAGTTGCCGGTGATGCAGGCGCAGGTTATCGAAGCTCGGTGAGCTGCCGCCGAGTTTGACATCGCAGAGCGGCCACTTGACGAAGATGCCGCGCGGGGCCTGGGGGCAGAAGACGAAGGATTCACCGATCGAGAGGCTGCTGATCTCCTCGGACGAGAGCTTGAGCGGTGCATCACCCAGGCGCTCGATATCGTTGCGTTCGGTCTGTTTGAAGATGACCTTCCAGTCGCCTGCCAGCACGCGCTTATCGAGCGCGGCATAGGTCTGTGTGTCGGCGATCAGTGCGAAGCCGCGCTTGCCACCCCTGCGCACGGCCACATCGAAGAGGGCATGCTGCACAGCTTTGGTAGATTCCTTGCTCAAGACTGATTCGCCAAGATTCTGTGGCACCCATTTTGTGATTTCTGTGAGTGCGATATAGAAGGGAATGCGGCGCTCTTTGGGGCGCTGCTGCTGCCAATCCTCCATGCCGGTAATCATCTCGGCGATGATCATGGCCGCGTCGTCGTCGCTCCACGAGGTGAGCTGCACGACGACCTGCAGGCATTCTTCCAGCGCGATCTGCGCGAAGTTGTAGGCGCTGGCGAGGTCGATGGCGTAGAACTTGATGCCATGAGGTGCATCGGCTCTGGCCTGCTCTGAGCCAACGAGCACGCCGCGTGGCATATGCTGCTTACGCGCGAGTTCCTCGAACTCGCCTTCGGTGTCGAAGACGGTCAGGGGAAAGCCGCGCTTCGCCAGTTGCTTGAGCAGGATCGCCTCGGCGTTGGACTTGCCGATGCGCCTGAGACCGATGAAGGTGACATTCTGGCAGGTCAGACTTTGTATGCTCGGCTGGAGGTTCTCAGCCAGGTCGAGGCCGCCGCCCTCGATCACGGCCTCTGTTGGCACGGGTGTGGGGTCTTGCGCTTGCGCTAAGGCTGGGAGTCCCCATTCCTCGTCCTCATCCTCATCGTCGCATAGCGCCTCGGCGATAGCGGCGGCGTAGTCAGCGCCGGTGAAGGCGGCTACCTGCTGGAGGTGGTGCGCTGAGAGGCGTCCTGTGGTAGCGGCAAGCCTCCCTGCCCCGTCCACGTCCTCGTAGAACGCTGGTTCGTGCCCGTGCCGCATGTAGGCTTTTCTCGCCTCCCGGCTCACGCCCTGCTTTTCGCGCTGGTACTTGATTTCGTTAAGGATGCAGTAGCCAATCACGTAGAGGAGCAGGAGCACGCCGGCCACAGCTGCCATGATCTCCAGGATGACGTCCATGCCGTAGCCGCGACTCTGTGCCTGTGGGACCAGGATGGAGAGCGCGGCGATGTAGAGAATCGTGCCGATAGCGCGGGCTTTGGGATTGATCCGCATATGGTTGCCCCCTTAGCTTTGTTGCTCTGCTTTGCGCTGCTGCTTGTTGTGCTTTACCGCCAGAATGTCGTTAGCGAGGACAAAGGCGCGCCACCTCTGGTACGCAACACTGGCGACCCATTCCTCTTCGAGTCCCTTGGCCAGCATCAGGGTGCTCGCGGCGTAGAGTGTGATGATATACCCAGCGATGATGAGTGGGTTCTGGGTAAAGAAGCCAATGAAGGTGAAGTCGGAGACGGTGGCAATGACGACGCTGATGGTGGACCAGCCCGTCATCAAGAAATGGTTATGGACCATGGCTACGGCAGTATGGCGCACCTTATGGCCATCGATGGTGACCTTTTTCGCCTCCTGATGCACCTGGAAGGCGAAACCGAGCATGCCGAACTGGATGGAGATGGCAACCAGGATGCTGATGAGCATCGCGCCTACGTAGAATGCACCCTTCTCTGCACCGATGTTCATGTACGATAGGATGGCGATAAAGGTAGTGACGACTTGCCAGATGTTGGCCCCGATGCCGAGGCCGATCTTCCCTCGGGCCAGGAAATGCACCCACCAGGGTGGCTGGTGGAGTGGCTCCTCCTCGGCGTCTTCAGCAGGCTTGAAGGCCGCAAAGATGCCGCGCCTCCGCTCTTCTTGCTGTTGTGCTGGCATTGAAAACTCCTCTTGTTGTATATCCAGAAATACGAGTGCTTTACGATGCTGCGCTACTGAGGAATCCTATCGATGCGCACTGCTCAGGCGCATACCAGCAAGTGTACCCGATACGTCTACATTTGTCAAATTCAGTCTAATAAAATCTATATAATTTGACAAATGTAGACGTATCGGGTACTCTATTCCTAAAGTTCTTATCACGAACACGAAGGGGAGCAAGCAACTATGCCGAAACTTGTTGAGGGTGAAGCATATCTAGATACCAGCGAGACATTAGCCGAGCTCGGCATATCGAGACAGAGCTTCTATAGCAATGTCAAACCGCGACTCAAGAGCTATCTTTTCGATGGCCTGAAGCGGCCCTGGTACCGCACGCGCGATGTGCAGGCATTGAAGGACGGCTATCTGCCGCGCCCTGCCTCCATCGTGATTTCAGGCATCCTCAAAGACTGGACGACGCACGTGCGCGCGCTTGGCTACCAGGCCGATACGAAGAACCGCGAGATCGTGCCGGCCACGCTGCCCGAGATGACGGCTGCCATCTTTGGCTTCGAGCCTGCGCAGCAATTTGTGAAGCGCTCCCGCATCACCTTCGTCAATCGCGTGCCGATCTGCATCTGGGATACCTACTACCCCTGGGAGCTGGTAGCCCCGGATATCCTGGCTGAGATGAAGCAGGACGAGGAAACCGATGTGGTCCGGCGCATCAAGGAACAATACGGCCTGATCGTCGGATGGAGCAAGGACCGCTACACGGCCAGGGCCGCCACCATCAAAGAGCAGGAGCTGCTCCAGCTGCTGCGCGATGATCCGGTGCTTGTTCTGCAGCGCGTCTCGCGCACGCGCGATAAGCAAACGCTGATCCTCTTCAGTGAGATGACGCTGCTCGGATCATGGTTTGCGCCCGAGCACGAGTACTACGTCGATATCTGGGGGCAGGAATGATCATCTCGTATGTGCAGGCGCGTCCTCTGCTGGAAGCTCGACGGCGCGGCCTGGTAGAGGTCGAGACCTCGCTAGACCTGGGCAGGGGCATGACGAGCGCCATCCTGGATGATGTCGGCGCGCACTTTTCGACGGGCGAGTGCCTGTCGTGGCCCCACATTGAAGAGATCAGCCAGGTCGAGGTGAAATGCTTCGTCCTGCGCGACGGCTATCTGGAGGCTGTCCAGGCTTTCTCGCCGGTGACTAATCGCCTGATCAGCCTGCTTCCCACCCAGGGCGCGCCCAGCATGCTGCTGGCGGGCTTTGTGATGCACCGCATCAAGGATATTGACCCGATGCAGCACGCGCAGCGCATGCTCGCTACCCTGGCTCCGATCACCGGCGAGGTGCTCGATACGACGACGGGTCTTGGATACATCTCTCTCCTGGCGGCGCGCAGCGCTGCGCATGTCACGACCATCGAGCTGGATCCGAGCGTAGCGGAGATTGCCCGGCTCAACCCCTGGTCGCAGGAGCTGTTCAGCGCTGCGAACATTACTCGCCATCTCGGCGATGCCTACGAGCTGGTGCCATTCCTCTCTGATGAGCGCTTCGATCGCATTCTACACGACCCGCCGACGCTCAAGCTGGCCGGTGAGCTCTACTCGGGAGCCTTTTACCGCGAACTCTACCGCGTCCTCAAGCGCGGAGGCCGCCTATTCCACTACGTCGGCGATCCGGAGAGCAAGGCCAGCGGCAGCACGACGCTGGGTGTGATAAGACGATTGCAGGAGGCAGCCTTCTCGCATGTGATCCGGCGTCCAGAGGCGTATGGCGTGGTGGCGTTAAAGTAGTCTATTTGCCCACAAACCCACTTGTATACAAACCTACAAGTGGGTTTTTTGTTGACATGCGGCAAGGGCTGTGCGATACTGCCAGCAGTTTCACAATTGACTGGAACACCCTATTGGCTTTCAGGAGGTTAACTGATGCTTGTGACTGCCATTGCCTCGCAAAAAGGTGGAACCGGCAAGACCACCACTTCTATTTCGCTGTCGGCGGGCCTGGCTCGCCGGGGAAAGCGCGTCCTGCTGATCGACGTGGACAGCCAGGCCAATTCTTCGAAGGTGCTCCTGCCGCATTACCAGCAGGTGCCGAAAGAGGAAACCGTCCACCGCACCATCCTACAGATGGAGCCGCTGCCGATCCACGATACCAACGTCCCCGGATTGCAGATCGCGCCGGCGCATATCCTGCTCTCCAATACCGATGTGGAGCTGACCACCGCGCTCGATCACCGTGAGGCGCGGCTCAAACGCGAACTGGACCGCGTCAAGAGCACCTACGATTTCGTCTTCATCGACTGCCCGCCAGCGCTGGGATGGTTGACGCTGAATGCGTTCACGGCTGCCGACCAGGTACTGGTCGTCGTGGCACCTGGCTATTTCGAGCTGGACTCGATTGTGCAGATATCGAAGACCATCACCGAAACCAGGCGCTTTTTCAATCCCGATCTTGAGCTGCGCGGCTTCCTCTTCAACATGAGCGATCCGACGGTCAACACTGCCAATTCGCTGACTATTCTGCGCAAGATGTACAGCGACCAGCTGCTCAATACAATTATCCCGCGTAACACCGACCTGCGTGATGCGCACTTCAACAAGCAGGATATTTTCGCGTACAGCCCCGCGGCAAAAGGCGCAGCGGCCTACTCTCAATTGATCGAGGAGTTATACGCATGAGCGGGGGCAAGAAGCGGCTGGATACCGACCAGGTGGCCAGCGAACTCAGCGAGTCGGCTTTTTTTCGACCCACAAGTCCACAAACGGATAAGCCCGCAAGTGGGCAAACGGACAAACCCACATCTCCACAAGTAGAGAAAACCACAAACGGTTTAGCTGGTAAACCTACAAGTGGTCAAACCCGCAAAACCACAAGTACACAAGTAGAGAAACCCGCAAAACTGCAAGTGGACAAAGCTACAAGTGGGGGTGTGGATGAAACCACAAAACCACTTGTGGAGAAGTATACAACGCATTTGCGACCAGGCACGATCAAGGCTATCAAAGTATACGCAGCCTTGCACGATATGAAAGATTACGAAGTAGCACAGATGGCATTTGACCGCCTTTTGCAGGGTGAGAAAGAGGAGCTATGAGCACTGGAGGAAAAGGTTCAAAAGGGAGTAGCCACCAGGCTCTCCATACCCGATTATTTGCGTTGCCGATCGACGGCGACCACGAATGCGATTGGAAAGAGTGGCAATGTACCATACCGCCGTCGCTACAACTGGCAGATGGAACCTGGCTCTGCTCCATGCATGCCTCGATGTACGCTGAGGAGACGGAAGAGGCAAGGCAGGCAGTGCTGGATGCATTGAAGCAGCCACCACGGGAGATCACGCAGATCGGCCAGATCATCGCACTGAACCTGATGGCGGACGGTACAACGTGCCTGGATATCGAAGCCGAGATAGATGGTGTCACCCAGGTCATGCATCTCCCTGGCCACCTTGATGAGGCTATCAGGGAAGATAACAGAGGCCCTTCTCACTGAGAGGGGCCATTTTCTATCTTCTTACCTGCCTTGAGCCGCTGCTGCTCCTCGCGCTGCAACTCCTGGATGCTCTTTTCAGGCTTGGGCAGGTCCTCCGGCATCGTGCCGCCCAGGCGCGCGATGGCTTCGCGTACCTCCTGCCCGACGCGGAAATGTGTCAGGTTGGCCTGGCCCTTCGTGCTCACTCCGTCACGACGTAGTTTAGCCTCGGCCTGCGTGGCGCGAAACATGTTGGCGGCCAGCTCCTCGCTGCCCATGTGATCCAGCACTTTCTCACCAGGTTCCAGGTCCTTGTGGCGATGCAGGTCATTCTCCCGCATGCCACTGTAGAGTCCCATATAGCCGTGATCCTGAAAAGCCGCGAAGTCGCGCGGCTCCACAACACCGGCGAGCTGCGCGGCCTCAGCCAGGCGAGCATTGTAAGTCGCCATCAGCGAGCGGAAGACCAGGCGCTTCTGGTCCTCTGGCAGGCTGGCCAGCGCCAGCTCGTCGGCGATCTCCTGGCGGCGCGTCTGCACCGCGAAGTACGTTTGACCCAGCGCCACGATCGGCTTGGCAGGATCAGCATTCTGCACGATCAGATAACAGGCATAGCGCGAGAGGTGGTAGTCCTCTCGCGAGCGCAGCGCTCCTTTGCCGGCAACGATCATGTTAACCTGGAGGTTAAAATGATCTGACACAGCTTGCCCACTGTTTTCACAGGCTGCCTGCGCCTCCTGGATCGGCTTCTGGAATTTCTGCCAGGTCGAGTAGCCCAGCAACTTATAGAGTTCGCGAGCGGACCAATATTCGTTGCCTGCCTCATCTACGCGACGGATGCCGTCAAACGGCGAGACGCGCTGCATGTTCTCCTGCATGAGACCTACCTTTCTTGAGCGATGCGCTTCTTGCGACCGCGCTTCACCTCTACCTTGTAAGCGTCTACGTCGGCTCTCCAGTACAATCTCCCTCGCGAGCCGATTTCAAGGGTCCTGATCTTGCCGTAGCGCGCCAGCGTGCGCGGGTAATTGCCATCGATCTGGCGCCCGCTGTTCTGCGAGAGGCGCTCAACCGCCTCCTGCGTCGTGTACCACTCATCCAGGTTGATTCTCTTCGATGGAGCGGACATGAATATCCTCCTGTGTGCCAGACTCGTCACGTGTTAAAGCAAGTATAACATCAAGACGAGTTAAAAACAATACCCTATCGCGAGTTTTATAAAATGCTCGAAATTTGGTCACAAATCAGCCTAAAAAGCTTGACTAATTAACTCGTATCGTGTTAATATATAAGTGTCGAAGGGACATCCTGAGCCAGCACAAAAAGAGAAGGAAGCAGAACACATGCGCAGAAGTCTTTCCAACTACCGCTATCACCCGACCCTGCCGCGCCACGTCGCCGAGGCGACGGTGGTACGCGAGAGCGAGGAACTGATCATCGAGGAGCACGATCCCGCCCAGTTCGGCGCGGAGACCGTCTGGCTGGTGGCCTCCCCCAACCGCACCAGCATCCTCTTCCGGGGTCGCTACTACGTGGTTGCCCAGGTAGAAGGCGAGTGGATGTGCAGCAGCCGCGACGAGACGCTCGCAGCAAAGTTGATCGAGCAGGTCAGGCAGCACCTGGCCTGCTCGACCTGCTCGCAAGAGCCGGCGCATGGCCGATATTATCCCGTGTTTCGCGGCAGCCAGGGATGGACGCGGTTCCTGTCATACGGGCAGGATGTGAGCTTCGCGAGCGAGGCCGAAGCTCAGACGTACCTGCTGGGCGTCGTGGGCGAGACGCGCGTGGAATATGAGCCGCGCCACGACTGATATTCAGGCCGGGGAGAAAAACAATGGAATTCGAAACCAATTTCGGGTGGGACCTGCCAGCGGGCGTGTCGCTGAGCGATTTCGACGAGGAACCGAGGCCTCGCCGCACCTGGCGGCAGCGCCTGTGGCTTGCGTGGTATGATCTCCACTGGCAGCTTTGGCGGTTGCGCCGGCGGCCAGCAGTCGAGATCTCCAGCGATCCGTTCCTGCCGGACTTTCCAGGCGAGTAGGTTGTAAGAGCCACCCATCCAACGGGTGGCTCTTTTGCGCTGCAGCGCCGCTTGAAATGGATGATACAATAGTGGAGTTATCGCAATACGAACTATTCGTTCTAGAGGTAATCGGCACTCTTCTTCAATCGCCGTGGTTCTTTCAGAGTTCCTACAGTCTGGACAATAGCGAAGAAGAGTGCCGCGCTATGCTAGATTTCTAATCGCTTTGCGATGTATCCTCTAAGCGACCCCTCTTCACCGGTCGCGTTTTTCTATCAACTGTGGGGGAGTCCTTATCATGCATCTTTTCTGCGCGCAAACAGCACTGGCGGAGGCGCTGGACCTGGCAAGCCAGGCCGTGCCCTCCAAAGCTGTCATACCCATCCTATCCCATGTCCTGCTCAGCGCCGATCCCCGCGACGGCACCACGCTGACAGCCACCGACCTGGAGATCGGCATTCTCGCCCACCTGGAGGCGGAACTGGTCGAGCCGGGCCGCCTGGCGGTCCCGGCCAAACTGCTGCTCGACCTGGTGAAGCGGCTGCCCGCCACCGACCGGCTGGAGCTGCGGAGTGACGATCGCCACACGCTGACGATCGCGGCCCCGCGCAACCTGACCCACATCCGGGGCCAGGACGCCGAGCAGTATCCCCGCCTGGCGGGAGGCGAGCTGTTTGGCTCCGCCTTCTTCATCGAGTCCGCCGCGCTCAAAGTAGCCATCGAGTCCTCGGCCTTCGCCGCCTCCAAAGACACGGCGCGCCCAACGCTCACCGGGGTGTACCTCGACGCGCAGGGCGAGCAGCTCTACCTGGTGGGGGCCGATAGCTTCCGCCTGGCACGCGCGGGCATCCCCTTCACCGGCGCATTGCCGCAGCCGCTGCTCATCCCGGCCAGGGCGCTGCTCCACCTGGCGCGCATCCTGCCGCCGGACGATACGGTGGAATGCCATGTCTCAGAGAGGCGCGATCGCGTCAAGTTCGTCACGCGCCGCCTTATTTTCCACGCGCACCTGCTCTCCGAAACATTCCCCGAGTATCGCCGCATGTATCCAGACCCCGAACGCCTGCACCTGCACATCACCGCGCCGCGGGATGAGCTGCTGGCACACCTCCGACGCGCCATGCTGTTCGCCCCGGAGGGCCACGGGCTGACGCTCGATTTCCAGCAGGAGCTGGGAGGCTGGCAGCTGCGCATGGAGTCCTCCAACCAGGAGGTGGGGCGCAGTCAGCACGAGCTGCCGGTAGAGGCCGAGGGCGACCCGATGAGCCTGGTGCTCAACAGCACCTACCTCAAGGATGCGCTGGAGGCCATGGAGAGCGAGCGCGTGCGTCTGGAGGTGCAATCGCCGCGCGCGGCCCTGGTGCTGACGCCGGTGGGTGGCGAGGCGCGCGATTCGGTCTTGATGCCGATGTTCGTCAACCGCTAGCGCAGGAGGAGGCACAGGCGATGCCGCTCACCATTCCTTTCCTGCTGGCCTACACGCTGCAGGCGCTCTGCTTCCTGCTGTGGGCGCTGGCGAGCTTCGAACTGACCTGGGATCTGCTGCTGCAGGTGCTGGCGAGCCTGGCCGCCTTTCCAGCGCCGCCCTACGAGAGCGCGTGGCGCTGGCGGGGACGCATGCTGCTCAACAGCGCCAGGTGGTGTTTCTGGCTCTTCTTACTTGGCTCCCTGCTCTACTACCTGCCGCAGGCGGCGGCGCATGCCATCTTCACGAATTGTCTGATGTACGACGTATTCCATCCCCAGGCGCCCTGGTACGGCTGCCTGCTACCATAAAGGATCCTGCGCGATGTCGATCACAACGGACACGATAACGATTACCGCGTCCGCCGGCGCGGCCGAGCCCGACCAGCCATCCCCCAACTGGCTCTCGGCGATGCTCCAGCAGCTCCGGTCGGTGCGCATCACACACACCTTCGACCTGACGCCGTCCGGCCAGCAGCTCCTCGACCAGGTGCTCGGCCGCAGCTACCTGCTGCTGCTCTACGGCACGGAGGGCGAGCTCACGGACGCCGTCATCCGCCTGGCGGCCTGGTTGCCCGACCCGCTCTATACCATCTCGCCGGTCTACAAGGCGCAGAGCCGCCTGGCCATCGACATCACCGGCCAGGTCGGGCAGGAACTGCGCGAGTACCTGTCGGGCTGCGGGTTGGAATTCTGGCTGATCAAGCTGGATCCGGCACGCCCGCGCGTGCTGTGGCGAGCAGGTCGCGATCCGCAGCGCACCCATCTGACACGTCAGAACGGGCGGGCGCGTATCCTGCGCGATGCGCAGTTCTGGAACTGCTATCTGGACGGCGACGGGCGCATCGAGGAGCGCGTGCCCTACGTCTTTCTGAAGCCTGCGGAGCAGGGCCGCGTTCCGATTGGCCATACCTGCCCGCATTGTGGCACGGAGTGCGGGCACTACCACGAGCCGTTTTGCCTGATCGAGATCTGCCCATTCGACGGGCGCGGCATCAACGACGGCGAGACCTGCTGGCACCTGCGCGACGCGCTGGCCGCCATCGACCATGCGCCGGCGGGATCGCCGGTCGAGACCACTGCTACGTATCAGGACGAGCAGGATGCCTACGCCGTCCTCAATCGCTTTCTGTACCGGCCGCCTGGTGGCAAGCGCGCGCTGGAACTCTGGCAGACGCTGCTCTTCCGCCAGAGCGCCGATAGCCGCCTCGTGATGATTCAGCTGGGCGAACAGGGCTACGGCCTGGAGGAGCGCGTCTACCGCAGTTCGGTGTGGGCCGTGGCCGCGCTCGAAAAGATGGGGTTTACGCCCCTGAACCAGAAGCGCTAGGTGGAAAGAAGGGAAAGCGATGCCCGACCACAAGGGGCTGTGCCTCCTGGCCATCGAGGAGGTGCAAGCCTATCTGAGGCTGGCCAGTCCAGGGGCGCGCGCGCTGCTGGAGCGCGCCACCTTCTGCGTGCGCCGCCTGCCGCCCTCGCACCCGGCCGCGCAGAGCTACATCCAGAGCTCGCTGGCGCACAGCTACCAGCTCCTGCCGGAGATCGCGCTGGAACGCGTCTACGCGCCAGGCGTCGAGCGCGTGCAGTACATCGGCTGGCGCGGCCTGCTGCAATTGTCGCGCCTCTCCGACTACAACGTTGTACTGCTGGCGCTCGACCGTGCGGTCGAGCTCTTTCCGCTCGACGAGTGGCTCTACCTGGCGCGGGCGCGCGCGCTGTTCGCCGTGCAGTACTACGCGGCCGTCCTAGAAGACTGCGCGCACGCGCAGCAACTCGACCCACTCAATTCAGCAGCCTACCTGCTGGAAGGCGAGGCCGAGTACCTGCTGGGGCACTACTGGGAGGCCCAGGCGGCACTGACCGACGCGCTCTCGTTCGCTCCGGATCACCCGCGCGCCTACCTCGACCGGGCCATGGCGCGCTACGCGCTGGCCGAGCGGGAGCGCGTCCCCGACCAACGGCGCTGGCTGGAGCTGCAGGCCACACGCGACCTGGAACGTGCCGAGGCGCTGCGGCCCGACATGCAGGGAGAGATCGAGCGCGTGCGGCAGACCTATTTCAAAGGATGACCAAAAGCGTCTACAACTGTTGACAAGGCGCATACGATATGATACAATCCGCGTCGGCACTAGATTCGCGAGAGAAGGGAAGCATGGCGGCATGATCGAGGCATCAGCGACTCCAGGGACCCCGCCCGCCGATGGAGAACAGATGTTTCTCCATGCGGAGGAGTATGCCCTGCCGCCGGCCTACCGCCAGGTCGTGCAGGCCCTGCGCTACCTGGCCGGGGCCGACACGGGCCGCTTCGGGGACGCCATGGGCTTCTCGCGCGTGCATAGCGCCGACGGCAAGAGCCTGGCGCGGCGCTTCCGCGAAAAGCGCCTGCACCTCAACGCCAACCAGCTGCGCTACGGCTACAAAATCATCTCGACCTACAGCCGCCAGCTCGCCGCGGCGGGCCTCTCGGTCCCAAGCCAGCCGGAGATCGACCAGGCCGCCGAGGAGATCGCCAGGGGCGCGGCAGCCGCCACCCTGGCCCACCAGCAGTATTTACTCGAGCAGGCCCGCGCCGCCACCGCACCGGCGGCGCCCTCGGCTCCAACCCGCAGGGCCCCGGCCAGCTGCATCGTGCGCCGCGGCGACCTGCTCTTCATCCGCTTCCCCTTCAACCCGCGCCTGGTCGAGGTCATGCATGACCTGCAGGTGCTGCGCGACCAGCGCGCTCTCAAGGAAAAGCACCTGCCCTACGTGCGCTTCGTCGACCCGGCCACCGGCTGGCAGGCCCCGGCGGCGCTGCTGGAAGAGGTGGTGGACCGCCTGCCGGGCTTCGCCAGGAGCAACGAGGTGGAGAGGGGCTGGGCCGCCATCCAGCAGCGCCGCGGCGCTGAAGAGGAGGCCAGGCAGCGCAGGCAGCGCGAGGCTGCCGAGCGCGTCGGCAAGCTCTACGCGGCGCTGGGAGACCTCACGGCGCAGCTCGCCAACGGCTGGCGGCTCTACCAGCATCAGATCGAGGCCGTGGAGACGCTGGCCGTGTGGGGATCGGGCATCCTGGCCTACGAGATGGGATTAGGGAAAAGCCTGGTCGGCTGCGTGCTGGGCAAAGCCTACGAAGCGGCCTACGGCGCGCGCGTCATCGTGGTGGGGCCGCGCACGCTGCGCGTGACCTGGATGCGCGAGGCGGCGGCGGTGGGGCTGGGCATCGAGTACTACACCTACGAGCGCATGCCCAGCGCCGAGGACCTGCGCGCCGACCTCTTCCAGCGCCCCTACGTGCTCTTCGCCGATGAGGCGGCCGCCTTCCAGAACATGGCCGCCCAGCGCACGCGGCGCGCCATCGACCTGGCCTGGGGCGCGCTGGGCTGCTTCCCCATCACCGGCACGCCCATGCGCAACGGGCGGCCCCGCGAATTGTACCCCCTGCTGCTCATGACCAGGCACGAGCTGGTCTACGCCGAGCTGCCCGACGGGTCGCCCGACACGAAGCGCATCGCCGAGCTCAAGGCCGACTACGTGCGGCGCTACTGCGACGGGCACACCAACGAGGAAGGGTTTTACGACAGCGCGGGGGCCATCCGCCTCGACGAGCTGCACCACATGGTGGTGCGCAGCGAGCGCGGCGTGCTGCGCAAGCGCAAGGACGAGTGCCTGGACCTGCCCAGGAAGATTCGCAAGTTCGCGCAGGTCTCGCTGCTGGACGAGGAGGTCAGGCGCTACGACCGCGAGCTGCACGCCCTCTGGCAGGGCTATCACCGGCGGCTCGCCGAGAAACTGGAGCAGTACCGCGCGGTGGAGATGGAGGGCGACCTGGAAGCGGCCCTGGCCCGCTCGAGCGAGAGCCACGGCGCGCCGCGCGATATCCTGGAGCTGGCGGCGCTCAAGGAAGCCATCGAGGCCGAGCTGCTCGCGCGCCGCAAGGAGGACCTCGAGAGCGGCGAGGCGCTCGTCTCGCTGGGGCACCTGCGCCAGGCGGGCAGCCACGCCAAGGCGCGCGCGGCCGTCGAGACGGTGCGCCAGCTCTTCGAGGAGGATGCCGAGAGCGCGGCGGAGGCCGCCGAGGAGGGCGCGCCGCACAAGTCGGCCCAGATCGTCATCTTCACGGCCTTCACCGAGACGGCCCGCCTGCTGGCCGACGCGCTGCACGCGTATGGCGTCGGCCTGCTCAGCGGGGAGAGCGACGACCGGCAGCGCCAGGCCGACATCGATGGGTTCCAGGCCAACCGGCTGCGCGTGATGGTGTGTCTCTACGGCGCCGGTGGGGTGGGCGTGACGCTCACCAAAGCCAACGTGGTGCTGCTCCTGGACCGGCCGTGGACGCCGGGCGATACCGAGCAGGCCGAGGACCGCCTGCACCGCATCTCGCAGGACAGCGAGGTGCTGGCCATCTGGCTGCAGCTGCCGGAGGAGATCACCAGGGTCGATCAGAAGATCGACGCGGTGCTGCTCCAGAAGCAGGAGCGCGCCATCAAAGTGCTGGACGGCACGCTCGACAACCTGCCGCCCGATATCCTGTTCAAGAATATCGCGAAGGCGATGCTGGAGGACGTGGTGGCGGAGCGCTTACAGAAGAAGGCGGAGACATCCGCGTAATCGATAGAAAATTGCGGGGGCATAGACATGAAAACAGTAGTGCAGCAACCGGACGCGCAACTGACGCGGCGCGCCTCGGAGAGCATTCGCAGCCTGCTCGGCGGCAATCCGCCGGGGCAGGGGGCGATGCTCCTCGACCTGGGCGAGTATACCGAGCTCTGGCGCAGGCTCGTCGAGGCCTACGGGCTCGGAGGCACCGACGGCGTGAAGCGCGTCTACAGCGCGCTGGCCGTCGATCATCCCGAGCTGCACCTGCTGGCCAGCGAGACGCTCAGCAAGGCGCAGGCCAGCGATGCCCCCGCCAGAGCTGACAGCGGCGTTCCATCGCTGGGCAAGTACAAGCCCCTGCCCGAGCGCCTGCGCTTCGCGCCGCACCTGGTGGCCGCCGGCTGCCCCTGGCTGACGCAGGTCTACGAACCGTTCTCGCGGCGCTGGGCCCCGCGCGCCGCCGAGGGGTTCCACCGCGGCGCTGGCATCTGGCTGCTCTCGACGGTGGCCGCCGGGCGCGTGATCTGCCACTTCGGCCCCGGTCCCCGCAAGACCAACCTCTACCTGGCGCTCACCGCCAAAACCGGTATTTTCACCAAGACCACCGTGGCCAAGGTGGCCAGGGCCGTGCTGCGCGCCAGCGCGCTGGACTGGCTGCTGCTGGGCGACGACAACCCCACACCTCAGAAATTCTTACACGAGTTGGCGGGCTACCTTCCCGCCAATTACGGCAGCCTGGATAGCGAGACGCGCAGCCGCGCCGAGCGGCGCTACGCCTTCAGCGGCCAGATCGGCTGGTACTACGACGAGTTCTCGCAGTTCGTGGCCGCCATGAACAAGCAGAACGGCCACATGACCGAGTTCCGGGGCATCCTGCGCTGGATGGATGACGATAAGGAGAGCTACCAGGCCGGCACGATCGGGCGCGGCGAGGATGCCATCAGCGAGCCGTACCTGGCGCTGCTGGCCAACATGACCCCGGACGACATGAAGCTCTCCTCGAAGAGAGGCTCGACCATGTGGGGCGACGGCTTCTGGGCGCGCTTTGCCTTCATCACGCCGCTCGACGACAGGCCGAAGCACGACCGCTGGCCGAGCGACGAGATGCGGGTCCCCGGCGAGCTGAGCATGCCGCTGGCGGGCTGGCATCAGCGACTCGGCGAGCCGCATGTCGAGATCGTCGAGGGGCAGGACAAGAACGGCAAGTCGACGGGGGAGTACCAGGCGCGCCGACTGGATGGCCTGCCCAGGCAGGTGGTGCGCTACGACGAACGCATCGTGGACGCCTTCTACGCCTACAACGACGCCCTGCTGGATATGGTCGAGTCGGAGGAGTGCGGCGCGGACGTGGCCGGCAACTACATCCGCTTCTCCGACAAAGCCTGGCGCATGGCCTGCCTGTTCGCCTCGCTGGATGCCAGGGAGGACGCGCCGACCATCGAGCTGCGCCACTGGGCGCTGGCGCAGGACATCGCCGAGGAGTGGCGCATGAACCTGCACGCGCTGATCGAGAAGGTCAACGAGCCGGCCCAGACCTACAGCGAGCTGATCGAGGAGAAGATCCTGGGCGTGGTGCAGCGCTTCGAGGCGCGCCGCACCTTCCCCACCATGCGCAACCTGCGCCAGAACGTCTACGGCGTCTCGACCGAGGAGCTGGCACGCATGGTCAAGGCCATGACCAACAGCGGCCAGCTGGAAAAGCTCTCCGCCGGTCGCACCGAGTACTACCGCCTTCCGGCGCTGGATGCGCCCCCGATGGAAGAGCACGAGGAGGGCGATACGGCCAAATCCGCCGCCATCAGCCTGCCGAAGAAGAAAGAGGACACCACCCATGCAGAACAATGAACTCGACATTCCACCCCACATCGTCAATAAGCTGGCCGCCCAATTGATCGAAACCTACCGCTTCAGCGATACGACGTGCGCTGCGCTCAAAGCCGACAACGACCAGATGCGCACGATCTTCAGCATGTACAAAGTCGCCTTCGATATCAACATAAAAGACGAGCCAGGTAAGGCCGAACTGCTCACGCACATGTTGAGCGCATCGGTAAGATTCTCGAGAGCGAGCAAACCATGGCCCTGTCTGTCAAGAAGCTGCTCGGCGAATTTGTCGTCTAGCCGAAAGAAGTGATCGCATGCCGGACCTGATGACGCTCATCGAGCAGTACACCTCGCTCAAGCAGATCACGCGCACGCACGGCGGCGGCGAATTCGCCGGGTCCTGCCCCTTCTGCGGCGGCCAGGACCGCTTCCGCGTGTGGCCCGCCCCGGACGAGGGAGAGCCGCACTACTGGTGCCGCGGCTGCAACCAGGGCGGCGGCCTGGTGGCCTTCCTGCACGAGAAGGAGGGGCTTTCCTGGGCGGAAGCCTACGAGGTGGCCGAGAAGGGCAGCGAGGTGGCCGAGGTGCGCGAGGGCCGCGAAAGAAAGCCTGGCCAGGTCAAATCGACGCCCACCGTGGAGGGCGCGCCGTGCATGGAGTGGCAGATCTCCGCCAGGGTGCTCTGCAAGCAAGCCATGGCGCTCTTGTGGAGCGAGGCCGGCGCAAAGGCGCTGGGCTACCTGCGCAACAAGCGCGGCCTCTCCGACGAGACGATCCGGCGCGCCAGCCTGGGCTTCCTGCCCAGGGACCTCTACGAATCCTACGGCGATTGGGGGTTGCCGACCCCGCGCGGGCGCAAGAAGATGTTCATCGCCGGCGGCATCACCATCCCCTACCTGTGGGGAGAGCAGCTCTGGAAGGTGCAGGTCAGGCGGCCCTTCGAGGAGAAAGACAGGCGCTACCTGATGATCGAGGGCAGCGCCAACGCCCTCTACCTGACGGGAGAGCCGCGACCGGGCCAGCCCATGCCGCTGGTGGAGGGCGAGTTCGACGCGCTGGTGCTGGCGCAGGAGGCGACCAGGGGAGCCTGGCTCGACCTGGCCGTGGCCGCCACCGGCGGCACCGATGGCGGGCGCAACTCGCGCTCGATGCTGTGGCTTTCGCTGTCGGAGGTTGTGCCGGTGTGCTTCGACCCCGACGAGGGCGGCAACGCGCGCGCGCAGTGGTGGCTGGAGCGCCTGGAACAGGCGGCGCGCTGGTCGCCAGGCTACGGAGACGTGAGCGACATCCACCGCCAGGGCTACGATGTCGCCGAGTGGATCGCGCGCGGCATCGAGCACGCGCGGGAGGCGCTGGCCAGCCGAAGCGCCACGCGCCCCCCGGAGTTCCAGGGCGAGGCGGAACCCGCGCGCCGCCCGGCCAGGCGCGCCATCGAGGGGGCCTGCGATTTCTGCACGCGGCCCGCGCGCTACCGGGACCTGCACGACCGGCTGTGGTGCGCGCAGGACGCGCCCAACGGCGCCACGGATAGCGATGGCTACACCAAACCCGATGCGGGCCCGGGCTCGCACGATCCGTCGGCTGCCGCCGGGGTGTGCTGGCTGTGCGGCGAGGAGATGGTCCACATCGACCTGCACGAGCGCGCCTGGTGCAACGAGCACGCCCCACAGGAGCTGCGCCTCTCGGACGAGCAGCTGGCGGCCTGGCTGGCCCCGGATGGCGGCGCAGACGCGCCGCAAGCGGAACCCGCGCCGCTTCCCGGCGAAGAGCAGTGCATGGCCACGTACTGCCACCGGCGCGCCAGCCGCTACGACGGCCTGGGGAACCAGTGGTGCGAGGCGTGCGAGGCGCGCCAGAATCTGATGAACTTTGGCCTCGACTACGGCTTCCCGGCCTGGCAGGACCCGCGCGGGGGGACGTCGCTGGAAGGCGCTGAGGCCGCCTACCTGGAGGCGGCCACGCGCTGGTCGGTCGAGACCATCGCCGACGTGCTGCTGCTGCTGGCCACGGCGCTCGCCTTTCAACACTTGCAGCAGGATGGCACCGCCGATCCGGATGTGCAGCCGGAAACGTTCGCGCACGAGGTCTATGACGACGTCAAACGCGACATTGCTGCCCTGATCGAGCCGCCTGCGCCGCAGCCGAGACGCTCGCCGGTGCAGGCCGAACGCTATCCCGTCTGCGCGTGTGGCGCGTGCGAGTGGTGCCAGGTGCGCAGCGAGCTGCGCGCGCTGGGAGCTGCGCACGGCTGGCCGCGCGTGCAGCTCACGCCCTGGTCGGCCATGCTGCCTGGGGAAGCGGGCTGGGAGATCTTCCTGGCCAGGCACAACCTGGCGACGCTGCGGCAGCTCGCGGCGAAAATAAAGGGGCCGGGCGCGTAAGGGGGGAGAATACGCACCCGGCTCTACCCAGACAAATGCGTCAGCGCGCGATCGGGTGTCCGGCCCGCGAGCGCTGGGACGCTCCCGGCAGGACAACGCGCCGCAGCGCTGGCGCGGAGACAGGTGAAGAAGCAGGCACAACGGGAACGGCGGACTGCTCTCGCTCCTGTACTGGTGTTTGTTGCAGCAGCTCCTCAAGCTGCGCATAGGCGCTCTGGAATTGCGTGAGCGCGTCACTCATCCTCCCAAACATGCCCCGCAACATCTGAATGGTGGGAGCCAGGTCGCGGCGTTCCTGGTTTTCCCGTATGGCGCGCAGCACCAGGGCCTGGAAGGCATCGCGCATGCCGAAGCGCGCGTTGAAGCCGCGCAGCCAGATCTCTCCTCGCAGCAACAGTTCTGCTACCGCAATACTCTCCGTGTCTGCGATCACGGCATGACATTGCTCGCAGACACGCACGTCCCCGAGCAGCAATGCCCCGCACGTGTGGAAAAAGAGAGAAGCCCCGGAACCACCATCGGAAGTAGACATCCGTTATACTCTTTCTAGCTGATATCGACGCAGTACGTAGGGAAGCGACGGATTATACTATAGCACAACTCGTAAAGCGATGGAAGCAAACGTGACAAACTGGCTACTTATGCGGACGCCATGCCTGTTTCCCATTGACCGCATCGGGCGTAAATGGTATACATCACAGTACCAAATAAGGTCTCTGCCTTATAGAAAGGGAACGGCATGAACCAGCACCCCTCGCTGAGCGAGGAAGAGTATCAGGCGCTGGCGGAGTTCCGTTATCTCTTGAGGAGCTATCTGCATTTTTCGGAAACAGCGATTCGTTCGATGGGCTTGCGCCCGCAGCAGTATTTGCTCCTGCTGGCCATCAAAGGGATGCCGAAAGGTCGTGAACCGACCATGAGCATGCTGGCCAAACGCATGCAGCTAGCGCCGCAAACGCTGGTGGAACTGGCAGATCGCGTCGAGCAAGCGGGCTGGGTCTCCCGCCGGCGCGACCCGCAGAACAACCGGCGCGTGCTGCTCTCCATCACGCCGACAGGGGAGGCCATCTTGGAGCGCCTCTCCATTCTGCACAAGATGGAGCTGCTGAGTCTGGGACCGCAGCTCGTCACGTCTCTGCAGCGCCTGATACGCTAAGAAGCAGCCCCGATCTGGGAGTCGGGGCTGCTTCTACACTTCTTATAGCCATAAAACGGACGACACTCGTTGCGGCACGTACATAACGCTTGACAAAATGACGCGCAGCGCATACCATGATGCGCGGAGGGAGACATGTATATTTTGTATGGCACCTTGCCCACACCTGATGGTGAGCGGCTCGTGCTGGCCGCCGAGGCCCACGAGGGCGCGACGCAGCTGGAGGTCGCGTGCTACCTGCACGTCACAGGACAGCCGGAGCACTGGCCAGGACAGCGCCAGGCGGGGCAGCGCTCCGGGCGCTACACGCTGTTTCTGCTGCCGCTCCACGCAAGGTCAGGCACGCTCTCCCTGCTCCTGCGCACCCACCGCCCAGGAGAGGAAGAGCGGGAAGAGACGCGCAGCGAGGCTATGCTGCACTACACGCACTTTGGCAGCGGCGAGGGGCTGATGACGACGAGCAGGGGGTCCGGCGTGGCGACCCTTCCCGCGCCGCGGCAGCGCCTCGACGTCCAGGCGGTGGGCGAGCTGTCGCCGGGCGCCGCACTTGAGATCCTGCTGCTCTCGTCCACCTGGACCGGGGCGCACCTCATGCAATCGACGCCAGAAGGCAGGCGGCGGCTCACCGGTTGGGAGATCAGCGGAGAAGAGCATACCGAGGGCGTGCCGGGACACCCGGCCATGCTGCAGGCGGCACAGGTCGTCATGGCCTCACCCGGAGCGCCGCTGCGCAGCGGCTACCTGGTCTGGGGCGGCAACGCCGGGGTGCATGCTGGCGGAGCCTCCGGCAGCCTCTACCCCTACCTGCTGCTCGATACCCTCTCGGCACTGCCCCAGCGCGTGCAGCGCCTCCTCGCGCCACCCTCGGCCGCAGGTGAGGGCTAGTACTCCAGAACAAGAAGAGACCCCACCTGTGAGCGGGTGGGGTCTCTTCCGGTGCTCTCTACGCCTACTTCGCGAACACTGCTACTGTAGCGCCGCGCCGCGGCGGCGTCAACTCTTCGTGTTACGACCGGTACTTTTGTCGTGGCGTGTCGGGCGCAGGTCAGTACGCACGCGCCTGGTCTGCACTGGCGGCCGACCATCGGCCTGCTCTTCCTGTGCATCGCCACCTGGCGCGCCCTCCACAATCACGATATCGCGATCACGGCGTGGCGACAGGATGGCTCCCCGTTTCAGGATCATCGGAAAACACCTCCCTTCTGGCTGGATTGTCCCCCTGCGGCAAGTGTAGTGGAGGCGTAGGTGGAAAAACAAGGGCAGGCGAGTCCAGTTCGTCGCGCCAGGCCGCCGGCAACACCACCAGCACCGTGATCTCAACGCCGGGCAGATCGGCGTGCTTGATGGGCACCTCCAGGATACCCGCCAGGTCGAGCGAGCTGTACGTTGGAGCCGCGTGCTCGCTGAGCGCGGCGGGCATGGGTCCGGCAAACGCCCAGCGGTCTTGCCCGATGCGGCGATTGAACAGGTTGGTAAGGTACGCCTGGAGCTCGCGTTTGACAGCCAGGCTTCTGAGTTCATCCTTGAGCATGGGCCTGTTCCTTCTCCTTTCGAGCGTCCAGCAGCCACGCTGGCACCGTATCGATGCGGGGGATGACCTGGCAATCGCTGGCCAGCAGCGCCAGCAGCAGGGCCGAGAGTGACTGGAAGGTACGACGCGATTCCTGCGGGTCCGGCTCGTCGTGCCGGTAGAGGGCGAAGAGCTCCCCCTCGATCTGCACATCGTAGTCGATACCGCGCAGCGGATCGCGGAAATGGATCGCCTTGCGAATGAGCAGCTGGCGCAGCGCTCCGCCGGGAACCTCGACCAGCTCTTCAGGGCGCAGCAAGTAGCTCTCAGGACCAGGATCAACAACCACCATCGGCGGACCCTCCCTCGACGATGGCCAGCAGCGGCTCTGTCCTCGCCTCCAGTTCGGAATTGGGCGCGGGCGGTGGCGGTGGCGGCCAGGGCAGGCCGAAATCGGAGCGGCGCAGCTGTGCCGTGCGCTCCGGATCGTCGGCATCATACCACAGGATACCCAGGATAGCATTGCGCTCCAGGTAGGCGCGCAGTTCATCGAAGTCGAGCGGCGGCGGATCGAAGAGCACGTCGGGGGCCAGGCGATAGCAATAGAGAGCGGGCGCGTCGTTGTCGCGGCCCAGCTCGGGGCCGAGCGCCAGGCAGGCCAGCCTCCCGTCGGGCCACTCCTGGAAGTCGGTGGCATCAACCGCCGCCCAGTACGCTCCGGTATAGGGCATCTCACGTGAGATCGACTCATAATAGTCGGTGAAGCTGCGGCCATCCTTGCCCAGCACCGATGCCTTGTACTTCGCCAGCTTGATGAACCGACCCTTCTGCACCAGGACGTCACAGAGCGCCCCGTCGCGCAGGCGCGTGGCGATGGCGCGCCCAGAGTCCCAGACCCAGGCGCATTCAGGATTCCGCTCGGGCTTGACCGTCTGGAAGGGATCCAGCAGATCCGGGTCGCGCAAGTAGAGGGTTGGTGTGCGTGGAAGCATGATGCTCCTCCTTTGTTTCTTCTTCGCCCTCGTCGCCTGGAGCGCCGAGCTCCCCGCGATAGAGCGAGATGACGTGACTATCGGGGTCGATCGGCCCCTCGACGGGTAGTTCCGAGCGCCAGAAGCCGACGCCCACGAACATGACCGTATCCGCCTCGCGCGTCTCTGATTTCTGCTCCAGGCGCTGGCCGACCAGCACGTGCAGCAGATAGGGCTGGCGACCGGCGCGCCGACCCTGCTCTATGGCGCGCAGCTCCTTGCGCGAGGCCGGCTTCGGCTCGCAGTAGTAGACCAGGTGCCAGACTTTTAATGGCAGCTGCTCGACGCCGGCAGCGTTCTGCCAGTGGCCATGCGCATCGAGAAACGGATAGCCCAGCAGGGAGACCTGGCCGGCGATCTCCTGCAGGCGAAAGCGATCTCCATCGGCGTACAGCTCGGCCAGCTTCACGCCGAGCGTCGTGACGTAGGGCAGATCGGGCGCGGCGATGTCGCGCAGCGGGATCTGTTCGAGCCGCCTGCGCATCTGGCGCGGTGCGGCGCGTGGCGCGTGTTTCATGGGTGGTGCTCCTTTTCCTTTTCAAGCGCGCGCAGGTAGTCGCTCAACGACTGCTGCTGCGCGGCACGTGGCCCAGGCGCGGCGACCAGGCTGGCGTGGAAGTAGTACTTGACGAGCGGACCGCTCGCCGCCGGGGCGTAGCCGGCATACACAGGGTGCTCGCCAGCCATCGTGAGCGCGGGATAGACGAGCGAGATGCGCCCGGGCAGCGCGCAGCCCTGTATCGTGAGGGGCGCGATACCGTGATAGCGCAGCAGCGCCGCCATCATGTGCAGCGAGAGGAAGATGCCCAGCGCGCTGTACACCGCCGTCTGCTCCCTCTCCGCGATGGCAAACGTCTCCAGGTGGCCTGCCGCCGCCACCTTCACGCGCCCATCTGGAAGCGCCTTCGTGACAATGCGGCAATCGCACAGCTGGCGCAGGTACTCCTCGCCCGGCAGCATCAGGAGACCGCGCGGGCGGCCTGCGGCGCTTCCACGCAGACCACCTCGTCGGGGCGCAGGCCCAGGCGGCTGATCAGCGCGATGACGATGCCGTCAGCCGGGTCCTGGATGCTGTCCCACTCGCCGGTCGCCAGCACGACCTCCAGCCTGGTGAGTGGATTGAGCACGACCACCAGAGGCGGCGCGCCGGTGGACTCGCGATGGCTGGCGATCTCGCGATAGACCAGTAGCAGGGCGGGCTCGTAGAGCGAGATCGGCACCGGCGTCGCTGGACTAGACAGATCGGCCAGGTTAATGGCAGGCACCTGGATGGTGGGGTGCAGTTCCACGGTGAGGTCGACGGTCTCCTCGACATCATAGGGTAGAGATGGGACGTCGAGAACGGTCTCAGTGGTTAAGGCGGTGGTTTGCATGGGTGATAATCCTTTCTCAGCTACGCCAGAATGGCGGTTTTGACGGTGGGCTGCTCGCTGAATTCGCGCAGCATGGACTGGCGCACGCGGCGCGTGTGCTCGCTTGGAACGCGCGCGATGCCCAGCGGGTCGCGCGGCGGGAGCGTTTCCCCTGCCGGAAATGAGGCCAGCTGCTCGGCGCGCAGCTGGCGGTCGGACTCCGGATGTGGAGGAGGGACCAGGCGAATGATGAGCGCCACGTGGGGGTTCTGGCGGTCGATGCGCTTGTACTGGTGGCCCTCGATGACGCGCCGGTCATCGACCTCCAGCCAGCGATAGACGGCATCCTGCAGCACCTTGATGCCGTTGTCGAGATCGCGGCCAGAGCGCTGGAAGAAAAACCAGAAGATACACTCCAGCTCGAGCCGCCGGTCCTCGCGCACCTTGCGCAGCAGCAGCGGCTCGGCCCACACGCGGTGTGGCTCGGCGTCCTGGTAGGCCAGGTATTGCTGCACCACCTCCTCGTAGGCCACGGCCTCGCGCGTGCGGCGCATGTCCGCCTGCCCCTGTTTGTTGGTGAAGGGCTCCCAGAGCTTGTTGGTTGATGGGGGCACGGGCAGCGTGCCAGCCAGGACGATCTGGCGGGCGGTCAGATCCCCCATAGCGCCCTCCTGACACGGGAGAGTAGCGAGGGGCGCCCGCCAACCGCGCGGCCCGAGAGGCGGTAGCCTGGCTGCTGGCCGCCGGTGTGGAGCGCCTGCGTTTCTTTGAGCCAGCGCAAGCGCGCCACCTCGCGCACCTCGTCCATGGTGAACCACCCGTCAAGGTCGCGGCGCGTTTCTTCCCAGAGCCTCTGAAAGAACGCGTAGGTACCCGAGTCAGGCTGCGCCAGCTTGCCGTGGCAGGGCCACTGCGGGCAGAGAAACAGCGCGCTGTGCGCCGACGGGAAAAAGTACCAGCGCAAGCAGTCCTTGCAGAAGCGCACGCGCTCCACCGGCGGAAACACATCGTCTTGCGATGAAACTGGAGTCCCTGAAGCCATAGCTATCCCCCACAGTACACGATACACATATATCGTAAAACGAATTGTCAAGCTGCGCGTATCGTACCATACGAACAGTACAGTTGACAAGCTATCGCAAAAACGCTATGATTTTGGCATGGCTTGTGTATGCCATGAGACAAGATGCTGGAAAAATCGGCATAAATGGGCTATACTTGCTTGTACGGACCTCTAGGAAAACAGGGAGCTGACGACACATGAACCTGCTGAACTCGCGAGACGCATTACGACGCATCCAGGACTCGGGCATCGCTATGAGCCGCGCGGGCTTCTTTCAACTGGGCATCGCGCCGGCGCGCACCGAGCGCCGTGGTGGGAACCCGGCCTACCTCTACGCGCCGGAGGCCATCGACGCCAGGATCGCCGAGATCAAAGCCGAGCAGCCCGCGGGGCTGCTGAGCGTGCGCGAAGCGGTGGACCACATCAATACGGCCTACGCAGGGCCGCTGCGCGAGCGCAATATCGAGCCGGTGACGGTTGACCAGTTTCGCCACTGGATCCATCGCGGCCAGATCACGCCGACCGACACGCGCCCCTACGGCTTCGGCCACCAGTACTATTTCAGCGAGGAAGCGCTGGAGCAGACGCCGGTCATGCGCGCGCTGCGCCGCCCGGTGGTAGCCGAGATGATCCGCGTCAACAGCACCGACGAGCTGCTCGCCTTGCAGCAGCAGTTCGGCCCGCTGATCGGCGAAGAGGGCGTCCTGGCCGAGCTGCGCAAGAAAAAGCCGGGCATCAAGCGCGGCGCGATCTCGGCGCGCCGGCGGCGAGGGACGCTGGTCGGAGTGGCCACCTTCAACGGCGTGGTGCTCTACCCGCGCTCAAGTGTGACCATCGATCCCCAGCGACCGGCCCACCACGCGGCGGCCGCGCCGCGACGCTAGCGCGCACGCCACCCCCTCCTGCCCCAACAGGAGGGTCTTTTTTTGCCCCACGACGTACAAAACTATTGACAATATGTAACGCATGCGCTACAATAAGGGCAGAGATATCGTCGAGTGAAGCGCCTGCGGGGGCACAAGTGGCGCGCTTCACGTTCACAAGGAGTTCTGTCGCATGCACGATTTCTACGGATACGACTTTGGCGAAGAGCAGGGGGCGGTCCTCCCGGCGCTCAACGACCCGGTGATGCAGTGGTTCCACCACCGCGATGCGATCAACGAGCAGGGCGAGGACGTCATGACGCGCGGCTGGCACATCGAGGCCGGCCAGTGGCCAGTCATCGATTACGTCTGCGGCCTGGCGCAGTATCCTCTCCTCACCATCAACCACCCCACCTCCGGGGTGGATGCCCAGCACTGGCAAATTACCAGGGCCAATTTCTTCATCCTCAGCGACGGGGTGCTGGGCGTCTCGGAGATGTACGACCCCCAAAACAGGGTCGGCATCGCCTACGGCTGGCAGACATCGGAGGACCAGAAGACCGGCGAGCTGCGCTGGTCGAAGAAGTGTCACTTCCGCGCCTTCGTGGAAGAATTCCTGCCCTACTTCGACGAGGAGCATCCCCTGGTGCCCGTCACGTGCGTCGTCACCGGCACGATCGTCGGCGACTACCTGCTGCCGGCGCTGGAGAGCCAGGCGCGCGTCATCGAGGCCAACAACAAGCTGCTCGAGCAGCAGCACCGGCGCAGGATCGCCGACGGCAGCGTGCCGGCCAGCAGGCCCTGCCCGCGCACGCCCTACTGGGGATTCAGCCTGCCGCTCGGCCCTGGCGCGAAGGTGACGGCCAGGCCGAAGAACGGCGGCTCGCAGCAGGGCGCGATCGTCAATCCCATTCTCTCCGGCGTCCCGGCCTCCTTCGACCCGGAGCGCGATCGCGAAGCGGTGCAGCAGTATCTCAAGGCGCA